>JAEEGL016433737.1_pt1 | contig 13572 bp, 9 predicted proteins | sample 9134231 | NCBI WGS metagenome assembly JAEEGL01 (sample SAMN16246548, study PRJNA631951) | gut metagenome | biome: gut microbiome; feature: rumen; material: fiber-attached | host: Bos | place: Iran: Karaj | collected 2018-10
AGAAACCTACGAAATCACCGCCACGGCTGTCCCCACTGGAGCCGGAATCGTGACAGGTGCAGGCACCTATTACGCCAACAACACCTGCACTCTGGTTGCCATTCCCAACAATGGCTGTGCTTTCAAGTACTGGATGGAGAATGGCGGGGTGGTCTCAGAAGAGGCCGCTTACACCTTCATTGTTACGGGAAACAGGGACTTGGTAGCCCAATTCTCGGGTACCGGTGTTGACGAAAACGATGGTGATAAGTTTTTCTTGTATCCCAATCCTTCAGAAGGCACCTTCTTTGTTGAGGGCAGGGGAAGGCTTTCGGTCGTGAACAATCTTGGCCAGCAACTACTTTTTCGTGACATTGAAGGTCAAACGACGTTGTCTTTGCCGGCTGGATTCTATTTGCTTCGTTTGGAAAACGGCAATGGCATCCGTGTGAGTAAACTCTTAGTGAAGTAATTCCAGCTCACACAACCCGCCCTTGTTGCCGACCACAAAGGCCACCGGCGGATTGTCGCCTTGCACGAGGTTGTTCAGGTAGAGCGGCTCTCCCAGGATAAAGAGTCCGCAGCGGAAAGTGTTACCCACTTTCAGTTTTGAGTTCTCGGATTGCTCAACGATGAAGCGGAAGTCGCCAAGATAGCGGAAAGTGCAGCGGCGGTTGGGCTTCCACGACACGTAAACGCGATCGTCCACTTTCAGGTTCTCCGTCTTGATGTGTTGGCCGGTCACACGGTCGGAGCCGCTTTCCGACGTGATGTGTTCCAGAAACCCGTCCAGGTTTTTGAACCCGATGAATTGCGACAGGATGTCAAGCGTGCTTTGGCGGGCACTGACGGGGCCGTCCACGTAACCCCATATCCGTTTCAAGGTGGAGGCGCTGACGATTTCGTGGGTGCGTTCCCAGATGGCTCCGCTGAGGAAGTCAAAATCAGCGGAGGTCTTTATCTTGCGACTGACGTTTGCTTCGATTCGCTGCTTGAGTTCTGAGATCTCGGGACTGGTGTTTTCCATGGTGATTTGAATTAAAATGCAAAAATGCAACTTCTTTTCCGAATTACCGCAGTTCATTTCAGTTCATTTTGCCGCCGCAATCATAATTCCTGTATCTTTGCAAATAATTTGGCTATGGACAAAGACAGCGTATCGGGTATCATTGACGGCAATTTCATCACCGCGACGGACATGATGACGGTTTATGAGCCGTTGTCGTCGCGAGGCTTCAACCAAGTGGTGAAAATGCGTCGGCAGGGCAAGTGGTTCATCCTGAAAGGCTTGAAACCCGAGTATCGCGACCAGCAGTCCTATATCGAGTTGCTGAGGAAGGAGTTTGACCTGGCGGCACAATTCGACCATCCCAACATTGTGAAGGCGTTTTTCAAGGAAACGAACCCCGAGATGGGTCCTTGCATCGTGATGGAATACATCGACGGCATCCCGCTCGACGAGTTTCTTGCCAACAAGCCCTCGAAACAGATCCGTCGCAAGATGATTGACCAGCTTGCCGACGCGCTGGCTTATATTCACGGCAAACAAATTCTTCACCGCGACTTGAAGCCCAGCAACATCCTCGTCACCCGCAACGGCAACAACGTGAAGGTCATCGACTTCGGGCTGTCCGATGCCGACGATTACTTCATCTTGAAACAGAAGGCAGGCACTTTGAAATACATGGCGCCCGAGCAGCTGGACCCCGACGGTGTCATCGACTGCCGTTCCGACATCTATGCTTTCGGCTTGTTGCTGCGGAAGCTGTTACCACACCGATATCGTTCCATTGCGGCCAAATGCACCTGCAAAGACCCTGAACGGCGTTATCCCGATATGGAGGCGGTGCGCAAAGCCTTGGCAAGGAACGACCAAACGCGAAGGACGCTACCGCTGTTGGTGATTGTGGCGCTCAGCGTTCTGCTGGCCTTGCGAAGACCTGTCCCAACCACCGGTTCCCCTGAAACCGTCAACGCAGGACTGTCGATGGATCAAATCAACTACGGGGAGGAGGCGGGCTGGAAAACCAATACCATCCTTCATCCGATCCTGTTGGAGGCTGAAGAGGGGAAAGAATACCGGGAGGTGCTGATGGCGCGACTCAGCAAAGCCCGCGAGTCCGTCAACGCGATGTGTGATGAGATGAGTTGCCTTTATCAGCATGACGATCAGAAAAGGCTGTCTTTTATCGCTCAGAACAGGGAATTCCAGCTGGTGCACGAGAGACAAATCATGGACGAGATCAGTGCCCGATGCCAATCGTACAAGGAAGCGTATCGGAAGCATCGGATCAGCCAGGCGGAATACGACAGTTTGGAATGGCTTGTCTCGCCTACCGTGAGCACCCGGCCCGCGGTTGGCGTCACCGCCACAGGAGCGGAGAGCGGGGTTAACCTGCTCAGGAACGAGGATTGCGGCGGAATGGAGATAGGGTTGTGCTGGGGGATGCTTCATCATCCCACCATCAAAGGCCGACATATTGTTGGAGAGGGAGTCGCCGACCGTATGGTCATCGACGGGCTCCTCCCCAACACCACCTATTTCGTGAGGGCTTATCTGACCAGCACAGCGGGCACCACCTACGGTAATGAGGTTTCCTTTACCACCTTGCCTTCTGATACGGTCATCTCTTTGGAGGATGGGGCTTTGCCTGGGCTGTTTTCCGTGAGTGAGGGCAGGCAGGTGCGTTTCGCGAAAGGCAACTTGCAGTATCAAGCCACCACCGCGACATGGCGTTTCGCGGAGCATCAGTACGACGTTTTGGGGAAAGAAAACGACAAGATATCGGAGACCTACAGCGGTTGGATCGACCTGTTTGGATGGGCCACGAGCGGCTACGACCACGGCGCGGTAAACTGGCAGCCATGGAGCGGCAACAAAGACACGAAAAGCAATGCGTTGCATTACGCCTACGGCAATCCTTCGTATCATCTTTTTGACGAGACGGGCCAGGCCGACTGGGGCTACAATGCCATCTTGAACGGCGGCAACAAGGAGCATCTATGGCATACCTTGAGCAGGGACGACATGGCGTATCTGCTCTTTGTGCGCAACACCGCCTCGGGCATCCGTTTTGCCAAGGCCACTGTCAATGGGGTGGTGGGTCTGTTGTTGTTGCCCGACGATTGGAAAGTGACGGCCTATCAGCTTGCTTCGGTCAATTTGCCTAAGGCGGTCTTCAGCAGCAACGACATCAGTGTTTCCGATTGGCAGCAGGTGTTGGAACCCGCCGGAGCGGTGTTTTTGCCGTTAGCGGGAATGCGCACCATTGATGGAGTGTATATGAATATAGGTGCTTATCATTTGGCGAATGCTGCCGCGGAATCCTCTTATATGTTGGGTTTTGGCGGGGAGATTCTTGATATTGAGACCGGTGGTCACCGTGGTGACGGGCGTGCGGTACGGTTGGTGCGGGAGGTGTTATGATAAAATTCAGGGATTCCATACGTTTTCAAAGAAATAATTTGGGGATTCCATACATATATCGTTGTCGATTTCGCGGATGCCCCTGAAGCACGGCTCCCTGCTCTCCATCAAGAAAAACACCAAGGGCATCGTCATTCCCAGCGAGGAAACCCGCATCACCATGTACCCCAAGGACTACGAAGAGTTCCGCTGGGCTATGGGCGACACTGTCACTGTGCCCCTGCTGGGCGAGGCGCTCCGCAACCGCCAGCCCCTTGGCGAAGCCGTCTGTCGCAAACTCATGCGTGACTTCCGCCTCTATATGCTTGTGGGCGGCATGCCGCAGGCCGTGAACACCTATCTCGACACCATCAACACCGACTACAGCCAATACAAGATGTACGTTGGCGACACGGGTCTCTTCGTCACCCTTGCCTTCTGGGACAAGAGCCTCACCGAGAACCCGTATCAGCGACCGCTACCTAATCTACACCAAAGATCTTCGCCGTGACGAACAGACCCTTCTCATTCCCGCCTGCATGACCATGCATCTATAGGTGTAATAGAAAAGCTTGTTGCCTAAGGTGGTTTTCAACAGCAACGACATCAACGACATCAACGCTTCCGATTGGCAGCAGGAGTTGGAACCCGCCGGAGCGATAAAATGAACTAAAATGAACCAGCGGAAAACGGTTTTTTTTTAATTTATTTGTAGGCGCAAGATAAAAAGCGGACAAGAAGAGAACCGCGACGCGCCTACTGCGAAAGGACGCGTGATTCCCGATGGTTTTCTTATTGTTTCTCAGTGATACAATAATACAAACTGCTGGTTTGGAGTCGGCTGGCGAAAAAAACAACTGCGATATGATTACGATGTCATTTCCTACACAAGGCATAGTGGAAAAATGCCTTATTGATGCCTTTGGTAAACTATCAAAGGTCAGCGGTTTTCCAACACTTTCAAAGGGCTGTTTGACCCCTTCTATTAAAACAATCGGCACGATTCCGGAATGTCATTTTTGTCCTGGTACCTATGGGGTGCTTTCTAAATCTGTTCCCTCCTTGACTGGGGTTGATATTCCCATCTTAGTGAGAGCAGATGAAGAGCAACGCAAGACCGTCGCCATTGTGGCACAAGACCCTTTGCGCGATCCTAAAACGTTGCCATCACATCACCTTAAAAAGGTAATTGTTGGCACTCCCTTCGCTTATCATAACGATGTTTTGTGTTGTCCTCAGACACTGGTCTATCGGAAAATCATTCAAGGGCTGTTAATCAAGGGATATAACGTGTATGTAACAGATATATGGAAATGCTGGTTTAATAATATTGCCCTTAATAAAAGTAGAGGGCCTTGGAAAAGCGGGAACCCCTACTTTGATTGTTTGGCAGAGGAGATGAATTGTATTAAACCGGATTATGTTATTTTGATGGGAGGTCAAGCTAAGCAATTGTTTAATGATGTGGCATTTCAGAAGGTTGTTAGCGGGTTAGAGATGGATGTTGTCCCTGTTTTTCATCCTTCTAATACAGCAAACGGTGCTTGGAAAAAGAATTGTGGCGGATGTACTCCCTGCTATAAGGTCAAATATGTCTTAGACCGGATTCCATGAAAACGGAACTGTTATCCTGCTTTATGAATTAATCAAAACATCATTCAAGTTACGCTAATTTTGGATGGACTTGCTAAACTTGGATAATAATTATTGAACATAAAATAATAATAATATGATAAAGTATTTACAAAACAAACTTTTGTTGGCATTCTTGATCACTTTTATTAATGTGTCGAGTGTGACAACTCTTTGTGCACAATATCCAGAGGGCACTATCCACGGGCTTTTCTCGGTTTCCGATAGCACTTATGTCTTTTTTTCCCAAGGAAATCTCCAATATATCGGCAGTGCAAGCACACCCTATTGGAAGTTTGCCGACAACCAATGGGATTATCTTGGAATAAACACGGGTCAGAATAGCATTGATCAAAACAAGGATCGCGACCTCTTCGGCTGGGGTACCAGTGGATATAACCACGGAGCCACCTGCTACCAGCCGTGGAGTACCAGCGGAAACTCTGGCGACTATTATGCCTATGGCAGCTACACGTATAACTTGTATGACCAAACGGGTCAGGCCGACTGGGGTTACAACGCCATCATCAATGGCGGCAATTTAGAGAACAGTGGTTGGCGTACTTTGAAAAAAGATGAATGGCAGTATGTGCTCAATTCAAGAAGCACCCAGAGTGGTATCCGATATGCAATGGCAAAAGTGAATAACGTAAACGGTGTGGTTTTGCTGCCTGACGACTGGAGCACCGAGTACTACACGCTGAACAGCACAAATAGTTCTGGCGCCAGTTATTCCACCAATGTCATAATGGCCTGGCAGTGGAGAGCCTTGGATCAGCACGGTGCTGTCTTCCTGCCCGACGCTGGCTACCGGGATGGGACTTCGGTCTACAATGTCGGTTCGAACGGCGCCTACTGGTCGGCGTCGTACTACAATGGCGACGACGCCTACTTCGTGTACTTCTATGGTGGCAAGCTCTTAGCCAGCTACAGCAACTACCGCAAATACGGTCTCTCTGTGCGTTTGGTTCGCCCTGCCCAGAATTGTTCCTTTGGCATCAACGCCACCCCCAGCCCAGCGGAGGGCGGCGCGGTGAGCGGTGTCGGCGCCTATTCTGCGGGCGCCGTATGCACGCTCACGGCGATGCCTTCGGCAGGCTACGCTTTCGCCTTTTGGTCAGAAGCGGGAATCGTTGTTTCTACCAATGCCAGCTATACCTTTACTGTGTTGCGCAGTAGAAACTTGGTGGCCAACTTTGTTTCTGAAGAATACATTACTTTTGCTGATGCCAATGTGAAAGCCCTTTGCGTGGCCAACTGGGATGCCAACGGAGATGGTGAGCTGAGCTATGTCGAGGCTGCCGGAGTGACAAACCTTGGCAATGTGTTCAAAAACAACACCTCCATCCATTCTTTTAATGAATTACAGCATTTTGTTCTTCTTGGTTCCATTGGAGAACAAGCTTTTTATGGTTGCACAGAGTTAACCCAAATAACCATTCCTGAGCAAGTGACCATCGTGGGCAGCAAGGCTTTCTGGAATTGTCCGGCTTTGCAAACGGTTACTTTCAATGCCGTCAATTGTACCAGTATGCAGACAACCTATAATTCTAACACCAATTATTCTGTGTTTTCGAGTGATGCCAGTGGAGGGGCTTCGGCATTAACCCGTGTGGTAATTGGCGGCAGCGTTCAGCGTATTCCTGACTATGCCTTCAAAGGCTCGGTGGATATCTATCAGCGTTTGGTCATTCCCGCTTCGGTTATAGAAATAGGAAATCATGCTTTTGAGGGTTGCAATAGTTTGGTGCAGATGGTGATTCAAGGCAATGGTTTGCTAGCTATTGGGGAGTATGCCTTTAATGGTTGTTCAGCACTCCGTTCCGCACTCAATCTTCCTAATTCTGTTACTTCAATAGGGCAATATGCCTTTTATGGTTGCGAGGATCTGCCTTCGGTCACCATTGGCACAGGTATGGAAACTGTTGGCGGGTATGCTTTCTGGAATTGCCCCGCTTTGACTACGGTGCATTTCAACGCAACGAATTGTACTTCCATGGTTACCAACTTGCAGTATTCCGTGTTCAACAGTGGAACGACCAATGGCGGTGCCACACCAATTGTTACCCTAACTATCGCCGCAAATGTGACCAATATTCCAGACTATGCTTTTAGAAATGGTACCAATATGTCTAACAATCTTAACATTCCTAACAGCGTCACTAATATTGGTCAATATGCATTTGCGGGTTGTACGGGGCAAGGCCGAACCTTGCTTCTTGGTAACAATGTGGCTACCATAGGTCAGTACGCTTTTGATGGTTGTAGTGGATTCATTGGCGATTTGGTCATTCCGAACTCAGTAGAAAGCATAGGTCAGTATGCATTCAACAATTGTAGCGGCTTCAACGGTAATTTGTCGTTGCCAGTCAACGATTCTCTTGCCATCATGAACCAATATACCTTTAATGGATGTAGTGGTTTGACGGGGACTTTGACCATTCCTGCCAATGTAACGGAGGTCGCTCATTCGGCGTTTCGAGGCTGTAGTGGTTTCATAGGTGTTTTGGTCCTGCATGACGCTATGACTACCATCGGACAATACGCTTTCGATGGTTGTAGCAGTTTTTCAGGTAATTTGGTGATTCCCAATGCCGTTACCATACTTGGGCAATACGCGTTCCGTGGTTGCAGTGGTTTCGATGGCTCCCTCGTCATCGGTAGCGGGGTGCAAACCATCAACAATGCTACTTTCGAAAATTGCTCGGGCTTCCAAGGTTCCCTCATCGTGGGTCGCCAAGTGAATAGTATCGGTAGCAATGCATTCAAAAACTGTAACGGTTTTTCGGTGCTGATTTCTGAGAACCCCACGCCGCCTACTGCCAGCAGCAATTCGTTCCAGAGCATGGATTTCTCCATCCCGGCGTATGTGCCTTACGCCATGATTCCTGATTACCAGTCAGCCGCTGGATGGAGCCAGTTTACCAATTATGTGGAGCAGTGCGTGTTCGACCAGTTGGACAACGACCTTTGGTCGGACGAGACGAACTGGTATGCTTTTGAGTTGCCCGGCCCCAACGACGTGGTGTGCGTCAACAGCAACTGCCACTTGGATATGGATGCTGAGGTGTTGCATATTTATGTGCTCAACCTCAACGATGTCCTCACCGTCAACAGCGGCAATACCCTCAATACTAACTACGGCATCGGTATTTTGCAACCTTCGCAATTGGTTTTACAGGAGGGCAGTCAACTCATCAACAACCTTCCGGGTCTTCATGGCACGATGCGACGGCAAATCCCTGGTTACGGTTCGGGCAATGGAGGTTGGTTTACGGTCAGTGCCCCCATCTATCGAGGTGCCTCCGTCAGCCCGCTTACTACTGGCAGCTACGACCTCTACGCCTACGACGAGCCGACTGCGATGTGGCTTAACCAGAGGGACGAGGCCACCGCTCTCGAATCCTTCATTCCAGGGCATGGCTACCTCTACGCCCATCAAGATGGTTTTGCCATGCAGCTTGCGGGTCAGCTCAACCCCTCTAATGCGGACATCTCCGTGCCGGTGACTTGCCAACACGGTCTCCTGCCGGGATTCAACCTGTTGGGGAACCCCTACACCAACAACATCAACATCAACAGCGTGAAATTCAACAATACCCCCATTACCTCCTATTATAAGGCGGTGGGCGGTAGCCAGTTAGTGGCTTACACGGATGCTGACAACGATGCCATTCAACCCATCGAGGGATTCTTTGTGCAAGTCCCTGCGGACGGTACGGTGTATTTTAACACGCCTTCACGCGAGGAACAAGGCAGTTATATCCGTTTGGTGCTGAACAAGGACGAAAAGATGCTGGACCGCGCCTATCTTCGCATGAACGATGGGGCAACCTTGAACAAGGCTTTTGTGGAGGGACATCCCAGCTTGCTTTATCTGAGCGTGGACGGGCAACCCTACGCGGTGGCACCTCAAGGGAGGCAAGCCTACAACCTCTGTTTTGTGCCAGTGGAGGAGGGGAGTTTCGTCATCGAATGTAACCTGCTCCATACGGAATGCGACTATCTCCACTTGATTGACACGTTCACGGGTGAGGAGGTCGATTTGCTGGCCACGCCGTCTTATAGCTTTAAGGCTTCCGCTCATGACAGTCAGAATCGCTTCGCCTTGGTGCTTTCCGCCGATGCCTTACCCGTGGAAGCGACCGCAAATCATCGTAACCGCGATGCTGTTCCAGTGTTGCCTTCTCATGGCTCAAATACAAGTCAATACGGCTATTCCTCCAATGCAGTGGTTATTAATGCCACTGCCAACCCGGCCGAGGGAGGCACTGTCACAGGTGCCGGTACTTATGCCAACGGATCCACCGTCACGCTTACCGCAACGGCTAACGAAGGCTATACCTTCGTCAACTGGACGGAAAACGACAACGTGGTCTCCACCAATGCCACCTATACCTTTGTCGTGAATGAGGGTAGGACATTGGTGGCGAACTTCAACCAGAATAGTTCTGAAATCAACCACACCACCGCCCTCACCAACGGCTGGAACTGGTGGAGCACTTATATTGAACTCAACGGCAACGACGGCCTTGCCCAATTGGAGAACAGCCTCGGCAGCCACGGAATGATGATCAAGTCGAGAGAAAACGGCTTTGTGGAGCCCTACAACGTCAACGGCACCATCAGCTGGTACGGCAACCTGACCTCCATCTGCAACGAGCAGATGTATATGATCCGCACCGACGCCGCCTGCCAGGCCGCCGTCACGGGCCAGGCCGCCAGTCCGGCCAACCATTCCGTCACCCTCAACCCAGGCTGGAACTGGATCGGCTTCATGGGTCAACAGCCCGTGAGCGTCGGCGCCGCCATGAGCGGTGTCACACCTGAAGGCGACGACGTGTTGAAAGGCCGCAATAGCTACGCCACCTACTACGCCGGCGACGGCAACTGGTACGGCACCCTCAACACCCTCGAGCCGGGCCAAGGCTATATGTACCAGTCGAACAGCAATGCCGCCCAAACGCTCACCTATAACACCGGACGCGCCGGGGACACCGGGGCCAACCTCACCCCCGAACACAACGTGTTCCGGCCCGCCGCCGACAACCACGCCCACAACATGACCGTCACTGCCGTGGTGGAGGCCGACGGCGCCGAGCTGCGCTCCGGCCTCTACGAGCTGGCGGCCTTCGTCGGCGATGATTGCCGTGGCAGCGTGAAGCTGATCCACGTGGAGGCCCTCGACCGCTATGTGGCCTTCCTCACCGTGTTCGGAGAGCCGGACGAGCCCCTTGCCTTCCGCCTCACCGACGGCACCGCAACGGCCCTCGCCGCGGAAACCATGGCCTTCAGCATCGACGGCACGCGTGGCTCCCTCACCAACCCCTGCGTCCTGCGCTTCGGTTCCCTTTCCGTGGAGGACATGTCGCTGCCGCAAGTGTCGGTCTATCCCAACCCCTCCGACGGCGTGTTCTGTGTGGAAGGCCGCGACATCGAAAGGGTGGAGGCCTATAACACCCTGGGCCAGCTGGTCCTGAGGCAGGAAACCCACGCCGACCGGTTGAAGGTGGATCTCACTTCCCAAGCCCATGGCGTTTACACGTTGCGCGTGGTCACCACCCAAGGAGTCTCCATCCATACCGTCATTACGAAGTAATCACCTGTGTTAATAACATCAAATAGTATAAAAATGAAAAAGTTGTTTTTATTGTTAGTTCTGACAGTATGTGGATATCATGTATTGGCCAACCATTGGACCCCGGCCAGCGCCTCCTACGCCTACAACATGACGATGACGGCGGTGGTGCAGGTCAACGGGGACGAGCAGCGTTCCGCCGCCCTTGAGGTGGGGGCGTTCTGTGGCGACGAGTGCCGCGGTAGCCAAACGCTCACCTATTTCGCGCCCGCCGACCGTTATGTGGTGTGGCTCACCGTGTTTGGCGAGGAGGGCGACCAGTTCAGCTTCAAGCTCTACGACCACGAGCTGGGCGCCGAGCTGGATGTCGACTCGCCCGAGGCTGTGACTTTCAACACCAACGGTTACGGCAACCTGTCGAACCCCTACGTGCTGGGCTTCACCGAGGCGGGGGCGCCGCCCCAACCATACGAGGTGGTCATCACCCTCGGTCCGGGATGGACGTGGATGAGTTACCTGCTCACCACGCAGAAGACCTTGAGCCAGGCCTTGGTGAACCTCACCCCGGATGACGGCGACATGGTGAAAGGCCAGGAAGGCTTCAGCTATTACGACGCCTCCACCGGCCAGTGGTCGGGGAGCCTCAGCAAGCTGGTGCCCGGCAAAGGCTACCTGTACCTGAACAACGGTACCGCGACCAAGAGCTTCACCTATCCGGCGCAGTAGCTTCGCGCAACAGGATCGTTGAACACGAATCTCACGAATTACAAGCCGTTCGTGGGGTTCGTGTTTGATGGATGGGTTTGTCTCAAAATTTCACGTTTCAATAGTTGGCACTCCTTTTGCGTTTCATTATAAAATGGATAAGTCCAACAATCCAAAGTTTTATCCTCAGACAGAAGTATATCGTTTAATTATACATGGGTTGTTAGGACTGGGATATAACGTGTATGTAACTGATATTTGGAAATGTTGGGATAAATATAAAACTTATAGAGGAACATGTGACATTTACCAAAGACCACGAAAGTTTTTTTCATATCCACTTGTTATTATAAAAGTAATTATTATTTTTGCAATAATTATATTCTTAATAAAAGCTGGGAAAAATGAATAACCCATTTGTCATCGGGAGTTACGCTGGCCCCCATTATTTCTGCGATCGAACTGAAGAAAGCAAAGAATTGATGGATAATGTGTTAAATGGTAGAAATACGGTGCTGGTGTCCCATAGGAGAATTGGAAAGACTGGATTGATTTGTCATGTTTTTGATCAGCCAGTGATTAAGAGGAACTACCATGTGTTCTTTGTTGATATCCTTTCCACATCCTCTTTGCGTGAATTTGTCATGCTGTTAGGAAAGGAGATTATCAACAGTTTGAAGCCAAGGAGTAAAAAATTAACAGATGCTCTGAAAACTGTGTTTTTTTCATTGAGAGGTGGTTTCAAGATGGATGCAGTAACTGGGGAACCTGCTTTTGAATTGTCATTGGGAGAGATTGAATCGCCGGAGGCCACCTTGGATGAGATTTTCAAGTATCTTGGCACTGCTGATAAACCTTGTGTGGTCGCTATAGATGAGTTTCAACAGATAGGGGAGTATGAGGAAAAGAATGTTGAGGCATTGTTGAGAACGAAAATTCAGCATTGTCCCAACTGTCATTTCATTTTCGCGGGTAGCGAACCCGACATGTTGATTAATATGTTCAATTCGCAGGACAAGCCTTTTTATAAAAGCGCCACTTTCATGCAAATTGGGCGTATTGATTTGGATAAGTATGCGGCATTTGCGACGAGTCTTTTCAAGGAATCTGATAAAGTCATAGGTGAGGAATATGTAAAAATGGCATTTGAATCAGTGGACGGTGTAACCTTGTATGTGCAGTTCATCATGAACGAGTTGTTTCATGTTGTCCCAGTGGGTGGAAAAGTGACTCAAGAATTATATGATAAATCGTTAAGTATTTTGTTAAACAAGCAGTCGTTTGTTTTCATGAACGTTCTGAGAGGCCTTTCTCTCCGTCAAAAGGAGGTGCTTTATGCCTTGGCAAAGGAGGGAAGGACGACTGAGATATTGTCAAGCGATTTCATTCGAAAGCATGAGTTGAAATCTTCGAGTTCGGTGCAATCATCCTTGAAGGGGTTACTGTCAAAGAAGGTGATTGCCAGAGAGGATGGACACTATGTGATTTCAGACAGGTTATTCAGGTTGTGGCTAAATAAATAGTCAATCCATGAAACCCACCAGTAGGTGTTTTATGATAGAGATCTCCGCCTCGATTGGGACGGAGATTTTTTTTATTCTATTAATTCAACTTTTTCGTTTAATAATTCAATTATTATGGAAAATAATGTAACCCCCTTTTACGGGAAAACCCATGCGGATTGTTTATGAGCCTGGAGAATGGAAGGTCCGAGGAGAGAATTATCCTTACATTCATATTGCCTATCGCGATGAAGAAAAAGGTAAACAGTTCACTACGGATGAGAGTGACACGGCTTGCTATTTTCAGGCCTTTGGTGAGCCGCAGCTTCAATCAACTGATATTTTATATGTTTCGTGGACAAATAAATGTCCAAAATGCTTGGTGGTTCGCCAATTATTTTGTTTATTTTGCACCGTAATCAAGTTGACAAGAATAGATGACCGACTGGCGTGGGCCTGTCCATTGAGGATATGTAGAAGTTTGCTTGTAGCACATCGTGTCAAAATCAGCCAAAGCAATCAAAAAACAAGTTATTTTGGCTGATTTTTGTTTTAATATTTAGCCAAATGAATCTTTATTCATATCTTTGCGGCTGAAAATAAATACTAGCAGCTGATTATGGAATACAATCCTTTTGGTGAATCGACTGCGAGGTATAAACTTGCTGATCCATTCTGTATCTTCTATCTGAACCATGTCCGAGGTAACACCGACAACTCCTCATACTGGCAGACGCATGAGAAATCGCCCTCCGTCATCTCATGGATGG
>JAEEGL016613065.1_pt1 | contig 13572 bp, 8 predicted proteins | sample 9134231 | NCBI WGS metagenome assembly JAEEGL01 (sample SAMN16246548, study PRJNA631951) | gut metagenome | biome: gut microbiome; feature: rumen; material: fiber-attached | host: Bos | place: Iran: Karaj | collected 2018-10
GATGACAATCTCTTCAATGACGATGCTTATATCTATAATGCGGATGTGCTTTTTGAGTATGTAAATGCCGAGCTTATCCGCACGGCAAAGGGCGTTCCCGGAGATAATTTTGATACATACATGAGATTTGCCGAGGACAGAACTCTAGGAGCGGCATCTGTTCTTAAATATATCGACTATGCGGAGCCCGCGAAGGAGTTTACCGGATTGTCCGATGAAGAAAGACAGATGCTTCTTGAAAACATCCGCGCAAATCTTACCGCCAATATCGCAGCTTATCCGGACGTTGAATTTTACTATTTCATTCCTCCGTACTGTATCGCCGACTGGTACAGAAATCATGTTGTGACGGGAGACCTTCCGGCGTATATTGAGACTATGAAGATACTTACGGAGGAAGTCCTTAAGTATGACAATGCCCATGTATTCTGTTTCTATGACGATACGGACCTTATCACAAACCTGGATAATTATTCCGACCTCCAGCACTACAGCGGTGATGTATCCGATATGCTGCTTGAATACATGGCAAAGGGTGAGCATGAGCTTACGAAAGAAAACTATGTTTCATACTTCGATATGATAGAAGATTTCTATATGAACTACGATTATTCCCAGATGTACAGATGATCGAAAGCAGTGATGATTCAATTATCATAACGGAACCACCGGAGAAGATCATATGGCGAAAAAGAAAAAATTCCACTTAGACCAGCGCTATATCACGGTAAACCTCACTCTCTGCATCATTATTCTTGCCGTGCTCGTTATCTTCTGTATATTCCTCAGTATGGATAATTTCTTCCGCGGAGATTATCTTGTCGCTAAATATGCTCTTTTCTGTGCGGTCATGACAGCGATAGCCGTCGTAAATTTCTGCATCTGCAAATTCGGCAAAAAGAAACGTCCGTGGCTCATGCATCTTGCCATCAACATCCAGTGCATCGTGTATTGGATAACCTTTACGTTCTTCCTTTACACCGGCGGAACGGAAGGCTCCAGTATCTTTCTTTTCTTTGTCGGTGTTCCCATTGTTTTCTTTTTCTTCAATCTGTTCTACGGATTATATTTCAATCTGGTCTTCTTCCTGATCATGGTTGTTTATTTCGCATCACCGTTCAGGGAGATGGGCTATCAGTTCCCCGAGGTGTATTATCAGAGACTTCCCATGATGTTTCTTGCCAATGTCGTAATGTGCTCCATCGCGCAGTATGAGATCGTAAAGGCAAGGATCAGGCAGGATGTAGCCCTTAAACAGGCAAGACATGCCAACGAAGCCAAGACGGATTTCCTCGCAAACACAAGCCATGAGATCAGGACTCCCATAAATGCCGTTCTCGGAATGAACGAGATGATACTCAGGGAGACTGCAAAGGCCGAGGCGATGGAGGAACCCGACGTAAACAAATACCGTGAGGCATTCGGAAAGATCAAGTCCTATTCCGGAAATGTCGACAGTGCAGGAAACAATCTTCTTGCGATAATCAACGATATCCTTGATTTCACCAAGATCGAAGAGGGTAAGATGGATATCGTTCCCGTCGAATACCAGCTGAGCTCGGTGCTGAACGATGTCAGCAATATGATCTACTTCAAAGCGGGTGAAAAGAAGCTCAGCTTTACGACCGATGTCGATGAGAATCTTCCCGACAATCTTTTCGGAGATGTCGTAAGGGTAAGGCAGATCATGACCAACATCCTCAACAACGCGGTCAAGTACACGGATGAGGGAAGCGTCTCTCTTAAGATCTCCGGAACACGACCCGACTGTACCGAAAACGGAAAGCCCATTCTCAATCTGGTAGTGGAAGTAAAGGATACGGGCATCGGTATCAGTAAGGAGAATCTCGGAAAGCTCTTTGTCAAATTCGAGCGTCTCGATCTTGTTCGCAACAGCACCAAGGAGGGAACGGGACTCGGACTTGCGATCACGAAGATGCTCCTTGATATGATGCACGGACGAATCGATGTGGAGAGTGAATACGGTAAGGGTTCAACCTTCACCGTCATCGTTCCGCAGGGAATCGTTTCGGATGAGCCGATCGGAAACTTTAAGGAGAAATTCGAAAAGAGCATCGGAGAAAAGGAAGACTACCATGAGAGCTTCATAGCTCCCGCGGCGAAGGTTCTTGTTGTCGACGATACCAGGATGAACCTGATAGTCGCAACCGAGATCCTCAAGGATACAAAGATGTTCATAGATACCGCGATAAGCGGAAGGGATGCCGTCAAGATGACCCTCAAGACAAGGTACGATGTGATCCTTATGGACCAGAGAATGCCCGAGATGGACGGCGAGGAAACACTTCATGAGATAAGGAGCTTCCCGGGAAGCCCCAACAGACAGACGCCCGTCATATGCCTCACTGCAGACGCCGTCGTCGGTGCAAAGGAAAGATACATTGCCAAGGGATTTGACGATTACCTTTCAAAACCCATTGAAAGCAAAGTCCTTGAAAATATGCTGAGGAAATATATTTCTCCCGATAAGATACAGATCGTGAACAGGGAGGAAAAGACTCCGGACGAAAGTTCCGCGCCGCAGGAGAACAGAGCAGGCGGATCCCGCGGCCTTGAATATCTTGCAAAGTGCGGCATCGATATCGGAAAGGGAATCTCAAACTGCGGAGGTGAAGAGGAATTCTACCGTTCCATCCTTCTCGAGTACTTGAACTCCTCCTATGAGAAAAAGAAGAAGCTCGAGGATTTCCTCAGGGCCGGTGATATGGAAGGCTACGGTATCCAGGTGCATTCGTTAAAGAGCACATCCGCAACCATAGGGGCAACTGCCCTGTCCGAAAAAGCACTTGAGCTCGAGCGTCTGGCCAAGGAAGGTAAAGCCGGAGAGGTCCGCTTAAAGCATGAGCCGATGTTCGCGGAATATTCCTGGGTTCTAAATGCCCTGGCCAAGGTGGTTACGGAGGATGATGCGATGGAGGATCCCGATCCGGACGGAGATTCGATACTTGAATTTGAACCACAATAAATTTTAAACAGTTAAAAAATTTAACTAAAATTTAACCTTGTTGTTTAATTAAAATCAGTTAAAATACCTGTATGGAAGTTAAGTTTCATACAGGTATTTTTTTGAGGTGATTTATGGGCGAAAAAGTAAGATTAGCAGACATAGCGGAAAAAACAGGCGTATCGATCGTGTCCGTATCAAAGGCTCTTTCCGGTAAGGGCGGAGTCGGCAGGGCAAAACTCGAGGAGATCAAGAGAGTTGCCATGGAGCTCGGCTACGAACCCCACACATATGCCGCAAAGCATCCCAGCAGACATATCGGAATCATAGCCAAGGAGATCTATCTTACCAGGTTCTCCAGCTTTTACTGGCAGATGTACCAGTATATGAACAAGATCGCATCATTCATGGGCAGCTTTACAATGCTCGAGGTTCTGACCACCGAGATGGAGGAGTATCTCGAGATGCCCAGGATACTTGAAGAGAACAAGATCGACACGCTCATTGTTCTCGGAAATCTTTCGCAGAGATATCTCGATGAGCTCGAGAACGGATTCAAGCCCATCGTATATCTGGACTTTGCCGATTCGCGCAATTTCCACGACTGCGTTATCTCCGACAGCTTCTACGGCGGATATACCATGACCAACTATCTCTATGATATGGGTCATACGAAGATCGCATATGTCGGAACACTTCTTTCCACGGGATCCATAACCGACAGATATCTCGGATATGAAAAGTCAGTCATGGAGCACGGCGGCAAGATAAAGAAGGAATGGATCATCGACGACAGGGATATCAAGACAGGTTTTACCGATACGGAGAATAAACTGATCCTTCCGAAGGATATGCCTACGGCATTTTTCTGTAACTGCGACCTTACCGCGGGATTCCTTATCAATAAGCTCAAGAAGAACGGATACAGGGTTCCCAAGGACATCTCCGTTGCCGGATACGATAACTTTAATTATCCCGGTGTATGCGAGACCGAGATAACGACATATGAGGTCGATATCGAGGAAATGTCCAAGCAGGCGGTGGAACTCGCGCTTCAGGGAGCCTGGGGTGAAGTACACAAAAAAGGATTACATATCGTTTGCGGAAAACTCGTTGAGAAAAACAGCGTAAGAAAACTCAGAAACAATTAACTTAAGGAGATTAAAAAAATGAGCAATGTAAAAATCTTGAATGCACCCGATGTGCCCGATATGCCCTGGCAGGATGCCCCTGCGGACCTGAAGGATGCACCTATCTGGAGGTATAAGGAAAATCCCATAATAAACAGAAACCCCATCGAGGGTGTTGCGAGGATCTTCAACAGTGCCGTTGTTCCCTATGAAGGAGCATATGTCGGAGTCTTCCGCGGCGAGCAGAGAAACGGAGTGTCCATGATCTACTTCGGAAGAAGTAAGGACGGACTTCACTGGGATTTCGAGCATGACAAGATAAGATTCGTCGATGAGGACGGCAAGGAATTTATGCCCGTTTACGCATACGATCCCAGACTCGTTAAGGTTGAAGATACCTACTATGCGATCTGGTGCCAGGATTTCTACGGCGCAGCGATCGGAATTGCAAAGACCAAGGATTTCAAGACCTTCACCAGGATCGAGAATCCGTTCATTCCTTTCAACAGGAATGCGGTTCTTTTCCCCAGGAAGATAAACGGCAATTACGTTCTTCTTTCAAGGCCTTCGGATTCCGGACATACTCCCTTCGGCGATATCTTCCTTTCACAGAGCCCCGATATGGTCTATTGGGGAAAGCACCGTCACGTCATGAGCAGAAGCTATGAGTGGTGGGAGAATCTCAAGATCGGCGGAGGCGCCGCTCCCATCGAGACTACCGAAGGATGGCTTCTTTTCTATCACGGAGTCGTAGGCACCTGCAGCGGTTATGTATATTCGATCGGCGGAGCGATACTCGATATCAATGAGCCTTCAAAGGTTCTCTACAGATGTGAGAACTATCTCCTTACTCCCGAAGAGTGGTATGAGGAAAGAGGCTTCGTGCCCAATGTATGCTTCCCCTGCGCTACCATCCATGATCCCGCAACGGGAAGGATCGCACTCTACTACGGATGTGCCGACAGCTATGTTTCCGTGGCATTCACCAAGGTCGATCTTATCGTTGACTACATCAAGGCACACAGCCACGTTACAGAGTCGGACACCGAGATAGGAATAAGATAAAAGAATATGATCACTGAGAAGTTGCCTCAGGTTAATCTGAGGGATGTGGGTAAAAATACGGAAGACGCTTACAGGATCATTAATATGATGAAGAAGGCAGCCCGCGGAGGGGAAATCCGCATAGGATTTCTCGGGGGGTCCATTACTCAGGGCTGCCTTGCTTCGTCGCCTGAAAAATGCTACGCGCATAAAGTTTTCGAATGGTTCGAAGAGACTTTTCCGGATGCCCGTTTTGAGTATATAAATGCGGGTATCGGAGCTACGGATTCGCAGTTCGGCTGTGCGAGAGCGGAAGACGATCTTTTGTCACATGAACCCGATATCTGTTTTGCCGAATTTTCCGTCAATGATGAATGCGATGAGCATTATCACGAAACATATGAAGGACTGGTAAGAAAGATCCTTAAGTCATCTCCCGACAGGGCACTCATGCTTGTTTTCAATGTCAGGTATGATGACGGCAAAAACGCCGAAGCAATGCATGAAAGAACAGCGGACAGATACGGCGTGCCCTGTGTGAGCATGAAAAAGGCATTATGGTCCGAACTTGAAAGCGGAAAGATTGAAAGAGATCTCCTTACCACCGACGGACTTCATCCGAACGATACGGGACACAGCCTTGTCGCATCGGTTATAATATCCGTGCTTGAAGAGATCAGGGCGCATATGGACGACGAAGGGGCACCCGCAGATGTAATGCCGGAGCCCGAGACGGAGAATGCCTATGAAGACTCCGTCAGATACAGGAATGACAATTCGGAAGGAATTCTGATAGAATGTAAAGGCTTTGATCCGGATACGTCGGTTCAGGAAGGCATAACCGATCTGTTCAAAAAAGGATGGACCGCATCCGGGAAGGGTTCGTATATTGTTTTCAAGGTGACCGGCTCATGCATCGGTATCCAATACAGAAGAACGATACAAAAGCCCGCGCCCGTCGCGAAGGTTACGATAGATTCGGATCCATCAAAGGAATTTGTTCTCGATGCAAATTTTGACGAGGACTGGGGCGACAAGCTTGCACTCGATACCGTGCTCGATCACGGAAAGAGCGGTGAGCATACGGTCAGAATAGAGCTTACGGAAGTTCATGAAAGTGATGTGCTTCCTTTTTACCTGGTAAGTGTGATAGCATCGGGTAAATAAGCGAAAGGATCTTGTTTTGGAGAAAGTCATTTTATTAAAACCGTATTTTTCACATACCATCTGGGGCGGAAAGAAGCTCAGGGAAGTGTTCGGATATGATGAACCGGGTGACGACATCGGAGAGTGCTGGGGCATTTCGGCACATCCGACGGGAGAGAGCGTTGCCGCATCAGGAGAGTTCAAAGGAAAGAGATTATCGGAACTGTGGAATGAGCACAGGGAGCTTTTCGGAAATGCCGGGGGCGACAGATTTCCTCTTCTTGTAAAACTGATAGATGCAGAGGATGACCTGAGCATTCAGGTTCACCCGGATGATGAATACGCCTGCGCAAATGAAGGCGGATCGCTCGGAAAAAAGGAATGCTGGTACATTCTTGACTGTCCCGAAGATGCGGAGCTTGTTATAGGGCATAACGCAAAGACGGCGGAAGAGCTTAAGGCGATGGTATCCGAAGGAAGATGGGATGAGCTTATCAGGAAAGTAAAGATCGCAAGGGGAGATATCATACAGATAGATCCCGGCACCGTTCATTCGATAACCGCAGGTGTCTGCCTTCTCGAAACTCAGCAGTCGAGTGATATCACATACCGGCTTTACGACTACGACAGGATCAGGAACGGAAAAAAACGAGAGCTGCATCTTGCAAAAAGCTTTGATGTGATCACCGTTCCCGCTCCTTCCGCAAGCGGGCATATGCACAGGGTTTCGGAGCAGGAAGATAACAGTGTGTCGGAACTTATGTCATGCGACAGATATACCGTATCAAAGGTAAAGGTTTCGGGAGAGTTTTCCTTTAAATGCGATGCGGGATTTGTGAACGCGACGGTGATCGAAGGCTCCGGCAGGGTATTTGACCTGGAAGTAAAAAAAGGAAGCCATATGCTGATCACGGCAGAGGGTGCCGAGTGCATCCGGATGAGCGGCAATATGGAGATCATAATCTCATATATCTGAAAAAATAAATAATACGGAGATAGTCCATGGGAATCAAATTTGATGAAGCAAACAGGCTGTTTTTCATTGAGACCGCACATGCTTCGATGTGCCTTGCGGTCGTTGACGACGAAGGTTTTCTTTGCAATGTTTATTACGGCGGATGCATCGGCGAAGATGACCTTACATATCTTCTCAGGACCAAGATATATCCTTTCCTTCCTTCGCATAATTCGAGGGACAGGGGAGGATTTCTTGATATGGCGAGGATGGAGTTTCCTTCATCCGGCGTCGGCGATTACAGAAAATCCGCGGTCTGCCTGAGGGACGAAGAAGGTCACGATGCATCGCAGTTCACATATGTCTCACACAGGATCTTTAACGGAAAAGAAAAACTTTACGGTGCGGCAAGTGACGGAAAGAAGATAAGGATCCCCGCAACCTTCGGGGATAATGCACAGACTCTCGAGATCGAGCTTGAGGAAAAGGTTCTCGGCGTCAGGGCATTTCTTTCCTACAGCATATTCGAAGATTCGGATGCAATATTGAAAAGTGTAAGACTCGAGAATAGATCCGACAGGACTGTCATGATCGACAGACTGCTAAGCAGCTGCCTCGATCTCGACGGCGGATCGTTCGATAACAATGAGCCCGATATCATCACTCTTTCCGGAAGCTGGGCAAGGGAGAGAAGGCTCGACAGAAGGGCTCTCACCAGGGGCAATACCGAAGTGTATTCGACAAGGGGAGAAACCTCGCATCAGTTCCAGCCATTTTCCGCACTCTGCGAAAAGAATACGGACGACAGCCACGGCAAGGTCTATGCACAGACTCTTATCTGGTCCGGTAATTTCATCTGCGGAAGCGGAACCGACCAGTTCGAGACCATAAGAAGCTATGTCGGGATAAACCCCGAGCATTTCACATGGGATCTTAAGGCGGGAGAAAGCTTTCAGGCGCCCGAAGCGATACTTGTATTTACGGAAGACGGATTTGATTCCATGACACATACCTTCCACGACCTGTTCAGGAATCATCTGATAAGAAGTCCTTATCTTCATAAGGAAAGACCCGTGCTCATCAATAACTGGGAAGCTACATATTTTGATTTCGATACCGATAAGCTTCTCAGCATCGCACGCGATGCGAAGAAGTCCGGCATCGAAATGCTGGTCATGGATGACGGATGGTTCGGAAAGAGAAATGACGACAATTCATCTCTCGGAGACTGGACCGTAAATGAAGAAAAGCTTCCCGGAGGTCTTTCGAGACTTTCCGATGAACTTGAAAAGATCGGAATCAAGTTTGGTATCTGGTTCGAGCCCGAGATGGTCTCTCCCGATTCCGACCTTTACCGTGCGCACCCCGACTGGGCCGTAGCCGCACCGGGACGCACTCCCTGTAAGATGAGAAACCAGTACATACTGGATATAACAAGAACTGAAGTCCGCGACTACGTTTACGAATCGGTTGCGAAGGTGCTGAGGGATGCGAAGATATCCTATGTAAAGTGGGACATGAACAGATCCCTCACGGATCTCGGAAGCTGCGGACTTTCTCCGGAATCACTCGGAAGACTTTCATATCTGTATGTGCTCGGAGTTTATGACCTTCAGGAAAGACTCATAACCGAATTCCCCGGGCTTCTTCTCGAGAACTGTTCCGGTGGAGGTGCGAGATTCGACGGCGGAATTCTTTTCTATTCGCCGCAGATCTGGTGCTCGGATGATACCGATGCATTTGAAAGGCTTTCGATCCAGGCCGGAACCGCGCTTATCTATCCGCTGAGCACGATGGGCGCACATGTTTCGGCATCTCCCAACCATGTAACCGGAAGGGTAATGCCGTTTGACGTAAGGGGTGCGGTCGCGCTTTCCGGAACCTTCGGATACGAGCTTGATATCACAGCGATCCCCGAGGAAGAAAGAAATTCGATCCCCGAGCAGGTTGCCGTTTATCACAGGGTGAACGAACTCGTAAGGGAAGGTGATTATTACCGTATAGCACGAAACGCAGAGCATGCGGGATATTATGATGCTTGGATGAGCGTTTCCAAAGATAAGAGCAGGGCACTCGTCACATATATTCAGTGCAGGGCTTACCCCGGAGGAAAGGGAAGGGTGATAAAGCTCAAGGGTCTCAATCCCTCGTCCGTTTATGAGATAAAACTAATCGGAAGCGACGATGAGAACAGTTACTGGTGCAGCAGAGCCAAGAAAGCAAGCTGGGAGGCACTTTCGACGGATTCGCTCAGCGGAAGCAGTCTTATGAATGCGGGACTCATCATGCCGAATCTCCCCGGCGATTATGCACAGATCACTCTTGAAATAATAAAGAAGTGACTGCGCCCGATATAAAAAACTTGCACTCGGTGGGTTTTTCCCATAAAATGATTATGTTGACAAAGGCGCCGACACTAAAAATGTTGGCGTCTATTTTTTTGGATTGAGAGGAGAAGAAAAGTGCAGCTGATTGAAAATGTAAACTCGGCCGTCAATAACTTCGTGTGGGGACTCCCTATGCTGGTCCTTCTTGTAGGTACCGGTATCCTTATGACTGTTCTGACCAGGTTCTTCCAGGTAAGCCATATCAGACACTGGTTCAAAAACACTCTTGGCGGAATATTCAGGAACAAGCACGTGACCGCGCATACTCCCGGTCATGACAAACAGATCAGCCAGTTCCAGAGCCTTTGTACCGCGCTTGCGGCTACTATCGGAACAGGTAATATCGCGGGTGTTGCCGCAGCTCTTGCCACGGGTGGTCCCGGTGCTATCTTCTGGATGTGGATAGTTGCATTTTTCGGAATGATGACCAATTACTCCGAGAACGTACTCGGTATTTACTACAGAAGAAAGAATTCCGAGGGTGAGTGGTGCGGAGGTGCCATGTACTATCTCAAGGACGGACTCGGAAGCAAGAAGGGATGCAAGCAGATCGGTGCCTTTCTTGCCGTTCTTTTCAGTATCTTCTGCGTACTGGCTTCATTCGGAATCGGAAATATGAGCCAGATCAATTCCATCGCAGTTAACCTGAAAACCGTATTCAAGCTTCCTTATCTTCTCACCGGATGCGTTCTTATGGTCCTGGCCGGACTTGTTATCGTAGGCGGACTCAAGAGGATCGCAAGCGTAACCGAGAAGCTCGTTCCTTTCATGGCAGTTATCTATGTCATCGGATGTTTTGTGATCGTTTTCGCACACATCGGACTTGTCGGAGAAGCATTTGTTGCCATCTTCAAAGGAGCGTTTGCTCTTAAGGCTGTAGGCGGCGGTGTTGTGGGACACGGTGTTAAGACAGCCGTAACCTGGGGAATGAAGAGAGGCGTTTTCTCCAACGAGGCAGGCCTCGGTTCTTCCGTTATGGTACATTCCGCATCCAACGTAAAAGAGCCCGTCAGACAGGGTATGTGGGGAATCTTCGAAGTATTCGCAGACACCATCGTTGTTTGTACCCTTACCGCTCTTGCGGTTCTTACTTCCGGGGTTATGGATCTTGAGACCGGACTTATGATCTCCACAAACGAAAAGACCGCGCTTGTTGCCGAAGCATTCGAGGGAACTCTCGGTGTTGCGGGCGGTTGGTTCATAGCTATAGCGATCACTCTTTTCGCTTTTTCGACCGTTCTCGGATGGAGCGTATACGGAAGCAAGGCTTTCGAGTATCTGTTCGGAACCAAGGCAATGATCGTTTATAAAATTGTTTTCGTTCTCTTTGTTGTGATCGGCGCTACGATGGATCTTTCACTCGCATGGGACCTTTCCGATACCTTCAACGGACTTATGGCTATGCCCAACCTTATCGGTGTCATTGTCCTGAGCGGAACGGTAATGAAGATCACGGGCAATTACGTGGACAGAAAACTGAAGGGGAAAGATGTAAAGCCCATGTTGTCCGCTATTCCCGAGATCCAGAAGGAGCAGGAAGAGCGCACGGACGACGAAGAGTAAACATATTCCAAAGCATTTATTTACCGGAAAGAGACCTGATGGTTTCTTTCCGGTTTTTCTTTTTTCTTAATACATTTTCTTAAAGATTTTTCCCTATTAAGTGGGATTTTCGTATATAATATTTATGTTACGCATATCGGACACACTGACCATTCCGAAATCATTTTTTGGGAGAGACAGAGCCATATGAATAGTTACAATATCTCATATGAAGTTGCTTCGGCATTTTTCATTTCCATATGTATTTCGTGCCTTATCTGGACACACAGAAGAAGGACAGCGAGATTCAAACAATTCCTGATACTTATGTTTTCGGTCCTCTTCGGACTTATATTTGACGTTCTCGGAGCAGTTTCGATCGACAATGCTCCCAATACCGGTCTTGCCCTTCCGATGCTGTTCAATACCCTCTATTTCTTTTTCGCCGGATATATAGGACTTGCGTATGTCAATTACACGCTTGCGTTTGTCGGGGTCAGGACAAAGTTCCATGACGTAATGCGTTATTTCCATATAGCGTTTGTGCTTGCGTATGCCGTACTTCTTGTCATAAATGTGAAGACCGGATGGATCTTTACTTTTGACGAGGAATACAGATACGTATTCGGACCTTATCATTTCATCTGCTATATTCCCGCAGCTTATTTCATCACCGGCGGATTCTTCTATATGCTTTCCAACAGAAAAAATCTCGGTATCAGGGAGATGCTTTCCCTTTCCGGATTTGTATTCGTCATACTCGGAACAATCTTCCAGGCGCTGCTTCTTCCGGATGTGCTCCTTACTTTCTTCTTCGGATCGCTTGCGGTGACCATTATCCTGGTGTTTGTCGAAACACCGGACTACGCATATCTCCAGGAAGCACTTGCGGATCTTGATTCCGCCAAGATAGAAGCCGAGAAGGCAAAGCATGTAAAGAGCGAATTCCTTTCATTCGTATCCAGGGAGCTCAAGACTCCGATGAATACCGTACTCGGAATGGATGAGATGATCCTCAGGGAAAGCCGTGATGAGTACATAAGCGGATACGCAAGGGATATCGCGACTGCCGGAAACAATCTTATGGAGACTCTCAACAAGATCCTTGATTATTCCGATATCGAGACCGGCAAGCTCGAGATAGTAAATGCTCCGTACAAAGTTGCTTCCGTAGTAAGGGAGGTTTACAAGTCCGTAGTATTCAAATCCGAGGAGAAAGGTCTCAAGATAGGATGCGATGTCGGCTCGCTTGTTCCCGAGGTTCTTGTAGGCGACAGCGTCCGTATCAGGCAGATCATGCTCAACCTGCTCACTAATGCGATCAAGTATACCCATTCGGGAAGCGTGAATCTTTATGTCGGTTCGAGTGAGGTCGATGATAAGAATATTATTATGGAGATCCGTGTTTCCGATACGGGAATCGGTATTGACGAAGAGGATCTTGAGAAGATATTCGGAACCTTCGACCGCGCGGGCGATATACATTCAAGGAGCGGCGAAGGAGTGGGACTCGGACTTTCGATAGTTGCGAAGCTTACTGATATGATGGACGGTGAGATCGCGGCGGAGAGCACACCCGGAAAGGGCTCCGTATTTATCGTCAAGATCCCGCAGAAGATCGCGGAAGAATCGGATCTTATCGACAATAATGCGGACGAAGCATCCAAAGAAACCGGTGCGGGCGGTCCTCTTTTCAAGGCGCCGAATGCAAAGGTTCTCATTGTGGATGACAACGATATCAACAGAGTTCTGGAAGCAATGCTCCTTAAGGAGACCGAGGTGCAGACCGCTCAGGTAGCCGGCGGGGAGGAGATGCTCGCAGAGCTTACGAAGAACAGTTACGATGTCGTTCTTCTTGACCACATAATGCCGGATATGGACGGTGTTGAGGCAATGAAGCGCGCAAAGCAGATCGAAAGAGTCAAGAATGCTGCGACCGCGTTTATCGCACTTACGGCCAATTCGCTTCCCGGTGCAAAGGAAGAATATATAAGACAGGGCTTTGATGATTTTGTATCGAAACCCGTTAACGGAAGACGTCTTGAGGAAGCTGTCATGAAGCAACTTAATGCGTCCCTTATCCTTGAAAAATTTAGCTAAATATGCCACAATATTCTACGGGGGGAGAATCACAAGGAGAGTAGATGTATAGAGTCTATTATCTTGATCTTGCGGCGATCGTGATTCTAAGTGCTATTTTTACCGCGCTCATATTCAGGAGAATGTACCGGGGAAGGGAGAACCGGGCATTTGTAAAGTATGTCGTTCTTCTGCTTGTGCTCGCAACGGCAGATGTCTTTCGCATTGCTCCTTTATACTGGCTCAGGCCTCTTTCTTATTCTGTGGCATTCAGAACCATATGCTGTTCTGCATACACCTTCCTTAATCTTGTCAATTATGCCA
>JAEEGL017452304.1_pt1 | contig 13572 bp, 12 predicted proteins | sample 9134231 | NCBI WGS metagenome assembly JAEEGL01 (sample SAMN16246548, study PRJNA631951) | gut metagenome | biome: gut microbiome; feature: rumen; material: fiber-attached | host: Bos | place: Iran: Karaj | collected 2018-10
TCGAGCATCAGCTCGCTCACCCTCACGTTCAGGAACCCCGAGACGGCGGCTATCCGCCGGTCGGTGATGTAATACTGCGTATAGGCCGTCTCGACCATGCCGAAGGCGAGGACGGGAAGGAGGAACGCCAGGAGGAGTATCTCTATCCTTCCCGCCAGCGCGAGGAACGCCGGAGGCAACGACCCGGGCAGGAGGACGGAAAGAAGCGAGACGTCCGGATACCGGAGCCGGAGGAAGAGCGCCACCAGGCAGAGAAAGATGGCGACGACAGGGGGAATGTAGTTCCGCCAGTGCTTGGGGGTCTTTATGACGATCCTCTCGCCGGGAAACAGTTCGAATCGGTTCATGGTGTCAATCTGCATTGTTAAGTTCATCCAGCGGATCGCCGCCGGCAGCGTCATCGGGCAGTTCCTTCCAGACGATCTGCTGCACCTCCTCGCGTATCCGCATGAAGTTCTCCTTGATCGTATCCCGGACGAGGTCGGCGATGAGCCGCTCCGCCTCTTCCGAGAGGATCTCCTCCACCTCCTTCGCGGTCAGCGAACGTATTTCCGCCTCCACACGGCGCTCCATCGCCTCGCCGTCCTCCACCACCCCGTCGCCGAGCACCCTTTCGACCGCCCAGCTACGGAGAATCCCATCCCTCATCCTCGGCTCATGGACCGAGGCATAGATCTCCTCCTCCCCGAAATCCGTCATCCTGGGTAGCTTGCGGTTCGTCTTCTTCCGTTCCTTCCAGCGGTCAAGGTCTATCTGGATCTCTCCGCAGAAGAGCTTCTTCTGGATGGGGGTCTCGTTGTTGTCGGCGACCTTCCCGAAGAAGTACCCCTGGGTGAGCGTCTCGATCCGGGAGATGGGCAGGAGCTCCTCCTGGTGGAACGAGATGGAAATCGACTCGGAGTCGATGTTCTGCGTCTGGCTCTGCTGCTCGCGGAACTCCCTGCCGAACGACTTGCTCATGTCCTCGGCAGTCTTGCCGTTGACCTGGCCGCTGAAGATGTTCCCCACCGTGTTGAAGATGACGTCCGCCTCCTTCTGCGTATAGTCGCGTACGAGCTGGGACTTGTCCTGCGCGCCCAGGACGATCGCGACCTTGTTCGACCGCGCCGTGGCGATGAGGTTGTCCAGGCCCTTGATGAAGATTGTCGGGAGCTCGTCCAGGAGCACCCCGCACTTGCGCTTTCCCTTGTGGTTGATGAGCTTGAACATGCGAGAGGTGAACAGCGACAGGGTCGTTCCGTAAATCTGCTGTCGGTCCGGGTCGTTCCCGATGCAGATGGTCTTGGGGGCGTCCGGGTTGTTCAGATCCAGCCGGAAGTCGTCACCCGAGAGCACCCAGTACAGCGCCGGGGACGCCATCTTGTTGAGCGGGATGGTCGCCGAGGCGATCTGTCCCTGCAGCTGGTCCTGCGCCCCGGCCTCCAGGGCGGACGCGAAGGGCTTGATCTTCGTCTCCAGCTGCTCGCACTTGGCCAGTATCCTGAAAATCTTCTTGTAGTCGATGGACATGAGCTCGATGACGTGCGGGAACGTACAGTAGCGGCCGTCCTCGTAGATAGACAGGTAATAGATGATCGCGTCAAGGTACACCTTCGCGGACATGGCGAAGAAATCCTCCTTCTCCACCGTTCCGGGCGCGACGTTCTTCATGACGATGTCCGCGATCTCCGCAGAGTCCGCCGGGTCCTGGATGTAGGAGGGATGGATCGGGTTGCAGCGGTTCGAGTAGCGCGGGTCCTTGAAGTTGATCACGTAGAACTGCGGCGCCGACGGGTCGGGTACGTATTCCGGCTGGTCGCCGCCCTGCCCGTAGTCCGGGTTCTTGATCATCGGATATTTGCGGAGCGTCTCGTTGTAGACCACCTCCGTCAGGTCGGGGAACTTGTAGTCGTAGACGAACATGCAGTAGCCCTTGTCGACCATCTGCTCGATGAAGGGGTTGTACACGGAGAAGGACTTGCCAGATCCGGGCGTCCCCAGGACCATCGTCGCCCTGAAGGGGTTCACCACGTTGATCCATCCGTCGTGAATCCGCTCCTGGTACTGGTATTTCGTGGGTATGTTGATCGAGTCCGGCGTGTTGATGAGCTCCTCGCACTGCTCGAACGTCTCGTTCTGGTCGTTCTTCGCCCTCTTGAACGCGTGCAGGTTGCGACTTACCATCGCGACTGCCCAGGCGCACAGGGCGAACCCCAGCAGGGTCGTCACCAGGTAGACGCCCGGCGCGGACGGGTGGACGACGAAGAGAACCAGACCGGCGGAGAAGACGGCGCCTACAAGCCACCAGTTGACCTTTTTCCCCTTCCCCGTACGGACTGCGTGGGAGATGACCATCAGCACGAACGCCCAGCCTTTCGTCACCAGGTGCGTCCTGAAGAACCCTCCTGCCCTCAGACCCAGCATGATGCGCTGCAGGGCCGGATGGGTCAGCCCCATCGCGGCGAACAACGGCTGGGAGTAATAGAAGAGGTTCATCGCCAGGATTACGTACGTGGTGATGATGAGGAAGAAGTATATCTTCTCGTATTCCTGCTTGTTCGCGGCCATGTCGGTCAGCCTTCCGGCTCCTCCCCGGTCTCCCCTGCGGATTCCGTCTCCTCAATGAACTCCGACGGCGGCTCTTTCTCACCGAGGATGCACAGTGCGCAGCGCGGGTCGCCGTTGTCGGGGTTCCCCTCGGCGTCCCAGCGGAGGCCGGTCCCGTCCCAGGTGGAGCCCATGACGGGCCAGTCCCCCTTGATGTTCGACGTGTAGACGTTCACCTTCTGCCCGCCCCGGGTGGAGAAGGCTCCCTTGACACGGTGTCCCTGAACTGCGCGGAGCGTCTCCAGCGAGAACGGGAGCGGCTCGTGCCGCCCGTCGTCCGCCTTGAGCCGCACGAGGACGACGCTCCCCTTCCGGGGCGCATAGATCTTCCCAAGCACCTCCTCGGGACGGACGGGGACACCGTCCCGGTCGGTGAAGACACAGCCAGCGTCGGTGCGTTTGAAGATAAGGTCGATGGTCTGTTTCATAATCTTGCTTATGTATGGTTTTGCATTGTTATCTCTTCAGGACTTTCCTTTTCCTCTTTCGGAATATCTTCCCGTCATCTCGCAGGTGCTCCCCTTCGCGCCCCGCGTTCCTAAGTGCGGCGGACAGGACGCCGAGCGTCGCGTCGACGGCATCCACCCTCTCCTCCTCGACGACGGACGGGGTGTCCTCCGTCCGTTCCCGATCCTCTCCGCTGCCGTCGCTTCGCGCGTGAATCTCTTCCCCGTGCTGTTCCGCCGGACTGTCACGGGTGACGGACACGATGTCCGCAGGCGTTTCCCCGCGACGCCATCTCGCATCCGCATCCCGGTAGGACTGCGTGGTAATTCCCACGTCCGAGCCCTTGACGGCGGTTCGGCTCTCCGCGTCCACGAACGTCGCTCCGAAAACTTCGCCGCCGCGGGTGCGGAAGAGCGTGGCGGAGATCCCCCTCTCCGAGAGGAGGCTGAGGAACGACTGCTCGTCACGGGAGCGGGACAGGCAGCGGGAGACCTCCCGGGCGATCCTGTCGCGGTCAGGGCGTCGCGCCGGTTTCATCCCGCGGCACTCCTTCGCCCGCTTCTCGAACCGTCGATAGAGCGCCTCGCCGAGTTCGCTTTCCCCGATCCGGGGAGCCGCTCCTTCGCCTCTGGCGTCCGTCCCCTGGATGATCAGCTCCGTCCCCTTCGCGGTGTCCCTGGTGTCAAGCGCCAGGCCGAAGGAGGCGCAGACGGCCTTGAACTGGGAGAACGTCTCGAACCGGTAGCCGACCGCCTCCCGGAAGAGGGAGAGGTACTGCTTCCGGACATCGCCGCCCGAGGGGTCGAACCGGCGTTGCCCGATTGTCTCCTCCTTCTTCCCGTCACCCGTGGGCAGGCCGTTCCCCACGCGGTAATGGAAACGCTGCGCGTTCTCCCGCATGAGCCGCTGGAGAAGGTAGCGGTCCTTGAAGTCGCGGATCTTCCTCCCCTCCCAGTCGGTCCGGATGGAGACGACGTGATAATGCGTCCGGTCGATGTCGCGGTGTTCGTAGATGACGTATGGCTGGGCGCCGAACCCCATCCGGCGCATCAGGATGTCCGCGTAGTCCCTGACCTCCCGGTCCGTGAGGCGCTCCTCATCCCGTGCAGGGTCGGGGTTGATGGACATCTGGAACGAGACCCGGTCGGTCCTCCGGTTCCTGTTCTCGTACCGCATGAAGGTGCGGCGGATGTCCCCCGGGAGGTCCGACGGGAGGTTCGCCACGCCCACGACGCGGGCCACCCCCCGTTCGACCTTCCGCTGGTTGTAGGAGAGGGTCCCCTCCATCCGGGGATGGGATGCCTGGATCTTCACGACCACGGTCAGAGCCTCCTGAACCGGAACTCACGGACGGGAAGTCATTCGGGCTTCTTCCCCGCCAGGTCCACGCTGAACGCGTTCACGGACAGGTTGGGATAGGTGCGGCCGTCCTTCCCCTCCCCCATGGAGAAGCGGAAGTTGCCCACGACCAGCACCTTCTGTCCCTTCTTCAAGTACTCGAGGACGCCGGTCTTGCCCATGGTGACGTCATAGTAGGTGGGGGTGCTCTCGTCCCCCCTGCGGTCGTTCTCCGCGACGCGGAAGGTGACGAACTCGGCCGGTGCCCCGGCCTTCACGACGGACTTGACCTCCGCGTCGGAGGTCAGGTTGCCAAGGATGATGATCTTTGCCATTGCTTGAATGATTATGATTGGTTTTGGTTGTCGCCGGGAAGAGGGCCTAGCCCCGACACCCGGTCGATGATTTCCTCCTGGACCCGGATGATCTCCTCGGAGAGAGTCGCCAGCCGGGTCAGGTAATACGTGGCGGCCTTCCCCTTGACGAGCGGCTCGCCGTCCTTCCCCCTGGAGCGGAGCGCCCCGTGGAGCGCCTTCACCGCCTGGTTGTAGTTGACGCCGATCCGCTCGATCTTCGCGCTCAGGTCGTTGATCTGGTTGCGTACCGTCCGGTCCGTAACCGTCACCTTCTCCAGGGTGATCTTCCTCCGGAGGATCATGTCGCGGAAGTACTTCGACATCGAGAGGTAGTCCGCGTCGGCCATGTCGCGGCGGATCTGGATCTCCTCCTTCTCCGTCACCCGGAAATGATGCCAGATGCATCGTGTTTCCTGCTTGAAAGTACCCATTTCTTGCGGTCTAAATCCGTCCATTTTCTGCCTGTTTTCCGCAGTGTAAATGAGGAAAACTGCAATCACATTCCGCCTTTGCGGGCGCGACCCCGGAGCGATGCCCGCCCCCTGTGTCAGACAGGGGCCAGATACGTCCCCGGAGGGGCGTCGCTTGTGCTCACGAACCCTTTCGTGACACAACGACCTATCTGGCCCTCCGTTAAAACGTACGGAGTCGGTCCGCCCTGTTGCAAAGGTAGCAAAAAATACAATATATTCAATATATTAAGCCGTAAAATAGAAAAAGTATTATCTTTGCACTAACAAACATCCTAATTAGGACTTGAAGGATTCTGAGGACTTCGAGGATGTGAAGGATGTGTAGGACTTGGAGGATCCGTAGGATGTGAAGGACCTGAAGGACTTCACGCCCTGGCGGGAAGAAAGAAGATCGTATGCCTAAAGAAAGGATCATCCCCGGATACTTCGACGAGATTGCGAAGGACCGGAAGACAAAAAAAGCCGAGGAGACGGTTTCCGTACCGCAAGCGGCTCCGGATCCGGAGCAGGTGCCCATCTTGGATACCAACCCCTCTGCCGGACGAAAACAGATGAAAGGGAAGAAAACATCCATGCGCAGGAAAGCACATGGGGAGAGCATCTCGTCTATACAAAGCAGGGCGTTCATCCCGGACAATCTCAACATCATGCTTGGGATATACAGGCTCCGGATCAGGCACCTCCGGAACAAGAATTGCCGCTACGGGGACATCCTCCTCGAGGCTTTCCTTTTCTACCTCAAGAATAGCGACCGGGAAGCCTATGATGATTTCAAGTCGCAGGGCCTGATCCAATAGTCATCCGCCATGAAAACCATCTCCTTCTTCAATGAAAAGGGCGGCGTGGGAAAGTCCCTCCACACTGTCATGTTCGCATCCTGGCTCCAGTACGCCCAGCGGGCCAGGGTGGCCGTCTTCGACCTCGAGTGCCCGGCCCCCAGGCTCGACGGCATCCGCCGCAGGGAGATCCTCCAACTGGAGGATCCGGACTCTGTGCTATCGCGTTATTTCCTCCGGCATCCCCGTCCGGAATCCCTGTTCGACATCTTCACGAAGGAGCCGCTGCTCCAGCGGTTCAGCAGGGAGAACCTTTATGTCCTCCATCGGGAGCTATGGGACTTCCTGAACGGCAACCCCGGCGGATACGACTACGTCCTGTTCGACTTCCCCGGCATCCTGACCACGGACTCCCCCGCCTATGACGTCATCGCCTCGGGCATGGTGGACCTTGTCGCCGTGCCCATCGACACGGACAACGTGACGAGGAAGTCCGGCTTGATCACAGCCTGCATGGCGCGGGACAACGAACAGAGGGCTGTCGCCTTCTGGAACAACGTCTCCCCCGCCGAAATCGCCCGTCAGGGATACTTGGAGAGCGGGGAAAGGGTATTCACCGAGCATGGGATAGAGGTCCTCCCCCAGCGCGTAAAGACCTTCCTGAAGGCGCGGCGGGACTCAGACGAGCGCCTGTTCGTGAGGAGCACGGTCTGCTGGCCGGACACCTACGTCAGGATGGCGTGCCCGGCTCTGGTTCCGTTCTATGAGGAGATACGGAGAAGGCTGGATTCGATGTAGAGAGGAATCTCTTACATCTGCCCCATTTTGCGTTTCTCTTCGATGACGTACTGAAGCTCGCTCGCCGCGAACCGGCGGGTGATTTCATCGCGACTGTTCAGGAGCTCCTGCAGCAGGATCTCTGCTTCCGCGAACCTCCTCGCGTCGGTGAGGATGTAGGCCTTCCTTCTCTTGAGGAACAGCTTCCAGCGTTCTACGGCTCCTGCATCCGCCCCATCCGCCATTTCCATGGATACGAAACGGTCGATCACCGACAGGGTCCTGGGGTCATGCGCGTTCGCGAGACTGTTGATGTATTCCTGGACATGTTCAGCTTGATGCGTCTCGGCGGCGATGGAGAGGTAGTAATTCGCCTTCTCCGGATACTTGAAATCCATTATGCAGGCACCTGCAAGATACAGGACATCCGCGAATGCGATCCTGGCGTCGTCATCAAGCATGTCCCACCTGGATTTGAAATAATCGATGGCGAACCGCGCCGCCCCGAACGCTTCCAGGAAACGGCAAGCTCGGCCCAGCGCCTGTGCAAACGATCCGACCTTCTGCGGCATTACCTCATCCGGATATCCGTTCCGGGTACTCCCTACGATAAAGGACTCCCCTTCCGGGATGTTCTCCGGCATGGCGAACTGCTTGTCGGAATCGAACGGGGCCGGCGGGACCATGACGAAGAAACGGAAGAGGTGGTCATCTTTTCCGGTAGCTGCTTTCTTCACTCTCACGATTACCACAAGGTTGGTGACCAGCTTGGACTTATCCGCCTCGTTGTTCGTGATATACGTCACCGGACTGTAGCCGATGACGGCAGTGACTCCGTCCTCCGCCAGGGAGAAGACGGGATAGTCCCAGACCTTCAGCGCGTCCTGTTCATACGCGACCGTATCGACGCCGTCCCGGAACACCGCGATGGAGGTGAGGCTTCCCTCCGGCGCACGGAACAGTTCCTGCATCATGAACCCGACGGAGAGGGCCTTCGGAGCGTACGGACGGGAAGTCGCCTCGAAAGCCGCTTCGCGGACTCCCTTCATTCTCTCCAGGTCTTCTTTGGAGGCCCTGACGTCCATCATCTCCGCGAGGAGTTCCGAGCACTCTGGACGCGCCTCGACCATCCTGCCCGCTGCGAGCGAAAGGTAATAAAACGCTTCATCGCGTCTCCCCATCTTGTGCAGGCACTTGCCGATATCGAACGCCAGCTCGACATACGCCTTCACCTGGTCGCTGCCGTCAGCTTCATTGAGGATGAATCGCTGCATGGTCCGGAAGACGCGGACCAGCTGTCTGTAGGCGTCGAACCAGCGCCCTTCGTTCATAAGCCACCTCCCGTAACCGACACCATGGTTCGGATTCTTCAGTTCCCACCGTCCCTCGGATATCTCCTTCTCCAATTCATTAAGCTCCTCGCCGCGCTTCTCCTTCTGCCGCATGGATGACTCGCACGCCTCGTATTCATTCAGCAACTCACTCATGTCGCAGTTGTCCTGCATGATGAGGAAGCTGGTGCTGTAGTGGCAGAAATCTCCGCCCTTGATGCTCTCGTCCGTTCCCGGCCTGCAGCAGCGGAGGACCTCTTCCCCGTTTCCGTCCGGCACCATCAGCGAGATCCTCATGCAGTAGCATTTGTTGGGTATTCCGTATGTCCCCTTCAGATGGAGTACGACCTCCTTGACCGGAAATTGTTCATCCAAGCCGACAAGGAGGACGATATTCGGGGTGAACCCCGGGCTATTTCCGTACTCTCCGCCAAGGAGCAGCGGGAAGAGCTGCGTGCCGGAGATGGAACGAGGGTCGTTGTCTTCCTTGACCGTTCCCCTCTCGGATAAAACACGGAGGGACTTGAAGGCTTTGTCTATGCCCTCGAACGGGACGGACAGGGTCTCCCCCAGCGTCGCCGGATGTTCCAGAGTGAATCTCGGGAAACTCCAGGCCTGGTTCCGGAAGGTGGATTCGTTGGAGTAGAATCCCTTGAGGAACATCTGGTCGAGCAAATCGGGATCGAACGGGTTGAATCCGGACTCTTCCTCCTCCGGCTCATTCACAACAGGAGTCTCATCGGCGGTTACCTTCTTTTCCGGCTCTTCCACGGCGGGAGTTTTCCCGGTGGAATCCTTTCTGAAGAGTTTATCAAACAGGGACATGGCTGAAAGATTCAAATGTGGTCGTGTACAAAAATACAAAAAATCCAGAGACGGATGTCCGAACTATCATACAAATTGACTCAGCCCACGGCCTTGACGAAACACCTGAACGCAATACAACGTTTTAGGACGACTTGTGTCGCAGCTTGGCACAAGCAGGGGCTATCTTTGTCGCGCAAAGATAGCTTCACTAAAACGCACGCAATATGACCATTGAGGAAACGCTCCACATCGCGCTTGAGGCGCACGCCGGACAGAAAGACCTGGTCGGCAACCCTGCAATCCTGCACTTGATGGCGGTCTGTCTGGCCGGGAAGACCGACCTGCAGAAGAAAACTGGCATCCTTCATGACATTGTCGAGGACACGGACATGACGCTTGACGGCCTCCGTGCGAAGGGTGTCGAGGAGGAGGTCGTAGAGGCGGTGGATCTCCTCACCCACCGGGATGAGGACAGCTATGAGGACTACATCAGGAAGATTGCTTCGTCGGGCAACGAGACGGCGGTCCAGGTCAAACTGAACGACCTCCGACACAACTTGCAACGGGCCGAGGACGCCGTCCGGACGCTTGACACGTCCAGCAAGAAGACACGCGATTTGTTCGCCCTGATCGTGGACATCGCCGCCATGCATGAGAGGGCCGAGGATTACATCCGGCACAACGCCATGTCGCTGTCATAGAACGGATAAGGACATGTATATCGATGGAATTAGGATTGACTGGACACGTGTTGGCAGGGGTTCCTATCTGAAGAGGATCCCAGCCATCCGGCATCTTGAGGAACTGCGGTTCTCCTCCCCTATCACCTTCTTCGTCGGGGAGAACGGAAGCGGGAAGTCAACACTCCTTGAGGCGATCGCCATCGCCTATGGGTTCAACCCGGAGGGTGGTTCCCTGAACTACCGCTTCTCGACGTTCGACGACCATTCTGCTCTTCATGATGCTATGACCGTCTGCCGCGGCCGTTCCGGTAAGCGGGGCGGGTTCTTCCTCCGGGCGGAGAGCTTCTACAATGTCTCCACGAAGGCCATCGAATACGAGAGGGAACTCGGATACCCGATGTACGGGGACAGGTCGCTCCATGAGCAGTCGCATGGGGAGAGTTTCCTGAGTTTCATCAATGCTTATTCCAGCACGGGACTCTTTCTTATGGATGAACCCGAAGCGGCCCTGTCGCCCAACCGGCAGCTGGCGCTCTTCTCACGCATCGCTGAAATGTCGCAGGGCGGATCGCAGTATATCATCGTGACGCACTCCCCCATCCTGCTGGGGATGCCCAGCGCGGACATTCTGGCGTTCGAGGGGAACGGGATTGTGCACCAATCCTATGAGGAGACTGAGAGCTATCGGATTACGGAACTGTTCATCAACCACCGCGAAGCGATAGCCGGGAGACTTGTTCATTCATTAGGATAATGAATGAGATTTTGCTAAAAAATCGTTAGATTTGTAGAATACAGCAATTGTACACGCATAACCAATCAAACAATGCCGAATCCAATAGGTAAGAAAAGCCCATATAGTGCATCGTTCACGGCCCGGGCACTGGGGTATTACGAGATGGAGTCCATCCTTCCCGTTATGCTCGATGAATCGATTTCGGACAAGGTGAGGGTTCTCACCCAGGACTCCTCCCATCTACAGCTCGCGACACTCCAGAGTCGCAAGAGGGTTCTTTCCGAAATGCTGGTCCGCTTTAACGCCGTTGACCAATCCTTCTGGAACCGCTATGTCGGTCTAGGTGAAAAAGAGAAGAGACTTGCCCTGCTCTTTGTCATTCTCAAATCGTACCGGCTTCTGTTTGAGCTCCAGGTCAATCTGGTCATCCCGAAGTATTATTCCCCTGACAGGGTGCTGACCAAGAACGATGTCTTTGCCGCCATCAGTGAGGTAGCGTCGAGGGATGAATTCGTAGACTCTTGGAGCGAGGACACCCGGAATAGGGCCTCTTCACAGTACGTTACGATTCTCCGGCAGGCCGGACTCATTGACGAAGAAACCGGTGAGCTGCGTGAACCGGACGTCGCAGACGACGAACTGGCCTATTATGCTAAGATCGGCGAGATCTGGTTCCTCCAGGCATGCCTCCTCCCCGGGTACAGGGTCGAACAAATCAAACAGATGGCGCTATGATTCCGATGACTGTCGAACAGCTTTATGAAAAACTCTGCAGTAAGAGTTTCCAGGACACAGAGAACGGTGACTTGTTCTACAATTTCTATCTCTACCTTTATCCCTGCGACAAGGAATCCCAGATGAGGGACCAGATTGCCCAGATCAAGGAGAGTATCAAGCGCCCCCGTAACAACGTCGACGTCCTCACGCTCGATATATTCGAGGAGTTCTGCAAGTTCATGGATGGCCAGTCCTTTGGGAAGTGGCCGTCCCTGTTGCAGTACATGCTTGAAAAGGATAAGAAGACGCCGGAAAACGTCACCACCGCCCTCCTTAACAAAGCCAACTCAGACCAGTTCATGGAATACATCCATAACCGGATCATGGAGCACGTCAGCAAGATTGATGACGGATTCATCCGTCCCTACGTTTTCCTGTACGGAATAGGCAACATCTACCCTTACCTCCGAACAAGCAGTTTCCTCAACCGCTACGAGAAATACAATCGCTCCAGTCGCTACAAGATCATCCTCTTCTATCCCGGAGACGCCGACGGCAACTCCTTTAAGCTCTTTGGAACCCTCGATGACCAGCATACATACAGGGCAATCGTCCTCATGAACGAATAAATTCACACCTATGGCACAGGCTCAATTATACAAGCACGACATCGCTCGTCCCCTCAATCCCGCCGTCTCCGTCACTGACGACAGCGCCTCGACCGTCAAGGTCGAAATCGAGGAATACGTCTTTACCGACGAAATCCTCAATGGACTATACCGCGTCCTCGACGCGGTCCGCAACCGGACTGTAAGTCACACTGGCATCTGGATCAATGGTTATTATGGATCCGGAAAGTCGCATTTCCTGAAGTATCTGAATTTCTGCCTCACTCCCGCCCACCGGGACGAAGCCCTGAAGAGAGTGCTTGACGCCGTCAAGGACTTCGACCCGCTCACCAATCCGAACAGCAAGTTATACCCTACCATCTCTGATTTCACGGGCCTTGTCCAATGGCTTGGCAGAGCGGAGATTGATACGGTCCTTTTCAACATCGGTGACAAAGTCGGTGACAGGACGAATAGCAATACGACTTTTGCGAAGGCGATCTGGGAGGAGTTCAACGCCTTCCGTGGATTCAACAAGTTCAGCATCGCCCTCGCCCAGTACCTTGAAAAGCCGCTCCAGGAAAGGGGGAAATTCGAGGCCTTCAAGGCCGCCCTCGCCGAGGACGGTTTCGACTGGGCGACGCAGGCGGACACGCTGGCTATCACAGACCTTGATTATGTCCTTGAAAAAGCGGCCGAAGTGGCGACCTTGTCCACGGACGTCATCCGTGACCAGATTGCCAAGAATACCTTCGATGCAACGCCCGAGAAGCTCAGTCTCGAACTGAAGTCGCACGTGGCGTCGAAGGGAGATGATTACCGCCTGCTGTTCTTCATCGACGAGGTCAGCCAGTTCATCGGCTCGCGCCAGGAGCTGCTGCTTCAGTTCCAGCAGATCGTCACCACCATCGCTAAGGACTGCTCAAAGAAAGTCTGGGTCGGTTGTACCGCCCAGCAGGATCTGTCCGAACTGCTCGACTACTGCCATATTACTGACACGTCGGACCAATACGGCAAGATTCTTGGCCGCTTCGAGACCCGCGTCGCGCTCCAGGGCACCAACACCGAATACATCACCCAGAAGCGAATCCTTGACAAGGACGAGGACGCCGTCGTGGAACTCGGCAAGCTCTATGACAAGAAAAAGAACGCACTGGATGCTCAGTTCGTCCTCCCGACGGGCTTCCGCAAGTTTTCCGAAAAGAAGGACTTCATTGACTATTATCCTTTCGTCCCTTACCAGTTCCAGCTTATCATGAACGTATTCGACGCGTTCGTGGCGCTCCAGTACGTCGACACCGAGGTAAAGGGCAACGAGCGGTCCGTCCTGAAGATCACCCACAAGACCGCCCAGGATCATCGCGGCGATCCCGTCGGCAATTTCGTCTCGTTCGACATGATGTATTCCTCCATGTTCGAGGCTGGCCTCAAGCATGCCGGACAGAAGGCGCGCAAGAACGCGGATACCATCATCGAGACCTACCCTGACAAGGCTTTCGGCAAGCGTGTGGTCAACCTGCTCTTCATGTTGTGCAACATCAGCGACCCCAACAAACTCCTTTTCCCCGCCACCCGCGAGAACATCGTTACCCTGATGATGACCGAGATGGACCAGGGAAGGCTGCCGCTTCAGGAGAAGATCACCAAGGTGCTGGATTATCTGGTCCAGAACAGCATCATCCGCACCGAGACCAAGGACAACGGGACCGAGGTGTACTGTTTCCTCACCGAAGAAGAGTCGGAGGTCAACAGAAAGATTATGAGCCAGACGGTGAATAACAACGCCATGGCCGAAGCCTTGAAAGGCATTGTCACCAAGTACATCTCCGTCAGCAACAGGGAGTTCTTCAACGGGAATCCCTTCAGCATCGGCGTGAGCATCATGGATCGCTCCATCATCGGTCAGTCCAATTCGACTCTTCTTGTCGAGTTCAAGA
>JAEEGL011945887.1_pt1 | contig 13571 bp, 11 predicted proteins | sample 9134231 | NCBI WGS metagenome assembly JAEEGL01 (sample SAMN16246548, study PRJNA631951) | gut metagenome | biome: gut microbiome; feature: rumen; material: fiber-attached | host: Bos | place: Iran: Karaj | collected 2018-10
CAGCTTATGGAAAAGCTCACGGGCTTTTTGAGCGTCTATCAGCAGGAAGGAATAAAGAACGCCTCCAACATAAGCGGAGTCAAATTCGGCAATGAAGAGGTCTATCGCACGATCGAAATGATAAACTGCGGCATCGCGGCCAAAAAGAAGATCTCGTTCCTTTATTACAAGCGCAGCATCATGCGCAGGGACGTCGTCCAGCGCCGCGGCAAGCGCTATAACGTCAGCCCCTACGCAATGGTCTGGGTACAGGACAGGTACTATCTCATCGCCAATATGGACGGCAAGGAGGATATTATCAATTTCCGCCTTGACAGGATACGCGACGTTCGTATAGAGGACGCCCCCGTTCGCCCGGTTTCCGAGGTATCGGATTACGGCGATGAGTTCGACGCGGTCGATTACGCCTCAAAATGCCTCAATATGTTCGGCGGCGAGGTGAAAAGGATCACCCTGCGCTGCGATATGGCTCTGCTCAATGAGCTTTTCGACCGTTTCGGCGAGGAGATCCCCGTCAGAAAGGACGGGGAGGAGCATTTCATAGCAAGGATCGAGGCGGCCGACAGCGACGGCACTGTAAACTGGATCTGCCAGTTCGGCAGCAAGATCGAAGTCACGGATCCGCCCGAGGTGCGCGAAAGGGTGAGGGAGAGGCTCGTTTCCGCCGCCGCGCTTTATGATTGATCGGATCCGATAATTACGTCTATACAAACACACCGCCGGGTGTTATAATATTTACATCACCGCTTCAGGGAGGAAATCTTTGTTATGAAGACACTTGTCAACGAGCAGGAGATAAAGGATAATCTCCGCTTTCTGAAACAGCTTGCCAAGTCCTTCCCCACACAGGAGGACGCCATGACGGAGATCGTCAATTTGAGCTCCATTCTCGCACTTCCCAAATCAACGGAACATTTTATGAGCGACCTGCACGGTCAGGGCGACGCGTTCGAGCATATCCTCAATAACTGCTCGGGCGTTATCCGCAATGAGATCTCCAGGCTCTTCAAGGATGAGCTTTCATTCGAAGAGATGGAGACCTTGGCTACCATAGTCTATTACCCCCGCCGCAAGATCGCGCTGGAGCTCAAGAACGTCGAGGATAAGGACGCCTGGTATAAGCGCACGCTTAGGCTTCTGATCCAGCTCGGCCGCAAGGTTTCAAGCAAATACACCCGTTCCCGCGTGAGAAAGAATATCGACCCCCGCTTCGCCTACATTATCGAAGAGCTTCTCACCGCCCGCATCAATTTCCACGATCTGGACGCCTATTATGATGAGATATTCGATTCCATAATCCGTTACGATTACGCCGAAAACGTGATCGTTGCGCTGACGGATACGATCAAGAAGCTCGCCGTTGAGCGCATGCACATCGTCGGCGATATTTACGACCGCGGACCCGAGCCCCATCGCATACTCGATCTGCTGCTCGATCATCCCTCCGTCGATATCCAGTGGGGCAACCACGATATCCTTTGGATGGGCGCCGCCATGGGCGACAAGACCTGCATATCCGGCGTGCTCACGAACAGCTTCCGCCACGGCAATCTTGAGCTCATTGAGGACGTTTACGGCATAAACCTCCGTCACCTGCTCATGTTCGCGCAGGAGACCTATAAATCCGCGCTCGTTTTCCGTCCGAGGAAGACCGGCGTTGACGCTTACTACGATAATCCCGAAGTCAACATCAGAGCCAAGCTGCATAAGGCGATATTCGTCATAATGCATAAGCTCGAAGGCCAGATGATAAAGCGCAACCCGAACTTCGGCCTGAACCACAGGCTCCTGCTCGAGGGCATCAACAAGGAGCATTCCACCATCACGATAGAGGGCGTTTCCCATCCCATAAAGGATGCGGATTTCCCCACCATCGACATGAAGGATCCCTACAAGCTTACCGACGAGGAGCAGGCGATAATCGACGAGCTCCAGCAGAGCTTCTTAAAGAGCCCCCGCCTGCAGAAGCATATGCGCTTCTTCATAGAGCGCGGCTCAATGTACCTTATCGTGAACAACAATCTGCTTTACCATGCGCTCGTTCCCATGAATGAAGACGGCTCCTTCAAGGACGTCGAATTGGGCGGAGTCGCAAGGCACGGCAAGGAGCTCTTCGATTACCTCGATTCCGAAGTCAAGCGCATCTATCATAAGGATCCCGGAGAAAGGACTCCCGAAGAGCTCGATCTTATGTGGTATCTCTGGTGCGGGCCCGATTCCCCCTTCTTCGGCAAGAACAAGATGACGACCTTCGAGCGCGTCGAAATAGACGATTCCAAGACCCACAAGGAAAAGCGCAACGCCTATTACTCCTATCAGGATACGGAGGATATGGCGATCGCCATTATGCACGAGTTCGGCATAGAGGATACCGAAAACTCCGTTATAGTTAACGGTCATATCCCCGTTGAGAAGATCAACGGCGAAAACCCCATAAAGGCCAACGGCAAATTGATAGTCATCGACGGCGGCTTCTCCAAATACTATCAGAAGACGACGGGCATCGCCGGCTACACCCTGACCTACGATTCGAGGGGACTTTACATAGTCGCGCACGAGCCCTTCGTGAGCCTCCAGAAGGCGATAGAGGAGAACGCGGATATCAAGGCGACGATCGAGGTCCAGGATATCCTCGCCACCAAGGGCCAGATGACCATCCGCGATACAGACAAGGGCCGCGTGATAGAGGATGAGATCCACTCCCTCGAAATGCTCGTTCAGGCCTTTGAATACGGCTTTATAAAGGAGAACTACAGATCCAAGCTCGTGAAGATCTCCACCGCCTATTAAAAGTACGATATGACCCCGCGAGGCGCGCCTTGCGGGGTCATTTTTCGCGATACAGTTTTTTCGCTTGACTTTATGCGCGAAATGGTATAAGATTATTTAGTAAAAATTCGGCTTTGCCGAAATATGAAAGGTAGAATCGTATGCTTTCTTTTTTGAATCCCGTTAATTTGGCTTCCCTCGTTTCCTGCGGCGGCGCTCAGTCCGGCGATGGCACCTCGGCCGGCGGTTTGGGCGGCACCTGGATGCTCCTCATAATGCTGGGTCTCATGCTCGTATTGTTCTTTGTTATGAGCATTCCTCAGCGCAAGCGTGAAAAGCAGGTAAAGGAAATGCTTGCGGCGATCAAGCCCGGCGACAGGGTGCGCACCATTGGCGGCATCTACGGCACCGTCACCAGCATTAAGGATGACGTTATCACCATCAGCGTCGGTCCCGATAAGGTCCGCCTCGTATTCGCAAGGGGCGCCATCGCCACCATCGAGGATGCTCCCGTTGAGGCCACTATCGACGGCGACGTTAAGGACGTCAAGTGATCCCATAAGATCTGATTCGTAAAGGCTCCGCAAACGAAAGCGGAGCCTTTTTCGTTTCCGCTCATATCGGCGCCTCCCGAAGAATACGCTTAACAAAAAGGAGGTCGCTATGACGGACAGGAAAGAAAGGAAAAGCGGGGGGAGCCCCGTGCTTAAAACGGTTATAGGCGGACTTGCGGGGTGCGCGGCAAGCGTCGCGCTGGCGCTCGCATTCTCATTCGTACTCATGAAACAATGGCTTGGGATGGAGGCGCTCCCATTCATAAACGCGGGGATCAAGGCGGTCTGCGCGGGCATAGCGGCGTTTGCAGCCGTCCGCGGAGCCGCTTCACGAGCGGTATTGAGGGGAGCTGCGGCGGGGCTCGTCTATATGGCGGTCACGACCGTTGTTTTTTCATTGCTTTCCGGGGGTTTTTCGATAAAGCCTTCCGCCCTTGCGGATGCCGCCGTATGCGCTGCGGTAGGCGCCGCGGTGGGGATCGTGCACAATTTGAGGCAATAGTTCGCGCGCATTTGACCGTTTCCTCCATATATTAAAAAAGGTCTTGAATTGGGGAACGATTCGGTGTATAATTATACATCATCCGATAGAAGGATAAATATGTTCCATGGAGGATATAAAATGAAGCACATTAAGAACATCCAGAAGCCCTGCATCAGGTCCGGTGAGAACACCGCTTGCGGTGAGTGCCAGGCCTCCTGTCAGTCCGCCTGCAAGACCTCCTGCACCGTTGCAAATCAGAAGTGCGTCAAGACGGCTAAATAATCCTGATGATCCACGCATTTGAATATCGCGGCACATACCTTGTGCTGGATGTTGAGAGCGGAGCCGTTCATGAGGTGGACAAACCCACATTTGATGTGATCAGCACACTCGAGCAGGGCAATGCCGTTGATGCATTGCCCTATTCTCGTTCATTGATCGATGAGATAATGGAGGAGATAGACGAGCTTCGCAAAGAAGGACTGTTTGATACCCCCGCTCCCGAAGCGCCCCGCGCGCTGGGGGCTTATTCGCCTATAAAATCAATGTGCCTGAACGTAGCGCATGACTGCAATCTCAGGTGCGCGTACTGCTTTGCCGAAACGGGCGAATTCCACGGCGGAAGGATGCTCATGCCATTCGAAACGGCCAAAGCCGCTCTCGATATGCTTATCAAAAGGTCGGGCGGCAGGTATCATCTCGAGGTGGATCTCTTCGGCGGCGAGCCCCTTATGAATTGGGAAGTCGTGAAGAGGATCGTCGCCTACGGGCGCGAGCTGGAGAAGGCTCACAACAAGCACATCAATTTTACGATCACCACCAACGGCGTCGCGCTTGATGATGAAAAGATCGATTTCATAAACCGCGAAATGTTCAACGTCGTTCTTTCGATCGACGGCAGGCGCGAGGTGCACGATGCGCTTCGCGTCACCCCCAATAAAAAGGGCTCCTACGATATGATCGTACCCAAGGCCCAAAAGCTCGTTTCCGAAAGGGGAGAGGGAGAGCATTACATCAGGGGCACCTTCACCGCGGAAAACCTCGATTTTACGGAGGACGTAAAGGCTCTGCACGATCTCGGGTTCGAGCAGATCTCCGTCGAGCCCGTTGTTTTGAAGCCGGACGAGCCCCACGCGATAAACGAAACCAACGTCGATCGTGCGATCGAAGAATACGACCGCCTTGCGGATTACGTTATAGAATGCAGGGAAGAGGGCAGGCCCTTCAACTTCTTCCACTTCTACGTGGATCTGAACAGCTCTCCGTGCCTTGCCAAGAGGGCACTGGGCTGCGGCGCGGGCGTCGAATACGTTGCCGTCGCGCCGAACGGAGATATTTACCCCTGCCATCAGTTTGTGGGTGATAACGATTTCCTGCTCGGAAACGTGCTTCGAACCGATGAAGAAGGCAATGTCCCTTTGAATGACGAGATCAGGGACAGGTTCGCTTCCTGCAATATCTTCACCAAAGAAAAGTGCTCGCACTGCTGGGCGAAGTATTACTGCAGCGGCGGCTGTGCGGCCAACGCGCACAAGCTGAACGGCTCCATCACGGAGCCCCCCGAAATAAGCTGCAAGCTTTTGAAAAAACGCACGGAAATAGCTATCGGAATGGCGACAGCCGATAAGGCCGGCGCCGAATAACCCGTAAAACGGGCTCCTATCACGGTCGGAAAGGAGGGATCGGTATGATCATCTACTCGCCTTCAAAATACTACACGCCGGAAACGGAAGCGGATCGCTGCGATGCGTTCCTTCCCATCGTTATGCGTGCGCTCAGGGCGAGGGGCATCAACACCGAAGAGGAGCGCAAGCGCTTCATGTATCCCGATCTTTCGATGCTTCGCGATCCTTTCGGCCTGCCGGGAATGAAGGCCGCCGTCGATAGGATAGAAGAGGCGCTCGTCGCGGGGGAGAGCATCTGCGTTTACGGCGATTATGACGTTGACGGCATCTGCGCCACCACAATGCTTCTGCATTATCTTCTGAGCATTGGCGGAGAGGTCTCCTACCGCATCCCTTCAAGGCATGACGAAGGTTACGGCATAAGCCGCAGGGCGATCGACGCGCTTCACGGCGCGGGCGTTTCGCTCATAATCACCGTCGATAACGGTATCTCCGCCGCTTCCGAAATAGCTTACGCTTCGGAACTCGGGATAGACGTTATAGTGACCGATCACCACATTCCGCCGGAGACCATACCCGAATGCACGGCCGTCATCTGTCACTCCCTTGAAGGGAGTGAATATCCCCGCTACCTCTGCGGAGCCGGCGTCGCGCTGAAGCTTATACAGGCGCTCGGCGGGGTCGAAGCGGCGGAGGATTACATATTCCTTGCCGGAGTTGCGACCGTTGCGGACGTCGTGCCCCTTCTCGATGAAAACCGTCTGCTCGTAAAGTATGCTCTCGATGCGCTCAACAGCGGCAAATGCTGTATCGGCATGCGTATGCTGCTCGAAAGCCTTTCCGCCAAAAAGCCTTATACCGTCTATAATATCGGGTTCGGCGTCGCGCCAAGGCTCAATGCCTCCGGCCGAATAGGGGATGCTTCCCTCGGCGTCGAGCTGTTCATGACCGAGGATGAGCAGGAGGCGGCCGACATAATAGCCGAGCTCACGCGCCTCAATGAAAAGCGCCAGGCGGAGGAGCAGAGCATACTCGATGAAGCGATCCGCATGGTGGAGGATCTTGACGTGTCGGACAAGCACGTTATACTCCTTGCTTCCGAAAAATGGAATTCGGGCGTCATCGGAATAGCTGCTTCGAGATTGACAGAAATGTACCATCGGCCGACCATACTCTTCTCGCTGCATGATAACGCGCTGAAGGGCTCCGCAAGGTCGATAGAGGGCATAAACATCCATGACGCGCTCAAAGCCCATTCCGATATGTTTATCCGCTTCGGCGGGCACGCAAAGGCCGCGGGCGTGACTATGGAGCGCGAAAGATTCCCCGAATTCTGCAAGGCTCTGGAAGCCTATTTTGCCGAAAACTGCCCTCCGGAGCTCTTTATCCCGAGGCGGGGCTACGAATTTGATGAGGATCTGAGCCAGATCACTATGGAGCTCGTGCGCCAGCTCGAAATGCTCGCCCCCTACGGTGAGGGCAATCCGCCGCCCGTGTTCCATATCTCGAACGTGAGCCCCTACCACATAAGGCGCTTCGGGTGCGATGGGCAGCACCTCCGCATGGATCTGAGGCAGAATCGTTTCTGCTTCGAAAGCGTCTATTTCTGCGGCGGCAGGAGCTTTGACAATATAATGAGGGCGGACAGCATTTCGCTCCTCTATTCACCCTTCATAAACAACTGGAACGGGACGGAGAACCTGCAGATGCGCGTGATTTCGGTAAGGCCGGATCTGCCCAGATGCGCCTCCCGCTTCATAAAGAGCAACAGCCCCGCGTTCTATATGTCTTTCATATTCGATATGGAAAACGAGGGCAGGGAAGCGGAGCTGCCCCCCGTTACGGAAGAACCCGTTGCGGAAACGGTAAGGAACACTTTTGCGGGCCTTATGGTGCTTGCGTTTACTACTGACGGCGCAGAAAACGTTTTAAGGGAGCTTTCTTCCGCCGGGGTCGAGAATTTCGAAGTCTGTTTCGGCACCGTGCCGGACGGCGTATTTTCCGGCAACGTGCTTCTGCTCGCGCCGCGTGTTGATAAGCTTCCCGAAAAGGGCTATAATAAGATCATATTCGCAGACGAGCCCTATTGCAGGGGCGTCTATGCCGCCGTGCGCGTGTCTGTGCCGCATGCGGAGCTTACCCGCACCGGCAAGGAATACGATCTTGCCGATATCTGCAGCGGCTTTTCGATAAGCCGTGACGAGATGGGAACTTATTATAAGGCGATCGCAAAGCTCGTGCCGAGCAAGGCCTATTCCGTTACGGAGCTTGCAGCCACCCTTTCCGAAATGCTCAATCGCCCCATCCATCAGACTGCGTTTGTGCTTAAGGTTTTCCGCCAGCTCGGATTTATCGCGCACGATAACGGCAGCGCGGTAAGGATAGTGAGCAGCGAGCGGAAGAAGCTCGATGAGAGCGTTATTTACAGAACGGTCTCGGAGCTGCAGCATTCGATCTGTTAATATTTTTTCGGAGGTATCTTATATGTTTACCGAACAGGATTTCAAAGCCACCATAAGGGAGATCCCCGATTTTCCCAAGGAGGGCATACTCTTTTACGACATCACCACTCTGCTGAAGGATCCCGTCGCTTATAACGAGCTCATTACCGCCATGGCGGATTCACTCCGCGATCTCAACGTTGACGTTGTGGTTGGCCCCGAAGCGAGGGGTTTCGTGGTCGGCGCTCCCGTAGCTTATGCGCTGAACACGGGCCTCGTCCTTGCAAGAAAGCCCGGCAAGCTCCCCGCGGAGACAGTCAGCATCTCCTATGGTCTTGAGTATGGCAGCGATAAGCTTGAGATCCATAAGGACGCTATCAAGCCCGGTATGCGCGTAGCCATTGCGGACGATCTGCTTGCCACCGGCGGCACCGCCCTTGCCACCGCAAAGCTCATCGAGGAGATGGGCGCCGAGGTGGTGGGCCTTGTATTCGCGATCGAGCTTACCGATCTCGGCGGGCGCGAGCGTCTTGCCGATTACGACGTGCAGTCCTTCATGAAGTACTGATATAAAACCGACCGAAAGGGGGTGAGCCGATGGATCGTCTGATGCCTATATGCGAAAAAAAGTATTCGCCTGAAAAGGTGGAGCTCATCAAGCGCGCCTCCGATTTTGCGCGCGCCGCGCACGAAGGGCAGAAGCGTGAATCGGGCGAGCCCTATTATACCCATCCGGAAGCCGTAGCCGTATCTCTTGCCAAAATGGATATGGACGCGGATACCGTCGCCGCGGGCCTTCTGCACGACGTTGTTGAGGATGGCGAAGGCATAACCGTTGAAAAGCTCACCGAGCTTTTCGGCGAGGATATTGCCGGCATGGTGGACGGCGTCACAAAGCTCACCAAGACCGGCAACGCGAGCGACCTCCAGACGAGGGAGGACCGTCAGGCCGAAAACCTCCGCAAGATGTATCTTGCCATGGCGAACGACGTGCGCGTGGTTATAATCAAGCTTGCCGACCGCCTTCACAACATGCGCACCCTCGGCAACTGCAGCCTTGAAAAGCGGCAGAGGATCGCGCGTGAGACCCTTGACGTTTACGCTCCTCTTGCGGATCGCTTCGGTATGGGCGCTATCAAGGCGGAGCTTGAGGATCTTGCCTTCGAGCACCTGTATCCCGAAGAATACCGCCACCTCTGCTCGCTTATAGAGCCTCAGCAGAACGAGCGCATGCGCCTTCTCAATTCCGCAATAAAGACCATCGTTTCCGCCCTCGATCAGGCGGGCATCAAGTGTGAGATCAGCGGCAGAAGGAAGCACATGTATTCCATCTTCCGCAAGCTGAAACGCAACAACAAGGGCCTTTCGGAAATTTACGATCTTGTCGCGATCCGCGTAATAGTCGGCACGGTGAACGATTGTTATGCCAGCCTCGGCGTGATCCATTCCATTTGGAAGCCCGTCCCCGGCCGCTTCAAGGACTATATCTCCATGCCCAAGACCAATATGTACAGGTCGCTCCATACCACGCTTTTCAGCGAGATGGGCATGCCGTTCGAGGTGCAGATAAGGACTCAGGAAATGCACCGTACCGCCGAATACGGCGTTGCGGCGCATTGGCTTTATAAGGAAGGCAAGGCGAGGCCGGATGAGCTTGACAGCAAGCTCGCGTGGGTGCGCGATCTTTTGAATTACGAGGGCGACGCCGATTCCACCCGTGAATTCATAGAAAACATCCGCAAGGATTTCTTTTCCGATTACGTTTACGTGCTTACCCCCACCGGTGAGATAATCGACCTTCCCGCGGGCTCCACGCCCATCGACTTCGCTTACCGCATCCACACTAACGTAGGCAACCATATCCAGCACGTCAAGGTGAACGGCGCGCTCGTGAAGCTCGATCACAAGCTCCGCACTCATGACGTTGTTGAGATAATCACAAATCAGCAGTCCTCCCCCGGAAGGGATTGGATCAATTACGCAAAGACCTCCCAGGCAAAGACGAAGATACGCCAATGGTTCAAAAAGGCGAACAGGGAGGAGAATATCGTAAGGGGCCGCGATATGCTTACCGAGGCGGCGAAGCGCCAGGGCAAGAAGCTGACCGACCTCATAAAGCCCGAATTCTGCGCCCCGCTCCTGAAGCGCTTTACGCTGAACGATATTGACGACGTTTATGCCGCGATAGGCTACGGCGGAATGACCACCGGGCAGGTGCTCCACAGGCTGATGGAGGAATACCGAAAGGCCGAAAAGGCCGCGGAGCTCGAACAGCGCCTGCAGGAAAAGGAGGAACAGCGCGAAAGCTTCGACGAACAGGGCAGGGGAGTCGTCGTAAAGGGGCAGCATGATATGGTCGTGCATTTCGCCCGCTGCTGCACTCCCGTTCCCGGCGACGAGATATTCGGCTATATCACAAGGGGCAGGGGCGTTTCCATCCACAGGAAGGACTGCCCGAACGCCGGAACGCTCATGCTCGACGTTGAGCGCATCGTTCCCGTCGAGTGGGTGACGGACAGTACCCATACCTTCCCGGTCACTATCCACGTGATCTCGCGCGAGAAGGCGGGCATTATGATGGAAATAACACAGCTCCTGCTGAGCCTTCATATCAACACGAAGTATCTTAATGCGAAATCGGCGGGCTCCAAGGTCGATATAAGCATCACTTTCGACGTTCGCGATTCGCTCCAGCTCCAGAACATGATCCGCGCCATAGAAAAGCTGGATTCCGTTGAGCTGGTCGAACGCACCAATATGATCCACGCGTAATGAGAGCAGTCGTTCAAAGAACAGCCCAATGCGGCGTTTCAATAGAAGGAAAAACTGTGGGCAGCATAGGAAGGGGATTTCTTGTGCTGCTCGGCATTCATGTATCCGATGAAAAGGCGGACGCCGATTACATCATAAAGAAGATCTCCGGGCTCCGCGTGTTCGAGGACGAGGCGGGCAAGATGAACCTTTCCCTTTCGGAAGTTGGCGGCGAGCTGCTCATCGTATCCCAATTCACCCTTTACGGCGATGCGCGCCACGGCAACCGCCCTTCGTTCACAGAAGCGGCCCTCCCCGAAAAGGCTGTGCCCCTTTATGAATACACGGTGGCGGAGCTTTCGAAGAAATTTCCCGTTGCAACGGGCATTTTCGGGGCCGATATGCAGGTCTCGCTCGTGAACGACGGCCCCGTTACGATCCTTCTTGACAGCAAAAAACAGTTTTGAAAGGCGCTAAATGCTTAATATCAGATGCATCCACACAGGCCCGCTTGCGGTCAATACCTATATAGTATGGAGGGAGGGGGATAAAGCCCCCTTCGACTGCGTTGTGATAGATCCCGCAAATTCCGCAAAGGTGATGGGCTTTCTCAATGCAAACGGCCTCGTTTTGAAGGCCATACTGCTGACCCACGGGCATTTCGATCATATAATGGGCGTTGCCCGCCTGAAGGAACAGACGGGGGCGAAGATCTATATAAACAAGCTCGACGCGCCCGCTTTGGGCGATAACAGCGCAAGCCTCGCCGCAATGATAGGCGTAAAGGTGGATCCTTCCGAGGTGGATGTTTTCGTTGAGGACGGCTCCGTTATCGAGGAGGCGGGGGTCCGTTTCCGCGCCGTTCACACTCCCGGTCATACAATGGGCGGCGTATGCTACATACTGGATGACGAGCGCGTGATATTCTCCGGAGATACGCTCTTCCGCCTCAGCATGGGGAGAACGGATCTTCCCGGAGGCGATACGGGCATGCTGCTTGATTCGATCATCTACAAGCTCTTTACGCTGAAGGGCGATTACCGCGTGCTCCCCGGGCATGAGGGCGAGACCACTCTCGAATACGAACGCAAATACAATCCCTGCGCAAGGGGCGGAATGTACGAATGAAGCTCATTACCAACAGACCCGAATTCTATAACGATATTTGTGAGGAGATCCGTCTCTTCCTTCCGCGCGCCGAAATAACGATTGAGGGCGGGGAGGAGGACGGCTCCCTTTCCCTTATGCTGAGCACGGGCGAGTATTTTGACGCGAGCGCTGTTTATCGCTGTGACGAGGGGGAATATTCCTATACCCACCGCACTCCGTACAGGGGCGGTTCGGAAGTGATAGAGCGCCGCTATGCGAAGCGCTGTATGAAGGCGGCCTGCTTCAGAGCAATGCGCAAGGCGTTCCCGGAAAAGCTCATACCTTGGGGCTCGCTCACGGGAATCCGCCCGACGAGACTCCTGCACGAGCTTATTTCGACCGAAGGCTATGAGGAAGCAAAAAGGCTGATGCTCGAAGAATTCGACGTATCGTATGATAAATTCCTCCTTGCCGAAAGAATAGACCGCATACAGCGACCCGTTATCGAAAGCGCGCGCCCCGATGAATTCGGAGTCTATATTGGCGTCCCTTTCTGCAGGACGCGCTGTCTTTACTGCTCTTTCGCCTCACAGATACGCACAAAAAAGACCGATATGGCGGCATATCTTGAAGCCCTGCATCGCGATATTGAGTTGGGCTCGGCCATGGCTGAGGCGCACGGGCTCAAAGCAAGGTCGTTCTATATGGGCGGCGGCACACCCACCATATTGACCGAGCGGGAGCTTGATGAGCTCCTTGATAAGATATGCGCCTGCTACGATACCCGCGGCCGTGAGTTCACCGTAGAAGCCGGCAGGCCCGATACCATAACGGAAGAAAAGCTCCGCGTTATGAAAGCGCACGGAGTCAACCGAGTCTCCGTCAATCCCCAGACCTTCTGCGACAGGACGCTGCGCCTCGTTGGGCGCGATCATACCTCTGCGGATATAGAGGCGTGCTATGAGCTCGTCCGCAGAATAGGCTTTGATTCGGTCAATATGGATCTTATCGCGGGGCTCCCCGGTGAGGATGAGACCGCGTTTGGGGCCTCTCTCCGCGCCGCAGAGGCGCTTTCACCGGAATGCCTTACCGTGCATACCCTTGCGATAAAGCGCGCCTCAAGGCTCCACGAGCATCTTGACGAGTACGATCTCCCCTCGGTGGAAAGCGTTGAGCGCATGGTCGATATGGGGCATGAGACCGCCGAGAGAATGGGCATGGAGCCCTACTATATGTACCGCCAGAAATACATGGCGGGCAATCTCGAAAACGTAGGCTATTCGAAGTCCGGCTCGATATGCATTTATAATATAGACATGATGGAGGACGGCATGAGCATACTGGCTCACGGCGCCGGCGCTATGACTAAGCGCGTATTTGAAGGCGGCGGCAGGATAGAGCGCGTTCCCAATCCGAAGGATATAGATACATATATCCGAAAGATCGAGCAGACCAACGCGGAGAGGGAAGAACTCTTTTCGCTGTGAGATGAAAGACCGCATATAAACTAAAAGCTCATCCAAAGGCGAGCGCTCCCTAAGGAGCACTCGCCTTTAGCGAGCAAAGCGAGCGTCGCCCACGTGGCCGAAAAATGTTATTTTCGAGCCGAGTGGGCGCCCGCAGCGCGAGAGCTGCGGAACTGCGATAGAGACAGCAAGAAGGATCGCTCCTGCGAGACAATTCCGCGGCAATTCACACAACCCGCAAACTTAAGATGGATATAGGAATGTGAGAACGGGCGGCCTTGAGAGCGAAGCTCGCAGTCCGCCCCGGGGAATCGGTCGCAGAATGCGATTTCGAGCGTCCGGTGGACGGTCGAAAAGGAAGGGAACGGGCGGCCTTGAGAGCGAAGCTCGCA
>JAEEGL012036236.1_pt1 | contig 13571 bp, 4 predicted proteins | sample 9134231 | NCBI WGS metagenome assembly JAEEGL01 (sample SAMN16246548, study PRJNA631951) | gut metagenome | biome: gut microbiome; feature: rumen; material: fiber-attached | host: Bos | place: Iran: Karaj | collected 2018-10
AAAAAAAAATAATGAATTATCTACTTCAAATTCTTCAAGAAATGAAAATGAATTAATTAAAGAAATTAATAATTTAAAAAATGAAATTAAAGAAAAAAATTTTGAAATTGAACAAATTAAATTAACTTGTGGAAATAATAAAAATGATAATCAATTATTTCAAAATTTAAAAGAAACTTATAATAATAATTTAAAAAATATAAAAGAAACATATGAAATATTAATAGAAGAAAAAAACAAAAAAATTGAAGAATTAAATGAAGAAAATATTAATTTTGAAAAAGAACTTGAACATTTAAAATCTTCTTTAATGAAAATAAATAATGATAATAGAAAACAAAATATTTTAACTGAAGCAACAATAAATAAATTAGAAAATGAAAAAAAAAGATTAACTTTAAAATATGAAAAAATAAATGAAATAAATGATAAAAATAATATAGATGTTAATGAAAATAAAGAATATAAATTAATTATAGATAAATTGAATAAACAAATTGAAGAAAAAAATAATCAAATTGAATTAACTACTCAAAATCATAAAAATGATTTAAATGAATTAAATTCTTTAATTGTTGACTTAAAAACTAAAATTGCTGAATTACAAGAAGAAAATGATTATTTAACTTTAAGTCAAAGAAGTTTAAAAGATAAATTTTAAACAATTTAAAATTTATATTTTATCTTTGCAATTTTAAATATAAATTTTTTAATATTATAAATATAAATATTTAAAAAAAATCAATCATAAATGTATGAAAACTAATGCTTAAAAAATTTTTATTATCTTTTAAAAATTTTAAGAAAAAAATTTATAAAATTTCATTTATAATTTAAATAATTTTTCAGGAATTTTAATTAATAATTTTTTTTACATTTTTATTTTACAAATTTATTATATATAAACTTTTACTTTTTATTTAAATTATTTTACAAAATAAATATTAATTTGGAATACAATTATAATTTTCCTAAATTTTTTTCTAAAAAACCTTTATAAAAAGAATAATATAAATAAAAAGTTAAAAACAAATAAATAAAAAACCTCAAATATTTAATTGAAAACAATTCAAATAAATAATCTTTATTAACTATTTAACTCATAAAATAAGATTTATTTATATTTTTAGTTAATGATTTATTAACATAATAAATATTATTTGATGTATTAAACGAAATATAATGAATATATTTACAATTAAATATAAAAAGGAATTTTTTTAATTGGATTTCTAAATTCAATAATTGAATATAAAGAAATATTAATCTTATCTAAAATATATTTAGTATAATTTCTCTAAAATGAATACAGAAAAATAAAAAATTCAAATTCATTTAAAATATTAAAAAAAAACAAAAAATGGGAAATTTAGATTTTTCTAAATTATTTAGAACAAAATCTCCAAAAAACAAAATATCAAATTTATCTAAAGCAGATATAGAATTAGAAATAAAATATCAAAAAATGAAAACTCAAATAATGACATATTTAGAAAAAATATCAAAAAATTCAAGAGATTTTTGGGAAGAACTTTCAAAAAAAAACAAAGAATTAAACACATTAGCAAAATGTATAATAAATATAAATAAATTAATAATTGAGTTAAAAGAAACATATTTAGAATATATTAAGACAAAATATAATGATACAAAAACTTTATTAATAATGGAACATTTTTTAAGAAATGTTTTAAATGATGATAAAGGGAGTGATGATATAATAGCAAAATTATCTTTTCAACATTCAGAAAATTATTCTAATTCAGAAAGCGAAATTTTATTAAATGAATATGAAAATTATTTTAAAGATGGAAGTGGATATTTATTAATAAGTGGAGATAAAAAAAATTTAGGAAAAATTATTTCTTATAATCCTTCTTTTGCTAAAATGTTTCATTATAATAATGAAGAATTAAAAGGAAAAGATTTTACTATTTTAATTCCTCAAATTTTTAGAAATACATATGAAAAACAAATTCAACTTAAATTAAAAAATACTAATAATGAAGATAAAAAAAAAAATTATAATTATAATTTTTTATTGAAAAGAAGTGGTGTTGGATTAAATAAAGCTGGTTATATTTTCCCAGTTAATTTCACTGCAAAAATTATTTATAGTTTAGATGATAATATTAATTATTTATCCATTTTTAGAAAACCTCCAAGTGATAATTTTAAAGTATATCCAATTTATTTTTTAACAGATTTAAATTTCTTTGTTAAAAATATCTCCTCTTCAGCAATTCCAATTTTTGGAATAAACAGTAATAATATTTCTTCAAAAAATGAAACTTTAAATTTATCTTTATTCATAAATGAAATTTCCTTATTGAAAGAAGATAAATTATATTTCAAAGAATTTACAGAAACAAATACATTAGAACCAAAAAAACAAATAATAATATCAGATGAAGAAATAAAGAAATTAAAAATATTTTTAGATAAAATAGCAGAAAATAATAAATCAGTAAAAATAGTAGAAAAAAATTTAATAACAAATGCAAATACAAATTATGAAACAATATTTACTGCAAATCCATTAGAATTTGAACATGATTCAGTAACAGAATATAATAATGTGATTAGAATTAAAAAATTTTATATTTCAATAAATGAAGTTGTTTTATTTTCAAGTTTATTAGCTTACTTATTAAAATTAGAACCAATTCGTTCAAAAAATTTTTTAATAGATACAAAAAATATAATAACATATGAAGAAAATATTGTAATATTTAATCCAAAAACATTTAAATTTATGAACCAAGAAAAATTTTTAGAAGAAAATGTAACTTTAACTCCAAATTTAAAAAAAGGAACAATAATATCTGATATAGATGGTTTAAATATATTAACTCCAAGAGTTAAGAAAAAAAATAAGAAAAGAAAAAGTAAAGAAGAATTAACTTCTCTTTCAATGAATCATACAAATTTAATTCAATATTTATATAAAAAAAAAAATATTAAAAATTATGCAGAAATACAAAAAGTTAAAACTATTTTTAAAATTCAAGGTCATCAAGAAAAAGAAGTTTTACCTCCTAAAGACACAAAATTAGATGATGTAATAAAAAATATTAATAATATATTTAAAAAAAATTTCAATGAAGATGATATTGAATTTATTAAAAATTTAGATGATGATGAAAATGAACAAAATATTGATCAACAAATGGAAGAAAGAGCTTTAAATAATTTATTAAATTTTAAAGGAGTTGAAGGATGGTTTAATAATTATCAAAAAATTTCTAAAACTAAATATTCTACAGAAGTATTAATTTTCGCAGTTATTATTATTATTTTATCAATTGGAAAAATTGTTTTAATGCTGATTAGATTTTTAAATAATATTGCTTTAATTAAAATAATTAAAACTTCTCAAAAATTAAAATTATTAACTTTAGAACAAATATTTTATTTTTTACAATGTGTTCATTATTGTGAAATAATAAATGAATTCCATTTAGATTTAAATAATATAAATCAATATAATTATGTGAATAATTCAATTTCAATTTTAATTGATTCAATAAATAATATAACATCAAGAATAAAATTAATAATAGGAATAGATCATTATATTCCTTATTTTGAAAAAAATTTAGATTATACTTTAAATAATGATAAAAATTCTTTTTCTCCTTCTTTACAATTAACTTTATTAGGAATTATTATGAATTTAACTAATAGATTATATTCTATTATTGGAGATACTTCTGATTTTTCTTTTAATTATTATTTATTTTTAACTAATACTCTTAATATTTATATTACTTCTGCTTTTCAAGTTTCTGATCAAATTAATTATATTTTAGAAAAAAAAATCAATAAAATAAAACAAGATAATTACTTATTTATTTTCATTGGATTTATTCTCATTTTTGACTTTGCTATTAATATCATTTATGAATTCATTGTTTCATCAAAAAAAAATTCTTTATTAAATTTATATTTTAATATTCCTGAAAGAATTATTTGGAAATATCAAACTAATTGTGAAGAATTTTTATCTTTATTTTATAAAGATGATTTTGATAATTCGAAAATAAATAAAAAACCTCCTGAAGAAAATTTAGAAAATTATCAAAATAATCATAATTTTACTTCAACATCAGTAATATTAACAGATAATAAAAATTCCAAAGATTCAAAACAACAAAATCAAAAAATAAATATATCAAAAAACAAAGAATTAAATAGAAATACCTTTATAGTTAAAATATTAATATTTCATATATTTGTATTAATATTTGGTTATTCATATTATGCATTATCATATTTAATAATATTTTACAAAGAGAAATTTTTACTTGATTCAAATTTTTTAATAACAAATAATTGTTATTTAGCATATGAAATGGATTTATATTTAATAAGTCAATATCAATTATTTCAAAATTCAACAATATATATTTTAAATATAAAAAATGATAAATTTCAAGAAGAATATAGTCTAACATTATTAAATAAATATAATATATTTTTAGATTTTTGGTATAGACACGGAACAAAATTATTTGGAAAAGGAAAATTTGATACTAAAAATTATTTTAAAAATAATTCAATATCAAAATATGATATTTATGAAATAATGTCAAAAGGAGCTTGTGATATATTAAATGAATATGATGAAATATGTGAAATTATTCCATTTAATTCAAGAGGTTATTTAGATTGTGGAATATATTTAATTGATAATATGACTAATTATTATATTGATTATCAAATTAATAATATTACTAAAAATTTCTCTGATAATGATTATTACAATATGGTAATGATTAATATTATTTATTTTTCTTCTTTAACAAGAGGAATTATTCACCAATTAAATATTGTTATTAATGATAATTTAAATAATATGAAAAATAAATATATTTTATTATTTGTTCTTTATTTAATTATTATTTTAGGTAAAATAGTTGTTTATTTTGGAATTGTTCAAAAAAATTCTTTATTTGAATTAATTTATATTAAAACAACTTTGCTTTTAATTAATCCAAATGATATAAAAGAAAATAGAATAATAATGGATTTTTTACATAAAGAAATGTTATTAACAAATTAAAACACAATTAATTTATTAATTTAAAATATCTCTTTAGAAAAAACACAATAAATTTAATTAGTGAAAATATTTTAAATATTAATATATAATTAAAAAAAAACTATCATTTATCATTTTCATAAAAATTATAAGTCAAAATTTTTTTTCTTTGTTGACTATTTAACTTTTCAATACTATATCTAATAGCTTCTCTACTTAATTTATTATAATTTAAAAAAATCCATTTTTCAAATCTTTCATAATTAACCAAAGCTAAATATCTACTTAACCATCCAACAGCTAATTGATTAAATCTTTCTTGATAAATAATATTCTTATTAAGATTATCAAACATTAAATCTATAAATCCTTTAAAATTAGGTTTTTCATCTTTATATTTAATTCTATTAACAAAAGAAACTAAAGATATTCTTCTTACCCATAAATTATTAGATTGATTTAAATTAACAATATAAAGTGTATTTTCTTTTGATAATAAACCATAAAATTTAAAAAATTTTCCACTTAAATTATCACATGAAGCCCATTCATTTATTATATTTTTTTCTTCTATTAATTTTATTAATTTTTCTACTTCATTTCTTGATATTTTCATATGTATATCTTTTAATATATCTCCACTAATTATTTTACATTCTAAATATTCATTGCATAGTAATTTTATTATTAAAAGAAATTTATCTTTTGTTTCTAATGATTTATATCTTTTATCATTTTTTATTTTTTTTGTAAATGTTTCATGAACAAATGGCATTTTATTTCCAAAAGTCTTTACTTTGTTTTTTAAATATTTTTCCAATTGTTTTGATTTCTCTGGATTTTTTTTATAAATATCCTCAAAAATATTATATATTTCATTAAATAACTCATTTATTATTTCTTCATTTGTTTTCAATGAAATTTTGTTTTCAGAATTTGATTTTCTTAAATTTTTACTTATTGAATTACTTCTCATATAAAAAAATATAAAAATTCTAATAATTAACAATAAAATACTTTCAAATTATTATAAAAATTTAATTTAAAATAAATGTTAAATGTAAAACACATTTTTAAAAATGTATTTCTAATAATATTAGTAATAGAATTAATATTAATGATAATAACAATAATAAGATATATTAAAAAATCAAGTAAAATAATAGAAGGAATAGATGAGCAAAGAAAAAAAATGCATATTCAAACTAAAGATTTAAATTTTGAATATTTGAATAAAAAATTTCAATTAATAATAGAAGATGAATTCTTAATTTTAAGATCTTTAGAAATAATATTACAAGAAGAACCTAATTTAACAAATATATTTTTAAATAATCGTAATTTTCCCGAAGCTTGGAATTATACTCAAGGAGTAAATTACACCGAAACTTGGTATTTAAAAAATTCATTTGATGAAATAGAAAATGAAAGATTAAGATTTTTTTATTATTTTAATAAAGAAAATAAAACTCTATTAAATTATACTTTATTAATTCAACCTTTATTAAAAAAATTATTAGAAAAATATTTTTCATGGAAAAATAAAATTTACATTAGTATAGAATATATTCATATTACATTTAATAATGGTTTATTTTTGAAATATCCCTTTTATAATGATACCAATTTTGGATTTTGTGAATCAAGAAATAATAAAAATATTAATGATAAGGATTATTATAATATAACAAATTGTGATTTTTTTTTAAAATTAAAAGAAGAAAAAATTATTTTTACAAAACCATATAAATTTCCAAATGGATTTTTTGGAACTGATATTTGTATAAAATCAAATAAAAAGTTTTTAAATTTATTAAATGAGAATGAATTATATTTTGTTGTTTGTTACACAATAAATTTTTATGATTATTCACTTTTTAAAAGAATAAAAATGGAAAATTTAAATTCAGAAACAGAATATTTTATAACATATATTAATGAAACTTTAAATAATTCTAAAGTAGTATATAATTCAAATCAATATTTACCTTCTTTAAATTGTTCAATTGAAAATGATAAAGAAAATTTTAATCATTATAATTGTGAAGAACTAGATTTTTTCAATGTTTTTTTTAAAAAAGAATTAGATAATTTATATTTAAAATTATCAAAGAATAATTCAAATAATTTAACAGAAGCTAAAATTAAATATATTAATCAGAATGAAAATTTAAAAAATTCAAAAATATATAATTTATTATTAGAAACATTTGAATATAAAATTCTTCCTCATAAACAAGAAATATTAAAATTAAATTCCTTAAATATAAATTCAAATCAAATCTTTTATTGTGATTTTCAAGATGAAATTATAATAGATTCAAATAATACTTTTCAATTTAATTCTGAAGGACAATCTAAACAAATAATATATTTTTTTCCTATTTCAATTGGTTTTTCTTATGAAGAAGAAATTTTTGAAATTGAAAATAAAAAACCAAAAAAAAATAATTTTATTGATTCTTATACTTTAAAAATTGATCCTTTAGTTTTTGATTATTATTTAATTATAAGAGATAAAATTCCAACAGAAGAAAAAACAAAAAATAATTTTATGAGTTTAATTGTTTCTGAAATTATTTTATTTTCTTTTTATCTTTTATGTTATAATTTCTTTGTTTGGTTCTTCTTTAATTTTTTCTATTATTATATTATTAAAGGATTTATTTTTCCTTTAAAACAAATTTTAAAATTATATTTACAAATAATAGAAAAATCATATATTTTAAAAAATCAAAAAAACACAATTCAAAAGAATTTAAATTCAGATTTAAAAATAAAAGACTTTAACAATATTTTAAACAAAAAAAAAGAAAATTTTATGGATTATATAAATAATTTTTGTTCAGATATAATAATAAAAAAAATAACAGAACTATCTCAAATAGAACATCATATAGAAATTCAAAAATCATTAAAAACATTAAAAGCAATAACATTAATATTAGAATTTAATAATTCAAAAGAAAAACAAAATAAAAAATTAAATTCAACAAATATAACAATGTTTATAGAAGCAATTAAATTTTTATCAGAATGTTTTTATTCAAAATACACTGACAAAGAAAGAATCAATTATTATTTAATAAAATTAATGGTTGAAAATATTTTAATGTCAATGTTACAAGAATTTAAAAACCAAAAAAAAAAAATTGATAAAAATGTAAAAAATAAAGAACAAATTAATGATTTATTAAAAATTTTAAATAAAATTGATTCATATCATTTGATTTCTAAAAAATCAATTTCAAGAGCAAGAAATGAATTAGAAAATGTAATTAAAAATTCTAATCAAGAAGATATTGTTGAAACAAGTAAAAATGATTTATTCTTATTATCTTCTTTAGAAGAAAATATTAATTATATGTATGCTATACATAAATGCATGTTATTTGAAAGCTTTTTAATTGATCAATATGATATTAAATCAAATATTGGAAATAATATTGATGAAGAGGAAAAAAATATTTTTAATAAATTACAAAAAAAAGAAAAAAAAAATAAAAAAGTTAATTTAAAAATTCATGATAATCATACAAATAATGAAATTAATAATACAAATAATAATGAAATAAACAACACAAATAATAATGAAATAAATAACACAAATAATAATGATAATAATGATAATAATAATAATGAAATAATTAACACTAATACTAATAACAATAATAATAAAAATGAAAAAGATATTTTATTAGAAAAAAAGAAAAGAATGAAAATAAATTTTATAAAAACTGATGATGATTATTTAATCTCAGAAGAAACGAAAAAATATTTAGAATCTTTAATATCATATTGTGAAGATTACTTAGAAATAAAAATAAAAAATAAGAAAGAATTAAAAAGAATAATAAATAAAAATGCACAAACAACAATAATAACATCAACACATAATATTCCATCATATTTTAAATTACCTTTTGAAGAAGATTTTTCGAAAAATTTAAGAAGTAAAAAAATATTAGAAATTTTTAAAGAAATATCAATTTTATTTTTTATATCTAAATTTTATATTTTAATCGATGAAGAACAAAATGGAGTTTCTGCATATGAAAATGCATTAAATAAATTAAAAAAATTCGAAAATAAAATAGAAAAAATTAAAATTAAATTGGAAGAAAATAATTATAAAACAACAAATTATACAATGTTATTTGTAAATAGTATTTTCTATGAAAAATTAATTTTTATTTTTTCAATGTTATGTAATAAATTTTATCAAAGTAAAACTGAAATTTTTATAAATTTAAATCTCTTAGATTTATCACCAATTTATTCTCGTTCAATAAGAAAAATGGTATTAACAAAATTATTATGTTATACAATTAATTATCGAAATGAATTAATTTCAAGATTTGATCATTCTATAAATTTATATAAAACATTAATTACTGATAAAGAATATATTAATATTCAACATTCAATTTATAAATTAATTTCAATAAGAAATGTAACTTCTCAAAATATAAAAAAAAATATTTTATTTCTTTTCGATTTAGGAAATAAATATATTAAAGATTCAGTTTTTAAAGAATTATTATTTAATTACTTTAATAAACATTTAAAAGAAAATATTACAAATTCATTTGAATATTATTTTTCTGCTTTTGATCATAAACTTTATTTACAATTTGAACCTTCTTTTGAGGAAGAAATAACTTTAGGAAGAAAATATAGTAGAAGTTATTTAAAGACAATTCCAAAAAATCCAAAATTAAAATTAAATGAAAATATTTTAAATGATAAAAATAATAATTATATTAATTCAAATAATGAAGAAAGAGATTCTCAAATATTAAAATTAGAAAAAATAAATGAATTTTTTAATTTTATTTCAGAATATAACGAAGAAAAAAAATTAGAACATAGAACCGATAAAGCAATTTATCATTCTGCTCTTTTTGGAATGTGTGATGAAAAAACAATATTAAATAATAATAATAATTACAATTTAAACTATAATAGAATAAAAAATAACATTAAAATTAATGAAGCTAATTATATGATTGTTATGACAAATTTAACTTCTACTTTTAATAATAATATTCAAAATTGGGAAGAAATTTCAAAATTAATGTTTGATAAAAAAATGACTGTTATTGTTTTGTTATCTTATGATCCTAATTTAGAAAAAGAAGAACATTTACAAAAAAAAATTTCTTTTTATAAACAAGTTTTAAGTTCTGGAATAATTAATGGCCATTTATTTATTATGAGAAGTTTAACTATATTAAAATTTGTTCTTAATACTATTTTTCCTACTAAATATAGTGAATTTAATATGGATATTATTAAACATTATTTATGTAGTAATGAAAATATTTATATTTCAAAAAATATAAAAGAAGAAAAAGAAAAATAATTATTAATAAATTATATTTAAATTAAAATAAAATTTTTAAATAAATTTTTCTACTAAAATAAATTAAACTTTATTAAATTTTCTTATTATTTTTTCCCAAAAAAAATGCTATTCTTCCAGATTTTCCTTTTTGAACTTATCCAAACCTTAAAAACTTTAATAAAAATTCGTAATCTTCAATATGATTATTATTACAACACAACAGAAGGAAAATATAAACCATGTTACAATTTATGTAAAGGATGTATAGGAGATTATATAGAAGAAAAAAATGAAATGAATTGTAGAAATTGTATAGACAATTATTATTTAATAAGAAATACAACAAATTGTATAAATGAAACCTATGCGTCTGAAAATCATTATTTAGCAATAAGAGAAAATGATAAAATTAAATTTTTTGTCGGATGTTATTTTTCTTGTAATAGTTGTTCTGGAATTTATGATGAAAATACAAAAAGTCATAATTGCATTTCTTGTAAAAATAATTTTTACTTTTTAAATAATTCTAATAATTGTTATGATGAAACTTTCTTAAATGAAGGTTATTATATTAAAAATAATATTATTTACCCTTGTAAATATAATTGCTTAACTTGTTTTGAAGAAGGAACTTCAATAAATAATCAAAAGTGTAATTCTTGTTTAAATTCTTTTTTTTTAGATGATAATAATAATTGTGTTAGAACTTGTCCTAAATATTTATATGAATATAATGGTTTTTGTTATTATTCTTGTCCTCAAAATTTTTTTAAAGATATTAAAAATAAAAAATGCTTAAATCAATGTCCTGAAAATACTATTATTAATTATGAAGATAAAACTTGTTATAATCAATTTGATTTTAATAATATTGAATTAAATAATTTAAATTATTATATTGATGATTTACTTTTATATTTTAATGATCCTGAATATATAATTAAAAAAGATGATTTTTATATTCAAATATATGATATTAATATTGAGGAAGAAACAAAGAAAAAAAGTAATGAAGAAAAAATTTCTTATATTGATTTCAATGAATGTAAAAGTAAATTAAAAGAATATTATAATATAACTGAAATAATAATAATGAAAATTGATTCAAAAAATCCAAATTTAATAACAAATAAAGTAGATTATTTTATATATGATTATAATGGAAATGAATTAAATATATCAATATGTGAAGAAAAATCAATAAAAATATATTCTCCAATCGTAAATTTAAATTTAATAAATTTAAATGAATTAATAGAATTAAATAATTTAGGTTATGATATATTTAATGCAGAAGATGAATTTTATAATAATATTTGTACAAGATTTTCAAGTCAAAATAATACTGATGTTACTTTAAAAGACAGAAGAAAAAATTATTATCCTAATATTTCTTTATGTAATGAGAATTGTAATTATGAAGGAATTGATTATGATAATTTAATTGTTAAATGTAATTGTGAAACTAAAAATAAAAAAAGTTTAAAAGATAGTACTTTTGATCATGATATTAAATTAAATGTTAATAATGTTAAAAATGTTTTTAAAGATAATTTATTTAATTCAAATATTCAAGTTGTTAAATGTACAAAATTAATATTTAATAAGAAATATATATTTAAAAATTATGGATTTTGGATTATTAGTTCTTTTATTTTCATAGAAATAATATTATTTATTTTTTATTGTAAAATAGGGAATAAACCAATAAAAAAATATATGAAATTATTTATACCAAAAAATAATCCTCCTAAAATTTTATCAAGTTCAAATACAGAATCAAATGAAGATTTTCAAATAACAGAAAAAATAAATTTGAGTGATAATAAGTTAGAAAATAATAAAACTAATAATAATAATACAGAAAATGATTATTTAGAAAGTAATCATACAGAAAATAATAATTTAGAAAATCATAATAATAATTCAAATAATCATATTGATAATATTTATAGTCAAACAAGAGAAAATTTTATTATTTTAAATCAAAATAATATTCAAAGTGAAAAAAGTAATATTGAAGAAAAATATAATAAAAATATAATGAAAATTTCAACTCCAATAAAATTAAATGTAAATTCTTCAAATTCAATAAATAAATATCTACATTCTAAAAATAATTCTATATATTCCGATGTTGTAATGTTAAAAGATAATGATATAAATAAAAAAAGAAAAGAAAAAAAAAAAAGTAAAACTGAAAATTATTCAATTGAAGATTTCTTAGATTTTTCATATGAAGAAAGTTTAAAAAAAGATAAAAGAACATTTATAAAAATATATTGGAATTATTTAGAACTTCAACATATAATTTTAAATACATTTTTTTTAGAATCTTATTTAGAATTAAGAATAATAAAAATATATTTTTTAATATTCTCTTTTGGATTAGAATTTACATTAAATGCTTTATTTTATACTGATAAATATATAAGTGATTTATATTATAATAATGGAGTATTAAATTTTTTTTCAAATTTACCAAAATCAATTTATTCTTTTTTAGTATCAATTCTAATCAATTTTTTCTTAGTTAAATTATCAAATTCAAAAAATGAATTTAAAAATATTTTATCAAGAAATTATTCAAAAGAAGATTTTAATTTAATAATTCAAAGAGAATTTAAATATCTTAAAACAAAATTAATTATTTTTTATTTAGTTACATTTATATTATTTTTATTCTTTTGGTATTATTCAAATGCTTTTTGTGCTGTTTATTATAATTCACAAAAATTTTGGGCTTTAGCGAGTTTAGAAACTTTTATTTTTAATTTAATTACTCCTTTTATTTTTTGTATTTTTATTAGTTCTTTAAGATTTTTTTCTTTAAAATTTCAATTTCAATTTCTATATCAAATTGAACAAATAATTAATAAATTTATATAAATTTTGATTTTGATATTATAATATTTATAGTTTATTTTTTTTGACTTTTTTTGTTTATATAAATTATTTTCTATTTAAAGTTCAATATTTTTTTATGATTGTTTAAATGACATTTATACAATTAATTGACACAATAAAAATTTAATCATAAAAAAAATATATATATATACACCTAAAATAAATTAATTTAAATATCTCTTTCCCAAGGTTCCTTATATTCAATACCTAATTTCTCAAAAATATCTTTTTCCTCATTACAAATAATCTTAACTCCACTTTTTCTTAAACTTA
>JAEEGL013395722.1_pt1 | contig 13571 bp, 14 predicted proteins | sample 9134231 | NCBI WGS metagenome assembly JAEEGL01 (sample SAMN16246548, study PRJNA631951) | gut metagenome | biome: gut microbiome; feature: rumen; material: fiber-attached | host: Bos | place: Iran: Karaj | collected 2018-10
AGGGGTTACCGGCTGCGGGGCCGGTTCGTTTTGCGGGGTGTTATTCAATGTTACGTTGTTTTCTTCCATGGTTCAGTCCTCTTTATATTCCAGAATGTCGCCGGGCTGGCAATCCAGCGCGCGGCAGATGGCTTCCAGCGTGGAAAAGCGTATCGCCTTTGCCTTGCCGGTTTTCAGTATGGAGAGATTTGCCTGCGTTATGCCGATCCTCGCGGCGAGTTCCCCGGAACTCATCTTCCGTTTCGAGAGCATCACGTCCACGTTTACGGTGATCATGCGCGCCCCTCCTTAGATCGTAAGATCGTTTTCTTCGCGCAGCGCTACCGCCGCGTGCATCAGGTTTTTCACCACGCGCAGCAGCGTGCCCACCACCGCCATGGAGGCGCAGATGATGAACAGCGGGAAATAAAGGCAGCCGCCCGCAAGGGTGATGAGCGCCACGGCCCAGCAGCACCACGAGATCAGGCGCAGATACCGCACGTTGGTCAGGATAAACACCTGCTCGCGCAGAATGTTCGTAAGCAGGCGGATCAGCATATACAGTGCCGCGGCGGCAAAGGGCGCGCACGCGTAAAACGATACGGTCACGGTGCGCACGTTTTTGATCACGGTTTCGTTTTCGGGGTTCAGGTGGTGGTAGCCCGCGTAAAACCACTGCATAAACGCCGGGAACGTAAAGAGCGCCGCCGCCAGAACGGCGGCAAAGAAAATACAGAGCCCGAGCGATATTTTCGCCGAAAGGGCATGGTTTTTCATAACAGCACTTCCTTTTATTGGAGTTTCGTGCTCAGTGTAGCACAGAAATATTTGTTTGTCAATAAATAATTATCGAAAAACGATAAAAATTTCACGGTTGCGTTTTTTTGCCGTTTGTATTATACTGTTCGTCAGGGGGGTGGGGAAGTGACGGTCCTTGTGGATATGGACGACGTTCTCGTGAATTCCACCGAGGTTTGGGTGGAATGCCTGAACCGCAGGTTCGGCACGCACGTGCGCTACGAAGATCTTGATGATTTCGACGTTTCGGCTGCTTTTTACCCGCGCACGCACGCCGAGGTTTACGCCATGCAGGCGGATGCGGATATGTGGCGCATGTCGCGCCCGCTGCCGGGCGCGCCGGAGGCGCTCGCATCGCTGATCGCGCGGGGGCACCGGGTGATCGTGGTCACCAGTTCCCGGTATACGGCGCTCGAAACGAAGATGGAAGACGTTCTGTTCCGGTATTTCCCGTTTTTGACGTGGCGCGACGTGATCGTGACCGCAGAAAAGCAGCGCGTGCGCGGCGACGTGCTCATCGACGACGGCCCGCACAATTTCCCGGGCGGGGAATACCGCGGCATCCTTTTTACAGCGCCGCACAACCGGGCCTTCAATGCCGAAAAAGCTGGCCTGCGGCGCGCCGATACGTGGCAGGACGTGCTGACGCTGCTGGAAACAACGGAATAAAAGAAGCCCGTACCGGAAACCCATCCGATACGGGCTTTAACTGTTATTGCAGGATGCGTTTCGCTTCCCGGATCAGAATTCGGCCAGATACAGGTGCCCGTCCTCTCCGCTCATTTCCAGCGCGAAGGTACGGATCGCGCCGGTCTCATCGGTATAGGCGATCCCGTAGGTGGGCAGGTCGCCGTAAAACGTGAGCGTTACGCACAGGGGGTGTTCCGGCGAAAACGATTCCGGCTCCCAAAGCACCTGCGTTGCGAAGGAGAAGCCGTTTTCGTCCGCCGGCAGCGGGTCGGAGAGGGCGAGAAAACAGAAATCCCGCACCTCGGCGTCGGCGGTAAACAGCACGCGGCTCAGCGGCTCGTCGTGAGAGGCCTCGAAATCCAGTTCGCCGGGCAGGTCTTCTTCCCCGGCAAAATCCACGGTGATCACGGCGGCTTTCGCTTCGGCCGGGGCGGAAGCGGGCTGCGGTTCGCTTTCGGTCTCGTCCGCGGGCGCGGTTTCGGGAGCGGCGGTATCTGGTTCGGCGTCCGTTGCGGCCGTGTCGTCGGGCGCTTCGGTGGAACCGGGCGCGGTCTCGCTGCTCCCGGCGGGGTCGTCGGCCCGGGGAGCCGGTGTTTTTGCGCACGCGGCGCAGAGGAGCGCAAGGCACACAGCCGCGATCAAAAGGAAAACCGTAAGAGTTCTTTTTTTCATTTTTATGCTTCTTTCCGCCGCTGAACGGCTGATATTGTTTTATTCTTTCAGTGCGGTTCCGGCCAGCGTCTCGTAAAACGAAAACGGCACGCTGAGATCGCCTTTTCCGGTTCCCATAGCCACATCCGGTTTTGCCTCGCCGTGGAAATCGGAGCCGCCGCTCTGCAAAAGGCTGAATTCCCGCGCGATGCCGTCGGCGGCCTTCCGGGCGGGCGCGTCGTAGGTGGTGTAGCGCGTTTCCATCGCATCAAGCCCGCGCCGTTTCAGTTCCGGGAGCATGCGGCGCAGCGCTGCCGCATCCGTGCTGAGCATCGGGTGCGCCAGCACGGCCAGCCCGCCTACCCGTTTGATAAACGAGACCACGTCCGGCGAAGCCGGGCGCGCCGGGGGCGTGTAGAAGCCGTATTTTTCGTTCAGAACGGTACGAAACGCCTCTTTTATGCTCTGCACGTAGCCTTTGTTCACAAGATACCGCGCCACGTGCGCGCGATTGAATTCGTCGGCTTCGGTGCCGGAGGCGATCTCGCCGAAAGAGATCTCATACCCTGCGGCGCATAAGCGGTCCACGAGCAGGCGGTTGCTCTCCCGTTTTGAGGCGTGCACCGCTTCGCAGAACCGGTTCACCTCGTCCCAACTTTCTTCCGGCAGAAACATCCCGATGATATGCAGTTCGCATTCGCCGAAATCCGATGAAAACTCGCAGCCCGGCACGGCGATAACGCCGCTTTTTTTTCCGGCCGCGGTGAATTCCGGCAGGCCGCGGGCGGTATTGTGGTCCGTGAGGGCAAGCGCGGAAAGCCCCTTCGCCTCCGCCATGGCCAGAAGCGCGGCGGGGGAAAGGGAGCCGTCGGAAAAATAGGAATGCGTGTGAAGATCGCAGCGTTTCATATCGGGCCCTTTCTCGTTTCTTATATCCTATTATACCACGGAAATCGGAAATATCAATCGTAATTTCGCTTGATTCCCGCGGCCGGATCTGCTAAAATAAAAACCGAAAAACAATCTACGGAAAGCTGGAATGCTGCCATGCTGAAATTTACGTCGTTTTTTACCCGTTTTATCTGCCTGATTGTGGGGCTTGCCATGCTGATCGGCGCGCCCGGGCCCGTGAAAAACGGCGCGGCCGTTCCTCGCGACGAAACCGTGCTGTTTGAGGTCAACGTGGTATCGGATATCCATATGGAGGGCAACAACGATTACCGCAAGAACCTCTACGTGCAGGCGCTCAGGAACATGAAGGAATACACCCGCGCGGACGCGCTCATTATGTGCGGCGACAACACGATGAACGGCCATACCGGCGAATACTGGATATTAAACGGGGTCACGGACCGCGTTCTGCCCGATACGCTCGTGCTCCCGGCCGTGGGCAATCACGACGTGGGAAACGGGGAGGGGGACCTTGCGGAACTTTCCGCCCGGTTTATATCGCAGTATAACGCGTTCCACACGGACGATCCGATCAACAGCCTTTATTATTCCCGCGAATTTGAAGGCTGCGTGTTCGTCGCCCTCGCCAACGACACGGATAACGACGACGAAACCGAGATTTCGGTTGCGCAGACCGAATGGTTTTCCGCGATCCTGGACCGCGCGGACGCCGAAGGGAAGCCCGTGCTCGTGGCCTGCCATTTTCCGTATTATTATTTTGATACGGATCTGCGGGAGATCATGGCGGCGCACCGCAACGTCTATTATTTCTCGGGGCACATCCACCGGTTCGGCCTCTCCGTTTCGCATATGGGGACCGACCGCGACGACCTCTGGTATTTCAACCTGCCGCGCGTTACCGAATACAACGAATCAAACGATACGCCCTACAGCATCACGGGGCTCGGCCTCAACCTGCAGATCACCCGGACCACGGTTACGGTAAACACCTATAATTTCTATACCGCGCAACTGTTGGATTCCGTTACGGTGCCGATCCTGAAATAAACCGGATATAAAGCAGAAGGCCGTCTCATTCGTATGAGACGGTCCTGTTTTTATGTTCCGCGGTTATTTCTTCTTCTGAAGCACGCCGTTTTCAAAATAACCGGTCGCTTTTTTGCCGTTTCTGAAAGTCACGGTCCCGTATCCGGTGATGCGGCCGTTTGTGAAATCTCCTTCGTAAACGTCGCCGTTTTTAAAAATGTATTTCCCTTTGCCGTGCATGCAGCCGTAGCGGATGGGGCCGTAATACGTTCCGTTTGCGCTTCTTACCACGGCGTACGGCTTGGAGAGAAGTTCCTTTTTATTTGCTTCGTTTACGTCGGCGTCCGTAACCGAAGCGGTCTCTTTCATAAAGAGTGCCGCGTCGCGTGCGGGGGTGTTCGCCCAGCCGATGAGATACTTCGTAAAGTTATCGAGTTGGCCGAGTTTCGGGGCGCTCACGTCCAGCATCACGCTGTGCGGAAAATACCGCAGGGCGGCGGCTTTCACGGTCTCGGGATAATAGAAGTCCGCCGCGCCGAAAACGTGGAGCAGTTCATGCAGAAGGATATTCTTCTCTGTAAAGTGATCCGTGCCGTACATGAATGCCGCTTCCGAGAGTTCCGGGGTATCGGACGTGCTGAACATCGGCGCGAAACTCCGCGCCGGTATTTTGAATAAAAAGACGAAAGCGGCCTGGTTCGCGTTCTGTGCGCGCCTGAGTTTTGCGCCGCAGGCCGCAAGCGAAGCGCAGTTGTGTTTGCGCCCGTAATTCGCGCTGAACCGCTGCGCGTCTTCCAGCATCCATTGCCTGCCGCCGCTGATATGCTCTTCCGTAAAGTTGAACTGCAGCGGAACGCCGCATTTTTCGGCCTCTTTTCTCAGAAACCGCGTGACCTCAAACAGCACGGTCCTGTGGCGGAGTTTTTCATCGGGCTTCCAGCAATAATCCGGTTCGTCCACAAAAACGGAACGGATATGTATATTCCCGCGGAGTTCTTTGCAGAAACCGCGGTTTTTTCTGTTTTCCAAAGTGTGACGCGCCATAATTCTCCCTCGTTTGCGGCGTTATGCTCCGCGGACCGTTATTCCCCGGCGGGCAGCCCGGAGATGTAGGTGTTTTTCTTTTCGGTAAGGCGGTTTTTGAGCGTCTGCCAGTTTGCAAGCCTGGCCTCATCTCCGTCCGAGAGTTCAAGGGCGGGCATATCCACGCGGTAAACGTTGCCCGCTGCGCCCAGAACATACAGCCCGCCGTCCGCAAAGCGGATCGCCGAAACGGATTCGCCGAGGCCGGAATACCTGAACACGAGAAACATTCCTTTTGTTTCGTAAACCAGCACCGTGCCGTTGGAATAGCCGAACGCCACGTATTTTCCGTCCCCGGAGAGGGCCGCGGCGGTATTCGCGTCCGTGTGTTCCATTTCGGGGACCGCAAACATGTTTATGGTGTTGGTGGCTACGGTGAATCTGGTGCAGCCGTAGTTGTGCGCGCCGCCGCGGTTCACCGTGAAGAGATAGCCGGTTTCCGCGTCCGCCAGAAGATCGAACACGGGGGTAAACATATAGTTCACCGAGCCGCATCTATGGCGTATTTTCATGGAGGAATCAAACACGACGCAGAAGTTGTATAAATCGGAAAGGATCCATTGGTCGCCGAATTTCGTGACGTTGTAAAAATGACGGTTTTCATAGGGGCCGTATTCCGCTTTGCCGGAGGCAACGTCCACCATCAGGATCGCGCAGCCCTCCGCGGAGGCGCAGATGCGGGTGCCGTCCGCGTTGAAAGCCGCCGCCGTGGCGCGATACGCCGTTTCCACGTCGGCGAGCACGCTGCCGTCTTCGAGCGATACCGCAACCACGTGCGAAACGCCGTCCGATTCGGTGATGAAGGCGATGCGGCTGCCGTCGGGCGTCACGTCGTAATTCGGCGTGCGTATCGTTCCCGTGATATCGGGCGAGAACACCCTTTCGGCGCCGCCGCGCGAGATCACGATGTCGTTGCCGTCAATGAACACGACCTCGGGCGTTTCGCTCTCGATGAAAACGCCGTAGTCGATACCGCTCCTGCGGGAGGTTTTCGGTTGGTCCTCAAGTTCCCAAAGCACCGCGGTGCCGCGCGTTGTAAATGCGGCGGCGTAAAGCGTGCCGTCGATTTGGGCAAAGCGCACTTTTTCAACCGATTCGTAGTTTTCCGAAAGGCGCAGGGGCGCGCTTTTCCCCGCGGCGTTATACACGAACACGGCGCTCCCCGCCGCGTAGAGCAGCCGTTCGCCGTCCGCGCTCCACGCATACGCGTTCACCGGGCAGGGCGCGTTCAGCGTGCGCCGCGTACCGCTGGTTTTGTTTGTTACCGTAACGCTGCCGGAGGTAACGGAGAGTTCCGCGGAAAACAGGGCGCTCTCTTTTATCGCTTCGCCGTCGGCTTTTTGGTAAAACGCGTCTTTTTCGGTGAGCACGCGCGCGGGCAGGCGGGCGTCCATCAGGCGCGCGCCGTTTTGATACAGCGAATAATACGAGCCGGACGTCACCGCGCTCTCCTCGAGCGCCAAGGTCATGTTTACGGCGCAAAGCGGGTCTTCCCCCGCGATCCTTTCGATCTGTCCGGAGGCCGCCATGCCGCCGTAGGTCTTTTGGGCGTCTTCCGTGCCCGTCTTTATGGCCTGCGGAACGGCAAGGATCAGCACGATCGCCGCGAGCGCCATCAGCGCCACGAGCGCCATGCCCGCCAGACGCAAAACGACCGTTCTGCGCGCGAAACGGATGTATTTCAGGATATAAGGATAGATCTCCTTGTTCCTGTTTTTAAAATCGTGCCGGTTCGCGGCGTTTTTCATCTCCCACATTTCATAAAGGATATCCGCGGCGGAGAGCACGATGCCGCGGGAATGCGGGATGATCTGATACGGGTTTACGCCCGCTTTATATTCGTACGCGCACGAGAGCATTTTCGTACGGATCTCATTTTCTTCGGCGTTCGCCGCTTTTTTCAGAAACGTCTGCACGAGGCGCAGCGTTTCCTCGGGGGCCGCCGCCGCGGCGGCGGGGTCCAGTTCCAGATACGGGATATCGCATTTTCGGATCAGTTCGAATTCATCTTTGCACGGCGTGCTCTTTTCCCAGTTTTCGGAGCGGAACACGATGGCGCCGCTTGCGAGATAAAGCGCTTCCGTGATCACGTCGAACCATTTGGTCGAAAAGGGGATGCCGGTACCGGCGCCGGAAACGTCCTGCCAGATCTTAACGCCGTTTTTCCGGAGCAGGTCCGCGATGCTGAAAACCGCGTCCGCGTCTTTTCTGGAATAAGAAATAAAAATGTGGTTCATATTATTTCCACTCCTTTCCGTCGCCGCCGGGGTAGACCTTGAGATCGAGTTTACGCCACAGTTCCTTTGAAACCGCTTCCTTCATCGAAATGGTCACGCCGGAGTGCAGTTTCGCTTTGATCGCGGCGAGGTAACCCTTTTCCGTAACCATGTTTACGCAGCTCGAGCATTGCCAGCGTCTGCCGGCGGCGTCTTCGATCAGATAGCCGTCTTCGGTTTCAATCACGGCTTTCACGGCGCAGCGGGAGGGGATCTTATGGATCCTGGTGGGCATTGCAAGTCCGTTTTCGGCATCCACCCAGATTTCGGCAAACGTGCCGTCCGCGCAGCCCACGATCAGCGTGCAGCCGTCGCTATCGTTCAGTTCGTTTGCCGGTTCAAAACGCAGCCCCACCACGGTGGGCGTCCCGTCGGCAAGGAACAGTTCGGTTTCGTAACGGTTGTATCTTTCGGGGAGGATCGCGGCGTCCTCGGGGGAGATATGCCCGGCGTTGTTGAACAGGGTCAGCGTGGGGTCGAGGATCGTGTCGATCTCTTCGCCGGTGTCCGGTTCGGTTATTTTGAGAACGATCACGCCGTTTTCGGTGATCTCGGCGCTCTTTACGAGGCATTCCTTATCCGGCGCGCAGCGTTTGGCGTCGTATACGGCGCGGGGTTCGGCAGCGGCGGCGTCCGTTACCCGCAGCACGTCGGCGATGGGGGCGCTGGTGATCATAAAGCCCGTTTTCGCGGCGATGAATTCTTCCGTGGCCCAGAGTTGGGTTATGCCGCTGAAGCCCGCCAGCACGCCGCCGTAATCAAAATCTTCGTCCAGGTCGTATATGCCCGTGCCCAGATCCCGCTCGTGATAAACGAGTGTGGAGCCGTTTACGAGTTTTATTTCGATCGCCTTCGGCAAAACGAGGCCCGTGCGCCGCGCCGCGCCGTTTTCGATCTTCCAGAGCTGTCCGTCGGCGTCCGTTACCGCGGCAACGCTTCCAAGCACGTCCGCGTCGTTATACGCGCTCGCAGTGATCTCCGGGTATTTTTTTACGTCCGCGGCGCTTCCGGGGGCCCAAACGGCGATGAAAAACACGCCGTCCGCCGATCCGGCCGCCGTAAGGCGGCCTTCGGAGTTGAGGTCCGCGGCGAGGATCTCTGCGTCCTTCACGCCGAGGTCGGGCGTTTCGCGCACGCCGCCGCGATAGATCTCCGCCTTACTGCCGTCGTAGATCAGGATTGCGTCTCCGGCGAGTTTCATTTCGGCGGTTGCAACCGAAACGCCGCTCACAAGGCCCGTATCCGTCCACGTGCCCGCGCTGCAGGTAAACAGTTTGCCGTTTGCGTCAACGGCGGCCAGCGTTTCACCGTCCGGGGTTACGGCGATCAACGCGATCCCGGCTTCGGAGAGGTCTTTTTTTACCGTGGGGCTGCCGGTGTAGGTATCCCAGCAGAGCACACGTCCGCCCGTGTCGCCCGTCCAGATATAGCGCGTTCCGGCGGGCAGGGCGGCGTCGTTCAGGTCGTATTTGTAGTTTTGCCCCACCGGCGTCTGCGTCCACACTTTATCCATCTCTTCCAGAAGCATCGTGTATGCTGCTTTTTTTGAGAGCGGCTGAACGTACGGGTTTGCGAGCGCCTCCGCCATTTGCACGGCGAAGTTCCCGGGTTCGATCTCCTGCGCGCTGATCGAGGAAACCAGGTTTGCGAGCGACGCACGCTTGAAATCGGCAACCGTTTTGTAAAACAGAATCATAAGCGCCGCAGCGCTCGCGATCAGCACGCCTCTGCGCAGCCACTTGCCCGCGTTTTTTTTGCGCACGGATCTCGCAAACTGATAGGATTTGGAAAGATACTCAAGGATGTTCTGCAGCTGCGTGCGCAGGTGCTCGTCTTTTTCTTCTTCAAGCCTGCCGTGCATAATCCGCGCGGCGCGGCGGATCTCGCGCATATCCGTAAGCAGTTCCGACGTGCTGCCGGAGGTTTTCCAGCAGTTATACCGGAGCAGCAAACGGTTTTTCAGCGAGTAAAAGGCCGGGTCCGTGAAGAGCGAATCCAGAATATTCTCGCGCACGTACGCGTCGGGGCGGATAAAGTTGATCTCCCCGATGCGTTTGGGGAGCACGTTTTTGTCGTTGTAATTCACATTTTCAATGCCGCCCACCGGGATCAGGCGCGTTGTTTCGGCAACGGCGCGAACGTAATCTTTCCAGTTCTGGTTCCCGGTGGCTTCGTCCGAAACGAACACGATCGCCGAATCCATGGCGATCTTCCGCAGCGCGGCGAAGCGGCGGCAGATAAAGCCGCTTTTTTCCGTTTCTCCGGTTTGGGCGGGCGCATCCTGTTCCGCGGGCGCGTCCTGACCGGCGGGCTCCTCCTGTTCGGCGGGTTCGTCCGGCTCGGTAGGCTCGTCCGGCTCTGCGGGCTCCTCCGGCTCGGCAGGTTCGTCCGGTTCTGCGGGTGCGTCCGGTTCAATGGAGTCGTCCGGTTTCGCGATCCCCGCCGCGATGAGCCAGCGGCAGGTTTCTTCGCCCATCGCCGCGCAGGAAGGCTCGTAGGCGATCTCGATGGTATGCGTTTTTTTCGGCATAGCGTTATCTCCTGTGTCGTTTGGTCTCCGGCCGTGCGGGCCGGGCTGTGATGCGGCGCTGTAAACACGCCGCGCCGTGTTCGGTAAACAGCCGTTTATTCTTTGAATCTTTTCACCAGATAATAATCGTAATAAACGCTCGGTTCATCAAGTTCGTCCCGCCGTTTCGGTTCTTCGTAAGAGTAAACGGGCAGCGGTTTGCCGCATTCGTCCGAAACGCAGGCGTACCTGAGCGCCGCGCCCTGTTCGGGAAAGCGCAGCGCCACGCCGAAAAACGCGCCGTCTTTAACAAGTACGCTCTTGTCCTTGATCCCGATTTCGGTGTAATACGTTCTGTCGCCGCCTAAATTCGCGTAGAAGTCGTAATCGTACCACTCCGATTTTTTCTCGCGGATCGTCCACGCGTCCGCCTGTGCCCGTATGGCGCCGTATTCTTCCGGCGTATACGCACGTAAGCGGAGATACAGTTTTCCCCGCGGTCCGTCCGCTTCCCAAAGGGCGTCGTCTTCGCCGCAAACAGTGGCAAAAGAGCGCTCCGGCGCCTCCGGGGGAAATTCGATGTAATTCAGATTGTAAAGCATGATAATCAACTCCCGGACTTATATCAAACGTTTTATTCTTTCGATCCTTCCGCGATTTTCAGTTGAACCGGTATTTTTCTTCCGCCGCGCCGTTATACAGTTTTACGAAAAGCGGGGGATCGGCAATCGCCTCAAAAACCTTTTCTTTCCCATACTTCAGATCCACCAGCCCCCACATATAGCATCCGAAATAATAGGTGGGATACTGCATGATCTTTCTGCCGTTAAAATCAAAACGCTCGTACCGTTCGGAGATCACCGCGTCGGCATCTTCAATTGATTTGCCTTTCAGCGCTTGGTAATCATTTTGTATCATGTTGAAGATCTCGTCAAAATGATCTTCGTAGAATGCCATGTCGTCGGGCTGCATTGCGTAAGTGCCGCCGTTATATTTTTTTGGTTTTCCTTTTGCGGCAAGATTATTGTTATAATGTACGGCGAGCCCTTCGTAAGCGAAACTCTGCAAAAAATAGTTTTCGGCCGTGATCCCGTCGGGAAAAAGACGCGGGCCCGTAAAAATATGATGGATCTCGTGGGCGGTGATATGGATAAAATCATCTTTGTCTTTCAGCATATCTAAATTGGCAACGTCGTAATCGATAAAATGATCATACGGCCAACCCATGGAATTGCCGATGGAAACGATCAGGATAATATCGAACTGCGGCGTCTCCTCCAAACACGCATCCGGCAATCCGTTGGCAAGCAGTTCTTCCATTCTGCAAAGGTCGCCCGGCGTAAACGCGGCAAACCGCTCGATGGATTTTATCCGTTCGTCAATATCGCGATAAAACGCGGTAAAGGATTCTTTTTTTAACTGCAGGCGCGGATTTTCAAAATCCTTGCGATCAAAGTTCATAAAAAAATCCACCGCTTCTTCAAAACTGATCCCGCAGACGGGAAGCCCCGGTTCGCCGTACCGTTTGAATTCAACCGCATAATCCGGCATCCGCAGTATTTCGCGCAGTTTTTCTTCATCGCATACGTTCTGATGTTTTCTCTTCATAAGCCATTGCGTCATCGGCTGTATCGTATCGGTATGAAAGCGGATGTTCATTTTTCAGTTGTTCTCCTTTGCATTTGGCAAATCATGAAAATCGGGCGTCAATACGACCGTCTCAACGTTGTTTTTTCATTTGGTCTGTGTTTTTTTGATCGGCGTCCCAGTTTCCCGTCCTTATAAGGTGCCCTTCCTGTATCGCGGCAAACGTTGCCATAGCGCTCACGAACACGCCGCTGTATTTGATCTCAATTACCGTTGACGTCAGGGGCAGGATGAACAGAAAAATACCGGTGACCTTATTCATTACGGTGTGTGCGGCGGTAAACTCTTTGTGCATCACGTAACCGGAAATGACGTTGATTATTTTGATCAGCGCGATCACGGCGATCCAGATCATAAGCCATATCGGAACGCTGAGCACGGGGATCAGTTTTATAAGGCAAGCCGCCGCCAGAACAAAATCGGCCGCCGTATCCAGTTTGGATCCGAACGAACTTGCGGTTCCCGTTTTTCTTGCAACCGTTCCGTCGATCATGTCGCTGACCCCGGCCGCGATATACAGAATATAAAATGCGGGTGAAAACGCGGGAAAAAACAGCAGGGCAACGCTGCAGAGGATCCGGATGCCGGTAATGATATTTGCCATATTACGTCGGCGTCCCCACTTCGATCAGATTTCCGTCCGGGTCGTAGAACCGTATCACTTTCTGCCCCCAACTGTGCGTCATAAGCCTGTTTACATACCTCACTTCAGGGTAGTAGTTCTCCAGTTTCTCAACGAAACCTTCCAGATCGGGTTCTTCAAAATAGAGTTCGCTGGAATTGTTCTCCGGGATAATCTCTCTGCCGAGAAATTCCGTCCAGTATTTCTCCTCCTGCAAAACAAGACCTTCCGTGAGGATCATGTTTCCGTCGTTATCGAGGACAAGTTCAAGCCCGAACAGATCGTGATAAAACTGCCGGGCTTTATCAATGTCTTTTACCACGATCAGTATATTCTTCAGTTTCATCAGTCGCTATGCCTCTTTTTTACAATTATCTGCAATCCTTGATGTACTTAAAAGTTTGTCCGTTTTCCTTGGGGTACGGGGATGAGTACTGTTACCTTGACCCTCATCGTAAAGAATATGCCGTTGAGCACGTTTGGGTTTGGCTTTTTACTCTTCGTCATCTGAAGAATAGATATACATATCGATATTTATCTCTGTTCGTGTCGCATGGCAGAAATCTATCACGTCTAAAGAGAGTGCGAGAAATAGATTGATATCATTAACATGGATTTTCGGCACGACTTCCAATACATATCTTACATCAAAATCGTTTCGGAACTGATTTAAGATTCCTGTTTTGTCCAACAGGCACGAAATCGTTTTTCTCATCTGATTCTCAACATACACGTCATAATCATCGCATCTGCCGCATGTCCAACTTGAAAAATCATATAAGGAGCCGTTTCTTCGGCGGTCTCCTGTTTTCCAGCAATCGTCCGGAACAATCCCCAATCGCGCAGAAATCACATCCGGATCAAAGTTCCCGATTATTCTGAAATATGTATAACACTTGTTTTTTGTTTCCATCAGATTCCCTCTTATGTAAATAATCATCAATTCTGTAGTCGCTACCTGCTTCGAGACAGGTTGCGTCATGAATTGGCTTCGCCATGATTTCTCGCTTCGCTCCGTGAATTGAATTACGCCCTTATGCGCCGCAGCGCAATTCACGCCCGAAGGGCAAATCATGACCGCAGGTCAATTCACGCGCCGGGAGGCGCAATTCATTGTAGAATCCGGCGCTCAAGGAGCGCTACGGATTCTACATGCCTCGGGACAATAGCGTGAATAAAAATGCCGTTATCTACGCTGACCACACGACCCTCGGCGTCAGGAATATGCCGTTGACCGGTTAAGTCAGGGTATTCGAATCGATATTATGGCCTCGATAAACCGGAATTTAACGCGCTCTGTATTACAGCTTCAATACTGCGACGATTTCGTCGCCATCCATTTCGCCATTTTCCATAAAGCCGAAGGAACGGTATAACG
>JAEEGL016480794.1_pt1 | contig 13571 bp, 8 predicted proteins | sample 9134231 | NCBI WGS metagenome assembly JAEEGL01 (sample SAMN16246548, study PRJNA631951) | gut metagenome | biome: gut microbiome; feature: rumen; material: fiber-attached | host: Bos | place: Iran: Karaj | collected 2018-10
CATCACCACTCAAGAAGAAAAAGCCGCTTACATTGAAAACCTGGTGGAAACAGCAACTCCTGCTACCCAGTACAAAGAAATCAGCGCTTATCACGATGGCACCTATAACACCATGTTGGCCGTTATCGACGCTGACGGTGACTATCATCTCGTACGCTTCACCAGTGCCACTGCTGAGTTGATCACTGCTGGTGCTTTGATCCACTTGTATGGTGAGATGAAGTAATTCATTCCCTTAACAACAAAAAAAGGTGCGTCTTAGACGCACCTTTTTTTATGCTCTTTCCTATTCTCACTCTGCAAACGCGTGGCTGATCTTCCTATTGATTTGCAATAGGCGTTTCTCATCCAACTTCACCATCGCCCTATCGTAGGTCATCAGTCCGTTAAGCTCAGTCTCGCAGTCGGTAGTCTGCGTATAGACCGCAGCCGAGAAACCTTGGAAAGCCATCTTGTACAACTGCTCGGCATATTCCACATAGGTGTCGGTCACCTTCTCCTCCGTGTCAAACTCCACATAGCCCCAGCCTTGGTCTTTCACCCAGGTGTGGCCCTCCACCTTACGGCCGATACCGCCGTATTCGCCCAACACCGTGGCACGGGTCGGGTCGTAAAGCACCATCTTCGGTTCAGGATAATGGTGCAAGTCGAGGATGTCGCCACATTGGTAGAAATTGCCGCCCGAAGCTGGATTGACCAAGCGCGTCGGGTCGAGTTTCTTGGTCATTTCCACAATCTCAGGGGTCTTAAACTGGCCCCACGACTCGTTGAAAGGCACCCAGACACCGATGCAAGGCTGCGATTTCAAGCTGTTGACAATCTCCGTCCACTCTTTTTTATAGCACTCCTCTGATTCGAGCGTACGCAGACTCTCGGGGCCTTGGTAGTATTGCGTCGTCTGCCACTCAGGTCCGCGACCGCCACTGGGCATGTCCTGCCAGACAATCATCCCGATACGGTCGCAATGGTAGTACCAACGCGCCGGTTCCACCTTGACGTGCTTGCGGATCATGTTGAAGCCCAAGTCCTTGGTCTTCTGGATGTCGTAAGCCAATGCCTCGTCGGTGGGCGCTGTATAGAGGCCATCGGGCCACCAACCTTGATCCAAAGGGCCGAAATGGAAGATAGGTAAGCCGTTCAAGGTAAGGCGCACAACGCCTTTGTCGTCGCGCTGCGTGCCGAAGCTACGCATGGCAAAATAGCTGTCGACCTCGTCGATCACCTTGCCCTTGCGCAGCACCTTGACCTTCATGTCATACAGGAACGGATGGTCGGGCGTCCAGCGCAGGAAGTTCTCAGGCATGTTCACCTCCACGGGCTGCCCGTTGATGGACTTGCCCATAGCCACCTTTTGTCCTTCAAACGACACTTCCACTTGATAGAGATCGTCCTTCGTCGGATTGGAGAAGTCCACCGCCACACTGACCGTGGCCTTGTCGAAATCGGGCGTGGTGACCAGGTTTTGGATATAGTCCTCGGGCACATACTCGATCCATACCGTCTGCCAGATGCCCGTCACCGAGGTGTAGAAAATTCCACGTGGCTTGATGACTTGCTTGCCATGCGGGATGAAACTGCTGTTGGTCGGATCCCAAACACGGATGATGATATCATTCTGTTTGCCTATCAGGGCTTGGGTAATATCGAAGGTAAAAGGTGCGTAACCACCAGTATGCGAACCCACTTTGATGTCGTTCACCCACACGTCAGTCATCCAATCGACAGCACCGAAATGGAGCAATACACGACCGTTTTTCCAGTTGCCCGGCACCGCGAAAGTCTTTTGGTACCATAGGGCATTTTCGGGACCGACCTCCTTCTGCACGCCCGACAGGGCCGATTCGATGCAAAAAGGCACAAGAATATCGCCCTCATACTGTTGAGGTGCCTTCTCTCCTTTCGCCGTGATGGCGTATTGCCATAGTCCGTTGAGGTTCTTCCATTCGGGCCGCACCATCAGCGGACGAGGGTATTCTGTCAGGGCGTTTTCTGGCGACACCTGGGCAGCCCATTTTGTCTTGATCTTGTCGCCAGCAGGGGCATATTGGGCAAAGGCCATGTTTGCAAACAGCATGGATAGCAGTAAGAGTTTAATTTTCATAAGTTTATCAATTATTATTCGGTCATTTCTTTCGTGAAGGCCTCACAAGCAGAAAGAAGGCTCTGAACAGCGCAATGCATCAGCGTGTTCATGTCGGGTGTGGCATCAAGGACCTGCTCATAGCACATCCATACCGAGGCGCCGTGATCCTTGCCATCCTCGTAGTCGTAAAGCACCGCCTTCACCACCTTGTAGTTCCAGTTGATGTTGTTGCAGGCCATGATGGCTTTAGCGAAATTCTCGTCCGTCACATCGAAAAGGCCAGGCAGGGTCAGGCGGAAAAACAAGGGGTCGTCGGCATCATTCCAAAACAAGAAGTTCCAGCCCTCATGGATGAAATTCAGGCCCACCTCGTTTTTGGTCGCGACAATGCCATGCGATCTCAAGTATTTCAAAACCAAATCCTTGGCATTCATAATGTCAGTTTTTGTTGAAACCGATGCGCGTCTTGGTGGAATACGTCGGATTCTTGTATTTCAGCACGTCAACGAGAATCTTTTGCGAGATGGGCACATCGTTGTAGGCGGCGGTCATGGCGGCTTCGTTGACGGCTTCGGTGATGTCACCAGCATTGAAATCGTCCGACAGTCTGGCCAATTCGTCATAATCCAACTCATCGCAAGGACGGTCCTTCAAGTGAGCCATGAAGATGTCCTTGCGTGCCTCAAAGTCGGGTTGCGGCACAAAGAAGACACGATCGAAGCAACCGATACGCATGATACTTTGGTCAATGAGATCAGGACGATTGGTCGTAGCCACCACGAGGATACCCTTCTTCGAGCAGTTATTCAGCATGCCAAAGAAAGCAGAGATCTGAGGTGTGATGTTGCCCTCCTCCCCTTCGGCATTGGGATTGGGAGCGATGAACTCTAGCTCGTCGAAGCAAAGCACAAACGGTGCCTTGATCTCGGCGGCATCAAACACCCGTTGCAGGTTATCGAGCACACCTTGTTGATAGATATGGCCCATCTCCACGCCCTTGATAATGGAATAATTGAAGCCCAATTCCTCAGCAAAGCTCTCAAGGACAAGGCTCTTGCCGCAGCCAGGAGGGCCATAGAGCAACACGCCATTGATGGCCGGCAACTTGTATGACTTGGCTTTCTCAGGATTCTGCAAGGCGAAAAGCACCTCTTTACGCAACTGTTCCTTCAACTCATCGCGACCCGTGACATTGTCGAAGCCACTTCCCGAGCCTTTCTTGAAGGTAATAGTCGGCCCGCTGTTGTCCTGTGTCTGACCATCGGCCTGCGAAACGACATTGGTCTCATCCTCCTCCATCATCTTCGCCAACTCAGGCATCACTTGCTCGAACAAGGCTTGGGCAAACTCGCCCGCCGATGCGAAACGGTCCTCGGGTTTCTTGGCCAAGGCCTTCAGCAAAATCGCCTTCATATAATCGGGCAGTTTCACCTCCTCGGTCTCCAGCACTAGGGCTTGCTTCCTTGCTTTCTTCACCGCATCGGCAATCTTTTGCTTGTCACCATCCAAAACCCTCAAATCCATCTCCTCCCACGGAGCCTTGCCGAAGATGAGGAAATACAAGAGTGCACCCGTGGAGAAGATGTCGCTCTTCACCGTGTAAACCGCACGGAAGGTTTCAGGTGCGCGGAAGTATGGCATCAGGTCTTCGTCCGCGAAGGTCGGACGCCCTTTGACCATATAGGAAATATGACCAAGGTCGATGATGGTCGGCATCAGCATGCCATCATCAAGCTCCTGAAGCATGATGTTTGATGGACGTATATCATTATGTATCAATGCGCAGGAATGAATAAAGGCCAATCCGCTCAATACGCAAAGTGTGATTTGCACCGCATCCTCAAGGTCGAAACGGCCTTCCTGCCTGACGGCATCCAAAAGCAGCATGCCCCGATAGAACTCCGTCACAAGGTAATGGTAGACTGAATTGCCCTTGCGCACCTCGCCGTTGTCGACATAGCGGACCACATTTTGGTTCTCGTCCGTATTCAATTCCTTGCAAAGTTGTATCTCGTATACCTCCTTGCCTTCAAAAAGCTGTTCGTGGGGTATGCTCCCAAGGTCATACACCTTCATGAAATACATCATGTCGTCGGGGCCGAGCACCGTATAGGACTCAGCCACAGCACCTTTCTTTATGAACGAGTTGATGACATACTTGCCTATCTTCTCACCTTTCTTGAATGTTTCCATAGTGAAAAATTTATTGGGCAAAGGTCACGATTTAATTTGAAACAAACAAGAGGCAGGGCTATTTTTTCGCCAAAAAACAAAAAAAGGACCGCTTTCGCAGTCCTTTTTGGTTTCACTGACAGGCCTTCTTAGGCGTCGATATTCGCGTAAGTGGCATTCTGTTCGATGAACTCGCGACGCGGTGCCACTTCATCACCCATCAGCATGGAGAAGATGTGGTCAGCCTCCATGGCGTTCTCGATGGTCACCTGACGCAGTGTGCGGTGGGCCGGGTCCATGGTGGTCTCCCAAAGCTGCTCGGGGTTCATTTCACCCAGACCTTTGTAACGCTGCACATCGTAGCCGCTCACCGTGCCGTTTTTGGTCAGTTCGGCCATGCTGGCGAAGCGTTCCTCGTCGGTCCAGCAGTAGCGCACCGGCTTGGTGCCACGCTTGATGAGGTACAAGGGCGGAGTGGCGCAATACACATAGCCGTTCTCAATCAGCTCGCGCATATAGCGGAAGAAGAAGGTCAGAATCAGCGTGGTGATGTGGCTGCCGTCGACATCAGCATCGGTCATGATGATGACTTTGTGGTAACGCAGCTTCTCGAGGTTCAAGGCCTTACTGTCCTCCTCGGTGCCGATGGTGACGCCCAAGGCGGTGTAGATGTTCTTGATTTCCTCGCTGTCGAACACGCGGTGCTCCATGGCCTTCTCGACATTCAGGATCTTACCACGCAGCGGCAAGATAGCTTGGAAGTTACGGTCGCGGCCCTGCTTGGCGGAACCGCCTGCGGAGTCACCCTCAACAAGGTAAAGCTCGGTCTTGGAGGGGTCGCGTTCGGAGCAGTCGGCCAACTTGCCCGGCAGGCTAAAGCCCGACAGAGCCCCCTTGCGCTGCACCTTCTCGCGGGCGTTGCGTGCCGCTTGACGTGCCTGAGCGGCCAAGGTCACCTTGTCGAAGATCATCTTGGCCTCTTTGGGATGCTCCTCAAGATAGTCGGAGAGCTGCTGTCCCACGATGCTGTTGACGATACCCATCACCTCGTCGTTGCCGAGCTTGGTCTTGGTCTGACCCTCAAACTGAGGCTCTGGTACCTTCACCGAGATGACGGCGGTCAAGCCCTCACGGAAGTCATCAGGCGAAATCTTCACCTTCAGCTTCTCGAGCTTCTCCATCAAGCCGCTCTTCTCGGCGTATGCGTTGAACGAACGCGTCAAGCCCGAACGGAAGCCTTGCAGGTGGGTACCACCCTCGATGGTATTGATGTTATTCACATAGGAATGCAGGTTCTCCTTGTATTCATCGTTGTATTCCAAAGCGATCTCTACAGGAACATTGTTCCTCTCGCCCGAGATGGAGATGGGCTCAGGAATGAGTTTGGTGCGGTTGGCATCCAAATAGTCAATGAAGTCGATGAGGCCGTTCTCGGAATAGAAGGTCTCGCTACGGAACTCGCCGTTCTCGTCCTTCTCACGCTCGTCGGTGAGCACAATGGTGATGCCGTGGTTGAGGTAAGCCAACTCACGCATACGGTTGGCGAGGGTACCATAGTCGTATTCGGTCGTTTGGAAGATCGAGCCATCTGGCTTGAAAGTGATGCGAGTACCGTTCATGTCGGTCTTTCCTACCACCTTCACGTCATAGAGCGGCTTGCCGCATTCGTACTCCTGCTTGAAAATCTGGCCTTCGCGGTAGACCTCAGCGGTGAGGTGTGTGGAAAGTGCATTCACGCAGCTGACGCCAACACCATGTAGACCGCCGGAAACCTTATAGGAGCCCTTGTCAAACTTACCGCCGGCGTGCAGCACCGTCAACACCACCTCAAGAGCGGAACGATGCTCCTTGGGGTGCATTCCCGTGGGGATACCACGGCCGTTGTCCAACACGCTGATGATGTTGTCAGGCAGGATTCTGACATCAATCTTGTCGCAGTAGCCGGCCATAGCCTCGTCGATGGAGTTGTCGACCACCTCATATACCAAATGATGCAAGCCGCGGAAATGGACGTCGCCGATATACATGGCCGGACGCTTACGCACGGCCTCCAAGCCTTCGAGGACCTGGATCTTACTGGCACCATATTCTTCGCTTGCCAATTCTCTTTTCTCTTCGTCAGTCATTTTCAACTACTTATGTTTTTAACTATTAAGTTGCAAAGATAAGAAATTTTCCGTTTAAGAATGACGCTTTTTGAAGAAAATAGTAACAAAAACAACTACTATAATTCAAATTGTCGACATTGACATCGCCATAATAATACTATTTATTTGGAGCAGCAGAATTCTCATCATCGCTTTTTGTTTCTATATGTATTGGATAAGTTATTAAGAAAGTTATTATTGAAACAGCAAATGACGATAACGTCAAGATAACCAGCAACCAGTTTACATAAGGTTTTGGTTCTGCTAAACAAAGTTTTACGTGCACCAATGTATTCTTTAGTTGTTCTTTATCAATTATTGAATCAAATAGTATCTCAGTATTTATTGAATCCGCAAGTTCATCAATAGAAATTTTTTTATTTTCATATTTTTCATATGTATTGCCACCCACAAGCTCTTTAATATCAATGTTTTTCACGTCTCTTTCCGCATTCAACTTTACCAATCTCTCCGAATGGCTAACATAACTACCCACAACAGCACTTAATAATACTATTGATATTATAGCCAAAGCTATTTTTCCCTTGTTGTTTTGTCCAACCAACCAGCTAATGAAGAGTGTAGACAAAGATCCTGCTAATAATGAAATTGACAAAGCATAGAAATAACCACTATAAGCTTCTTTATTTAAGACATCAAAAAATTTATCATCACCAAAACAACAGTTTTTCAAGACCGCCACAAGTATGCACAATAAACCTGCTACCAGACCATTTAAACTAAGCCAAATCCAAAACGCTTTACATTTAATCTTTTTCACTTTAATTCGTTCTCGATCTTCTTTAAAATAATGCAGTTCTGGGCATTTTCCAGGCTGTGGAATCGACTGTTGCTGTTGTTGTGACCGAATGGTCTGGTGTATTTGAAGGTTTATCGAACTATCACCTTTATTCCGTTGTCCTTTGTTTTTATTGTTGTTTACTTTTTTAGCCATAACTCTTTAACTATTATTGAAATAATTCAGAATCTTAACTTCACTCCAGCAAAGAATTGAATGCCTGTGACGGGATAATTGTAGTACAGTTGGTACTTCTGATGGGCCACATTGTCGAGCAAAGCGAAGGCCGTCACCTGGTCGTTGATCTTATAGTCGGCGCCGAGGCTAAGGTCGTATACATCTTTCATCGCTTCGGCATAGTAACCGTCCGAGCCCAAAAGCTTGGCATAACGTCCGCCCTGATAGAGGAAAGCCGTGTTGAAGGCCAACCTGTCGTTGACGTCATAGGTCAGCTTCAACTTGCCTTCCGTCGTGGGACGATACCATGCATAATCTTCATGGGTTGGCTTGCAATTGTTATAGGCAAAGCCCAGGTCGGCAGTCAGGCTGTTGCGCAACTTCATACGGACATTGGCCAACACACTCACAGTCTGGGTCTCATCGTACGCCAAATCATAGCTGTTCCAAATCGGGATCTCAAAGCCCTCGGGGATGGGAATGGGGAGATACAGGGAGACTGGCAGTTGATTATAAAGCGCATCGTTATCGGTATGACGGTAACGCACGCCCAAGTGCAAATCCACGATTTCAGCGATGTTGGTGCGCACACCGCCGTCAAAACCGAGTTTCACGTTCTGCGTGCACAACGAAGGATTGATCTCAGGAGAGACAAAAGGATTGTCGTTGACGACATCGCTGAAACGCAACATCTGTCGCCCGCCGTTCAACCCTGCATAGAACTCCAATTTCTTGTCAAGAACGAAAAGGCTACCACTCAAATCGGGACGAACGGCCAAGAAAGCGTCTTCTTCCGAGTACTTGGTGGTGCCATCCAACCGCACGCCGAGGTGAAGACGATAGAACTCGTCGCTCATCTCGAAGAAAGGATTGGCCTTGAACCAAATACGGTCGACGACATAGAGATTATCTACTTGACCCATGCAATAATCGTATTGGAATCCCAAGTCGAGACCCACCTTTTGCGGATGACTCTTGTCGCCCCAGAAGTTGTCGGCATAACCCAAGGTGTAGCCAAAGTCGATGTTATGCTCGCGGTCAAACAGATAGAAATAGTCCAAATGGGCATCGTGGCTCAGCTCGCCGACACGAGTCGTGGAGGAAGTCAAGCCAAGATGGGCGCCAATGGTGTTATAGGTTTGGCGCGGGCAAGCCTGTTCGATTTGATCCTCAGTCAGTGTCACGGGGAACTCGGCCAAATTCATGCCATAGAAATGGTACATGTCATTCTTGTAATAGACGCCACCATCCATCTGGAAGCCGTCGAACTTGCTCGTAGTGAGGTTGATGTCGAAGGCGTTGTTCATGTAACCCGAAGGCGCATAGTCCTTGATATTCAGCCACGAGGAGTTGTGTTTGATGCCCACGCCAAGGCCGAGGGTCTTGGTCAGCAAGGAGTTGTGCTTATAGAGGAACAGTGGCGAGATCCTCGTTCCCATGCCAGCCATGAGGAAGTTCTCGGTCGGAGTAACCAGTTTGTCATTCTTGGAAGCGAAAGCCGTTGGGGCAATTTTTTCCAGGTCGAGGGCAAACTTCTGCTTGGCTTCCTTGGGGTTGACTTCCGAGCTAGGGAAGTTGTAGGTGGGCTGAGGCGTCTCAGGGGTGAGCTGGAGTTTGTTCACCTTATTCACCTTGGGGCGGTATTTGCCTTCCACAGTAACTTGTTCATCATGCTGCGCGAAGACGCTGACGGCCAGGAAGGCCAGAGTGGTTATTAGGATGTATCTTTTCATTGTTATTCCATTTCTATGGGTTCGATGCCGTTGCTGTTGCTCACCTTCGGCTCTTTGCGTTCCACCTCGGCGAGTTTGGCACGGGCTTCCTGTTTCAGGTCGCTACCTTTGTAGTTGTCGATGACGCTGCGGAGGGTTTCCTTGGCCTGGAAGTAGTTGTCCTTGGCCACATACACGTCGGCCAACGCAATGAACGACTTGGCGACCCAGTAGTCGTATTTCGAGAAGTTGTCGGAGATGTCGAAGACCTTGTTCTCGGCCTCGTCATATTGTTTCAGCTTAATGGAAGCCACAGCGGAGTAATAGGCGCTCTCGGCACCATACACCGTCTTGTCGTTGCGTGCACTCTTGTCGAGGCGTTCGATGGCAGTGCTGTAATTGCCTTTCTCGAAGTACGACTTGCCCACGATGTGGTTGATTTGGTTCACCTGATCGTTGGTCAGGTCGCGCGACTGACGCAGGCTCTCACCCATTTGAATGGCCTTGTCGTAGTCGCCCATGAAGAAGTTGCTCTTCATGCTGCCTTCGAGGGCTTCCAAACGCCTAAGCGGTTCCTCGGTGATGCGCGACAAACGCTCGTAATATTCACCTGCCTTGCGGTAGTTGTTCTTTCCATATTCGATACGGGCCATCTTCAACAGGGCATTGTCGGTGTAGTCATTGTCGGGTTGCGACAATATATAATTAAGGTGCGCCACGACCTGGTCTTCCGTTCCCACCTTCTCGGCACATTCGTAGGCGTAGTAATGGGCTTTCAGCAGGTAGGCACCACGCTTGAAGTTGTCAAAATAGTATTGCAAGGCCGTTTGTGCCTTTTGGTATTGACCATCGAGATAGAAACCCTCGGCATTGGCAAAAGCCAAGGAATCCTGTTGCGTGACCTTCACCTGACCGCCGTTGGCGTTGACATAACCAAAGTATTCATCCAAGTTGTTCTGTTCCATATAGATGCTTCGGATGATGTTCATAGCCTCGCGCGACTCGTCGGTGTTGGGATACGACGTCACCAGGTTTTTAAGGTTGGCTAAAGCTTGGTCGTATTGGTTGTTGTTGTAATAAATCATGCCGACCTTCATCATGGCCTGACGCGTATAGCTCGAACGCGGGCGGTCCTTAATGAGGCGGTTGAAGTTGGCGATGGCCGAACGCTTGTCGCCGTGTACCAAGTAAGTGTTACCGATCTCGAACAAAGCCTGCTCATAGTAAGGCGTGCTGGGATAAGTCTGGATCAAGTCGTTCATCATGTTGATCTTTTGGTTCACGTTGCCCTTGGCACCATAGCAGAGCCCCTGTTGGAAGAGAGCGTAGTCGGCGCTGCGTTTCCCAACACGGGTGGCGAGGTCGTAATAGTTGATGGCCTGATCGTAACTGCGGTCCATGAAGTAGCAGTCGCCAAGGCGCACGTAGGCGTCGGTTTTGAGGTCGTTCTGCGTTTCATCGGCGAGGCGGATGAAACTCCTGAAACGCTCGGTGGCAGCACTATAATCGGGTTTTTGGTAATAGATGTAGCCCAAGTCATAGTCGGCGAGACCATATTCCGGCAGTCCTGTGGCCGCACTCATACTCTTGAACTGGGTCAGATACTTGCCCGCCTTGTTGAAGTCACCCATCTGGTAGGCCGACTCGCCCATCCAGAAGCAGGCCTCAGCCTTGTTGGTGGCATTTTGGCGGCTGTTCATAATCTTGGAGAAATACTCCTGAGCCTTGTCGTAGCTACCTTTCTGGAAGTTGTCGATACCCGTGGCGTAGAGCAAGTCGTTGTAAACCGCCTGCAACTCGGTGCTTTTCTTCTTCATGGCTTCAAGACGACGGAGTGCTTCGTCATTCTCTTTCGCGTTGAGCAACAGATAAATGGACATCTCCTCGACTTCTGCCTTTCGCTCCGACTTGGGATGGGTGGCGATGAAATCATCCAGCAGCCCGACAGCCTCATTGAAGGGATCGGCGCCAGGGATGAGGCTCAGCTTGGCGTAATCAAACAGGGCCTCCTCGCTGAGTTCCTTGTCGAAGCCAGCCGAATAGGCGGTATAGAACGCCGCGCGGGCATATTTCGGCTCGTCGGTCTTGGCATAGCTCGAAGCCAGATAATAAGAGGCATATTGAGCGAGGATGTCATTGCTGCCTGCTACTTTCTGCAAATCAGCGATTGCACCCTTATAGTCACCTTTCATCATCTTGCTGACACCCATCTGATAGTAAGCTTCCCGAGAGGCGCCACGGGTCAGGTTCTTCATGTAGATCTGATAGTACTCCAACACCTTGTCGTAGTTCTTCTGCTGGAAATAGGCGTCAGCGACGATTTGTGCCATCTCCCCTTTGCGTTTCTTGTCGGCCTGACGAATGTACTCGGGACCGTCTTCAATCACCGACTGGTAATCGCCTTTCATGTAGTCAATCTGCATGATATAGGAAGGCACCACCTTGGCATAGTCCTTATGCGTGCGCAATAGGCGGAAGTTGCTCAAAGCATCGTCATATCTCTCTTTAACATACTGTATATGAGCATAATAATAACGAGCGGCATCCTTATATTTTCCTTCATTCATCATCAGTCCATGGAAATAAGGCATGGACTTGTCAAGCTCGTTCGACTGGAAATAGGCATAGCCCATGTTGAACTGCATCTGCTGGGCCTCATCGGTGGTGAGTGCCATGGCATCGGTCTTTTCGTAAATGGCCAAGGCCTCCTTGTATTTCTTGTTTTGGAACAGATAGTTGGCATACAAAAAGTTGGCATGTTTTGCCCAGGTGCTACTAGGATTGTCGTTCACAAACTGGATGACTTTGGCCGGGCCGTCGGCCTGACCGAGATAAAGCGAGCTGACCGCCTCATAGTATTGTGCATCGACGCAACGTTGTGCCTTGTCATCAGCGGTTTGAGCGCGGTATTGGGTGAAGACGGAGAGCGCGGCACCATATTCCTGGTTTTGAAACAATAGCACACCTTCGTTGAAGAGGGCCTCCGGATCGTAGCCATCGATATGCTTTTGTGCTGACGCAGAGAGGGTTATCAAAACTAACATTCCCATTATCAAGCCAAGTTTGAATCGTGATTTCATAGGTCAAAATTTGGGACGAAATTACAGAATTCTCCTTTATGCTCGGCAGAAAAAGGCAAAATTCATGCCGAACGACAGAAAGAAAACGGATTTCGCAAGGTTTTATTATCGGTTTTGAAGACGGGCAACCAAAAAGCCGTATCTTTGCCGTCCGTTGAGATAAAGCAGCTTTCACTATGATGAGTCTTTTCACCGGTGCGGGCGTAGGCCCCACCATCCTATATTTGGCCTTGTCCATATTCATTGGACTACTATTGGGGAAAATCAAAATCGCAAAAATCTCATTGGGCATCACGTGGGTGCTCTTTGTGGGTATCGCTTTCAGCGCATGCGGCATCACGCTCAACGCGGAGATGCTGCATGTCATCAAGGAGTTCGGCCTCATCCTCTTCGTGGTGGGTGTTGGCCTACAAGTAGGTCCGGGGTTCTTCCGTTCGTTCAAGAGAGGCGGTCTGTCCATGAACCTGATGGCATTGGTCAACGTGGCATTAGGCGTTTTGATTACGGTCATCATCGCCAAAGTCGCCAAGCAGGATCTGGCCGACATGGCAGGTGTATACACAGGTGCCATCACCAACACGCCGGGTCTCTCGGCTGCCCAACAAGCCGTCACCGACTTGGGTATCGAAGGTGCTGCCGACCGACTGGCGGCCGGCTATGCCGTGGCCTATCCCCTCGCCGTGGTAGGCATGATCGTGACTTGCATCCTGCTTCGTCCGCTCTGCCGCATTGATCTGGCGAAAGAACCTACCACTTTGGAAACAACGGCACTGGAAACAACTTCTGGCAAAAAAGGAAAAGGAGGATTCCTTTTGATACCTGTCTTCGTCATCATCGCTCTAGGCATCATCATCGGTTCCATCCCGATTCCAGTTGGAATGAAAGCGCCCATCAAACTCGGTTTGGCAGGAGGCCCTTTGGTGGTGGCCATCATTGGTGGCTGGTTGGGCGTAAAGAAAGGCTGGTTCAGCACCGAGTTCACCGAAGGTCAAGGCGTACATGCCTTACGCGAAGTGGGTATCGCGCTCTTTTTGGCTGGCGTTGGCCTGAGTGCTGGTGGCCAGTTTGTATCCACGGTACAGGAACACTATATGTGGGTTGTCTATGGTGTCATCATCACCATGGTGCCGCCTATCTTGGTCACGCTCTTCGGTCGTTTGGTGCTAAAGTTGAACTATTACACGTTGATGGGCTTCATCGGCGGCAGCCACACCGACCCTCCCACCCTCGCCTTCGCCAACACCGTTGCACCCGAGGGTTGCAAGTTGCCCAACATGGGCTATGCCACCGTGTATCCCTTGACCATGTTCTTGAGGATTTTCACGGCGCAGCTGCTGGTGCTGCTGGCGGTGTAATACAAAACAAAGAAGTCCCGCCGAAGCGGAACTTCCTGTTAATTAA
>JAEEGL016704042.1_pt1 | contig 13571 bp, 12 predicted proteins | sample 9134231 | NCBI WGS metagenome assembly JAEEGL01 (sample SAMN16246548, study PRJNA631951) | gut metagenome | biome: gut microbiome; feature: rumen; material: fiber-attached | host: Bos | place: Iran: Karaj | collected 2018-10
GAAACTGCACAAGATCATGAACGACATCTACGACATGTGCGTTGAATACGGCAAGCAGGCCGACGGCACCATCAACTATGTGAAGGGTGCTAACATCGCCGGTTTCATGCGCGTTGCCAAGGCTATGCTCGCTCAGGGTATCATCTAATCCCTTTGTGACACATAAGTCTACCCTAAAGCGGTTCCCCACCGGGAACCGCTTTATTATTATACTAGAAATCAACCCATAGAAACATCTTTTGCCTACACTAAAAAGTTTGTGTATCTTTGCAGCCGAAATAACAAGCCTATGAAACACATAGAAATTGTCAACGGTCCCAACCTCAACCTGACGGGAAAACGGGAACCCGAACTATACGGAACCACCCCCTTTGACCAGTATCTGTCATCGCTGCGCAACAGTTATCCCGACATCAGCATCGGCTATTTCCAGAGCAATGTGGAGGGCGAGATTATCAACCACCTTCAGGAAATCGGCTTTTCGGCCGATGGCATTATCCTCAACGCAGGAGGCTACAGCCACACCAGCGTCGCCATTCACGATACCCTGCTTGCCATCACCGCCCCCGTTATGGAAGTGCACCTCAGCAATATTTTCGCACGCGAGTCTTACCGCCACCACTCGCTGGTCACCTCGGCATGCAAAGGGTTGATTTGCGGACTGGGACTGCAAGGATATGCACTGGCTGTCGAAGCACTGATGGAACAGTGACCCTCCCCTCGTCCGCTTCACCTCATGCGCCACAATCCCAGATGTTGATAAACCTACTTAAAAATATAGGAAACAACTGTATATACACTTCCAAAATAATCGTACCTTTGTAACATTCATTCACCGCTCTTGTCTATTGTAAGTCGGTGAAAATTATTGTATTGTACGAAAAATAAATGAATACCGACCGCTTCAAAAACTACCAGGACGATGTCAAACAGCTGGTCCTCGACTTTGAGGCCATGCAAAATAGAGGCGACAGCCGCTATTTCGACGTGGACCAGCTGGAAACCATCATCGACTTCTACTTGGATACCGCCGATGGCGAAATGCTGGAGAAATCCGTCCGCTATGGCGAATCCCTGTTCCCCTCTTCCAATGAGATACGTCTTCGCCGGGTTCATTTGCTCTGCTTCAAGGAGCGCTTCAAAGAAGCACTCTCCCTGCTCAAAGAGCTGGAACAGATGGAGCCCGACAACACCGATGTGCTCTATGCTCTCGGAGCGGTATACAGCGCCCTTGAACAGTCCCGGAAATCCATCCAATACTTCCACAAAGCAGCCGCTGACGGCTACGAACTGGGCACTATCTATAGCAACATTGCCGACGAATATGTCAAGATGAACCAATCCGCCGAAGCCCGCAACTACTACCGTCGCGCCCTCCGCGAGAACCCCGACGACGAACACTCGCTCTACGAATTGGCCAATTGCTATGAAGACGATAACGCCACCGACCGCTGGATTCAGTTCTACACCCGTTTTGTCGAGGAGCACCCCTATTCCAAGGTGGCTTGGTTCTGCCTGGGTGAAGGATATTTGACCGTCAACCTGTACGAAAAAGCCATCGACGCCTATCAGTACGCCATTGCCATCGACGAATCCTTCTACTTTGCCTACATGCAACTCTCTGCCTGCTACTGTCTCATGGAAGACTATAATCAAGCGGTGTCTGTGCTGCACGACACACTGAAGCATGCCGACGACAAAGCCTATGTCTATTTCCGTATCGCCGAGATTTTTCGTCAGATAAACAATCCTGTCACTGCCAATGTCTACTACCGCAAAGCCTTGAATGAGGATCCCTACTATGCCGAAGCGTGGCATTCATTGTCGCTGAGCTACAGCATGATACGACAGTTCAGTCTAGCTATCGACGCAGCCAAGAAAGCGGTCAAAATCAACATAGAATCCCCGCTTTACCTGACAACACTGGCGCTCATCTATGCCGACAACGGCGACTTGGACGAGGCCGACAGAATCTTCCAGTCTGCCATACCCTACTACAACGACTTCGAACAGGGTTGGCTCGCCTATGCCGACTTCCTCATTGTAAAACAAGACTACGACCAAGCCATCGACGTGCTGACCCGGGCACTGCCGGAATGCGAATTGGTGCTGGAATTCAACAAACGCCTGGCTCTCTGTTACTACAACTGCGGCAAACGCAACATGCTCTTCAATGCCGTTCGTGCATGTATTTACGACAATCCCGATGGTGAGAAGGCACTGCTGGAATACTGTCCCGAACTGGGCAACGACTTGGATGTGATGAACATCATCGACTCCCACCGGCAGGAAAACGGAGAACAACCTTTAAAGTATTAAACTTATCACCCCCATAATATGAAACATTTGTCCCAAACGGTCCTTTTCCTATTGCTGGCATGGATAGCCCTGCCGCTACAGGCACAATCGGACAGCGACGAGGTTGCCCGATTCGAAGCCGAGGAAAAAGATTTTATCGCCCAGGAAATGAGCGATGACGAAGTAGCACAACTCATTGCTGCTGACACCATCGCCGCCGTTACCGCACAACCCAACTCTGACGACGGACTCGCAGAAGCCAAGACACACTACCACGGGTGGGTCGGCTGGATTGTCGATAAATACATCGACAACATGAACTATACCCTGGTGGCCGCACTGATGACTCTCGAAAGTTCCTTCATCCCCTTCCCCTCTGAAATTGTCATACCTCCCGCCGCGTTGGTGGCCGCTGAGCCCGACGGGCGAAGCAACATGAAGGTGTGGCTCATTGTCTTGATTGGAACATTGGGAGCTCTTTTGGGTGCCTATATCAACTACTTCCTGTCACTCTGGCTGGGGCGTCCTATCATCTACAAATTTGTCGACAGCAAATGGGGACACGCCCTCTCCCTGTCAGCCGAGAAGATGGAACGTGCCGAGAAGTACTTCAACGAACACGGCGTGCTCAGCACCCTTGTAGGACGGCTCATCCCTGTCATCCGCCAACTGATATCCATCCCGGCAGGACTGTCGAAGATGAATTTCGGCGTCTTCAGTCTCTACACTTTCCTGGGCGCAGGCATCTGGAACTGCATCCTGGGACTGTTGGGCTATCTGGCAGCCAAGGCAGGTGGCATGGCGTTCATCTACAAATACAGCGGGTTGCTCTCCAAAGTTATCATCGTCATCTTTGTCGCCGTCGTGCTCTTCTTCATCGTCCGCGCCTTTGTACGGAAAAGAAAGAAACAACAAAAATGATAGCCGCCGATGAACGACAATGAACAATTTGAATGGAAACGGTTGCTGCTGCGCAAGGACCGTCCCCTGCCTAAAGCAGGATGCAGCTGGGCATTCTACATCGTCCTCCTGCTATTGATGGTCTTTCTGGCGGTAATGTTCATCAAATACAAGAACGTCTAAATGTCCTTCATTCCGTTCCTACAATAATAAAACAAGCAATTCCATGGATATCCGTTCCCAATTCCCCATACTGAACCAGACAATCTACGGCAAGCCGCTGGTTTATTTTGACAACGCTGCAACAACACAAAAGCCGCAGTGCGTTGTCGACACCCTCTGCCGCTACTACACTACGCTCAACAGCAACATCCATCGCGGAGCCCACTATCTGGCAGCACAGGCCACCGAAGCCTACGAGCAGACACGCCAGGCCGTCCAGCAGTTTATCAATGCCCGCCATTCGCACGAGATTGTCTTCACACGAGGCACCACAGAAAGCATCAACCTGGTAGCCTCCTCCTTTGGACAGCGCTTCCTGGGCAAGGACGACGAGGTGATTGTCTCCGCCATGGAACACCATAGCGACATCGTTCCTTGGCAACTGGCGTGCGAACGTCAGGGTGCACGGCTACGGGTCATCCCCTTCAGCGACGAAGGGGTGCTGGATTTGCAAACTTACCAGGATTTGTTCAACGAGAACACCCGCATTGTGGCAGTCAACCACGTAAGCAACACACTGGGAACCATCAACCCCATCGCCGAAATTGTCCGCATCGCCCACAGCCACAACGTCCCTGTACTGGTCGACGGAGCACAGGCTGTGTCGCACATGAAGGTCGACGTGCAGGCACTGGGATGCGATTTCTATTGCTTCTCTGGACACAAGATGTACGGTCCTATGGGCGTGGGCGTCATGTACGGACGCGAAGAACTTCTGGAACAGTTGCCTCCCTACCAGGGTGGCGGCGAGATGATAAAGGATGTCACCTTCGAACGTACCACCTACAACGAGCTGCCTTTCAAGTTTGAAGCGGGAACCCCTTCGGTAGGCGACGTGCTGGGATTGCATTCCGCCATCGACTTCATGCAGCAGGTGGGCATCGACACCATCGCCTCTCACGAAAAGGAACTGACCGACTACGCCACCCGTCAACTGCTGCAGATTGACGGCATGCGCATCTTCGGCATCGCACCCGACAAAACCTCGGTTGTGTCGTTCCTCATCGGCAGCGCACACCCCTACGACGTAGGCACTCTGCTCGACAAACTGGGCATCGCTGTCCGGACGGGTCACCACTGCACACAACCCATCATGGACCGCTACGGTATTCCCGGCACCGTCCGAGCCTCTTTCGCCCTTTACAACACCCGTGAGGAAGTCGAGACCTTTATCGCGGCCCTCCAACGTATCGCCCCTATGCTGGCGTAAAACCTCCATTTCCTCTGCCCATGCTCAGTCATCTACATATAGAGAATTACGCGCTTATCCGCCACACCGACATTGACTTTCATGCGGGATTTGTCGCCATCACAGGCGAGACAGGTGCCGGCAAATCGATACTGCTGGGTGCTCTGGCTCTCCTTCTCGGTCAACGTGCCGACAACAAAACGCTCTTCAATCCCGAACGGAAATGTGTCGTGGAGGCGCAATTCGACATCCGCGCACTCTCTTTGCGGGATTTCTTCAGCGAGAACGACATCGACTACTACGACGACGGAAGCCTGCTCATCCGTCGCGAACTGCTCCCTGGTGGCAAATCGCGCGCTTTTGTCAACGACACACCCGTATCGGTCTCCATTCTCAAACAGCTGGGAAGTTCTCTTATCGACATCCACTCCCAGCACGCCTCGCTGCTGCTGGCCGACAGCGACTTCCAGATTTCGCTGCTCGACAGCCTCTCCGACGACAGGCGTCGCATCAACACCTACCGCGAAGCCTACCGTCACTACAACGAACTGAAGCGGCAGCTGGAACAGCTTACCGCCGAAGAACAGCAGAACCGGAAAGACTACGACTACAACAAGTTCCTCTTCGACGAACTGGCACAAGCCAACCTCAGCGACGGTGAACAGGAGTCGCTGGAACAGGAATCTTCGCTGCTGGCCAATGCCGAAAATATCAAGACTTCCCTCTCGCAAGTGGCACAGTGCTGCGACGGAGAGGAAGCGTCTGTATTGCAACAACTCGGTTTCTGTTTGTCACAACTCCACAAAGTCAGCAGCTGCCACCCTGACATCGAAGCCCTCCACGAGCGGCTGGCATCGGCCCGTATCGAACTGAACGATATCGTGGCGACCATCGAACAACTCAACGACAACATCACCTATACCCCCGAACGGCAACAGGCAGTCGACGAACGGCTCGACCTCATCTATCGGCTGCAGAAAAAACACAATGTCGGCACCGTGGCAGAACTACTGGACATCTACCAGCAGCTCGACCGAAAACTGAACGATGTCCATGATGTGGACCAGCGCATCCATCAAGTAATGGAAGCTGTCGACAAAGCTTATGTGACAGTACAGCAGCATGCCACCCACCTGACAGAAGCACGCAAGAAAGCCGCCCGCATGCTGGAGCAACAGATAGCGCCACTCCTCCACGACCTGGGCATGAAAGAGGCGACGCTGAAAGCGAACATCGCTCCCACCGACACCCCCGGTCCAAAGGGTAACGACGAAGTGACACTGCTTTTCAACGCCAACAAAGGCGGACAGTTGCGACCGCTGGCAAAAGTGGCATCCGGTGGAGAAATGTCACGCCTGATGCTGGCCATCAAATCGCTCACCGTACGTGCAGCCCTGCTGCCCACCGTCATCTTCGACGAGATTGACAGCGGTATCTCGGGCGATATCTCCGTCAAGGTAGGACGCATCATGCAACGCATGTCCGAAAACATGCAGGTCATAGCCATCACCCATCTGCCCCAAATCGCCGCCCGCGCCCGTCAGCATTACAAGGTCTACAAAGACAACGACACCGAGCAGACTGTATCGAACATCCGGCTGCTGAACGACGATGAGCGCCGTCACGAACTGGCTGTGATGCTCTCGGCCGAACCGCCTACAGAAGCAGCCCTTCAAACCGCTTCGGAACTGATGACAATGTAACCCCACCCTTTCCCCCTTTCGCGCACAAAAACACCCGACTCATGACACCCACCCACCGACAGCTGACCTCCGCCACCGGACTCCTGCTACTGCTGCTCACCGCCATGCTTCCCCTGCAAGCGCAGCAGTATCCCACCGACTATTTCAAGCACCCCCTACGCCTCCCGGTATCGCTGGCAGGCGATTTCGCCGAGATACGTCCCAACCACTTCCATTCGGGACTGGATTTCCGCACCGGAGGCAAGACCGGACAACCCGTCTACGCTCCCGCCGATGGATACGTGTCACGCATCAACATCTCTGCCTGGGGCGGGGGTAAGATACTCTATATCGACCACCCCAACGGATTTCGCACCGTCTATATGCATCTCGATGCCTTCTGCGGCGACATCGGAAAATTTGTCCACGACTACCAATACAGCCACCACACCTTTGCCTTCGACATCAACCTGCCCAAAGACTCCCTCCCTGTCAAACAGGGACAGATAGTGGCCCTTACCGGCAACACCGGAGGCTCGACCGGCCCCCACCTGCACTACGACATCCGCTACGCTTCCAACGACCAGGCCATCAATCCGCTCTATTTCGGCATCAACTACACCGACCCCATCGCTCCCACCATTGCAGGCATCAAAATCTATCCTGCCACATCGGCCACCCTAATCAACGGCGCCAACTGCGAAGTCAACATCGACAATGTAAAGCAGAAAGTGCAGAAAGGTAAAAAGACTGTCACGCAGCGTATCGACACCATCCCCATCGCCGGACGGTTCTACACAGGCATCTACACCTACGACCAGATGGAGGCAGGCTCTAGCAAAAATGGTGTGGAGAAAATCGAGCTCTATGTCGACGGCGAACTCTTCTATCGCTACCAGGTACCCTCCTTCCTGTTCGAAGAGACCCGTGCCATCAATGCCATCATCGACTATCCCCAATACCAGCGCAACCGGCAGTACTACATCATCACCCGCCATCTGAGGGGCAACCGAAACCATTGGAGCTCCGCTTTCCGCGACAACGGTTACCTCCAGTTCGACGACAGCCTGACCCACCGTCTCGAATACCAGGTGAGCGACTATAAAGGCAACATTTCCAAACGGGCCTTCTATGTTCGCTCCATCCCACTGGATCCGCAACTGGAGAACAAAGACTCGCTGAGAAACCTGCAGGCCTCCGGCGAATCCATTGTATACTTCAAACCCTTCACCCTGAACCGTGAAGGTTTTCAAGCCACCCTGGAAGCCTATACGGTTTACGAAAACGACGAACTGCTGTATAGCAAAGAGAACGACGCAACCCGCCTGTCGCCCCTCCACCGCATCGCGCTGAAACGCCATCCGCTGCCGCCCCACCAAAGCTTTACCGTCAAGCTGCCTGTTCCCTCTAAAGTGGACGCCTCGCTCCGCTCCAAGCTTACCATCGTATGCATCAGCGGCAAGAACCTCAGCGCCTGTTCCACCACCCTCGACGGAGAGTACCTGACAGCCACCACCCGCTCTTTCGGCGGTTTTGCCGTACGTCTCGACACCGTCGCCCCCACCGTCAAGCCGGCGAATTTCAACCATGGCAAAAACTTCAGCGGCCCCTCACTGACAGTCAAAATCGGGGACAATCTCACCGGTGTGGTCAGCTACCATTGCCATGTCAACGGCGAATGGGTGCTTGCCGAACACGACGGCAAGACCGCCTCGCTCACCGTATCGGCCAGCACGCTGAAAAAAGGACGCAACCAAGTCACCTTCACCTTGACCGACGCTGTGGGCAACACCACCGAACAGTCGTGGACCGTCATCAAACCTTAAGAAACCGTCACTCAGCCATGCGACTATACCTGATTGGATACAGCTACGGTGGGAAAAGCACCTTAGGCAAACAATTGGCCCAGCGGATGGGGTTCGATTTCTTTGACACCGACAAAGCCATCGAACACAAATACAAACTCACCATCCCCCTGTTTTTCCAGCACTATGGCGAACAGGCGTTCCGCATTATCGAAGCACAGATACTGCAGAGCACCGCACAGATGGACAATGTGGTCGTCTCAACCGGCGGCGGCACCGCCTGCAACGATGGCAACATCCGCTTCATTCTGGAACACGGAACCGCTCTCTACCTGCAAATGAGCCTCGACGACATTCTTTTCCGCATGGCCCAGTCACGCAAAAACAGACCCCTGCTGATGGGCAAGGAGCCGGCAGAGCAGAAAGCGCTCATAGAACGGCAATTGAAGGAACGCATCCCCTTCTACAGCCAGGCACACATCACCGTACCCGCACTGAACGCCACCGCCGACATCCTTCTGCAGCAAATACAACTGTTTACAGAAAAAAACTAAATCACCCTTTTGCATCCTGCCACCGGGGGACAGCGACCGACTGGAGCCGCTTTGTCTCCTTATCCACACGCAGACAACAGTGAGTCATGCCATTGGTGAGCAACAGGTAGGGAACACCCAGCACAAGATTGTAGCGACATGCCTGATCGACCACCTTTTGGGTCAAGGGAACATTTTCTTGCTTGCACTCCACAATCATCATCGGCCTCACATCGCCATCGTACACTACGATATCGCACCGCTTGGTGAGACCGTTGAGGGTGATGGCTGCCTCCACCTGCATCAACTCGTAAGGATAGCCATACTGTTCGTGCAACGCAGCAATGGTCTGCTGACGCACCCATTCTTCGGGCGTCAACGCCACCCGACGTCGGCGCACAGGGTCGAATATGGTCTCACGGGGTGTCATCATGTATCAATAGCCGGCGCCACTGCCTTCGCCTTCTGACTCCTCTTCCATTCCGTCGCGACGCGGTTGTTGTTTCAGTCCGTTGTTGATTTTATAGGAGAAGCCGACAGTAACCGACGGTGAGAGACGTTTGGAACGGACGCGGCGGTTCATCTGCTCGGTATAGGTTTCGTGACCCCATCCGCTGGTGCAGAAAACATCGCCGATACGCAGATTGACGGTTCCTCGTTTCTGAAGCACATCTTTCTTGACAGCAAGGTCAAACCAGAAGTTGGAATACATCTCGGTCTGCAAATCGAGCCACGGCGCCCAGTACTGACCCGAGAACTGAATGGTCCAGTCTTTGGGCAGCATCATATAGCTGCTAAACTTACCGCTGGCCTGGAAGGCCTCCGTACTCTTGTTGTCGAGCAATTCAGTACCCTCGATGCGGTTCTCATAGAGGTTGATGCTGACATTGAGTTTCCACCATTGGGCCACCTGCCAGTCGATAATGAATTCCAAGCCGTAGTTGTAGCCGCTGCTCAGGTTCTGCCATGTGGAAGCCCAGTAGCCGTCGTATTCGCTGTTGTAAGGTTCCCACCAGGAATAATGGGCAGCGCTGGCCGAATCCCACACGAAGCCATAGCGCGTCATCATGTTGTTGGTCTGGCGGAAATAGGCGGAGGTAAACAGGTTCACCTTGTCGAATCCCAGATTATATGACAGTTCGAAAGCGTTGGTAAACTCCGGGTCGAGATTCGGGTTGCCGAAATCCAGCTGCTGACCTGCACGCACATCCATATAGGGGTTCAAATCCCACATGTGGGGACGACGCACACGGCGGCTGTAGCTCAGCTGAACGCTCTGCATCTTGCTGATTTCATACGACAGATGCAGTGTGGGGTAAAGCTTCCAGTAACGCTTCTCCACTGCCGCTGTGGCAGGATGGTTCAAGTCGCGTCCGTCGGTGGTGGCATATTCGCCCCGCAGTCCGCCCTGCAGCGAGAATTTCTCGCCCAGCTTGCCGCCGTAGGTGAGATAGACGGCATGAACCTGCTGCGTGTAGTTGAAGTGTGTCGACGACAGCGAGTCGTAATAGCGGTTCAGCTGATGTAAGGTGTTATAATCCGTACGGTAATACACCGCATCCTGGTCAGGCCAGTCCATGCGCCCCTCGTAACCCGTCTCCAGCTTCCAGCCGTTGGCAAAGGGATGCACATAATTGAGCTGCAGGTTGAGGGCATTGTGATGGTTGCGCGACTCCGATTCGCGGAGGTAGTAATTGTTCCAGATGGCGGTGCTGTCGTTGCCCGCACCCACATTGTAGATTTGCTCCTGGGTACCGTCACCCCTGACGCGGCGGGTGCTGAAAGTAGCGTCAGCCGTGAACTCGCGGTCCTGTTCGTCGAACTTCTTCGTGTAATGCAGATTGAAACTGTGGTTGATGTTCCGTCGGTCACTGATGCCCTTCTGGTTGTAGTCCATCAGACCGTTGGTAAGCAGGTCGGTGGAATAGATGTCGCTCCAGTTGTGACGGTTGCCACCGCGCAACTGGTATGAGGCCAGCAAGCTATTCTTCTCGTTGAAAAAATACTCGCCGCCGATTTTCACACTGCCCATAGTGTTGCCACCGATGCTGTACTGGTCCATCGTGTCGCGAGACCGAGCAGTACCGTTTTGCAAGCGCTCGATATAACTGTGGCCTATATGTCCATGGCTGCGTCTTCCGCCGTCGGCCGAGAAGCAGAAAGGGTATGTCTCAGTCGTGTAGTTCAGGTTGATGGTGGTCATGGCCGTAGGGATAATCTTGTCCATCTGCTCCGGATAGTCGCTGCGCAGAAACGCCAGCGGTGTACCCGCGTTGACCGACACCATACCGTTCCACCCCAAAGCCGCCGAGGCTTTGTCTTTCAACTTGATATTGATAATGCCCGACATTCCCTCGGGATCGTACTTTGCCGAAGGATTGGTGATGACCTCCACACTCTCCACGCTCGAAGCCGGCGTCTGTTCCAATAGTGTTTCCAAGTCATTGCCCATTAACTCGTAAGGCCTTCCGTTGATAAGCACTTTGACATTGGATGAGCCACGCAGACTGACGTTGCCGTCGTTGTCGACCGACACGCTGGGGACATTCTGCAGCACATCGGTAGCCGTGCCACCGCTGGCGACAATGTTCTTGTCGACATTGACCACACGTTTGTCCAGCTGGTATTCCACCATGGTACGCTCAGCCGACACCACTACCGCATCGAGCGTTGCCGACGACGGAGTGATATAGACCTTGCCCACCTGGTAATGAGTATGGCGTTGCGACAACGTAATCTGTTCCGTATGGAAATAGGGGGCATAGCCCATGAAGGTAACCCGCAGCAGATAGGTGCCGTAAGGTGCCGTGAACGAGAACGAGCCATTGGAAGCAGTGACCGCTCCGACACCCTTCACCATACTGGAATCCTTGGGGTTCAGCAGCACCACCGAGGCATATTCTATTCCCGAATTGGATTTCTTGTCAATAACCTTGCCCGAAATGGTACCTTTCTGAGCCGAGGCGCTCCAAGCACAAAGCACCATCAAGACGGCTATTGCCAAACGTTTCATCATCATATTCAAGTGTTAATGTATTACTGTTTATTAAGCCCTATTATTCTTTACCGGACGGTTTGGGCTGTCTTACAAAATGAGGCATTTCGAACGGTATCTCGATGGAATACTCAATCAGACCGCCGAAAGCACCATCTTCCTTGAACCAAGGAGTCTGATAAATCAGTTTTTTCACTTTGCTGCCGTCATCCAACGTTTTCTCGATGGTGTAGGCATTGAGCTGCTGGTGTTCCAAAAGTCCCTTAAGTTTGGTTTTTGCGGGTTCCGGATGACAATTCATCAAGTTGTAACCGACAATTTTTTTCCCATGACTGTTGACATCGGCCGAATGCTGATTCATGTCAAGGATATTGCCCTCCACATCACACACGGTGATGGCGATATTGTGAAGGCCTTCGAAATATTGTTCCATAAAGTGTTTCATAAAAAAAGTTGATATGGGACACTGCCGTGCAGATTCTTCCCATATCAACTTTCATATTGTCATTTGAAAGAATTATTTTGTATTCAAAGCAGCGAGAGCGATGCTGTACAGTTTCGAGTTGACGCTGTCGCCACGGCTGGTCAGCACGCAAGGCACCTTGGCACCCACCACCATGCAAGCCAGTTCGGCGCCGGCGAACTTGGTGCAAGCCTTGTAGAATACGTTGCCCGTCTCGATGTTGGGGAAGAGCAGACCGTCGGCATCGGCAGCCACTTCGCTCGTCAACTTCTTGGTCTGGGCGCTCTCTTTGTCAACAGCGCAGTCCAGCGACAGCGGACCGTCAACGATGGCACCCTTGATCATGCCGCGTTGGCTCATCATGCCCAGCCATGCACCTTCGGCGCAAGCGCGCATACCCACGCTCACCTGTTCGGTGGCGGCGATGACGGCGACCTTCGGTTTGGCGATTTCCAGACTCTTGGCAGTGCTGATGATGTAGTTCAACATGGCCTGTTTCTGTTTGAAGTCAGGTTCGGGGATAATGGCCACATCCGAGCAGATCAGCAGTTTGTGATAAGCGGGAACCTCAAAAACGGCGATATGGGTCAGCATGTCGTTCTTCTTGCCAGGCATCAGACCCTTCTCCTTGTTGAGGATGGCACGCATATATTTGTCGGTGCTGAGCAGACCCTTCATCAGGAAATCAGCCTCTCCGGCATTGATGATTTCCACAGCCTTAGCGCCCGCCTTGTTGTCGTCGGCTTCCTGTACCAGTTTGAATTTGTCGGGATTGATACCTTCCTCGGCGCAGACTTTCTTGATGGTCTCGATATCGCCCACCAACGTACCGTCGACAATGCCTTTGTCGATAGCCAAGCTCACGGCTCCGATTGTGTGTGAATCGTTGGCATAGGCTGCCACCAATCTTTTCTTACCTTTGGTTTTCACCAAGTCAAGCAGTTGTTCCAATTTTGTAACCATATCGTTTTCAGTTTTTTATTGATTAAATACATTATTTTAAGGATTACAAATTTACACAAAAAAATTGGATTCATACGCCAATGGACAAAAATAATCTCCTGCTACATATCGAAGATATAATACAATAATATGAATCAATCAAGTAGCGTGTCCTCCGGAAAAAAAGTTAAAATATTGGTCCAAATGTAAGCTTTTGACAAAAAAAGGTCTTATATATAGACAGAGATAATGTCAAAAAAAAAACTGAAAATCACCAAGCGCATTGTTGCGGCAGATCTGCAATCTGTAATACAATAATTCTTATTTAATTACGTTGTTTATTATATGTTCGATACCTTAACAAAGACATTCTACTATATCACCTTGACAGTTATCGACTGAATTGATTATAATGTATTGAGAATGATAAAATCAAAACAGAAAACGGATTAAAAAACCTTATAACAATCTGTGTCGGATTGCAAAACCGCCACAACAAACCACAACTGGAACATCCGTCGCAACTGGTTAAAATATTGGTC
>JAEEGL010486547.1_pt1 | contig 13570 bp, 8 predicted proteins | sample 9134231 | NCBI WGS metagenome assembly JAEEGL01 (sample SAMN16246548, study PRJNA631951) | gut metagenome | biome: gut microbiome; feature: rumen; material: fiber-attached | host: Bos | place: Iran: Karaj | collected 2018-10
CGACGAACACGAACTCGACCTTATCAACGACAAACCAGCGTGGGTGGCGCAAAACCCATACGGAAATTTTCAACGCGGCATTATGCCGTTCAACTCAAAATGGACGGAATACAACTTTATGCTCGGCACCGATTTTTCGGGTGCAAGCATTCCGCAATGTATGCGCACAGCATATTACCAATCGCTCGGCACCGAAAACTACAAATCGTCGCAACAGGCGTTCAACAGTATGAACACCGTACACAACTACATCAAAATCAATAATTTTGAAGGAGATAGCGACAACAATCTAATAGTTTTCGACAATCCGACGCCTATGACACTTGACAAATCAAACATTGTAAAACATCTTGCATACAATTTTAACAACAGAGATATTTTTATGGTAATTTCCAACGGCAAAATAATTGTTAAAAACGGAACTACCACACTCGTAGACGAAAAAGAAGCTCTGAAGATATGCGCTGAACAACTCAAAAGAATTACTTGAATTGTTTAATAAAAAAAGGTACTAAATGTAATGTTTAAATTTCTACTTATACCGTTGTCGTGGATTTACCGCGCTATCACGTCGCTACGAAACTCGCTTTACGATCACCAGGTATTGAAGTCGAGAGAATTTCAAAAACCTGTAATATCGGTAGGAAACATCACCGTAGGCGGCACAGGGAAAACTCCGCACACCGAATATATTGTAAATCTCCTTTGCCAAAATTACAATGTAGCCATACTTAGCCGAGGTTACCGCCGCAAAACCAAAGGATACATTAAAGCCACTCCACAAAGCACCGTTAAAGAAATTGGCGACGAACCCAAACAGATGTCGCTAAAATTCAGCGGCAAAGCACAAGTTTATGTTTGCGAAGACCGTTGCAAAGGTATCGACAATATTATAGCCGAAGGTAATAAAAATCAGGTAATTGTATTAGACGATGCGTATCAGCACCGTAGCGTTACGCCCCGTGTAAATATTCTGCTAACTGACTACAGCAGACCAATCTTTGAAGACCACCTCCTACCCTACGGACGGCTGAGAGAATCGGCTTCGCGTTCTAACCGCGCAAATATCATCATCGTTACCAAGTGTCCCGACGACCTCAAGCCCATCGACCGCAGAGTGATTTCAAAACATCTCAACCTGCTGCCGTTTCAGTCGATATTTTTCACCAATTACAAATATCTCGGCTTAAAACCCGTATTTGCCAACAGCGAAACACCATCAGCGGATCAAGATACTAATATTCTGTTAATTACAGGCATTGCTAATCCCGAAAACCTCATCAACCACATCAAAAATAACATATCTCAAAAAATAACCCACATAAATTTTCCCGACCACCACAATTTTAAGAAAAAAGATATTGCCAAGATAACAGAAAAATTCTTATCTTTACCAAGCAACAAAATCATCATCACAACCGAAAAAGATGCGGTTAGGCTCAGCGAACTCGCCCTCAACGACGAAGTTAAAAAAGCACTCTGCTACATTCCGGTTGAGATAAACTTTATATACGACGATTCAGAAGATCTTAACAATCAAATTTTAAAATATGTTGACGAAAATAAAACAGACTATCGACTACATACGTCAGTCCATCAATTTTGACCCTGAAATAGGTATTGTGCTCGGCACAGGTCTCGGTGCTCTTGCCGACGAAATAAAAGTAGAAAAGGCTATCCCCTACGCCGAAATTCCCAATTTCCCCGTATCCACAGTACAGGGACACAAGGGACAATTGGTATTCGGCTACCTTGGCGGCAAAAAAGTTGTAGCTATGCAGGGACGCTTTCATTACTACGAAGGCTACACAATGCAGCAGGTAACATTCCCCATCAGGGTGATGAAGATGCTCGGCATCAAACTGCTGATACTCAGCAACGCATCTGGCGGTATGAACACATCGTTCCGCGTTGGCGACATCATGGTGATAGTAGACCACATCAATCTCTTTGGCACTAATCCTCTCATTGGACAAAACATCGACGAACTTGGTCCTCGTTTCCCCGAAATGAGTTGTGCTTACGACAAAAAATACATCAAACTTGCCTTTGAGGTTGCCGACGAAAACAACATTCACCTTCAGCAAGGCGTGTATATCGGCGTTACAGGTCCCACATTTGAAACTCCATCGGAATACAAGTTCTTTGGCAAGATAGGAGCCGACGCGGTAGGTATGAGTACCGTACCCGAAGTGATTGTGGCACGCCACATGGGATTGCCTTGTTTTGCGCTCTCCATCATCACCGATATGGGCATTACCATTTCTGGCGAGGTTGAGAAACCCACCCACGAAGAAGTTCAGAAAGCCGCCAACGCTGCAGAACCTCGTATGACCACAATCATCAAAAAGATGATTGAAAGAATGTAAGATGGATACATCATTTGAATCTAAAGCCCTTGAACTTTTTCGCGACCAAAGTTGCGAAAACAAAGTTTATGCGCAATATATCAATCATTTAGGAATAAAGCCCGAAAGTGTAACTACCCTTTCGGGCATACCTTTTTTGCCCATACAGTTTTTCAAAAGTCACGAAGTAATAAGCGGCAATGCAAAACCCGACGAGTGCGATACAGTGTTTACATCAAGCGGCACAACAGGACAAAACACCAGCCGCCATTATGTAAAAGACATCAATATTTATTACGATAGTCTTGAAAAAGGCTTTGAAGAGTTTTATGGAAGACCAGATAATTACACCATTTTGGCACTCCTTCCCTCCTATTTAGAGCGCAAAGGATCATCGCTAATAGTTATGGCTCAGCGGCTTATGCAACTTTCGGGACAAAAAGAAGAAGGATTTTTTCTTTATGATTTTGTTGCATTACAACAACGTATAAATCAAGAAATTGCCTCAGGCAAAAAAGTATTATTGATAGGTGTAACGTTTGCACTCCTCGATTTTGCAGAACAATATCCTCAGCATTACGGCGACAAAGTAATAATTATGGAAACCGGAGGTATGAAAGGTCGCAAAAAGGAGATTGTCCGCGACGAAGTGCACCGTATACTCACCACACAGTTAGGCGTAAACAGCATACACTCGGAATATGGTATGACAGAACTGCTATCGCAGGCATATTCCAACGGCGGCGGCATTTATCGCGAAACATCCACTATGAAGATTATAATCCGCGACAGCACCGACCCCTTGCGCCACGCCCCCGTAGAAACTGCCGGAGGTGTCAACGTTATCGACCTTGCCAACCGCTATTCGTGCGCCTTTATCGAAACCCAAGACATCGGTATAAAGCACTGCGACGGCACGTTTGAAATTCTTGGACGATTTGACGCGTCGGATATCAGAGGATGCAGTTTGATGTACACAGCGCAATAGCATCGCTTCAACACTCAAAAAAAATGCGATTTTTTAAATATTTTGAAAAAAAATCACCAAAAAACCTTGACAATTTATTTTTTTTAATATATTTGTGGAAATAAAAATAAATTAGAACTAAAACCTTTTAAAAACACAAAAGACAATGGGATTTTTCAAAAGATTATTCAGAATAGGCCAAGCCGAAGTTAACAGCACACTCGATGGCTTGGAGGATCCTATCAAAATGACAGAGCAAGGAATCCGTGATATGGAACAAGACCTTGACAAGAGCATCAAGGCACTCGCTGAAGTAAAAGCCACCTGCGTTCGCTCCAAAAACGAACTCGACAAAGCAAAACAATCGGCCAACGACTACGAGAACAAAGCTATGATGCTTTTGAAACGCGCCGAACAAGGTGCTATGTCGGGCGATGAAGCCGACCGTCTTGCAACTATGGCATTACAGAAAAAAAGCGAAACCGTACAGAGCATTCCCACTCTGCAAGCCAATTACGACAAATATTGCGCTGCCGTTGCCAAACTCGAAGACTCAGTTAAGAAACTTCGCGACAACATTTCAAAATGGAAAAACGAAGCCAAGATGCTTAAAGCACGCGCCAAAGTTAGCGAGGCTACAGCCAACGTTAACAAGCAATTAGCCGGCATCGATAGTAGCGACACAATTGCAATGCTCGAACGCATGAAAGAAAAAGTAGATCAGCAAGAAGCTCTTGCCGATTCGTATTTGGATATTGCCAATGCCGAAGTGGGTGTTGACAACGAAATCGACTCAGCACTCGAAAGCACAGGAGGCAGCCTCGAAGCATCGAGCGCACTTGCCGCACTCAAAGCCCGTATGAGCGCACAAAACGCTATTGAATCTTCGGTAGAATCTTCAAAAGCAATTGCCGACGCTTCTGTTTCGGAATTAGACCAACTTAAACAAAAGATGGCAGAACCTCAGGCAGCACAGCAAGCCGACGTAGCCGAAGCTCAGCAGCAGGCAGACCAATCGGCGCTTTAATTCATAGCCCCCAAACCATAATGGTTGGCTCTTAATAGTATCAGTTTTACACTTTTACTATTTTGAGCCAACTTTTTTTGTTAAAAAATATTAATAATCGCCAAGATTTTGTAATTTTGCCAAATAATTAACTGAAAAAACTAAAAACTATACCATGAAAAAAGTTGTTCTATTAGCCGCAGCAACCGCCATATTTTCAGCGGTAAATGCGCAAGTGCCGACAACGCCGATAGGAATAACAATTCCCGAAGGCTATCAAACCACATCGTTTTACATATCAGGAAACGGTGAAAAAGCAATCGCAGGTTTCAAAAAAGACGAATCTGTAATATTTCTCCTCTACGAAAAACAAGGCAGCAAATTTTCTAACGGCGAGGCTGTACCTTTTCTCGATCAACTAATCGCCGACAAGAAAAACCCCACTACTCCATCGCTCAACCACGACGGCACACGAATCTATTTTTCTGCCAAAAACGAAAAAGGCGACAACGACATTTTTTATTCCGACAAAGACAAAGGCAAATGGGCAGAACCCGTTAACATGGGCGAAACCATCAACTCATCTGCCAACGAAACCTATCCGTCGGTAAGCAGCGACGGACTCAGCATCTATTTTATACGTCCCGCAAAAGATGCCAAAGACAGCCGTTGCGGCACAATTTTCACATCTACACGCACACCTTACGGAGAATGGAGCGAGGCTACTGCACTTGCAGAGCCATTAAACCTCGGCTGCGAAACAGCTCCTTACATAGCTCCCGACAATAAGACATTATACATGTCGTCGATGCGCGAAGGCGGCAAAGGCGGATTCGACATCTATTACGCCAACAAGGTTTCGCCGCTCTATTGGATTTTGCCCATTGCGTTAGACACCATCAACACCTCTAACGATGAACTTTTCCCCGTTTATAACGCAGGCAGCAACAAATTATCATATCTTTTCCGCGACCCCAAAAACAAAAAAGTGGTAACATTTGCCGATGTTACCATATCAGGGAAACTGCTTCCGGCAGAAAATTGCCGCTACTATGGCAAAATCATCGATCAAGAAACCCAAAAACCGATGGCTGCCAACATCGAAGTAAGTGACGCTTTTTCGTCTGGCGTAATTGCAACATTTACAAACGATAACGAAACCGGCATCTACGATTTTGTTCTTCCTAAAGACAAACGAAACGTATTTCTTGATTATAGCGCAAAAAACTATTCGCACACAATACTTGACAAAAACGTTACCCAAAAAGAAGAAAAAATAGATGCAAGTTTGTTTAAAAACGTTCAACTCACCCTCAACATCTACGACCAAGCAATGTTCGACCCCTTGGAGACTGACATTACTGTAAAAGTGGACGGACAAACCGAAAACATCAAACCCGAAAAAATAGATATTGGACGTTACAAAATGACCCTTCCAATTGGCAAAAACTACAAAATCTACCTCACACAAGACCTCTACGAAGATTATGTAATGGATTTTGACCTTACCCGCAAAGTTCAGTTTCAAGAATTTGAGCGCGATGCCGAATTGGTATCTATGAAAGAAAACCTCACCATCAATGTTGAAGGCGTTAACGAACCTATCGAAATTGAAATCACAAACCTTTCTACCAAAGACCATCACGTTACCACCGTTACCACCGACAAAAACGGCAAGGCTGTGATACCTGTGCGCAAAGGCGACAAATACGAAGTCAACATTATGCCAAAGGGTTACACTTTTTATAATGAAACACTCGACCTGAGCAAAGAGAACAAACGTATAGTACTTGCAAAACTCGAAAAACTGCAAGCCGATTCAAAAATGGAACTTGACAACATCACCTTTGCCACCAACAGCGCCGACATAGCCTCAACATCGTACGAAGAGTTGAACCGCCTTGTAGACCTCTTGAAACTCAACAACCAATTTAAGGTTGAAATTTCGGCACACACCGACGACAAAGGCGCCGATGCCTACAATATGAAACTATCCGACCGTCGTGCAAATTCAGTTGTTAACTACCTACGACTCAAAGGTATACCATCGAACCGACTTGTAGCAAAAGGTTACGGCAAAACCAAGCCTCTCGTTCCCAACACAAGCGACGAAAACCGCGCTAAAAACCGCCGTGTAGAATTCAAAATAATTGGTACCGACTTATAATCCGAATAATCATGAAAATAAAAAGCATAATTATAGTGTTGCTTGCATGCATTGCAGCACAATCAGTTTCGGCACAACGCCGCCTCAAATACAAAGACGTATTTGACGATATGCCAAACGTAAAACCCGAAATCTCGTATATGCGCTACGAAGAGCTACGTCAGCAAGACCCCGAATTTACCAACACATATTTCCAGATGGGTTTGTTAGACTGGGCATGGCTACAAGACGAAGACCCATTTGTCAACACACAGAGGGTCAACCAGCTGATTTACGACACAAAACTTTACCTCGGCGTATGTGCAGGATACCTCAAACGCGACGACAAAGAGGTGAAGAAAAACAAGGTCTACTATTCTAATTACCCCATTATCTCTGATATGGAGCAACTTGATTTTCAAGATGTTGTAAACTATGTTAACAAAACCATCGATAAGGTAAAAGAATACGAAACCAACGTTAACCGTATTATTGGATTCTACACCAAGACAGTAGAAAAAAACAACAACTGCGTTGAGATTTTTAAAAACATTGTTGCCACTCAAAGCAATTACAAAAACCTTGTAATGACCGCCGACAAAAAAATCAAAAGGCAGCTGAAAGAACTATCTGACAATTTCGACTCGGTCAATTATTATTTCAACGAGTATAAAACCGCTCTTGCCAATTATCCTATCAAGCAATATAACCAGCAGTTAGAGATAATACCGATTTCTACCTACCGTTTAGACGGTCTTACATCATCAGATTTTCTTCAACCCAAAGTTCCTATTTGGGACTATCGCACATGGGTTAAAGAAGTTACCGGCGAAATGGATGGCAACATTGCCGACGTTAAAAGTCAGTCGATTGCCTACGTTGACAATATCCGCAGTGTAATAGCAGGTTACGAAAAATCAAAACAGCCCACCGACGCCATTGCCGAATTTAAACCCAACAACAAACTGGTAAACCTCACCGAAAAATACGACTACAAATCGCTAATGTCGGCATGCGTAAATTACGAAACCGCGTTGGCAAATCTCAAGCTTGTTGCCCAAAAAACTAACAACCAACCTGCAGAACTGGCTTCTTCTGCCGAACCTTACAGCAGCAAAGTGCTTTATTACTACGACCTTTATCAGCACAAAGAAAAATGCGACAACATTCTTGACCTCATAAAAGTGCGTACCACCAAACAATCGTGCAACAAACACAAAGTGTTTATCGACAGCCTCTACACATCTACCGATGATTTTAACGCAAATTTTGAGCAAAGCCAACGCACCGAACTCAAAAACATCGAAAACGGCTATCTTGGCAACCTTACCACCTTTGCTGTCAACGAATTTAATCCCGCTATTCAAGTTCAGTGGCAAAAAGCAAACATATCATTAGCTGTATACACAGGCACATTCGACGAGGCTCAAGCCGGCAACTACTACACATTATACAACACCCGCGATGCATTTGGCAACCGCTATGCATGCGGATTCCGCAAAACCACATCCACTGCCGCACAGGGATTTGTTGCTAAAATTGATTTAGAAGGTAAAGTGCTTTGGCTCAGAAACATCACCAATTCGCCCTCAGGACAAAATTTTGTTGTTAGCGTAATACCAGGCGATGGCGGAATCTATGTTACCACCACAGTAACATCCGACAATTCAGGCAATAAAACCCAAGTGGCAAAATACGACGAAACTGGCAAACTATCTGCCAAAACAGATGTTTCTTCGCCATTAATTCCTATAGCTTCGGCATACGACGATGTAAACGAGCAAGTTACAACCATCTTTAAAGGTTCAAAACTCAACACTGCCGCTGGAGAAGAAGATGTAGAAATTGCCACAGCCGACTTTGCTACAAAATCTGCAACCAAAAAAGGTTCGTTTAAACTTGATGGCAATGTTTCGGGAATAACCATAGCTTCGGGCAAAATTGTTGCTGTTTGCAACTATAAGGCACTATCGTCGGAAACCGACAAAATAGACCTTAAATCAGCCGGCGACGTTGCCATTGTAACTGTCGACGACAAAATCAGCGCATCGCCTTTGCGCAGTCAAGGACCTGTATTTTCGGTATATCCAGCAAAAGTAAACGCTCAAACAATTTGCGTTCCCACTGTTAAAGGCAGTGCCAAAACAACACTTGCAACCACCGACAAAATAATCTACAACATAGCCGACATCAACGGAAATTTTGTTTATAGCAGCGAAAAATAACCGCTGGCTAACATACTAACTTAAAAAAAAGATTTTTTGCAATGCAAAAAATCTTTTTTTTGTAAAGTTTTGCAAAATTTTTGTATCTTTGGAGTATCTAAGCGTTCGTGTTTTTTGGGCGCAATAAAACTTTTACAACGATGAAACAAACTGTAACACTTATAGTTGCATTAATACTAAGTATATGCTCTATCTCGGCGCAAACCATAAAGCATATAGGTACGCCATATATCAAAAACTTTTTTCCCGAAGATTACAATTCGAGCAAGCAAAATTGGTGCGCGGTACAAGACTTTCGCGGCATACTCTACGTTGCCAACACACAGGGAGTGCTTGAATACGACGGCGTTAATTGGCGGTCGATAAGCACATCAAAAAACTCATCGGCACTTGCTCTTGCACTGAGCAACGACAAACGTCGCGTATACGTGGGCGGCAACACCGACATTGGATATTTAAGTCCCGACAGCAGCGGCACAATGCAATACGTATCGCTTTATGAACTTTTACCCGAACGCTATCGCAATATCAAAGTATATGGAATAACTGTTACCGAAAACAACGAAGTGCTATTTTGTGCATCGTCGCAATTGATGCTCTACACGGGCGACACCATCAAAGTTATCCCCTTGAAAGACGGTAGCACAAACGTTTTTTCGTATATCACCAAACACAACGGTCGCGTATACGTAAATCAGTCAGACAAAGGATATTGCGAATTTATCAACCGCAAAGATGAACCAATTGAAGCATTAGAAGGCACCGACACAATACCCGACAACCAAGTGGTATCAATACTTGGCGACAAAAACGGAGGAATGGTGCTCGCAACCAAAAAACTCGGCATTTCGATTTACAAAAACAACCGTTTGACACCGCTCGACATACCAGTAAACGCCGAGCTCGTTCAATCAGACCTCTATTGCGCCACTGAATTGAAAGGCGGATATTACGCCTTTGGCACACTCAAAAAAGGAATTATCATCACCGACAACAATTTCAACGAAGTAAACCGCTTTAATCAATCATTTGGATTGTGCAGCAATCAGATAATCAATCTTTACCAATCGCCCGAAGGTGGTTTGTGGGCACTCACCAACAACGGAATAGCCTACATCGACATTTATTCGCCTATTTCTACCATACACGTAGGCATCAAAAAAGTGTCGGCGATAGGATGCGTAAACGACGACATTTATATTGGCGCAAGCAGTTTGTTACGGATTCACAACAAAGACCTCGCTCTTGGCGGAGATGCATTTCAATCGGTTGCCTTTCCTGCCGACAAAACACAAAACACCATAAACTCCATCAACGCTGTTGACAATCAGATAATTTGCGGCACTGCCAAAGGCGTTATCGGCATTACCCAAAACGGCGAAAGTTATGCAGCAGAAAAAACCACACAAGTAGTGCGTCCTGTGATACAATCAGAAAAACGTCCTGACTTGCTAATCGGCGGTTGCATTGGTGGTATTTCGGTTTACGAAAAAAATCCCGACGGCAATTGGAGCAAACGTCAGCAAAGCGTAACAGGGTTTGACGTTGAAACCCGCCACATAGTAGAAGACCCCGAAGGATTCTTTTGGGTATCGAAAAAAGAAACTGGATTGTACAAACTTATCCTCGACTCATCGTATTCAAAAGTAATCACCGTAAAACAATACGACCAGCACGACGGATTGCCTTCATCGATGGGCAATTATGTTTACAAAGTGGGCAAAGATATTATTGTTGCCACTCAGCAAGGCTTTTACTCTTACGACAAATTAAACGATACATTTGTAAAATCAGAAAAATATAACGCACTTTTTAATAACGAGATAGAAGCATACACCATATACCAAGACCAATACGGCAAAATATGGATCAACTATCTGCAAACACGCAAAAATGCAAAAAGCGAACTCTGTTTTGGATATTTTAATGGCTTTGACACCACCAAACAAAACACAAGACTATTTGTGCCGTTTGCAAGCAAATTCAAAACAGTGAAAGACATAGCCGACAGTTGCTACCTCATCGGATGCGACGACGAACTTTTGCACTATGATTCTAAGCTTCAAAAATATTTTGATATTCCCTTTAAAGCCTTTATCCGCAGAATGGAAACCATAACAAACGATTCGTTATTGTTTGGCGGAGCATACGTTACAGACGAAGGAGATGTGGATTCTTTGCAAACCGAATCATTAAAAATTACACTTCCATACGATTTCAACGGTGTAAAATTTGAGTTTGGAGCCAATTCGTACGAATATCCCGAAGAAACTAAATTTAAATATTTTCTTGAACACAACGATGCTGGATGGAGCGATTGGAAAAGCGAAAACTTCAAAGAGTTTAACAACCTTTCGCCAGGCACTTACACCTTTATGGTAAAGGCACGAAATATTTTTGGACACGAAAGCGAAGTGGCTCATATCACATTTACTGTGTTGCCGCCATGGTATATGACAATTTGGGCATACATTCTTTACGTGCTTGCATTTGCCGCTGTAATTTGGGTAATTATCAAGATCTATTTCCGCAAGTTGTTGAAAGACAAGCAACGACTTGAAAGAATTGTAAGCGAGCGCACTGCCGAAATTGTTGAAAAAAACAAAGAAATTACCGAAAAAAACAAGTCGATTACCGACAGTATCAACTATGCAAGCCGTATTCAAAAAGCAATGCTTCCGCTCGATAGTCGTATTCAAGAAGCTCTACCAGAGCATTTTATCTTGTTCCGTCCGCGCGATATTGTTAGTGGCGACTTCTATTGGTTTGCCGAAACTCCCGACCGCATTATCATTACAGCAGCCGACTGTACAGGTCACGGCGTACCGGGTGCGTTTATGAGTATGGTGGGTGCCGAAATTCTTACAACGCTCGTTAGCAAAGGCATTGTAGAAAGCGACAACATTCTTACGCACCAAAACCGCTACATTCGCAAAGCCTTAAACCAAGATCAAACCGAAAACCACGACGGTATGGATATGGCTCTGTGCTCTATCGACAAAAAACGCAATGTTGTAGAATTTACCGGTGCTAAAAACCCTTTGATTTACATCAAAAGCAATGGCGACCTTGTTACCGTTAAACCCGACAAGCAAGGCATCGGCGGCGACCAAATCGAAGAAGATTTTCATTACACCAAAAACGAGATTCCTGTAGAACCCGGCACTTGGTACTACATGTTTTCGGATGGTTATCAAGACCAATTTGGTGGTCCTCAACACCGCAAATTTATGATTAAGCACATGCGCGAATTGTTGTTAGAGATTCACACATTGTCTCCTCAAGAACAGAAAGAACGCCTCAACTCCACTATCGAAAAATGGATGGCAGATGGAGGAACTGAGCAAACCGACGATATTCTCGTTATTGGATTTAAACTGTAAAAACCAACACACATTTATATTATAATGAAAAAAGGATTAAACGAACAGCAGGAATTTGCCAACGACTTGATAGACTTTATATCATATAGTCCAAGCACATTCCACGCCACACGAAATATCAAAGCCGCACTATTGCGCAAAGGGTTTAAAGAGCTAACCCTCACAGAGGAATGGAAAATTGAAAAAGAAGGTCGCTACTTTGTATCGCAAAACGACACTTCGCTAATAGCTTTTGTGGTGGGCATGGGAGCACCCGAAACCGATGGATTCCGCATAATAGCAGCTCACACCGATTCGCCGTGCATAAAAATTAAGCCATCGCCCGAAATTACTCAAAACGGATATCTCAAACTCAACACCGAAGTTTATGGCGGAGCGATACTCTCCACATGGTTCGACCGTCCGCTATCAATTGCAGGACGGGTTGCAATAAAAAGCAAAAATCCGTTTAAACCCGAAATTCGCCAATTCAACGCCAAACGTCCGTTGCTCGTGATTCCAAACTTGGCAATACATTTTAACCGTAATGTTAACCACGGAGTAGAAATTAATCCGCAACAACATGTGCAGCCACTTTTAACCTGTGTAAAATCGCCGTTAGAAAACAGCAACTACCTTGTAGACCTAATTGCATCGGAGCTCAACACATCGCCCGACAACATATTAGACTTTGACCTTACACTTTACGACACCGAAAAAGGCACACTCGTGGGTGCTAACAACGAATTTATACTCTCGCCCAAGCTCGACAATCTTTCGATGATACACGCCGCAATGGAGAGTTTATTTACAAGTCCTGTAATAAATTCAACCCAAATAGTGGCATGCTTCGACAACGAAGAAGTTGGCAGCCGTACACGTCAAGGCGCAGGTTCACCATTCTTAAAAAACGTTTTGGAACGCATAATTTACAAACTCAATGGCGACAAAGAAGAATATATGCGGGCAATTTACAACTCGTTTTTGATTTCGGCAGACCCAGCGCACGCCATTCACCCAAATTATGCAGAAATGTCGTGTCCCACAAATCGTCCGATAATAAATCACGGCCCAGTAATAAAATACAACGCCGACCAAAAATACACCACCGATGCCGAATCAGCAGCAGTATTTGTGGCATTGGCTCAGGCAGCAGGGTCGCCCATACAGCGTTATACCAACCGTTCCGACCTTGCCGGAGGATCCACCCTCGGCAGCATTTCGTCAACACAAGTAGACATCAAGAGCGTTGACGTAGGCACGCCTATGCTTGCCATGCATTCGGCACGCGAATTATGCGGCGTATACGACCATTTCAATATGAAAAACATATTCAAAGAATTTTTTTTGAAATAAATCGAAAAAACGCATACATGTAAAGTTTTTTTTTGTAAATTGCGTTGTAATTAAAAATGCTAAAAGTAATATTATGGAAGTAAAAAACCACAGACTCGTAGGCGACAAAGTAAGTTTTGTTCAAGCCACAAAATGGAACAAGACGGTTGATATGAAACCC
>JAEEGL011258320.1_pt1 | contig 13570 bp, 12 predicted proteins | sample 9134231 | NCBI WGS metagenome assembly JAEEGL01 (sample SAMN16246548, study PRJNA631951) | gut metagenome | biome: gut microbiome; feature: rumen; material: fiber-attached | host: Bos | place: Iran: Karaj | collected 2018-10
CCGCGTGCCCGTCATGAAGAAGATCGTATACGACAACGTAACTCTAAGGCTCGACCGCGAGTCCCGCGAGACGAACGATTTTTATACCGTCTACAGGATAAACGCGGAAAAGGGCGAGCCGGGCTATTCGGAAAAGCACTTCGACGCCCCGCATTACGAGGGAGAAAAAACTCCCGAGGGAATGCGCGAATGGGTCTCCTGGTACGCCTTCAGAAAGATGGACGACGGGACCTTCCAGGCGGAGCTCGAGGAGAACTGGTGGTGGGGCGGAGGCCACAACGACGGAGGGACCATAAGGACTGCGGTGCCCGACGAATGGTTCGGGCTGCCCTACGACGAGTTTCTTGACAATCTCGTAAGGCTTTCCTCCGCGCGGCATTACGGCTTCACGCCGGAGCTGCTGAAGAAAAAGAAGGGTCTGAAGGAGTTCTTCGGGTTTGAATGAAAAGGTAAACGAAAGGACCGCCGCGGCGGTCCTTTTTTGATCCTCTTTTAATCCTCAGGCGTGCCGATCGCGGCCCTGAGCAGAAGCCCGAACGCCTTGTCGAACAGGGCGCTAAGCACTATCACGGTTATCGTCCAGGCAAAGAGCTCGTCCATAGCGAAATAGACCTTGGACATGTATAGCTTCTCGCCTACGGAGCCGGACGCCAGGGCGATGACCTCGGCCGCGACTCCGGATTTCCAGGCTACGCCTATGCCGAGCGACGCGGCGTTGAGTATCGACGGGGCGGAGAGCGGCAGGTAGACCATGCGCAGCTTCTCTGAGCCCGAGGCTCCGAAGATGTCGGCCACCTCGAGGTATTCCTTCGGGACGCCCTTAAGGCCGGTCAGCACGTTCATGTAGACTATCGGAAGCACGGCGAGAAACGAGACGAAGACGGGAAGCTTTCCCGAGCTCATCCAGAAGAGCGCGAGTATGACGAAGGACGCCACCGGGACGGTGCGCACCGTGAGCATGAAGGGCCAGAGCAGCGTTCTGACGAGGCCGAATCTGTTCGCGAGCCAGGCCAGAGAGCCGCCGAGGGCGAAGGCCGCGATAAAGCCGAGAAAGATGTGCTCAAGGCTTATGCCGACCGCCGTCCAAAAGGCCGGGGAGGGCAGGAGCCTCGCGAAGGCCTTCAATACCAAAAGCGGTGAGGCGAGAATGAAGTCGTACCCCACCGCGAGGGCAGCCAGCTGCCAGACCAGAAGGGCCAGCAGCACGGCGCCAGCTTTTTTCAATAATTCGTTCCTATCTGTAGAAGTCTTCATCAGGCAGCGATCCGCCGACGGCGGCGGGATTCTGCTCGAAGAGCACGCTGAGGAAGCCGCCGACGGCGGACTTCATCTCGTCTCCGGTGATGCAGACGATGTTGCAGAAGGGAATGGCCTTTTCAGCCATCTTGGCCTTGATGTCTATGTATTTTTCGACGAGGACGGAGGCCGCTGCCGGATCCTCGTTCACCTTCTTCTGAGAAGCGTCGTATTCCTCGATGAGGGTCTTCAGAGCTTCGGGATTTTCGTCGGCGAAGTCCTTCCTTACCATCAGGCAGGCGGTGACGAGCCTGGAGCCGTTTCCGAGCTGATCCCATTCCTTCGTGAGGTCGAGGGCGACCCTGAAGTCTTCGACCTGGGATGCCGCGGCGGTCACGTAGGGCTGGGGCATCATGGCGATGATGCCGTCCTTCTGCTTCATCAGGGCGACGATCTCCGACGGCTCGGACTTCCATTCGATCTCGACCTCTCCGTCCGTCACCTTTTCGCCGATCAGATGCGTCAGAACGTATTCGGGCACGCTTCCCATGCCGGTCGCGTATATCTTCTTTCCCGCGAGGTCGTTCATCGACTCGATCTTTTCGCCGTTCGTAACGATATAGAGAACGCCGAGGGTAGTCGCTGCCGCCACCTGGATCTTTCCTTCGGTCTTGGCGTAGAGCACCGCGGCGAGGTTGGAGGGCGCTATGGCCGCGTCCAGCTCGCCTTTTATAAGCAGGGGCGTTATCTCGTCGGCTGAGGCGCCGAGCGTGAATTCATAGGTGTTTACGGTATTGCCGTTTTCGTTTTCCTCGAGAAGCTCGACCAGGCCCATCGTGGTCGGCCCCTTCAGGGCTCCGAGCCTTACGGTCGCTCCTTCGAAGGGTGCTGGTTCTTCTTTTTTCTCCCCGCAGGCCGCGAGGCCGAGGAGCATGGCTGCCGCGAGCACGAGGCAAATAAGCTTTTTCATATTCAAAGTTCCTTTCTTTTGCGAATTGCTACGCCGTGGATTATATCCGAAGGAGGGGCAGATTTCGGTTGCCTGTGCAACATTTTTGCGCCGGCGCTCTGCTCCGCCGCGATTGGAATAAGCGGGCGGATATAGTAAAATAATTATTCAGAGAAAATTTCACGAACGGGGCCGGGAGGCCCTTCGGAGAACTTTTATGAGAAACGACATCGAGATACTCGCGCCGGTCGGAGGGAAAGAGCAACTGAAGGCCGCGGTCATCTGCGGAGCCGACAGCGTTTACTTCGGCCTTTCGGATTTCAACGCCAGAAGGAACGCCGACAACTTCACCGACGAAGAGGTGAAGGAGGCCGTAGCCTACTGCCATATACACGGCGTTAAGGTCTATATAACGATAAACATAATAGTGCACGACGACGAGTACGCCGCGGCCTGCAGGGCGGTCGACACCGCGGCCGCCGCGGGAGCCGACGGCATCATAGTTCAGGACCTCGCCATAGCGGCCTACGTGAAGAACAGCTATCCGCGGGTCAAGCTCATAGCCTCGACACAGACTGCCGTTCACAACAGCGAGGGAGTCAGGGCTCTCCGGGATCTCGGCTTCGACCGCTTCGTGCTCGCGAGGGAGCTCTCACTCGAAGAGATCAAGGCCATACACAGGGAGACGGGCGCCGAGCTCGAGGTCTTCGTTCACGGAGCCTCGTGCATGAGCGTCTCGGGCAACTGCTATCTCTCCTCGATGATAGGCTGCAGGTCCGGAAACAGGGGGCTCTGCGCCCAGCCGTGCCGGCTTGAATGGGAGTGCGGAGCTTCGGACCGCGCCCTGAGCCTCAAGGATCTCTCTTATGTCGAGCATATTTCGGAGCTGGCCCGCGCGGGAGTGTGCAGCCTCAAGATCGAGGGCCGCATGAAGAGGGCGGAATACGTCGCGGCGGCCGTCACGGCCTGCGCCGCGGCAAGAAGCGGAGAAAAGCCCGACATGGAGACCCTGAGGGCCGTCTTTTCGCGCTCCGGCTTTTCCGACGGCTATCTGACAGGAAAGCGCGACGCCTCGATGTTCGGATACCGCACCAGGGAGGACGTGGTCGCCGCGGAGAAGGTCCTGAAGGGCCTTGCCGCCCTTTATGCCAAAGAGCGGCCCAAAGTCGCCGTGAGCGCCTTTTTGAGGGCTCACAGGGGCGAGAAAACGGCGCTCAGGATCATAGACGGGGAAGGAAGGGAAGGTTTTTCCTCTGGGCAGGTGCCCGAGGAGGCCGTAAGCAGGGCCTTCACGGAGGAGCAGGCTCTCGCTTCCGTATCCAAGACCGGCGGGACGCCTTATTTCATAGACAGCTTCGAGGCTGACATAGAAGAGGGGATAGCGCTCCCCGCGTCCGCCGTGAACGACCTCAGGAGAAGGGCTCTCGAGCGGCTCTCTGAGGAGCGTTCGCGCTTTGACGCGCGTCGCCTGCCTTTTGACGACGGCATCAGGGCCGCGGATGGAAGGCGCGGAAACAGGCTGCGCCTTCGCTTTGAGGATCCCTCGCAGATACCTGAGGAGGCCTTAGGCATTGACGCCGATATAATACTTCCGATGGACAAGGTCTATAAAGTCCCGGGAGCCTGGGCCGAGATCCCGGCCCTCGTCTGGGAGGACGACGTGAGACGGGTCCGGGAAGGCCTTGCGGCCTGCGGCGCGCAGGACGCCGTATGCGAGAACGCCGGAGCTGTCCGCGCCGCCGTCTCGGCCGGCCTCAGGGCGCACGGAGGCGCATGTCTCAACATCCTGAATTCAAGGGCGCTCAGGGAATACGAAAGGCTGGGCCTTTCGGACGCCGTGCTGTCCTTTGAGCTCGGCTTTCCCAAAATGCGCGGCATGAAGCGCGTTATACCGTTCGGATATATCGCCTACGGATACCTGCCGCTCATGAAGTTCAGGAGCTGCCCCGCGAGGGCTGCCATAGGCTGCGCGGCCTGCGGAGGCCTTACGTCTCTCACCGACAGGACGGGAGAGGAGTTCCCGCTCATCTGCCGCGGCAAAAAGTATTCCGAGCTCCTCAACTGCCTTCCGCTGTGCACCTTCGGAAGGCCCGCTCCGGACGCGGATTTCAGGGTCCTGCACTTCACGACGGAGAGCAGGGAGGAATGCGCGGAGATAATAAGGGCCTGCCTCGAGGACCGCGAGCCGGAAGAAAAGCACACGATGGGCCTCTACGCGAGAAAGCTTCTGTAAAGAGGCCCGACCCATTAGCGCCCGGCGCGCTGACGTGGTATAATACTTTGATATACATTTTTGGAGGATACTCAAATGCTTGAAACCGGAATAACAGGAAAGAAGGAGCTCATCGTTACCAAGGAGCTCACCGCCGCGGCCGCGGGAAGCGGCCTCGCCGAGGTCTTCGCGACCCCGATGATGATCGCCCTCATGGAGGGGACCGCCGCCGAGAGCGTCCAGCCCTATCTCGAAGAGGGCCAGAGCACGGTAGGCACTCAGGTAAACGTAAAGCACCTCGCAGCCAGCCCCGTGGGGATGAAGATCACCTGCGAGACGAAGCTCGTCGAGGTCGACAGGAAGAGGCTGGTGTTCGAGGTAAGGGCCTGGGACGACGCCGAGCTCATAGGCGAGGGCACTCACGAGAGATTCATAATCAACAGCGAGAAATTCTTCGCGAAGGCCATGGGAAAGGCCCCCAAAGCACAGTAAAATGAACAAGTCGGTATGGTACATGTTTCTCGCGGCGGCCGCGATCTGCGCGTACGTCGGCATCAGGGAAATGATGGACAACAATTTCAATTCGGACCCCTACGAGGATTTCCCGGACCGCGAGGCCCTGGCGAAGTTCCTGCGCGTGAGGGGCATATTCTGGGTCATTACCGGCGCCGGCTGCGCCTGCCTGGGCGTCAGCATGCTCTGGATACTTTCCCAGAAGCTGTTCAACGCCGGAGGCATGCTGCTCTTCGTCGGCATGGGAGGACTCCTCGCCGCCAGAAGACTTTACCTCGGAAAGAGTGATACGAAATGGTTCTTTTAAAGAAAACTAAAATTATATGCACGATAGGCCCGGCCTGCTCGGACGAGAAGATACTCCACGAGATGATAGAGGCCGGAATGGACGTCGCGAGACTCAATTTCTCGCACGGCACCCACAAGGATCACGCGAAGGTGATCGCCATGCTCAGGAACGTCAGAAAGAAGGACGACGTTCCTCTTCCGATAATGCTCGACACCAAGGGCCCGGAATACAGGATAGGGACGTTTAAGGACGGCCCCGTCTGTCTTAAGGACGGCGACAGCTTCACCTTCACGGCCGAGGACGTCGAAGGCGACTCCGGCCGCGTTTCCGTGTCCTACAAAGACCTTCCGAAGGAGCTTTCGAAGGGCGACGTCATACTCGTCAACGACGGACTCGTTAAGTTCGAGGTCGTCTCCACCACGGACAGCGAGCTCGTCTGCAGAACGCTCATAGGCGGAAAGCTCAGCGACCGCAAGAGCATGAGCTTCCCCGGGAAGGTCTTCACCCACGAGTATCTCAGCGATCAGGACAAGGCCGACCTTCTGTTCGGCATAGAAAACGACGTGGATTTCGTGGCCTGCTCGTTCGTCTCCAGGGCTGAGGACGTGATGGCGGTAAGGCGCTTTCTCGACGTCAACGGCGGGAAGAGCATACAGATCATCGCTAAGATAGAAAATCAGAGCGGCGTTGACAACGCCTCGTCTATACTCGACTGCTGCGAGGGCCTCATGGTCGCGAGGGGAGACCTCGGAGTCGAGATCCCCTATGAAAAGCTCCCGGCGGTGCAGAAGCAGCTGCTGAAGCTCTGCAGGAAGAAAGGCGGAATATCGATCACCGCGACCGAGATGCTCGAATCCATGACCGAGAATCCCCGTCCGACCAGGGCGGAGATCTCCGACGTCGCGAACGCCGTGTTCGACGGCACCTCCGTGATAATGCTCTCGGGCGAGACCGCCGCGGGCAAGTATCCCGTGGAGGCCGTAAAGGCGATGACCGCCATAGCCCTCGACGCGGAGAAGAACACCAACTATCTCGAAAGATTCGTTAACGGCGACTTCAGGCTCTCGGGCGCGACCGACGCGCTCTCGCACGCGGCCTGCCAGCTCGCCATAGATTCGAACGCGGCCTGCATAGTGGCCTGCACCAGGAGCGGAGCGACCGGAAGGATGATCAGCCGCTTCAGGGCTCCCATGCCCATACTCGGCGTGACCTCGAGCAGAAAGGCGTACAGGCACATGGGCCTGAGCTGGGGCGTCTATCCCATGGTCATCAGGGATTACGACTCCACCGACGAGCTCTTCGAAAACGCCGTCGAATCCGCGAAGGAGAGCGGTTTCGCCGAAAAGGGCGAGTACGTGGTCGTGACCTGCGGCGCAAGCTTCAAGAAGGGCGACACCAGCCTCATCCACATCAACCAGATAAAATGATAAAGCTCTGCATATTCGATCTCGACGGTACTCTCGCAAAGACCCAGGCGGCTATAGCGAGGCCCGTCAACATGGTGCTCTCGCACTTCGGCCTTCCGGAGCAGCCCGTAGAGGCCTTCAACCGCTTCGCGGGCGACGGCTTCGCGATGACGGTCAGAAGGGCGCTGGCGGCCTCGGGGGACACCGAGGGAAGGCACTTTGACGAGGCTCTGCCGATGTGCCTTAGGTTCGCGGCCGAGGACCCAATGTACAGAGTCGAGCCCTACGAGCACATGCCCGAGGCTCTCGGGGCGCTCAAGGCCGGAGGCGTAAAACTCGCGGTCTTTACGAACAAGCCCCACGAGAGCGCTCCGTACGTGATCGAAAAGCTCTTCGGAAAGGGACTGTTCGATCACGTCCAGGGCCAGTGCGAGGCTGTTCCGATCAAGCCCGATCCCTCGGGAGTGTTCGAGATCATGAGGCTTTTCGGAGCCGCAAAGGATGAATGCCTCTACTTCGGCGACACCAACACCGACATGCTCACGGCGCGCAACGCCGGAGTAACCTCGGTAGGGGTCACATGGGGCTTCAGGGGCAGGAAGGAGCTCGAGGAAAGCGGAGCCGATATATTGATAGACGATCCTTCCGAGATACCCGGACTGGCCGGGCTCGGGGTCTGATAAAGCGTACAGGAGGTTTTGAAATGGAACGTTATGAAGGCAAGGTCGTGCTCGTAACGGGCGCCGGCGGAATGGGTATAGCTGCCGTGCGGAGGCTGCTCGAGGAGGGCGGAAAGGTCGCTCTCACGGACTGCTTCGAGGATGCCGTCGCGAAGGTCGAGGCCCAGTTCAGGGCCGAGGGCTACGGCGAGGACCGCTTCATCGCTTTAAAATCCGACGTATGCTCCTACGAGGAGTGCGTTGCCGCGGTAAAGGCCGTAAAGGACAGGTGGGGACGCATAGACACCCTCGTGAACACCGCCGGCATCGTAAAGCACGTTCCCATCGAGGAGATGGACGAGGAGTCCTGGCAGAAGGTGATCGACGTCAATCTCACCGGCACCTTCCACATAGTCAAGGCCGCCGTTCCCGTGATGAAGGAGCAGAACTACGGCCGCATAGTCCTGATATCCTCGATTTCCGGCCGCATAGGCCGTCCCCGCAACGGAGTCTGCTACTCCGCGTCCAAGGCCGGCGTGCTCGGCATAACAATAAACCTCGCTCTCGCGCTCAGCCCGAACAACATCACGGTCAACGCGATCGCTCCCGGCCCGCTCAAGGGACCCATGATCGATTCCATGGCTCCGGACATCCAGAAGAAGCTCGCCGAGGGCATCCCTCTCGGAAGGCTCGGCACCATGGAGGACGTAGCGGCTTCGATCGCCTTCCTCGGAAGCGACGACGCGTCCTGGATCACCGGCGAGGTCATCGACATCAACGGAGGACTGCAGTTCTAGACCGGAAATCCCGCGCCCCGCGGGAAGCAGGTGAGAATACTCTTAAGAGAAATAAAAGCATCCCGGGGTCCGGGATGCTTTTTATTGTCTTGTTTCGGGATAACGCCGCCCTTTTCGTGACCGCGCTGACCGGTGATCCGGCCGCCCTTTTCAGGGGCCGCGCTATCTGATGACCTTGCCGCCCTTGATCACGTGGGCGGGAGGCTCGTACATCACGCTGATGTCCGCCGCGGGATCGCCGTTTACGATGATGACGTCGGCGCACTTGCCTTCCTTAATGCTTCCTATGCTGTCTTCCAGGCCGAGAAGAATGGCGCTGTTGATCGTGGCCTGCTTAAGGATCTCGACGTTGTCGTAGCCGAGGTTTTCCTTTCTCATCTTGAATTCCTGGCCGGGACGGGCCTTGTAGGCGCTCACCTGGGTGTCCGTGCCCCAGCCGACGAGAACGTTGTAGGCCGGAGCCTTGGAGAGGTTCTCGAATACCTGCTTGCTGCGGACGTCGATGAGATTGGCGAGTACGGGATCGAGTCCGGAGCCGGCCTGCATAAGGTCGTACATGGTCGCGAGGGTGGGGACTATGCCCACGTCTTTTCTGCCGGACATCGCCTTGAGCGTGGATTCTCTTATAAAACTCGCGTGCTCGATGGTGCGCACTCCGAGCTTGATCGCGGAATCTATGGCGTCGGCTCCGTGGCAGTGCATCGCGCAGTAGCTGTTCTTGCTCTTCGCGACCTTTACCGCGGCCGCCACCTCGTCCTCGTCCATGATGCTTACGCCGGGCTCAGCGCCGAGCGCCATCATGGAGCCCGTTCCGTAGAGCTTTATGAATTCGGCGCCGTGAGCGAACTGCTCCCTGGCCATTTTTCTGGCCTCCTCGGGACCGGTGAACTGCGCGTCGGAATCCAGCCCTCTGGAGGGGAGGCTCGAGGCTTCGATGGGTATGAGAGTCTTTCCGGAGCAGATGACTCTCGGGCCGTCTATGTATCCGCCCTCTACCAGCTTCTTGACTCCGCGCGCGGGAAGATCTCTGGTGTCTCCGCAGTCGCGCACGGTGGTTATGCCTATGCTGAGCATGTACTGTGCATAATCGATGCATCTTGTAAGCTTTTCATACGTCTCCATGCAGGCCACCTCGGTGAGGCTCGCGGAGAGGAAGCCGAGGTGCACGTGCATATCGATGATGCCGGGCATCACGGTGGCTCCGGCTGCGTCGATCACCTCGCTGCCCTCGGGTATCTCCGTCCCGCAGGGCGCGATATTAGCGATCTTTCCGCCGTCGATGAACAGGTCGCCCTCGCTTAAAAGGGTGCCCTCGGTCAGTTCCCTGACGAATTTGCAATTTTTGATTACGAGCATATATGTTTCTCCTTTCCGGCCGATGTGGGTCCGCGGCCGCGGAATGTATAATAATGCATAATATTGCTATAATATAAGACCGCATGCTTTGATTGTCAATAACGTGCGCATAAAAAAACAGCCGGGGTCCGGCTGTTTTTCGCTTTATTTCGTCCGGGGTCTTTTTCGCCGGATCCCGCGGCTCACGGCTCTTATTCGATGCCGCTGAGATCGTACGCGTCGAGCCACTTTTTGGCTTCCTCGCATACTCCGCGCAGGCAGTCCTCGTCGAAGGGGGTGGTGAGTCCGGCCTTTCTGAGCATGTTCGTAAAGGTGTCCGAGCCTCCCTGCCTCGTATAGACGAGATATTTTTCCCAGGCGTCCTTATAATTCTTACGGCTCATGGCCCAGAATTCGAGCGCCACGGTCTGCGCCAGGCAGTAGTCGATGTAGTAGAAGGGGCTGCTGTATATGTGATGCTGCCTCTGCCAGGCCTCGCCCTCCCCGTAGAAGGGGATCTTTCCGTCGAGCCTTACCCAGGGCATGTAGATCTGCTGCAGCCTCTTCCAGACGGCGTGCCTTTCGGCCGGCGTCATCTCCGGATGAGCGTAGACCTCGTGCTGGAAGTGGTCGACCAGAGTGCCGTAGGGTATGAATTTGATCGCGTCGGACAGGTGGCTGTAGTGGAACTTCCTCGTGTCGCTCCCGAAGAAGCCCTCGGACCACGGCCAGGCGAAGAACTCCATGGACATGGAGTGCACCTCGCAGGCCTCCATCGTCGGGGAAACGTAGGACATCGGTACTCTGTCGCGGTTCACCCATTCGCAGAAGGCGTGCCCTGCCTCGTGGGTCACGACGGTCACGTCTCCCTCGGTCCCGTTGAAGTTCGCGAAGATGAAGGGGACTTTATAGTCGGGAAGGCTGGTGCAGTACCCGCCGGAGGCCTTTCCTTCGGTCGAGTAGACGTCCAGCAGCTCGTTTTCGAGCATGGTGTCGAAGAACACGCCCGTCTCCTCTGAAAGCTCCTCGTAGAACTTCTTTCCGTGGGCGAGTATCTGCTCGGGCGTGCCGGAGGGGCGGGGATTGCCGGACCTGAACGAGAGGCAGTTGTCCGCGTAGTTCATCGGATATTCCTTGCCGAGCCTTTCGGCCTGCTCCCTGTATATGCTGTCGGCCAGAGGAACGAGATATCTGACCACGGCCTCCCTGAACTTCTCCACGTCCTCTCTGGTGTAGCTGTTCCTGTTCATGCGGTAGTAGCCCAGCGTCGTGTAGCCCTCGTAACCGAGCTTCTTTCCCATGCCGTCGCGCAGCTTCACGAGGCTGTCGTAATACTCGTCGAGCTTGTCCTGATTGTCCTTGTACCATTTGCCTTCCGCGGTCCAGGCCTCGAGCCTCGTCGCGTCGTCGGCGTCTGTCTTGAAGGGCGTGAGCTGCGACAGGGTGTAGGTGCCTCCCCTGAAGGGTATCTGGGCCGAGGCGAGAAGGCTCTCGTATTTGTCCGCCAGATCGTTCTCCTGCTGCATCTGGGGGATTATCTCGGGCGAGAAGGCCTTGAGGGCCATCTCGGTGTTCACGAACATGAGCGTGCCGTATTCCTTTTCGAAATCCGGCCTGAAGGGAGACTCGAGCATGGCCCTGCTGAAGAGATTGGAGTATTCCTCGATCTCGGGCACCACGGAGTTCATGAACTTCTGCTCCTCGTCGTAGAATTTGTCCCTGGTGTCTATGCTGTGCCTTATGTAGACGAGCGAGTAGGCGGTCGAAAAGTGGGAGGATATCTCCTCGGTCCTGAGGAATATCCTTCTTGCCTCTTCGTAGCTGCCGGCCTGCTTAAGGTCCTCCGTGAGCCGGGCCATTTCCTTCTTGACGGCTTCGACGTCGGGCCTCTCGTATTTCATCTGAGAAAACTTCATGATATCTTCCTTTCTTGACAGAAATATTGTTTACGTTTAACCGCGTTCGTTTCCTTCCCACATGGACTTTACCGCTCCGACGAAGTAGAGCGAGCCCGCGAAGAGCACGCACTCGTATTCGCCGAGCTTTTCCTTCGCGTAGGCGACCGCCGACGCGGCGTCTCCGAGCACGGCTCCGCTCTTTCCGCAGTCTCCGGCCGCGGCGGCCAGGTCTTCGGTCGACGCCTTTCTTGAGTTTTCCGGCTCCGCGAAGGCGAGATCGCAGTCCAGTCCGCAGCACAGCCTTATCATCTCGCGGTATTCCTTGTCCTTTAATATGCCGAGTATCAGCAGCGACTTTTTGGAGGAGGTGATATCCCTTACGGACTGCGTGAAGGCGGTGATGCCCTCCACGTTGTGAGCCCCGTCGATCAGCACGAGGGGATCCCTCTGCAGCACCTCCATGCGGCCTATGTGCCGCACGCGGGCGAGGCCCGCCTTTATGTCTTCGTCGCTCATCGCGACGCTGCCGCTTTGCCTCAGCACCTCGAGGCAGACCAGGGCGGTCAGCACGTTGGTCTTCTGGTAGACTCCGCTGAGCGGAAGGTAGAGTCCGGGAAGGTTTTTCCCCAGGATCTCCGCCCTGAAGCTCAGGCCTTCGAGCTGCCCGCGGCTCTTTTTCGCGTATATCTTTCCGCAGCTTCCTGCGGGATAGGTCCTGCAGCCGAGCTCCGCGGCCCTTGCCTCTATGACGTTTCTCGCGCTCTCGTCGCTCACGTTATATATGACGGGGCAGCCCGGCTTTATTATCCCGGCCTTTTCGAAGGCTATCTTGGCCAGCGTGTCGCCGAGGTAGTCCGTGTGGTCGAAGGATATCGAGGTTATGACCGAGGCGAGGGGAGCGTCTATCACGTTCGTGGCGTCTCCTCTTCCTCCCATGCCGACCTCGAGAACGACGTACTCGGCTCCTGCCTGCCTGTAGAATTCAAAGGCCACGGCCATGACGACCTCGAATTCGGTCGGAGACTCGAGGCCTTCAGCCTCCATCTCTTCGACCTTTTCCAGCACGGCCTCCGTGATCCGGGCCAGATCGTCCTTCGGGATCATCTCCCCGCCGAACTCTATCCTTTCGCGGAAATCTATCAGGTAGGGCGAGGTGTACGCCCCGGCCCTGCAGCCCGCCTCGAGAAGGCAGCTGTATATCATCTTGGTGACGGAGCCTTTGCCGTTCGTTCCGGCAACGTGAATGATCTTAAGACCCTTCTGGGGGTCTCCGAGCCTTTTCAGCAGCTCCTTTATCCTGTCCAGAGTCAGCTTTCTTCCGAAACGCTCTCTGTCGTGTATCCTTTCAAGTGCTTCTTCGTATGTCAATCGTTTCACCTCCGGGTCCGGACTCCCGGTCCGACCGTAAGTATACCATAACTTGCCCGCGAAAAAACGCTAAGGTATAATGTAAGCTGAATAAAAATGGGGAGGTCTGCGCCTGTGACCAAAGCGGAGAGGGAAAACCTGAAAAAAGAGAAGCTGGAGACCATGCTGCGCTTTGAGCGCGGGCTCTGGGGCAGCGGCAAAAGATACATAGCCGGCATAGACGAGGTCGGAAGAGGGCCCCTTGCAGGTCCCGTGGTCGCGGCCGCAGTCATACTGCCCGAGGATTTCTCTCTGCTCGGCGTCGACGACTCCAAAAAGCTCTCCCCGAAGAAGCGCGAGGAGCTCTTCGAGCAGATAAAGGAGGCCGCGGTCTGCTGGGCTGTAGGAAGAAGAGAGCCGGAGAGGATCGACGAGATCAACATACTCGAGGCCACGAAGGAGGCCATGCTCGACGCCGTCGCGGCGCTTCCTGTAAGGCCCGACCACCTTCTGATAGACGCGGTCACGCTCAGGGGAGCGGACTGCCCGCAGACGTCCATAGTCCACGGCGACGCGCTGAGCGTTTCCATAGCCGCGGCGTCGATAATCGCCAAGGTCACCAGGGACAGGGAGATGGTCGAAATGGACGCCGTTTACCCCGGCTACGCCTTCGCCTCGAACAAGGGCTACGGCACCGCCGCGCACTACGAGGGGCTCGCAAAGCTGGGCCCATGTCCGCTGCACCGCCGGACATTCCTCTGATTTGAAATTTCAAGCAAAAGATGATATAATTACTTGTTTATGGAATATCAGGCCATAGAAAAAATTCTGGGATATGAATTCGCCGACAAGGAGCTTCTCGAAAGGGCTCTGACGCACAGCTCCTTCGCCAACGAACACACCGGCAACGCCTTCAACGGAAACGAGAG
>JAEEGL014722170.1_pt1 | contig 13570 bp, 12 predicted proteins | sample 9134231 | NCBI WGS metagenome assembly JAEEGL01 (sample SAMN16246548, study PRJNA631951) | gut metagenome | biome: gut microbiome; feature: rumen; material: fiber-attached | host: Bos | place: Iran: Karaj | collected 2018-10
CTTCCCAGGAAACGTGCTGCACACGGTGGAAAACATTTCCTTCAGCCTGGAAAATACGGAAAAATCCGTCCATGAACTGGCCGTACTGGTGCATTCCTGCCTGGAGTCCCTGCCGATGGACTTGTCCAAGATTGCCGCCTACGGCGTGGACCTTACCGGCCGGGTGAACCACCAGACGGGCTACAGCTATTCCTATTTCATCAGCGAGCAAAAGCCCATCCGGGCACTCCTGGAATATGAATTCGGCCGCCCGGTGGTGGTAGAGAACGACACCCGCGCCATGGCCTGGGGCGAGTACGTGTGCGGCGTAGCCGGCGACGAAGGGACCATCCTGTTCCTGAACGTGGGTTGGGGCCTGGGTATGGGGATGGTGCTGGACGGCAAGCTGTTTTACGGGAAATCGGGCTTCTCCGGCGAGGTGGGCCACTTCCCGCTCCTCAACAACAACCAGTATTGCCGGTGCGGAAAAATCGGCTGCCTGGAAACCGGAGCGTCGGGTCTGGCACTGCACCGTCTGGTTACGGAGAAACTGGCCGAGGGGCGCACATCCGTTCTCTCCCCCGCCTTCAAGAAAGGGGAGGAGATTACGCTGGACAGCATCCTCAGCGCCATTGACAAAGAGGACGTGCTGGCCATTGAATGTATAGAAGAAGTGGGCGCCACTCTGGGACATTCCCTGGCCGGCCTCATCAATATCTTCAACCCGGACCTGGTGATTATCGGCGGACGCCTGAGCCGCACGGAGCGGTACCTGCTGCCGCCGCTCAGAAGTGCCGTGAACAAGTATTCGCTGAATATCGTGAACAACGACACCCATATTAAGGTGTCCCAACTGGGCAGGACGGCCGGCGCTATCGGCTCCAGCCTCCTGGCCAAAAGTCTTTTGCTTGGAAATATCGATTAACAATATGGAAAACCGCAGATCTTTCTTGAAAAAAGGGGCTCTGGCCGCTGCCGCCGCCCCCCTGCTGGCCGCCGGCTGCAAGCCTTCCGGCCAGGACAAGTATGGCATTGACCTGGACAAGTCGCTGGAAAGCACGCTCATCGTCCCCAAGAAGAACGCCCTGCCCATCACGGGCACCTTCCTGGATGAAATCTCCCACGACATCCCGCACCAGAACTGGGGCGAGGCCGAATGGGACCGGGACTTCCGCTATATGAAGGACATGGGCATCGACACGGTGATCGACATCCGCTGCGGTTACCGCAAGTTCATCACCTATCCCAGCCCGTACCTGCTGAAAAAGGGTTGCTACATGCCTTCCGTGGACCTGATTGACATGTTCTGCCGTCTGGCGCAGAAGTACGGCATGAAGTTCTGGCTGGGACTGTACGATTCCGGCAAATACTGGGATACCGGGGATATGAGTTACGAGGTGGAGGCCAACAAATACGTCATTGACGAGATTTGGGAACGCTACGGCTCCAAGTACAAGAGCTTTGGCGGCTGGTACATCTCCGGCGAGATTTCCCGCGCCACCAAGGGTGCCATCGAAAGCTTCCGCACCATGGGCCGACAGTGCAAGGAGGTCTCCGGAGGCCTGCCCACCTTCATTTCCCCCTGGATTGACGGCAAGAAGGCCGTGGATGCCGCGGGCGGCAACCTCACCAAGGAGCAGGCCGTGGGCATCGAGCAGCACGAACGGGAATGGAACGAAATCTTTGACGGTATCCACGAGTACGTAGACGCCTGCGCCTTCCAGGACGGTCATATAGACTACGACGAACTGGACGCTTTCTTCTCCGTGAACAAGAAACTGGCCGACCGCTACGGCATGCAGTGCTGGACCAACGCCGAAAGCTTTGACCGGGATATGCCCATCCGCTTCTTCCCTATCAAGTTTGACAAGCTGCGCCTGAAACTGGAAGCCGCCAAGCGCTGTGGCTATGACAAAGCCATCACCTTCGAGTTCTCCCACTTCATGAGCCCCCAGAGCGCATACCTCCAGGCCGGCCACCTCTATGACCGGTACCGGGAATACTTTGGGATTTAACCCGCTATGAATACTTCCGCGGGAAGCGGAACAGAATGGAGGCGAAAGCCATCAGCCCCAACGCAAAGGGATAATACAGGTGGCCGATGATGGACAGGGCGGATACCCCGGACAGACCGGCCGCCATGAGCATCTGCGCGCCATAAGGCAGGATGCCCTGCACCAGGCAGGAGAAGGTGTCCAGGATGGAGGCCGTCTTGCGCGGGTCCAGGTGAAAGATCTCCGATATGTGCTTGGCCAGCGGCCCCACCGTGATGATGGCGATGGTGTTGTTGGCCGTGCAGAAGTTCACCAGGGAAACCAGGCCGGCGATGGAGAAGGCGGCAGCCCTGCGGCCCGCAATGTGCCGCGTGAGGCCGTCGATGATAAACTGCAGGCCGCCGTTGTACCGGATCATCTCCAGCAGGCCGCCGGCCAGCAGGGACACGATGATGAGTTCACCCATGGATCCGATACCGCTGCCGATGGAAGACATCCAGCCCACGAAACCGAACGCCCCCGTGCACCAGCCGATGATGCCGTTCACGATAGTTCCCACCACAAGCACCGTCACCACGTTCATCCCGGCCAGCGCCAGGCCGATGACCAGCAGGTAAGGCACCAGCCCTATCCATTGGACAGGCGCGGCGGCGGGACTGGCCTCAACGGAAAGGCCCAGAACTACATATATTATGGTTACGGCGACAGCCGCCGGAGCGGCAATCCACAGGTTCACGCGGAATTTGTCTTTCATGGAGCAGCCCTGGCTCTTGGTGGCCGCCACGGTGGTATCTGAAATGAAGGACAGATTGTCTCCGAAGAAAGCCCCGCCCACGATGATGGCCGTCATGAACGGCAGGCCGATGCCGGTCTCGGCCGCAATACCCGATGCGATGGGAACCAGTGCCACAATGGTACCAACGGACGTACCGATGGCCATGGAAATGAAGCACGCCGCCAGGAAGAAACCCGCATAGATGAGGTTCCCGGGCAGGATATGCAGGGTGGCATTCACCGTAGCGTCTATGGCGCCGATATCCTTGGCCGTGGAAGCAAAAGCTCCCGCCAGCACAAAGATCCAGATCATCATGAGCACGTTCTTGTTGCCCGCGCCTTCGGAGAAGATGGCAATCTTGTCGTCGGTCTTCTCTACCCCGCGCGTAATGACCATGGCGTAGGCCGATGCAATGATGAACGCCGCCGCCACCGGTACCTTATAAAAGTCATGGGCCACAAGGGACCCCGCCAGGTATACGGCCAGGAATACGAATAGCGGGCTCAGCGCCAGCCAGCCGTTCATCTTGCGGCTGCTGGGCTCCCGGTGCTGCTGGGGTTCGGTTTTGATGGCCATAAGCGTCAGGTGTGTTGTGAGAACTCGCAGCCACAGTAAAGTTGGTTGTAGAAGTTCTCTTCTTTGATAATCTGGTTGCGGCGTTCCTGCAAACCGCCTTTGCGCCAGTTTTGGTCCCACCAGGTAACGCCCTGCACCTGGGCGCAGGCCCATCGGCCGGCTTCATTCACCTGGTCCAGGTTCTTCCAACGGGAACTGGCCAGCGTAGTGGTGAGCACCTCGAAGCCATTGTCGGCTGCATACTGCGCCGCCCGCAGCAGTCTGTACTTGAAACACTGCAGGCATCGGCCACCACGCTCCGGCTCGTTTTCCAAACCCTTGGCGCAGCCGCCCCAGGCCTCGTGGTCGTATACGTCATCCACTATTTCCAACCCCCATTTCCTGGCGTAACGGATACACTCGTTCAACCGGTGCTCGTACTCCTCCAGGGGATAGATGTTGGAATTGGAATAGAAAATGGTGGGCCTGATTCCCCGCTCCATCAGGCATTCCACAATGGCGCTGGAGCAGGGAGCGCAGCACGCGTGCAGGAGCACGCGCGCAGTACCCGGAAACTCGCTAAAATTCCAGGCCAAATCCGATTTTGAGCTGGCCACGGGAAATCACATCATTGGTCTCCCTGTCAATATTCATCAGGCTGCGGTCATAGCCCACGTGGATAAGGATGTCCCCCATCTGGAAACCCAAGCCGCCACCCAGATAGATATTGAAACGGTTAGGATAGCTCGTCACAGGCCAATAGCCACCCGCATAGCCCTTCGAATAGTTGTCCCAAGAGGTACCATCGCTCAGATTGATGCCGCCGCTGTTGGCGGAACCATTGATGCTGGTGGTATTGGTGATACCCAGCTGGAATACGGGGCCGGCGTAGGCGAAGATGGCCTTGTCGTGGCCAAATTCAATGACATAGTTGAGGTTGATCGGCACGTTCAAGGCAAATTCACGAAGATAATAATTGAGGTTGTAACCTATCTTGGAACTACCTTTGGCATCATTCTCCTTATGTGTCAGAAAACTGGCATACAGACCGGGAGCGACACCCAGACCAGCTACAATGTGAAAGTTATAGGAAGCACCGATGAAGAAGCCGTGATAGGGCGTGGAACCGTCTACACCTTTGGTTTTTTCGGAAGAATAGATATAACCGGCACCGGGAATAATCTGTGCATTGGCCTGAAGGCCCATGAGCAGCAGAATGGCTGCAACTACAATACTCTTTTTCATTTCTGCATAGTTTAACGGTGCAAAAATACAAAAATCCTCACAAATAGGGATTGTCCGGCGCTAAAAACTGACGTATCTTTGCGGTGAAGAAACTGAAGAGAATATGGTTTTGGCAGATTTGGCCACCGGCGAGAAAGCCGTCATCGTGCGTGTGCACGGTCACGGCAGTTTCCGCAAGCGGCTCATCGAGATGGGATTCATCAAGGGAAAAGAAATCCGGGTGGTGCTGAATGCCCCGCTCCGGGATCCCATTGAATATGAAATCCTTGGATACAGAATTGGCCTGCGGCGGGAAGAGGCCCGCCAGATAGAAGTGGTTACCGAACAGGAGGCCCTGGAGGCGCTCCGCAGCGACGAACACCTGCAGGCCCTGCCCGGAGACCTGGAAGACGCGCAGCGGCTGTCCCGGGCCCTGGCCCATCTGGCCGAGGAACGCAACCGCAATATCCGCGTGGCCCTGGTGGGCAACCCCAACTGCGGAAAGACTTCCCTCTTCAACATTGCGGCCAGCGCCCACGAACACGTGGGCAACTACTCCGGCGTCACCGTAGACGCCAAGGAGGGTCACGTCCGTTACAAGGACTACGACATTACCCTGGTGGACCTGCCGGGCACTTATTCCCTGTCGGCCTACTCCCCCGAGGAACTCTACGTGCGCAAGAACCTGCTGGAGACCATGCCAGACGTGGTAATCAACGTGGTGGACGCCTCCAACATCGAGCGCAACCTGTACCTAACCACCCAGCTCATCGACATGAACCTGCGCCTGGTGATGGCCCTGAACATGTACGACGAACTGCGCCACAAGGGGGACGAACTGGACATCAAGCAGCTGGGTTACCTCCTGGGTATGACCGTCTGCCCCACCGTAGGCCGCACCGGAGAAGGCATCCCCGAACTCCTGGACACGGTCATCGCCATCTACGAGCAGGCCGATCCCAAGCTGGCCCGCCACATCCACATCAATCATGGTAAGGAGCTGGAACGCAGTATCAAGCACGTCCAGCCGCTCATCGCCCAGAACGAAGAACTCAAGGCCCACTATTCTACCCGTTACCTCACCATCAAGTACCTGGAGGGAGACCGGGAGGTGGAGGAGCAGCTGTCCGGCATGCCCAACATCCAGGACATCGCCTTTGCCCGGGCCGATGAGGCCGTGAACATCTGGGAAATGATGGAATGCTCCCTGGAGAGCGCCATCGTGGATGCCAAATATGCCTTTATCCAGGGTGCCCTGGCCGAAACGTACAAGCAATTTCACGCCGACCGGCCCCGGCACACCATTACGGACAAAATAGACGCCCTTGTCACCAACCAATGGCTCGCGTTCCCTATCTTTCTTTTGTTGTTGTGGTTTATTTTCTGGGCTACCTTTACCATCGGCCAGTATCCGATGGACTGGATTGACGCGGGAGTAAACTGGTTCGGTGGCAAGGTGGCCGGCTGGATGCCCGCCGGATGGTTCAGGGATTTGCTGGTAGACGGTATCATCGCGGGCTGCGGCAGCGTGCTGGTGTTCCTGCCCAACATCCTCATCCTGTACTTCTTCATCTCCATCCTGGAAGACACCGGGTATATGTCCCGAGCGGCTTTCATCGTGGACAAACTGATGCACCGGATTGGCCTGCACGGCAAGAGTTTCATCCCCATGGTGATGGGCTTCGGCTGCAACGTGCCCGCCATCATGGCCACACGCGCCATCGAGAACCGCAAGAGCCGGCTGATAACCATCGCCATCATCCCCTTTATGTCCTGTGCGGGACGGTTGCCCATCTTCCTGCTCTTTGCTGGTGCTTTCTTCCCGCACAACGCCGCCACCGCCCTGATGGGCATCTATCTGCTGGGGGTGCTGCTGGCCATCTTGTCGGCCATGGTGCTGGGGAAATTCATCAAGGACGACGAACTCCCCTTCGTGATGGAACTGCCGCCGTACCGGATGCCCACGGCCAAGGCTATCGGCCGGCATACCTGGGAAATGGGCAAGCAGTATCTGCAGAAGATGGCCACCACCATCCTCCTGTTCTCCATCGCCATCTGGTTCCTGGGCTACTTCCCGCGCCACGAAGGCGCCACCGCCGCCTACCAGCAGGAGCACTCCTATATCGGCATGGTAGGCAAGACCGTGGAACCCGCCCTGGAGCCCCTGGGCTTCAACTGGATGATGGACGTGGGCCTGCTCACCGGCATCGGCGCCAAAGAACTGGTCATCAGCTCGCTGGGCGTGATGTATGCGCAGGAGGGGGAACTCACCGAAGTCGATGATGGCGACACTGCCCTGCAGGCTGCGCTGAAGGCCTCCATCCCGGTGGCCGCCGCCGTCGCCTATATGGTCTTCGTGCTGCTGTACTTCCCCTGCATCGCCACCTTCGTAGCCATTAAAAACGAAACAGGAAAATGGCGCTGGGCCATTCTCCTGTGTCTGTATACCTTCTTGGTTGCCTGGATTTGCGCCTTTGCGGCGTTCCGGCTGGGCCTGTTGCTCTGGCCTTAAAGGTTGGGGTTCTCTTTCTTCCAGTCTTCCACGGCGGGAACGATACCCAGGGAGACGATCTCGTCGCGCATCTTCACCAGGTGCTCATAGGAAGCCTGGAGAGCAGCCATTTCTTCGGGGGTACCCTGAGGACTGGTGAAGTGGCAGCCAGTGGCGTCAATGACGGTGGGCATAGCCATCATCACGTTCTTGTACTGGGCGTTGTTCACGTACGTGCCGGCGGGCCAGGTGAACTTGTCGCCGCCCATGGCGGCCTCGATCATCTTTACGGCCTGGTAAGCGGGGCTCTGGAAGGAGCTGCGGCCACGCAGTTTGATGATGTTGGAACCACCCTGGATGGTGTTGTGCTTGATTTCCTCGAAGCGCTCTGCGCTCAGCTTCATATCGGCCAGGGGTTTGCCGTCAATCTTGACATCGGAGGCGAATACTGCCATGGCCTCACCGTGACCACCGTAAGTGTGGGCGCCGGTTACCTTGCACTGCTGTACGCCGAACTCCTGGGCCAGGGCTTCCTGCAGACGGGTGCTGTCCAGGGCCGCCAGGGAAGTGAGCTGGCTGGGCTTGAGACCGGAGTGGATGAGGGCGGTGAGAGCGGTGACATCGGCCGGGTTGAAGATAACCACTACGAACTTGGCATCCGGGCAGTACTTCTTGATGTTGTCACCGAATTCGGCGGCAATCTGGCAGTTGCCCTTGAGCAGATCCTCGCGGGTCATGCCTTCCTTGCGGGGAGCGCCACCGGCGGAAACGATGTACTTGGCATCCTTGAAAGCGACGGCGGGGTCGATGGTGGCAGTGAGGTTGATACCCTCGAATGCGCAGTGATCCATTTCGGCCAGTACGCCCTTGAGACCGGGCTCGAAGATATCGTACAGGCAAATGTTGGGGGTAAGACCCAGCATGGCGGCGGTCTGGACCATGTTGGAACCGATCATGCCGGCTGCGCCGACAATCAGGAGCTTTTCATCAGTAAGAAATTTCATGATATGTGTGTGTTTAATGTGTTCGCTTTTCGTTTGAGCCTACAAAGATACGAATTTCCGTGCAAAGATTCGTTGGAATTCCCAAAAATGAATTATCTTTGTGGCGTAAAATTGTAACGAACAGTATGGAGCCTCCCAGTCAGGTCAAATCCAATCAGTTAACGGGCGTCGGTTCAGACGACCCTCTGTCGCGATTATACACCTTTAATAACTGAGAACCCGGTGCCGCCAAGGCATGCGGGCGCTTCACTATTGTCGTTCGAAAACCTTTGTAATGGGACTTTATTTAAAGAAGAAACTGGACAACGAAGCCACCATCGGCGTGTGGCAAATCACAGAAACGGAGGAGGAGCTGACCAAGCTCAGCGCCACCCCCACGGACGAGATGGAAGAAATCTCGTTCATCAAGAGCGAATCCCTTCGCAAACAGCGGCTGGCCGTACGCGCCCTGCTCAATACCCTCTTTGAGGAAAAAGTGTACCTGAGCCACCACGACAACGGCAAACCCTATCTGGAGAACAACGCTGTCAATATCTCCATCACCCATACAGAAAAATACGTAGCCGTCATCCTGCACGAGGAAGAGGACTGCGGCATCGATATCGAATCCCTGGACCGCGACTTCAGCGCCGTGGAAAAGAAAGCCCTTAGCGAGGACGAAATCGACGACCTGGAAGAAGAGAAGAGAAACGAGCAACTGGCCATCTACTGGTGCGCCAAGGAAGCTATCTTCAAGCTCTTAAGCCGCTATAACGTGGACTTCGCCGAGCAAATTGAAATTGAGCGCTTCCGCCCCCGCGGCGAAGGCGAACTGGAAGCCACCTTCATCGACAAAAACGAAGACGAAGAAGAGTTCGATTTGGAATACATGACCTTCGACCGCCACGTGCTGGTCTGGGTAGTGGGAGACTGATTCAGCCCCAAAGACAGTTCCATCCCGGAGGCTTCACCGCTTCCGGGATTTTTTGTGGTGGAATCCGCCACAGAAAGGTTGCGGGGAAGCGTTATCTTTGTGAAAAACTGATAACCATGAAAAAGTTCTTTACCTTGCTCGTCGCAGGCTTGTTGCTAGCCGTGTGCCAGCCGGCCGCCAATGCACAGCAGTTATCCCAGGAAGAGGTGGACGAGATGCTGCGGCAATACGGCGCCACGGACGAGTATTTTGAAATGCAGCGACTGATGGACGAAATAGCGGAAAAGTCAGAGGCCGCCGAGCGGCAGGAAAAGACCACCCGCGCCGTGATGCTCATCCTGTCCCTGGCCGTGGCGGTGATACCGCTGTGGGGCATTGGCAAACGCATTATCCAGCATCCGGAAGTGAGAACCGCCAAAGGCGTCACGCTGGCCCTGCTCATTGGCGTCGCGGGCGGCGCCGTGCTCTTTGCCATCAACTACGGCTGGATGTTCCTGCGGGTCAAATACGGTGACGAACTCAACTTTCCCCTGGCCCTGCTCATCACCGTGGGCATCGCTGCGGGGGCCATTTTCCTGATGAACAAGAAAGATGAAAAGGATTCTTAGCGTCCTGCTGCTCACCTTCGCTCTTGCCTGGGCCGCGGGTGCGCAGCGCGTCAATGCCGAAATCGGCCTGTATTATCAGAACGGGCAACACGACACCGTGAAGGATAACTTCATCGGCGCGTCCATCCTGGTCCAGTTCGAGCCCTTCTTCCCTGCGTCCCTCTATCTGAGCACCGGTATAGAGGCCTCCCTGGGACTGAGCAAAGGCGGCAACGTGCCGGACTATCGCTTTGAGCTGCCCGTCAAACTCTCCTGGCTGTATGAGCCTTCGCCCAAGTTTTCCGTGGGTCCCTATGCCGGGGTGTACGGGGTGGCCAACCTGATGGTAACCCCGGACGACAAATCCCTCTACAACACGCTCCAGGGCGGATTCAGTGCAGGTCTCACTATACAGTTCGGGGCCCTGGACCTGTACGGCGGCTATTGGCGTGACTTCCTTCCTTTCCGCAAGGGCGGCAGCCCCTTCAGCGGTTTCCGTATTACGCTGGGTATCTTCTTATAAACGGTTATGAAACGCATCCTACTCCTATTGACAGCCCTCCTCGCCGCCCTTCCGCTGGCAGCCCAATATGATATTCCGCCGGTGGGCGAAGCCAAAATAGTGGCCGTCTACTGCATCCACTGCGGGCTCATCGAACTTGAAAAAGGGGAGACACACCGGAGCGACTGCCCTTACACAAACGGCGGCGCTTCGGAAAGCGAAGGGTCCTACGGAAGCGGACGGGCGTCCTATGCCGACCGTCATTACGACGCCTGGCATGAACGCCAGGCGGCCCGGGAAGCCCGAAAGGCCGAAAGAGAAGCCCGGAAGTATGCCCGGCCGAAAAAGGTGAAACTGAAGGATTATATCCCCATGGCCGGACAAACCGTGGTGGCGCCCCAGGGGGCCACGGCGAACACCCAGGTCATAGCCAAATATGACAAAAAGGGCGTTCCCCGCTACGGCCTCAAGAACAAAGCTACCGGGAAATGGATACGCAAGCCCCAGTTCGAAGGCATCACCATCGTGGGTCCCCACGCCGCGGCAGCCAGCCTGAAGGGCAAGACCGCCATCATAGACCCGGATACCGGAAAGCCAACCACAGAGTATGCCTTTGACCAGTTCAAGGCCTTTCACTACCCGGACAACGCCAAAAACACCATCCTGGCCCTGGCCAAAACTACGCCCCAGGGGCAGCGAACCTGGTATATGATGAAGGCCGACGGCAACGGCAACTACAACCAGTTCATGACCTGCCTTTCCACCGATTTCTATGAAGACGCCACCGGCCGAAAAGTCATTTACCGGGAAGCCGATAACCGGAAAGTAGGTATCATGGACGAGTTTGGGAACGAGATCCTACCGCCCATCTTTGACGGGTTGCAGAACCTGGAATTCGCCGTGAACGACGCTTCCTATTACCAGGCCCGGATAGAGAAGGAAGACGGGCAGTCCGTACGGGGCGTGATAGACGACAAAGGACGCGTTGTGGTCCCCTGCCGGTACGACGCCGTGGACGCCAAATCCTGGGGCAAATACGGCATACGGGTAGAGAAAGAGGGGAAAGTGGGCGTCTTTGACGTGGAAGGGAACCAGTTGCTACCGGATGCCTTCGATTCCCTGGAACTGGACCATTTCTGGAAGGACGACCATCACTGGGCCTATTTCCGGGGCTGGGTGACCGACGGGGACGGCAAGCGCTACTGCGCCCTTTTCAATACGGAAGGGGAACAGCTCACCGATTTCTCCGACAGCCACCGGTATGGGTTTGAACTGGAAGATATGACAGACCGCCTGGAAGAATACAGAATTTACTGACCTATGAGACTCATCGCTTTATTCCTGGCACTGGCCATCCTGCCCATTCAGAAGAGTTTCACGGGCTCGCCTGATGCCAGCACCCGTGCGCCGCAATTCGAGCAAGGCGTGGTGCGCTACTTCAACCTGACTCCCGGCGGCCAGCAGGGAAACCTGGTGATTGTAAAAGAAAACGGGCTTCCGGGCATGTGGAACAACGCCACCGCCCAGTGGCAGATTCTGCCCGGCGGCGTGCGCGAACTCTTTTTCGCCACCGCCAACCAGTTCTATTACACCAACCTGGAAGGCCACGCCGGATTCGGCCGCATCCAGCCCGGCTTTGAGAAAAGCGGGCCCTATGATTCCGCCACTTTCTCCTGTCCCTTCACAGCCATCACCTATTACCCCAGCCGGGAGGAAGTGCAGTACATTTACCTGCAGATAGGGGGCCGATGGGCCGTGCGCGGGGTGGACGGTTTTCTGGTATCGCCGGACGCTCCCCGGAAACCGGCCGATGAATCCAACGCAGACTATGTGATGCGGCAGTTCCGGGAGCTGGACGCCTCCTCCATGCATGTGGCAGCCCAGACCCACGACAGCAAAGGTAAGGGCGTATACGTCACCCTGACCGAGACGCCCTACGCGGGGCCTTATTACCTCCCCGGCATTCCCGCCGACTGTACTGTATTTCCGGAATACGGCATCTTTGGCGTGAAAGACGGGGTGCTCACCCTGGCCTGCGCCGAGTTCTACTGCTGGGAGGACGACGGCTTTTACTGGTACGAGGACTTCGGCGTAGAGCCCCCCTACATCCCCTTAAACATGGTTACCCGCTATGCCGCCGGTTTTGACGGTATCAAGGGTACCGACGGCGGGGTCTTCTACGGCACCAAGGAGGATGCCTGCTACGGCCTGCACCTGCGCCCCGACGGTTCCTACAAGTTCGGGAAGGTCTATCTGCACATCAACAGGGACGGCACCTACACCCCCTTCGGCCACTCGGACTGGTGGGAGGACGACTGGCGGTTCCCTATGGATATGAGCTTCCGGGAATTCTACTTTGACTATGAGTTCCAGTTCTACAGGTCCGACCCGGAGTATGACGTGGACGCCCTGTGGGAAAAGGCCAAAAAGATTTATCTGAAGGCCAACAACTGGTCAGAGTTCACGGAACGTTATCCCATGTCCACCGAAGGATATGACAACGAAAAAGGCGCGCTCAAACTGGTCTTCGCAGAAGATATCTTTCCGCCCGTTTTCATCCCGATGAGCGCCAAGGATGCCGAAAACCTCCTGCGAGACATTAAGAAATACGGCACCGACGAACTGGTCTGGTGGTACTCGAGGGGAATCGACGAAGAAGGATACCTGTATGCCAGTCGCGTCTCTGTGGGCTGGCCGGTGAACTGGCCGGGGCAGCGCCAGGGAAGAATATTCGAATATATAGCGGAATAGAAACCTACCGCAAGGGCTCCAGTGCAACCGTCCCGGGAATGTCGTCCTGGGGCGGTTGTCCGTGTAAATAGATGATGCGCTGGTTGGGGCTGCCGCGGAACAGGAGGTCCGTATCCCGCTGTTCCAGGATGAAGGGGCCGTCTACCAGCACGTCCAGGTACGGCAGCAGCTGGGACAGTTTGGCCGATGCCTGGATTTCCTCCAGCGTGAAGCCCGTCCAGCACCAGATGGTCTTGGAGGTCTCTTCCTTGATGCGCCGGGCCAGCTCCGTGAAGGCCTCCACCTGGTAGAAGGGGTCTCCGCCGGAGAAGGTGACGTCCGACATTTCATCGGCCCGGACAATCTCGAAGAGTTCGTCCGTGGTCATCCATCGGCCCGCGTTGAAATCCCAGCTTTGGGGGTTGTGGCAGCCCTTGCACGCGTGCTTGCACCCGGCACAGTAAATGGCCGTGCGGAAACCGGGTCCGTCGGCCATTGTCTGTTCGATGATGTCTAATACGCGGATTCTACTCATGCACAACCCTGTCGTGGAGTTCGGCGAGTTTGCCGGCGTTCCAGCGGTCCGTGGTGCCCACCAGGTAACCGGTGATGCGCTGCAGGGTGTCGATGTGGTGACCGTGGCAGTGCGGGCACTCGGTGAGGTTCTTATCGGCGTTCTCGTAGCCGCAGTCCATGCAGCGGTTGCGGTTGTGGTTCACGGAGCCGTAGCCGATGTCGTACTTGTCCATCAGGTCCACAATGCGCATGATGGCCTCGGGGTTGTGGGTGGCGTCGCCGTCTACCTCTACATAGAAG
>JAEEGL015390938.1_pt1 | contig 13570 bp, 12 predicted proteins | sample 9134231 | NCBI WGS metagenome assembly JAEEGL01 (sample SAMN16246548, study PRJNA631951) | gut metagenome | biome: gut microbiome; feature: rumen; material: fiber-attached | host: Bos | place: Iran: Karaj | collected 2018-10
AGAGATGTTCTCCGACGAAGGAGAAGGTTATGGTTACGAAGAGGCAAAAGCCCCGGGATATGCTTTGTACGACATCGACAAGGATGGGACAAAAGAGCTCTTTATAACGCCCAGAAAAGATGACGAGTGGCATACGTACACCGTTTACTACATAAAAAATGGCATTGTTACACGAGGCAGAGCACTTAATGGATATTTACCGGATAAAGGCTACTGGACGTATTCGTTTGATTATTTCATTGAGGCATATAAGTATAACAACAGTGATGGCTTTACAAGGCAGTGGGAATTTGACTATCCATGGGTTGATGGGATCACCGAAAACACACTCATTCTTGAGGGACAGGAACCCAAAGAGATTTCAGATAATGAACTGGGCGACCTGTTAGAGGGGCTTATTACAGAGCCATCTGACATTAAGTGGTTACCGCTTGGGCCTTAAACAAGTGCTTAAGGCAATTAATTGAAAAAGCATTGGCGAAAATATGAAGATCACTTTATCACCTGCGAAGAAAATGAATATTGACACCGATACGCTTGGATATAGTGGACTTCCGGTGTTTCTGAATCAGACTGATGAGATTCTTAAGTGGCTTAGTTCACAGTCTTTTGATGCTTTACAAAAGCTATGGGGCTGTAATGATAAGATCGCAGAGCAGAACTATAAGAGACTTAAAGAAATGGATCTAAGGAAAAATCTGACACCGGCAATCCTTTCTTACGAGGGAATTGCGTATCAGTACATGGCTCCGGCCGTGTTTGAGAACAGCTCTTTTGACTATGTTCAGGAGCATCTTAGAATTTTGTCCGGGTTTTATGGCGTATTAAAGCCTATGGACGGAGTTACCCCATATAGACTGGAGATGCAGGCCAAGGCCGGAATTCAGGGAAAGAAAGACCTGTACGAGTTGTGGGGATCCAGGCTTTATGAGGAAGTAATTGATGATTCCGGAGTCGTAGTAAACCTTGCTTCTAAAGAGTATTCAAAATGCATAGAGCAGTATCTGAAAAAAGATGATACTTACATAACTGTAATATTTGGAGAGATGGCAAAGGGAAAGTTTGTTACCAAGGGGACATATGCAAAGATGGCCAGAGGAGAGATGGTAAGGTTCATGGCAGAAAATCAGATTGAAGATCCTGACGAGATAAAACGATTTGACAGGCTGGGATATGTGTACCGCGATGATCTGTCCTGTAACACTGAGATTGTTTTTGAGAGACGGTAAAAGGGGGAATGGCCGTGAGAACACTTTTTATTGGAAACAGCCACACGTACTACAATGATATGCCAAAGATATTCAAGGATATCTGTACTGAGCACGGGATAGATATGCAGGTGACCATGCTCACAAAAGGCGGAATGGGCCTTGATTATCATGCTGAAAACGAGCAGACAAGGTTTAACATTCTCTTTGGAGACTATGATTTTATAATACTTCAGCATGTAGCACATCCTATGGGAGAATATGAAGTGATGGAACAGGCTGCCGATAAGATCATGGGATGGATAAGACAGACTAAAGCAGTTCCCTGTTACTATATGACCTGGGCAGAGGAATACAATGAAGGGTACCAGTCCGAGATGACGGCCAGATACAAAAGGCTTGCAGACAGACATGGCTGTCTGGTAGCTCCTGTAGGGGAGCGATGGTGGGAAGAAATAAAGAAAAATCCATCAGTAGATCTATTCTTTGAGGACAGAAGGCATGCTTCCCCTGCCGGATCAAGGCTGGTTGCGGAAACAATTTTTGAAACGCTGAAATTGTAGTGCTGATGACAGGAAACAAATGAGATTTGCCGGAAGTACAGAAAAAGGAGGTGTCTCATGAAGTCAATTCTCATCAAGGATACAACAAGAGAAGAACGCGAACAGATAATAAAGAATTCGCTTGATTGCGGTGGCGGCTGCGAGAACTGCTCGTCATGCTGGCTTGGCGGTGGCAGTCCCTGGGATATTTATCAGGACTACATTGATGGGAAAAAAGAAATTCGTGAAATAAACATGGAGTACATGGAGAAGTATCGTCAGGACAGACAGATACATTGAGGTAAATGCTATGATAAACCCACCTGAAATACCAGAGTCAACTATTGAGGAGCGCAGAGCATATATAAAAGAGAGATTCCCCTGCATTGCAAACTGCGATATGTGTGGGTTGTGCAAGGTCTTTCATGGCAAAGACGCAGAGTCTGCCTATGATGACTACATCCAGGGCAGAAGAACTTTTCTGGAAGTATCGGATGATTACAGGAAACACTAAAAAATTTACATAAGGAGGAGCATTATGCCATTTATTGATTCAAAAGTAAGTGTAAAGATGTCACAGGAACAGAGAAAAGAGCTAAAGGAAAGGCTGGGCCAGGCAATTTCAGTGATCCCCGGAAAGAGTGAGAACTGGCTTATGATCGATCTTGCCGATGAGCAGGATATGTACTTCAGAGGAGACGGGCTGGAGCCGACAGCCTTCATCGCTGTCAATATCTATGGCGGCCTGGACCGCGATGCATTTGAAAGGATGACAGCCGAGCTTACTAAGATCTACGGCGAAGTTCTGGGTATCTCACCTGACCATATGTATATCAAATACGCAGCGTCTCTGGATTGGGGCTGGAACGGAAGCAATTTCTGATCTGCAGACGGCTTGTGATGCCAGAACCTGTGGCTGTCCGTATAAATAACATAATGCAGTAATCCGGAGGCACGACCATGGGACCATTTGATGATGTAAAATTATATAGATGGACCGATACAAAGCAAAAGGAAATCAACATATTGGATGAATCTATCCATATGCAGGACAATACTTTTGCCCCCGGTCTTTTAGAGGCGAATCCTGTCACTGCAGACAATGATGTGAAAGAATCGGATCTGACAAGAACGCGCAAAAGAGTCAATCGAGGTATCAATGAGTCTTTTGATGTATTTAGTCAGAAACAGCAACTTCTCCGCAGTGGTAAATATATTTATATGGATAGTAAAGGAAAAACTCACCACGGCTCAAAAAGTCCATCCAGATGGTATATGAAGCCTGTGCTCGACAGCCTCAGGGATTTGGACGCCTTGCTCGAACGAAATGTGACTATGAATGATGAGAAAGCGATCAAAACGGCTTTCTTTAAAACTGCCAAGGCATGCGAAAAGTATCTGAACAAGAGAAAGGATCCACGTTCGGACGATGGCAAAGCAAGAAGACAGATGGTAGCGGACTTCTATGAGCAGATAAAATGGGAGTCAATGCGCTTTTCCGAGACTATCGAAAAGATCGGCTCTCATGAATATGCAGTAGAAAAGGACACCAAGTGGTCAGATATACTTGGACAGATCAGAACTACTGAATATGTGGATGGACAGGATGGTATCAGGCTTTCCAGAACCGGCGCTGCAACCTCAGATGTCCTGGTAATTGAGGATACAGTAAAGGGCAAAAAGAAATTCTTTAAGAGACACGAGAAAGTTCCTAAAGATGACTACACAGCTACTCTGGACAATGAGAGCAAAATGCTTGTGAAGGAGCTTGCTGATGTAAAGGATTCAGGTGCTGCAATTGATGAAATAAATAAGGTGAAAGAGCGCAATGAGAAGAAGGGAGAAATAATACAACTTTTAAGAGATGCTCTTGATCCGCAGTTTTCTGATGACCCGTCAGGTGTAGCAGAAGGCATTTGGGGAATAGAGTCAAAAGTGAAAACTTCTGTCTATGCGAAGAATCTGGCGCTGCTTAACTGGCTTAAGGAGCACATACCGTCAGAGGATGAAGATTCATTGGAAAAGGTATCTGCACTGACAAAAGAATATGCAGAACTCTGTGATAATTATCAGACAGATAACTCCCCTGAGAATGAACAGAAATTCCGTGAGTGCGGCGGGAACTGCATTATAGAGCTTTTCAACAAGATCCATAAAGATCATGTTTCTGCCGGTGTTGCCATCAATAATGCCAGGATCGTACCGGAATCCGAACTATCAAAAAGAAACGTTGCAACCTCAAGGCTCGCTAAAATGCTTGGCATTGAGGATCTGATTGTCAAGAGCCAGATGACAGAGATTACGGTAAACGGCGTAAAGATGAAGGGCGTGATGATGGAGGATGCCGGAGGAGAGCACCTGTCCACACTGGAAAGACAGGCCCGCGATAACAATCAGAGTATGCGGTATTCGCCGAATGCTCTCAAGCAGCTGGCCACACTGCAGGTGTTTGACATTATATGTGGCCAGGTTGACAGACATGGCGGAAATTACAGAGTTAAATCCCATGTAGCTGATAACACCATATTTGTTGATGAAATAATCGGAATTGACAATGACATGTCTTTTGGAGCTATTTTATATAGTGATATCAAAAATACAGGAGCTGTGGGCTATAACAAGATCAGGAATATTGAGCAGGGCAGAAGTGTAAAACTTCCCCATATGGACAGGGCAGTTGTTACTGAAATACTTAAACTTGATCCTAAAATTGTCAGCTATCAGATGGCTGATATCCTTTCAAAGCTTGAGAGAGAATGTCTTGAAGACAGGATCAGGGGAGTGCAGAGACTGCTTAGAGGAATAACTAACAGACAAGACCTGAGCAAAAGAATTCTTATAGATGACAATGATGAAGAAGGATGGAAGAAGGCGGAAGAAGAGTATAAACGGGCAAATCCCCAATACCTGGACTTATATACATACTATAAGCCTGAATATTTTGGCCTGAAAGAAGCTAAAGAGGTAAAAAAATCTACTGCGAATAGCCAGGAATAACATAAGAACCATGAATGATCCCGGAGGGCTCAATTCCGGGACAGAGATGGTTTAGAAGCATCTTTGAATCATTGTTTGACGCAACGACGCGGATATTAGTGTGGGAGGGATACAACTCCCGCACTTTTTTTGCGGTTGACAGTATGAGATCCAGTTGGCGGGAACTGCTTTCTGTCCCTGTGTATGCAAAGAGAACAACTTCAAGGACTGTATCAGCTCTTTTCCTTACAAGCAACATACCAAGTGAGGATCCGGTGCTGTAATAGGAGCTTACGGATTTCTCGAAATCATTAACATCCCTCGGAATAGGAGAATCCTTTGGAGTCAGGCGTCCAAGCAAATCGGAGAACTCTTTTGCAGACAGTAAAGTCAGATCGTCTATTTCAGATTTGGGTGAACGTGAAAAGATGGGGAAACTGAGGTAATCCTCCACAGTGGCGCTGAACAGGGGACGTTCATCAGTAAATACAAAGTCTTTGTGCAAAAAGAACTGCTTGAGGTTTTCGTGGGAATCAACGTCTGTCAGCAGAGCGACCTCAATAGCACTTATGCCTGCGTTTTCGACAATGCTGACAAGCTGATCCAAAAGGAGCGTGGCAATCTGGCCGTTTCTGAAGGTTTCCTCTACATAGAGATAGGTTATGAATGCAGTAACCTCCCTGCGCACAGTGCTGTTTTCAACGCAAAACTGCAGGATCCCGGCGAGAAACGCCTCTTCATCGAAATACGCAAGCGTAGTAAATCCGACCTGCCCAATATTGGCAATTACAGGCTCCGGGTAGTTACCGGATATTAATGGCGCCTGTTCTTTTGTTATCTGATAAATTGACATATTCTCCTGCCTTTCTTTTGTTACCCTGCGGGCATAAAGATGGTAATACCGGGACCTGCCGGGATGCCAAGCATCGCAGCAAATCCGGCCTGGGAAGCCGCATATCCACAGATCATGCCGGCGATCGGATGCTTACCGGCAGCCAGGAACAGAAGGCCTGCCAAAGGCGGGAATGAAGTGAAATTAGTTACCATGTTGTCGAGAAACCAATATAATCCCTGGACTGAAAAGAAATTCTGTACAGCAATGGTCTGCTGATCGGACGGGTTTACCACGGAAACATGAAGTAATGACAGTATAAGTGACAGCACTGCAATATAGACAAACAGGAACATGAAAATGATTGCAGGCTGCGGCAGTTTATTACATAGGGATTCGACACCATTCAGAAAGCTGTGCTGCTTTGCTGGTTTTGAGCTGTCCATGAAAATTCCTCACTTAAAATTTTGAGTAATATTTTATTTCTTTTTAAGCCTATCTTATACAAAATATCGTATCATTAATTATACAGGATTGAGCAGCTGCTGGAGATAAAAATACATCAGCTAAGATCTCTTATGCTACACATGATCATACAAGGACTATTATGACAGAAAAAGCGTTTTTTGATAAATACGGCAGTCAATTGAATATGCAGCAGATTGAGGCAGTCCGGACCACAGAAGGGCCGGTGCTTCTTTTGGCTGTTCCCGGGAGCGGGAAGACAACCGTTTTGGTCAATCGCCTTGGATATATGCTCTATGTCAAAGAAATAGATCCGGCTAACATACTTACACTCACATATACCGTAGCAGCTACCAGAGATATGTCAGAACGTTTCACAGCTCTTTTCGGAGAGGATGTTTCTGACAGGCTTGAATTCAGAACAATCAATGGCATTTGTGCCAAGATAATCGCGCATTACGGGCGGCTCATAGGAAAGACTTCCTTTGAACTGATAACAGATGAAAAGATATCCGGAAAACTGCTTACAGATATATACGTCAAGGTTATGAAAGAGTACCCGACAGAAAGTGATATCAAGGCGGTTAAGTCGCTTATTACATATTGTAAGAACATGATGCTTGAACCTGAGGACATAGAGCAGCTTGGTGAAGATGAGGGGTTGGAGCTGCTGAAGATATATGAGAGTTACAATAAAGAACTCAAAGCCAGAAGTCTGATGGACTATGATGATCAGATGATCTATGCATACAGGATGCTTAAGGGGTCAAAAGAACTGTTGGACTTTTACATGGAAAAATATCGCTATATATGTGTTGATGAAGCCCAGGATACATCAAAGGTACAGCACCTGATAATTGCCCTCCTTTCCGGGGAAAGAGGGAACCTTTTCATGGTTGGAGACGAGGATCAGAGCATTTACGGTTTCAGGGCAGCTTATCCGGAAGCTCTTCTCAACTTCGAAAATGAGCATCCCGGTGCGAAAGTACTTATAATGGACAAGAACTACCGGTCTAATGCAAAAATCGTCGAAACTGCGGACAGGTTTATACAAAAGAATTTCAGCCGCCACGAAAAGCATATGCAGGCAACAAGGGAAGCGGAGAGTGATATAAACTTCATTGCCTTAAATAGCCGGGAAGGGCAGTACAAATACCTTTTGGAGATTGCAAAGGACGTAAAGATTCAGACAGCAGTGCTGTATAGAGATAATGAGAGTGTTCTTCCGCTAGTGGATCTTTTGCTGAGAGAAGAGATCCCATACAGGTTAAAGAATGCAGATATGGCTTTCTTTACCCACAGAGTGGTGACTGATGTGGTTAATATTTTGAGATTCTGTCTCAATCCATCTGATCCGGAGCTTTTCATGAAGATCTACTTCAAGTTCCAGACTTTTTTGCGTAAGCCGGACGCTGAAGCTATGTGCCGCATAGCTGATGAGAGGCATATTGGGATACTTGACGCAGTAGAATATATCGATATAAACAGGCATGTACTTGGAAATGTCAGAGCGCTCAGAACTCACTTTAGGAACATGGCCGGTGAGAATACCGTCAAAGCCTTAAACAGGATGGATAAGTTTATGGGGTATGGAGATTACCTCAGGGATAACAACATCGATGATAATAAGTTATTCATTCTTAAGATGATTGCCAGGAATGAGCCGGCTATCCAGGGCTTTTTGGCAAGACTTGACGAGCTGAGGCAGATTCTTACTGATACCGAGCCGGATTACAGGAGTAAATTCGTTCTTTCTACAATCCATTCGAGCAAGGGACTTGAGTATGACACGGTTTATCTTATCGACGTAATAAATGGTGTATTCCCGAGTAAAGTGATATCTTTCAGGACAGCAACACCAAAGGATAAGAAAGATTATGAAGAAGAACGAAGAATCTTTTACGTTGGCATGACCAGAGCAAAAAACAGGCTATGTGTCTTAAGGTATGCTGACAGTGGATCTGTTTTTGTTTCTGAAATTCAGCCGAAAGCGAAAGAGTCGGATAAACCACCAAAGAAGCCAAAGGCGGAGAGCACGCTGTTGAAACCGACACCGCTCTTAAAGAAAAAGAAAGCTGTGACAAGTGCGGAAAGTGTACCCGAGAATCTTTTCATTGGAGAACGGATTACGCAACCAAGATACGGAGCGGGTACAATTGTTGATGTATCCTGGGACGATGATGAGATTCCGACGAAGTTTACCGTAAAATTCGATTCCGGGGGAGAGAGGATATTTATGTATCCGTTTGCTTTTACGACAGGGATGAAGATAGTTGAAAGCACCCCTTGAGAATAACTGTAGCAACAATAATTGAGAGCATATGTTATTATAAAGATAATACGTGACATTTTCTTTGCCGGAAACCGGAGGACAGAGCTTGAAAAGAAGCCTGATAATAACAATAAATCTTTTAATAATGGGATTCATTCTGTTCTTTATCATCAGGTATGCTAATACCAGGGCGGATGAGAGCAACAAAAATGCAATCATCGCCTTTGAAAAGATGACAATGACTACTAATCAGATCATCGCCAACTACCTTGAGGATGAACAACATCTCTGCGATATATGGGCGAACTACATCAATTGCTCAGCGGAGGAAGGCGCTCCGATGACAACAGAGGACGCAGTATCTTTTATCAGGAAGGCAAAGATAAATTCTGAGACTGAGGGCCATCTGATCTTTCTTGACAGTCCCGGGAAAGAAGGCATTTCGACAACGGCCAAAGTATCTGACTCCGGTGACTATACGGTTTCCTACAAGAATATAAATATCTTTGACAATATCGAAAGCATGGACAATACGAATGATGTTGTAGGGCTGACAAGAGCCTACACAAACCCCATAAACGGCGTGCAGTCTATTGCGTTCTTAAATAAAGTGACTGTTCTGGACAAAGAGAGTAATGAAATTAAGGAAGGTCTTCTGATGCGAGTGGTTCCTTTGAGCCATCTTGAGCAAAAGCTTGTTTTCCTCAAGGGTGAGTACGAGAACGTTGAGATAAGCATTGTGGACAGGGAAGGTAATTACGTTGTCCATGGTAAGTCTTTTAAGAACAGTAATTTTTTTGAGTATTACAAGTCATATAATGCAGCCACATCAGAGGAATATGAGAATGTAGTCAGGGAAATAGCCGGTGGGACAGGTACCATGATGATCAAGAACTTTAAGGAAGAGGACTGTGTTTTATCTTACACACCTCTTGAAACTATGACGACATGGTTTCTACTGGCATATATACCTGCGAATGATCTTGTGGCAAGCCGATCGATAGACTGGTTGCTTCTTGGCATAGCGACTCTGGGCTTTTTAATTCTTTTGACATTCAATTCTATTGTCATGATGAACTATAATCGCAAGTTGTCAGAGGCTGCCAAGCAGGCTAATCAGGCCAATGAGGCCAAATCCAGCTTCCTGTCCACCATGTCCCATGACATCCGTACGCCCATGAACGCAATACTGGGATTAAACGAGATGGTACTTAGGGATTCCCGGGATGACAATGTCAGGATGTATTCAGAGAGTATAAGAACTGCAGGAAATACGCTTCTTGGCATCATCAACGATATTCTGGATTTCTCCAAAATTGAAGCGGGCAAAATGGAACTGATATACGTTGATTACAGTTCTGCCTCCCTTCTTAATGATCTTGTAAATATGGTGCAAAAGAAAGCGCAGGATAAAGGTCTTTCATTTGATCTGGATATAGACAGCAGTATTCCTGCGATTCTCAATGGAGACGAAATAAGGATCAAACAGATCATAATAAATATTCTCTCAAACGCCGTAAAATATACCAGGGAGGGATCCATAACATTTTCTGTTCATGCACAAAAGCTTCAGGATAAGCCGGATTCAGTCGCGCTCAGAGTCAGTGTTGCAGACACCGGAATAGGTATAAAAACCGAAGACCTTGATAAGCTGTTTGTTGCTTTTGAACGTATTGATGAAAAAAAGAACAGGAATATTGAGGGTACAGGCCTTGGTATGACCATCGTCCAGAGGTTTCTTGACATGATGGGCAGCCATCTTGAAGTGGAGAGCGAATATGGAAAGGGCTCGGTTTTTTCCTTTGAACTTGAACAGAAGGTCGTTAAATGGGAGCCTATCGGAGATTTTGAGGAGGCCTTCAGACGTTCATCAAGTGAGCGGATTAACTACAAGGAAAAGTTTACTGCGCCTGGCGCGAGAGTGCTTGTGGTTGATGATACGCCCGTTAATCTCACAGTGTTTGTAAACCTGCTCAAACGGACCGGTATCCAGATTGATACGGCAGAGAGCGGGGATGAAGGTATATCACTTTTTATCAAAACGCATTATGATGTTATTTTCCTCGACCATATGATGCCGAATAAAGATGGAATAGAGACTTTAAGAGAGATGAAGGGAATAACTGATACTCCGAATACTGGTACCCCGGTAATATGTCTTACCGCCAATGCAATTTCGGGTATGCGTGAAATGTATACAAACGCCGGTTTTGATGACTATCTCACAAAGCCTATTGATGCAGAACGGCTGGAGATGATGTTATTACAATATCTACCGAAGGATAAGGTTGATGTCGCATCCGATGGCGATGATACTGACGACTACGTGCTTCCGGATTTTCTGTATAACCTTAAGGAGCTGGATGTAGACTCGGGGCTGACATATTGTGGCGATGCCGAGGATTATCTGATGACGCTCAGGATGTACCTGGACAGTGCGGAACAAAAGGCAAAAGAAATCGAGAAGTACTGGGATGAAAGAGATATTAAAAATACAACAATAAAGGTTCATGCGCTTAAGAGTTCTTCGCACGCAATAGGCGCATTGGAGCTGGGAGAATTTGCTGCAAAGCTTGAGAAGGCAGGAAACAACGGTGATGTGGAAGTTTTGGATAAAGAACTTGGCGAACTTGTTTCCAGATACAGGCAGCTTGCGAGGGATCTTGAACCTCTGAAAGACATGGAGGAATCAGATAATTAAGTGGAGGTAATTCTTATGAAAAAGACCTTTAGGATGTTATTTGCTATGAGTATGGCTGTTATGCTTCTTTTACAGGGCTGCGGCAGTCAAAAGAAAGAGGAGGTTGCTTTTGCCCCAAAGTATGACAAGGACACGGAGTTTTCTTTAACTGTTGCGGGCAGCTACGGCAACTTCGAGTCGCTTGAGGCGGAGTTTGAGCGCTTTTATGAATACTATCCCAATGCAAACCTGCAGTATGTAAACCTGGATGATTACAATAATGTAATCTCAAGCGCACTGGCAGGCAGTGAGCCGCCCGATATCTTTACGACGAACAGCAGTATGATCGGAAATGAAAAGTATGATGCGATGTTTGACGCCTGTGAGGTTTTGTCCGATCCTTCCGTTGGAATCGATTATTCATGCATCAGGAATTCGCTGATAAGGACTACGGATTCGGGTGATGTTGTTATGCTCCCGATTTTTACCACTTCTTACGGAATGCTTGTCAACATGGATATCTTTGAAAAAGAAGGATTGAAGGTTCCGACGAACTTTGATGAGCTTATGGATGTCTGCAGCAAGCTTAAAAATGCAGGTTATGACTCTCCCATGATGGGAGCAAACAGGTTCAGCGGATCAGGGCTGTTTAATTGTTTTGCCTATCCGATGTTTGCATATAATGTCATAAAAAACAGCGATAAGGTAGACGCTCTAAATAATTTTGAGGTTTCATCAGGCGAGCTGATGCGTCCTTCGCTGGAGAGACTTTATGAGTTTGTAAACTCTGACTGTATAGATGTAGCTAAGTGTCAGGAAGAGATAACAGACGAATATGATTCAGTAATTATGAGGTTTTTTGAGGGCGATGTGCCAATGATGTTTGCTACCGGGGATGTGGTTTCCGGAACAGCTAAGAGAGAGAGCAAGTCTGATGCTTTTTCCGCGCATCCGTTTAAGTACAGATTCTTTACTGCACCTGCAGGAGACGACGGAGGATATTTTATCAATTCAACCAGTATCTGCTTTTCTGTTAACAAGAACAGCAGGAATCTTGACATGGCCAATGAGTTTATGCGATTTCTGATCTGCAAGAAAGAACTTGGCAACATGGCCGGATTAAAGCGTCTGATCACTCCTGTAGACGATTTTTCAGCTGACGAGCTTTATTCGGCACTTTCGGACATACCGGCTGACAGATGCTTCAGTGACAAGGAAACCGGTCTTTTGGATCCGGCGGTGAGACAATTCCGGGCTGCTATCTATGCTGTTGGCAACGGGAATATGACAGTTGATGAGGCTGTTTCTGCTTACGGGAATATCCCGGAAGAGTAGCAAAATCGTTTTTTTGAGGAATGGAAATACCATCTGATGTGTTGTTTTAGAAAGCCCTGACATAAAATAGATAATTTTTTATGTCAGGGTATTGATTTTTTATGCAGAAGGGAATATTATACCTATAAGCATTGCGTGCTATCAAATGGCGCAAAATGCATTTTCTCGACAAAGCACTGGTTTAAACAGGAGTATAGTATCATGAAAAGAAATAAGAAGAACCGGCACAAAATCATTATAAGAAATGTGGCTATGATCCTGGCTGTCGCTTTTTTAGTTATTGATATTATCGCAGGAAACTGGCTGGTAACTTTTGCGTTGTCCAGAGCTTCCGCATCGGGAGTAGCTGTCGCACCAACTCCCACAACTACAGAAGACACTCAGAGTAAGGTTAACAGTGTTTGGGAGAATATGAGCGTTCTTACTGATTCCTGGGTTGAGTCAGCCCGTAAGAGAGTTGTAAATATCACTTCTAATGATGGGCTGAACCTCATCGGAGATGTATTTAACACAGATGAAAGCAGCCATAAATGGCTGATCGCAATTCATGGTTATACAGGAAAACGTGAGCATATGTACTCCTACGCCAGATACTATGCAGAGAAAGGATATAATATCTTAACGCCTGACATGCGGTCTCACGGTGAAAGCGAAGGAAAACTGATCGGAATGGGATGGCTTGATAAGGAGGACGTTAAACTTTGGATCGATTACGTACTCAGCCTTGATCCTGAGGCAGAGATTGTACTTCATGGAGTATCCATGGGTGGGGCAACAGTTATGATGACCTCCGGAGAAGACCTTCCCGATAACGTAAAGGCGATAATTGATGACTGCGGATATACTTCTGTCTGGGATGAATTTTCAGACGAAGCGAAATATCTTTTTAATGTATCTCAATTTCCAATCCTGTACACAGCAAGTGCCATATCCAAGATCAGGGCAGGATATAGCTTTCAGGAGGCATCAGCCCTTGAGCAGGTAAAGAAGACAAAGATTCCGATCCTGTTTATTCATGGTTCAGAGGATAACTTTGTAAACACAAACATGGTTTATAGCCTTTACGATGCATGCCCGACGCAGAAGGATCTTCTGGTAGTAGAAGGAGCCGGGCATGGACAATCTTTATATCTGGACCCTGATACATATTTTGATAAAGTATTTGGATTCATCGGATCATTATAATGAAAACTAAAGTTGAGCGCTTCCGTGACTTATATGGCACGGAAGTGTTTTTTTGCTTATAATTGAAATGAGGTG
>JAEEGL016747849.1_pt1 | contig 13570 bp, 12 predicted proteins | sample 9134231 | NCBI WGS metagenome assembly JAEEGL01 (sample SAMN16246548, study PRJNA631951) | gut metagenome | biome: gut microbiome; feature: rumen; material: fiber-attached | host: Bos | place: Iran: Karaj | collected 2018-10
AAGGATTCCGAGAAGAAGAGCTCCATCGCGAGCATGATCAAGAAGGAATACCGCGACGAAAAGGCCGTGAAGACCGCCATCACCGGTCTCTACAACGGCGATTTCAAGATCATCGAACCGGACGGCGAGGAGAAGTTCATCACCCGTCAGCAGCCCGACAACCTCGCGGAGGCCGGCGAGTTCCCGGACGAGGAAGAGCGCGAGGAGTCGATCGACAACTATGCCCTCGACGCGAATACCCCGCCGAAGAAGGCCGTCCCCGAACCGGCGGCGGACGCCGAATAATCCCCGAACCATCTCACGGCCCGAGCGGCGGAAAGGACAAGCGCTGTCATGATTGCTGAGATCTACGTCCTCGACGTGCCTTTTCACGCCGACCGGGCGTACACCTATTATATCCCTCCGACACTCGAGGACAGCGTGGTCCCCGGCTCCGTGGCGGAAGTCCCGTTCGGACGGGGAAACCGCCGCATGACCGGCATCGTGACCGCGGTCCGCGAAGGCGAGGCCCCCGAGGGCTCCAAGCCCGTCGCGGCGGTCGTGGGGGACGGTCCCATCCTCGACGGAGAACTGCTCGGCCTGTGCCTTTTCCTGAAGGAATACACGCTCTCGACCTTCGGCGACGCGCTGCGGACGGTCGTTCCGCCGAACGCCATGTCGAAGATCGTGACCTATTACCGCGTCGCGCCGGAAGGCGAACGGACGAAGGGTGCCATGCAGGCCCTGAAAGCCGCGGTCGGCGAGCGGGGACGGCTGGTATGGTCGCTCATCGAGCACCGTCAGCGGTTCACGCGGCAGGCCGTGCAGGCCGAGGTGGATTTCGACTGTACAAAGACGTTATCTGCCATGCTCGGCCTCGGTCTCATCGAAAAAGTCACCGAGGTGAAGCGGCAGAGCGCGGGCCTGATCCGGCGGACCTATTCGCCCTCCTCGGAGCTTGCGGCCGACGGGGGCTGGGACGCCGCGTTCGCCGGGATCACCGGGCGGAATCAGCGAAAGCTGCTTGAAGCGCTGCGCCGCGCCGTCGATGAAGGCGGCAGCCGGGAAGAGAGCGCGCTCTTTGAAGCGGCGGGACTCGCGCAGGCCGCCGGTCACAACGCGGCGAAAGCCCTTGCGGAAAAGGGACTTCTCGTCGCGGCGGAGGAGACCGATTACCGCAATCCCTTCACCGTCGAATCCCTCCTCGCCGAAGCGGAAACGGCGGAACCCGCGCCGAAGCCCGTTCTCACCCGGGAGCAGGAGGACGCATACCGCCGGATCGAGGAGCTCCTCACGGGCGGCAAACCCGCGGCGGCGCTGCTACACGGCGTGACGGGATCGGGCAAGACCAACGTCATCCTCGCCGCGATCGATAAGGTCCTCGAGGACGGGCGCGGCGCGATCATGCTCGTGCCGGAGATCGCCCTGACTCCGCAGACCGTGGGGATCTTCCTGCGGCGGTACGGCGACCGGATCGCGGTGATCCACTCGGGCCTCTCCGCGGGAGAACGCTTCGACGCGTGGCGTCGCATCCGCGAAGGACTCGCCGACGTCGTGATCGGGACCCGGTCCGCGGTCTTTGCCCCGCTTGCGAACATCGGCCTGATCGTGATCGACGAGGAGCAGGAATACACCTACAAATCGGACGCCGATCCGAAGTACCACGCCCATGACATCGCCCGCTGGCGGTGCCGGGAGCATAACGCGGTGATGCTCTTGTCCTCGGCGACGCCCTCTGTGGCGAGCTATTACAAGGCGAAGACGGGCGTCTACCGCCTCGTGGAGCTGAAGGAGCGGTACAACGGCGCGGCCCTGCCGAAGGTCGAGATTTACGACATGCGCGGGGAAACGGCGCGGGGAAATCTCTCCCCCGTCGGCGCGCGGCTGGCGGAAAAGCTGCGCGAGGACAAGGCGGCGGGGCATCAGGCGATCCTCTTCCTCAACCGCCGCGGATACAACAATTACGTCGCCTGCAAGTCCTGCGGCAAGAGCATCAAATGCCCGAACTGCTCGGTGACGCTGACCTACCACGCGCTCCGCTCCCGCCTCTCCCGGATCGATAAAACCGACGAGGGATACGAGGAGAACCGGCGCGAAAACGGCATGCTCGTCTGCCATCTCTGCGGGCACCGCGAAAAGGTCCCGGAGAAATGCCCGGCCTGCGGACACGAGCACTTCCTGTTCATGGGCGCGGGGACGCAGAAGGCCGAGGACGACGTCGCGGCGATGTTCCCCGATCTCACCGTTCTGCGCATGGACTACGACACCACCCAGTCGAAATTCTCGCATGAAGAGATCCTAGCGAAGTTCCGGCGCGGGGAGGCGGATGTGCTGCTCGGCACGCAGATGGTGACGAAGGGCCACGATTTCCCGCGGGTCGCGACGGTCGGCGTCCTGAACGCGGACGGCTCGCTCACGGTGGACGATTACCGGGCCTCGGAGCGCACCTTTGCGATGCTGACGCAGGTGATCGGCCGTGCAGGACGCGCGGACGTGCCGGGGACCGCCGTCATTCAGACGTACGATCCCGACAGCGAGGTCATCCGGCTCGCGGCGGAACAGAACTACGAGAAGTTTTACGAGGGCGAGATCAAACTGCGCAAGGCGCTCACCTTCCCGCCCTTCTGCGATATCGCGGTCATCACGCTGTCCGGCGAGGACGAGGGGTATCTCGGCCTTGTCACGACGCGGATGTACGAGCGCGTGATCGAGCTGACCCGGCTCGACTTCCGCGACGTCCCGCTCATGCTCTACGGTCCCTTCGAGGCGCCGATCTACCGGGTCCAGAACACCTGCCGGATGCGGCTCGTGCTCAAATGCAGACTGACGAAGCGCACGCGCGCCTTCCTCGCGGAGCTCATGACGGAGTTCGGCAAGGCCGGGCCCTCCCGCTTCACCGGCGGCATGGTGCAGACCCGGTCCGCCCGGCGCGTCACCGTCTCGGTCGATCTCAACCCGAGTACCGTTTAACGATTTGATTGATAAAGAGGTGTCAAAATGGCCATCCTGAATATTGTGAAAGAAGGCGATCCGCTGCTCCGCAAGAAGTGCCGGCCCGTCACGGAAGTCACCCCGCGCATCCTCACGCTCCTCGACGACATGAAGGAGACCCTGATCGAGGCGAACGGGGCGGGACTTGCCGCGCCGCAGGTCGGGATTCTGCGCCGCATCGCACTCGTGGACCTCGGCGAGGAGATCGTCGAGCTCATCAACCCGGAGATCGTCGAGACGGAGGGCGAGCAGGAGGAGGTCGAAGGCTGTCTATCTGTTCCGGATGTCTGGGGGATCACGAAGCGCCCCGCGTGGGTGAAGGTGAAGGCCATGAACCGCAGCGGCGAGGAGTTCGAGGTCGAGGGAGAGGGGCTGAACGCCCGCTGCCTCTGTCATGAGATCGACCATCTCGACGGGCATCTCTTCACGGACAACGTGGTCCACATCCTCTCGCCCGAAGAGGTCGAGGAACTAATGGGCGGGGACGACGAATGAAAATCCTCTTTATGGGCACGCCCGAGCTCGCGGCCGTCACCCTCGCGGCGATCGACGAAAAGGAAGGCGTCGAGATCGTCGGCGCCGTCACCCGTCCCGACAAGCCGAAGGGAAGGGGGATGAAGATGCTCGCCTCCCCGGTGAAGGAATACGCCGAGGCGCACGGCATCCCGGTGTTCCAGCCGAAAACCCTGCGGGGCGGCGCGTTCGACGAAGAACTCGGCGCGCTCGATCCCGACCTGATCGTCGTGGCGGCGTACGGGAACATCCTGCCGCACGAGGTGCTCGCCTATCCGAAATACGGCTGCGTCAACGCGCACGGCTCGCTCCTTCCGAAGTACCGCGGCGCGTCCCCGATCCAGCGGGCGATCCTCGACGGCGAGCGCGAGACCGGCATCACCGCGATGTTCATGGACGACGGGCTCGACACGGGCGACATCATCGAAAAATACCCCTGTCCGATCCTCGAGACGGACGACTGCGGCACCCTCACCGAACGGCTCGCGAAGCTGGCGGGCGAGGCGATGTGCGAGGTGATCGACCGGATCGAAGCCGGGACCGTGACGCGCACGCCCCAGCCGGAGGAAGGCGCGTCCTACGCCGCCAAGATCGAAAAGGAGGACACGGTCCTCGATTTCAGGGGAAACGCACGGGATCTCTCGAACCGCATCCGCGCGCTCCATCCGGCGCCCTGTGCCGTGACGACCCTGCCGGACGGCTCGCTGCTCAAGATCACGGCGGCCAAAGCCGTGGACTGCGATGCCGATGCGGAGCCCGGAACGATCCTCGCGGCGGACGGCAGAGGAGCGGGCGGGATCACCGTCCGGTGCGGAGAGGGCGCGCTCCTCGTGACGGGGCTCATCCCCGCCGGAAAAAAGAACATGACTGCCGGGGATTTCGTGCGCGGAAGACGCGTATCGCCCGGCGAGCGCTGGGGGAGCTGATCCCCCGGAGAGGAGGCTCATCCTTGTATTATAACGGCGTTGATCTTTCTTATCTCGTATTCGTGATCCCGCCGCTGATCTTCGCGCTCTGGGCACAGTTCCGCGTGAAGTCGGCCTTTTCGAAGTATTCGAAGGTGCCGTCCGAGCGCGGCATGACCGGAGCCGACGCGGCGCGGATGGTTTTGCACGCCAACGGCATCAGCGACTTGCGCATCGAACGGGTCTCCGGCGAGCTCACGGACCACTACGATCCGAAGGCGAACGTCATCCGGCTCTCGAACAGCACCTATGACGCCCAAACGGCTGCGGCGGTCGGCGTCGCGGCGCATGAGGCGGGTCACGCGGCCCAGTACGCCTCCCGGTATCTCCCGATCCGGATCCGCGCGTCGATCATCCCCGTGACGAACATCGGCTCGAATCTGGCGTTCCCGATCGTGCTGCTCGGACTCCTCTTCTCCCTCCAGCCGCTTCTCTATATCGGCGTCGCGTTCTTCGGGCTGGCGGTGTTCTTCCAGCTCGTGACCCTTCCGGTGGAGCTCAACGCGAGCCGCCGCGCGCTTGACTGTCTGGCAAACTCCGGCCTGTCCGACGAATCGGTGAAGGCGGCGAAGAAGGTCCTGACCGCCGCGGCCCTGACCTATGTGGCGGCGCTCGCGACGGCGATCGGCAACTTCCTGCGCCTGCTCTCCCTCGCGAACCGCGGCAGACGGCGGTGAACGGACCGATGGCACATCAGGATCGGAACAAAACGACCGCGCGGACGCTGGCGATGAAATCCCTCCTCGCGCTCGAGCGGGACGGGCGCTGGTCCAACCTCGAAGTCGACGCGCAGCTGAGAGGGACCGATCTCGATCCCGCGGACCGCGCGCTCTATACCCGCCTCGTCTACGGGGTGACGGAGCGCCGGCTCACGCTGGACTGGATCATCGGGCAGTACGCTTCCCGCGGCGCGGATGCGCTGGACATGGACGTGCGGTGCGCCCTGCGGATGGGGCTTTACCAGCTTTTGTGGACGGACCGGATCCCGGAGCACGCGGCGGTCGACGAATCGGTGCGTCTCGTCCCGCGCGGCAAGGCCGGTTATGTCAACGCGGTACTCCGCGCGTTTCTCCGGGCGGGGAAGCGGATCGACTGGCCCGACGAGAGCGACGGACTTGCCTGCTGCGCCGTCCGATATTCGGTCCCGGAGCCGCTCTGCGCGATCTATCGGGATGCGCTCGGCGATCCCGGCGAACTCGGCGATTTGCTTGAAGCCCTGAACCGCGAGCCGCACGTGGGACTGCGCGTCAACACCCTGCGGCTCACACCGGAGGAAGCGGCGGCGCGCACGGGCGGTCAGGTATCGAAAAGTGCGCCGGACCTTGTCCTCCTCGATTCCCTGACGTCCGACGCGCGCGCGGGGATTGCCGAAGGGTTGTGGTTCGTGCAGGATGAGGCGTCCCGGATCGTCTCGGCGGCGGTCGGCGCCAAGCCCGGCGAGCGGGTGATCGACACCTGTGCATGCCCCGGCGGCAAGAGCTTTTCGATGGCGCTCGACATGCACAACGAAGGCGAGGTCTTCTCCTTCGATCTGCACGCGAACAAGCTCTCCCTGATCGAAAAAGGCGCGGCGAAGCTCGGCCTGACCGTCATCCGGACGGCGGCGAGGGACGCGCGTGAGCCGGATCCCGCTCTCGTCGGCACGGCGGACCGGGTCCTCTGCGACGCACCGTGCTCCGGGCTCGGCGTCATCGCGAAAAAGCCCGACATCCGGTATAAGGACCCCGTGTCCATCGAACGGCTTCCCGGGATCCAACGGGAGATCCTCACCGGCGCGTCCCGGTATGTGAAGCCAGGCGGCGTCCTCGTCTATTCGACCTGCACGCTCAACCGCGCGGAGAACGAGGAGACGGCGTCCGCCTTTCTCGCGGCCAACCCGGCGTTCGAGCCGGAAGAGAGCCGCGTGTTCTGGCCGCACCGCGACGGCTGCGACGGATTCTTCATGGCGAAAATGAGAAGGAAAACGGAATGACGAACAACCAATTCGACGCGGTCCGCGCGGACTTTATGTCGATGACGCCGGAGGAGCTCGGCGAATACGTCTCCTCCCTCGGGGAGAAGCCCTACCGCGCCGCCCAGCTCTTTTCCTGGATGGCGAAGGGCGCGCCGCTTGACGCGATGACCAACCTCCCCGCCGCCTTCCGGAAGAAGCTCGCGGAGGAGGGAGAATACCGCCGGCCCGCCGTCGAGCGGAAGCTGGTCTCCGCGATCGACGGGACCGTCAAATACCTTTACCGCATGACCGACGGCGAGTGCGTCGAATCGGTGTTCATGCACTACGAGCACGGGACCTCCCTCTGCGTCTCCTCGCAGGCGGGCTGCGCGATGGGATGCCGGTTCTGCGCGTCCACGCTGAACGGCAGGGCGCGGAACCTCACCGCCTCCGAGATCCTCGGACAGGCCGCCGTCACCGCGTATGACACGGGCGAGCGCGTCGACGGGATCGTCCTGATGGGCATCGGCGAGCCGCTCGACAACTACGACAGCGTCGTCCGGTTCCTGCGTCTCGTCTCGGACGAGCGGGGCATGGGGATCGGACTGCGGCACGTTTCGCTCTCCACCTGCGGCCTCGTCCCGCGCATCTACGATCTGGCGGAGGAAGGGCTCCCCGTGACCCTCTCGGTCTCGCTCCACGCCTCGGACGACGAAACGCGGAGCGCGCTCATGCCCGTGAACCGGCGGTATCCCATCGCCGAGCTGCTTGCGGCCTGCCGCGCGTACTTCGAAAAGACCGGACGCCGCGTTTCCTTCGAATACACGCTGATCGCCGGAAAAAACGACAGCCGGGAGGATGCCGCGCGCCTCGCGAACGTGCTCAGAAAGGGCATGCGCGCGCCGTGCCACGTCAATCTGATCCTGCTCAACGAGGTGAAGGAAACGGGGCTTGCGACGCCGCAGCGGGCCCGTGCGAACGAATTCATGAACGAGCTCGTCTCCCGCGGCGTCAACGCGACGATCCGCCGGCGTCTCGGGGCGGACATCAACGCCTCCTGCGGACAGCTCCGCCTGAGCAGACAGACTGCCGGGGGAGAGACCGGTGCGGCGGAGTCCGGTGCCTGAGGTGCGCAATCCACAAAAACCGGACGGGAGCGGAGGCGGATTTTCCTCCGAATCCCCAAATATTCACCGCCTTTTCACGTGATAATCGAAGAGAATTCAAGAAATCCGAAAGAACTGTCAATATATTTGACGTATAATACATTAGATACCAGTATGCCCGCGGCTCATATCCCCGCCGACCCGGAAGGGAACGCGCATCCGGCCGCTCCGACGCCTGTCCGTGAGACGGATCCTGAGCAATCAGGGAAGATCGAGGAGATGTCACATGTTTTTTTACGGTAAGACTGACGTAGGAAGAAGACGCTCTGCCAACCAGGACAATTTCATCATCCACAAATACGCGCAGGATGTCCTGTACGCGCTTGTCTGCGACGGCATGGGCGGCGCGAACGGAGGGGATACCGCGTCTGCCGTGGCGGTGCGCGCTTTCGCGGAGGTCATGGACGAGGCGGAGAAGAAGAATCCCTCGTTCTTCGGACTGCCGGGCGACGAGATCGTCGATATCCTGTCGAAAGCCGTGACGGAAGCGAACCGCGCGGTTTACCGGACGGCGCAGGACGATCCCGCGCTCGAGGGCATGGGCACCACGCTCGTCGGGCTTCTTCTGCTCGGTCAGCACGTCTACGCCGTCAACGTCGGGGACTCCCGCCTCTATCTGGCGGACGCATCCGGCGTGAGACAGATTTCCCACGACCATTCCGTCGTGCAGGAGTGGGTGGATTCCGGCCGCATCACCGCGGAACAGGCGAAGACCAGCCGCAATCGGAACATCATCACCCGCTGCGTCGGTACTTACAAAACGGTCGATCCCGATTTCTTCGAAGAGACCGCGGCCCCCGGTTCGGTGTATATCCTCTGTTCGGACGGACTGACCAACCACGTGGAGCCGGAGGAGATCCGCGAAATCGTCTGCGAGGCGTCCCCCTGGCCGGAGCTTCCGGTCATGATGTCCGCGGAATCGGCTCAGAAAGCATGCGAGCGTCTCATCGATCTCGCGAATGAACGGGGCGGCACCGACAACGTCACGGCCGTCGTCCTGTCGGTATGAACTGGATGGATCGGAGCGCATCGCTATGATGGATGTATATGAAAAATACGTCGGACTTGTTTTCGACAACCGGTACCGGATCGAAAAGGTCATCGGCGTGGGCGGCATGGCGATCGTCTTCAAGGCGACCGATTTGCTCATGCGCCGCACCGTGGCCGTCAAGATCCTGAAGGACGAGGTTGCCGAAGATCAGGAGTCCGTCAGACGGTTCATCAACGAATCGAAAACCGTCGCCATGCTCTCGCACCCCAACTGCACCAGCATCTACGACGTGAGCGTGCGGGAGAACATCAAGTATATCGTCATGGAGTTCGTCGAGGGCATCACCCTCAAGAACTACATGCAGCACCGCGAGGTTCTGAACCTGCGCGAGATCATCAGCTACACCACCCAGATTCTCCGCGCCCTCGACCACGCGCACAAGAAGGGGATCGTGCACCGGGACATCAAGCCCCAGAACATCATGCTCCTCAAAAACGGCGTCATCAAGGTCATGGACTTCGGCATCGCCAAGCGTCCGAACGCGGAGACCGTCACCGTCACCGACAAGGCGATCGGCACGGTGTACTATATCAGCCCCGAGCAGGTCACGGGCGGCGAGATCGACGGGCGGAGCGACATCTACTCCCTCGGCGTCATGATGTATGAAATGGCGACCGGGCAGCTCCCCTTCACAGGCGACACGCCGGTTTCCATCGCGCTGAGGCAGGTGAACGACGAACCAACCGCGCCGCGCGAGATCAACCCGCACATCCCGCAGGGACTCGAGCAGATCATCCTCAAGGCGATGGAGAAGGATCCCGCCGAGCGCTATCAGAGCGCGGAGGAAATGCTCGGCCAGCTCGTGAAGCTGCGCGAAAACCCGAAGATCATCTTCAAGGAAAACAAGCCGCAGAAGAAGACGGCGAAGAGCGCGCCCGTCAAGACCGTCACGAAGAAGTCGAGCCGCGCCATGTTCCCGATCATCATGGGCGTGACGCTGGCCTTCCTCATCACGGCGGGCATCGCGGCGTACTACCTCGTCAACAAGCTCTTCTTCAACAGCTCGATGAACAACTACCGGATGCTGACGGTCGACGAATTCGTCGGTCACATCTACGACGAGCGGCTCGAGGACTGGCTGAAGAAGAACGGCGACAGCTATGACTACAAGATCGTCTTCCAGTACAACGACAAGGCAGCCGCGAACGTCATCGTCGAGCAGGAACCGCTGCCCGGCGAGGTCCGCAAGATCCTGCCCGGCAAGCAGAAGTGCGAGCTGACGCTCACCGTGTCGCAGGGCGAGAAGACGATCACCCTGGCGGACTATTCCGTCCGGGACTACCGTCTCGTCGAAGCGGAGCTGCGCAAGCTCGGTCTGCGCGTGCGGACGGAGAACGTTGAGAATTCCGTCTTCGAGGTCGGCTATGTGATCGGCACCGAGCCCGAGGTGGGATCGGTCATGAAGGAAAACGAGATCGTCACGGTCTATGTCAGCCACGGCAGCGATCAGACGCAGACCGTCGTCCCCGATTTCATCGGGCATTCGGAGGCGGAGGCGTATATCCTCGCCAAGCAGAACCGCGTGACGGTCAGCCGCGTGATCTATGCCCAGTCCTGGCAGACTCCTGTGGGAACGGTGATGAAGCAGAGCGTCGAGCCGTGGCAGTCCGTCGCGGAATTCGAGGGACTGGAGCTCACCATCTCCGGCGGCTCCTACTACACGGGAGACGGAACGCGCATCCCCGAGAAGAGCGATTACACCTGGTCGAACGACAAGCTGCTCCTCTCGAATGACGAAAAGAACGACGATAAAACGGACGAACCCGCGGGCGGCACCGATACGGCGTCTGCCGGAAACGCGGACACGGGCACGTCGACCGACACCGGCACCTCCTGGAGCGGCTGGAACGGCGGCGGGACCACGTGGGACGGCGGAGTGTCCGACTGGAACACCGGCGGCAGCACCGATGCGGGAACGACCGAACAGCCTCCCGTGACCGAGCAGCCCGTCACGACCGAACCCGAACCCGAACCCGTATCCGGCGGCGATACGACCGGCTCCGACACCTCCGGCAGCGGGTCCACCTGGTGGTACGGCGGGGAGGACGACAGCGGCTCGGGCAGCGGCTCCGACAGCGGCAGCGACTGGTATGACTCCGGATCGGGCGGAGGCGGCGGCTGGGTATTCGTCGGCGACGACTTCTACGGCTCCGGTTATCAGCCGTAAGCGCCCGGCACCGAAACCAATACGAAAGGAAAGCGGGGAGAATCTCACACGGGTTTTCCCCGCTGTCATCTCTTATGAAGGACATGATGCGCGGCATCGTCACCCGCGGCGTGGGCGGTCTCTACGGCGTGCGTCTCACCGAACGGCCCGAAGAGGAGATTCTCTGCCGCGCCCGGGGGATCCTCCGGCAGAAAAAGCGCTCCCCGACGGTGGGGGACGACGTGCTGATCCGCCCGGCGGAAGAAGCGGACAGGAGCGAATCCCTGGTCCCACAGGAGGACGAGGAGACCGGACGGCGCGGCGGGAGCCGGATGAAGCGTCCCGAAAAGCACGACCGCGGGGTCGACGTGGACTATGTGATCGACACGGTGGAGGAGAGGCGGAGCCTGTTGATCCGCCCGCCGGTCGCCAACCTCGACATCCTCTTCGCCGTGATCCCGTGCGCCGCGCCCGAACCGGACCTTCTGACGGCGGACAAGTTGACGGTGATCGCGGAGAACTACGGCATCGAAACGGTCGTCGTCGTGAACAAGGCCGATCTCGACCCGGAGAAGGCCGCCGAGCTCGCGCGGGTCTACGGGCTGGCGGGGTATCGCGTCTTCCCGCTCTCCGCTTCGTCCGGGGACGGCGTGGACGCGCTCAAGGCATACATCCGCGACCGCGCATGCGGCTGCCCCGACGGCGGACATGTCAGCGGGGCCTTCGCAGGCGCGTCCGGGGCGGGGAAGTCCACCTTGATGACCGCGCTCTTCCCGGATCTTCGCCTTGCGACGGGCAGCGTCAGCCGCAAGACCGAGCGCGGACGCCACACGACCCGGCACGTCGAGCTCTGGCCGATGGACATGGACGGCGGGACCTTCTGGATCGCCGATACGCCCGGCTTCTCGATGCTCGATTTCACGCGGTTCGACTTCTTCCCCTACGACGAGCTCGCCTCCTCGTTCCGGGAATTCGAGGACTGTCTCGGGAAGTGCCGGTACACCAAATGCACCCATCTGCGGGAAGAGGGGTGCGCGGTGCTCGCCAAGCGGGATGCCGGCGGGATCGCCGAAAGCCGCCACGAAAGCTATGTGCGCATTTATGAAGAGCAAAGGAGCGTGCCGGAATGGAAACGACGTCAGAACGAGGGATCGCGGTGATCTTTACGGGCGGATTCTGCCATGTCGACGCGGTACGGGAACGCCTGCCGGCGCATCCGGGGATCGTGATCGCGGCGGACAGCGGTCTCAGGACTGCGCAAGTGCTCGGGATCCGGCCCGATTTGCTGATGGGGGACTTCGACTCCTACACGGATCCGCTGCCGGAGGGGATCGAGGTTGTCCGGGTGCCCGCGGAAAAGGACGTCACGGATACGGTCCTCGCGGCGGATACGGCAGAAGCGCGTGGATTTCGCCGGCTTCTCATCGTCGGCGGGACGGGCGGGCGTCTGGATCACGAGCTCTCGAACCTCTTCCTGCTCGCCGCGCTCCGCGACCGGGGGCTCGAGGTCACCCTCACCGACGGGGACAACACGGTCCGCGTGCTCCGGGATGAGGGGGCGGCGGTCCCGGACGAGGGCGGGTATTTCTCGCTCATCACGGCGGGGACGTGCCGCGCGACGATCCGGGGGGCGAAATATCCCCTCGAGCGGGCCGTCCTCGATCGCGCGCATCCGTCCTACGGCGTCTCGAACGAGGTGACGGACGGGGAAGCGGAGGTCATCGTCGAGGGCGAGGCCTTCCTCATCACGAGCCGGAGGTGACGGCGAACCTTTTCCCGCCCGCGGCATATCATGGAACGAACGAAAAACGCGGGTGCGCGGAGGTGTGACATGAAGGTCGTGATCTGGAAAAGCCCGAAGCTGTGCGTTCCGATCCTGAAGCGGCTGTTTCGGATCGGGAAGAAATAAAAAAAGAAAAGACCGCACGGAGCAATTTCGTGCGGTTTTCGCATAACGGCGCCTCACGCGGGGAATCCTTTCCGTAACCCGAAAACAGGGAACGGAGGATTACGAATGGATCGCACCAATGCAAACGACGCGGCGACGGTGGAGCTGCTCGCGGAGATGTACCGGAACGTGAAGATGGGAAGCGACAGCCTCGCGGCGGTGGTCCCGAAGATCCGGGACAAGGGGCTGATGTCGGCGGTGACCGCGCAGCTCGAACAGTACGCGGACTTCACGGACCGCACGGCGAAGCTCTTGAAGCGCAGAGCCGCCAGGCCGCAGGAGCCGTCGCTCCTCAAACGGGCGGTGACGCGCGGCGGGATCATGATGAACACGATGATGGATCCGACGCCCGGCCACATCGCGGACATGATCGCGAAGGGAACGAAGACGGGCATGAGACAGCTCGAAGACAAGCTCGGCGAGATGGAAGCGAAGGGGTGCTCCCGGGACGCCGCCGACCTCTGCCGGGACATTCTGGCGTTCGAGGAGAGCGCGTCGCAGAGCGGACGATGACGGAGAGGCGCGTGTGCCGTGAGGGTGCGCGCGCTTTTTCCGCCCCGAGAAAACGGGGGAAGATCCCCGCAAACGCAAAAAAGCCGCTGATCGGTCAGCGGCTCTTTTCATGAATCCGGTCATCCTTCGATGGATTCGCTCACGATCCATTCGAGTTCGTCCTTCTTGCGCAGGATGTCCTTCGCAAGCTGGAGCTGGCAGCGGGTGCGGACCAGGTTGTGGCCCGGATAGTTGACCTTGAAATACGTGTCGCCCGTCAAAAAGTCGTCGAGGAAGCGCGACGCGAGCTCCACCGTGATGGAGAAGGCGGCGAGCACGAGCGAATCGATCTCGTCCTTCGTCAGCGAATCCTTGACCTCGCTGAG
>JAEEGL017219572.1_pt1 | contig 13570 bp, 14 predicted proteins | sample 9134231 | NCBI WGS metagenome assembly JAEEGL01 (sample SAMN16246548, study PRJNA631951) | gut metagenome | biome: gut microbiome; feature: rumen; material: fiber-attached | host: Bos | place: Iran: Karaj | collected 2018-10
CATCAGCCTGTTGGCAATTAATCCGCATAAACCTTCTTTGAAACTGTCAGACCTGACGATCACCAGATCATAACGCTCATCCATCAGTCTTTTGGCCTTGCCCGCCATGGCTTTGCTTAACTCTTTGCGCTGCGTATTGATGGTTTCGATCTTATTGAGGTACTTCTGGCAGCCATTGCTGTTATCCAAGAGATAGCGTACAACGTAATTCACATTCATGTATTCATCAAGTCTGGAAACAGCATTGATCTTAGGGATCACATTATAGGACAGATTCTCATAGGATACATCTGCTCCCAAAAGAAATTTGATCGGATAGATGTCTTCATTTTTTAGCACAGTCATCATCTTCTTCATCAGATAGCGGTTATAGTCAAAGACAGAGACCATATCAGCCAGCGTCGCTAAACCGCCATAGGCAAAATTAAGACTGTCTTCCCTGAAGGAGTTTGCCAGCAAGGCACAGATGCCAGCCGCACACATATCGTGATATTTTTTCGGAAAAAGTGAAGGATGTAAAACGCTATCACAATCCGGCAATTCTTTATACTCATGATGATCGATCACAAGGGTTAATAAGCCTGCCAGTCTCGCCTTATTCAGCTGATCGGCGGCAACGATCCCGTTATCCACGCAAAGCAGAACATCAAAACCGTTTTCAACTGCTGTATCAACGATCTTATCATTCAAGCCATAGCCTTCTTTGCTGCGGGATGGAATGTAGTAATTGGCTTTGATTTTTAGATCACTCAGCAGCTTCATCATGATCGTCGTTGCGCAAATGCCATCGCAGTCATAATCCCCAACAATAAAAAATCTTTTATCCTTTAAGGATAAAAGCTGTTTTCTGAAATTCTTCAGTATTTCAAGATCATAATCTGGTTCAAAATCCGCGACATCAAGATCCTGCTCAGATACATTGCTGATCTGGCAGATACACTTTATGATGTCTCCGTCTTTGGGATGGAAACGATATTTCATAGCTAATGCAAACCGACATACAGGCCGATCAGAGCCAGGATCGCTTCTACCGCATAGAACGAGAGAACGACTCTTTTCTCCGAATGTCCTTTGATCACAAAGGCATAGTGGATCGGCGTATAGGAGAATACCCTTTTATGAAACAGCCGCACAGAAAGCTGCTGTACAACTACACAGAACATCTCGGCAACAAATACACCGCCGATGATGAATAAGGCGACATGCAGATTCATAATGACTCCTAATGAGGCAAATAAAGCCCCTAAAGCCAGAGAACCGCTGTCTCCCATGAAGATCTTAGCCGGATGGAAATTAAACTTCAGATAGCCTAAGAGACCAGCCAGAATGCAGACCAGGAATAACAGGATATTGCTTTCACCTTTGACATAGGTCAAAACCGCAAAAGCCGCTAACGCAATAAACGATACGCCTGCACAAAGGCCATCCATGCCATCCGTAAAATTGACCGCATTGGCTTCAGCCATATATTCCAGCGTCATGAACGCAAAGAACGTTATCCAATGCATGCCGATGTTTACACCAAAAAACGGAATATAGACACCTTGCGGAATGACATCCCTGAACAGCATAAAAAGAATAAATGTATAGCCAAATTCCATCAGGAGTCTCGTCTTTGGTGAAAGGCCATCATTTTTATGTGATCTGATGACTAAAGAGTCATCAATAAATCCTACCGAACAGTATAAAAGATAAGATAAAAGCACAAAAAGAAATTTAGGATCAATCAAAGAGTTGGGATTGACCAGCAAAGCCACAACGCTTGGCACCACCACAAACATGAGACCGCCCATGATCGGTGTCTTTTCCTTCTGTTTGAATTCTTCCAAAGCATATTCAGAAGTGACCTGATTGATGTTCTTTTTCTTTAAATAGGCAATAAAACGCGGCATGACCAGAAACATCATGACCAGGGTTATCGCAAAAGCCAGAAAATACCTAAACATTCCCATATGCGCTATTATACTACAAGTTGAGCCTATTCTATATTATTATCTTCTGAAACAGAGCCATTATCAGTGCTGGCATCAGGAGCTGTCACTTCTTCCTGATGATTGATCTCACGGAAACTGATCGCGATCTCCGTGTCAGAATTAACGATACTGCCAGGAGAAACGGACTGTTCAAAAGCTACGCCGTATCCTTTTAAAGTTATCGGCAGACGTGACATATTCCAGTAGCCGATGACATCTTTTCGCGTCCACCCGCTGAAATCAGGCAGATAGATATTATTTCCATCTGTCTTTACAAACACTTTCTGATCGGTATAGACATCAGTATTCTGCTTTGGATACTGATCGATGATATTATTGCCATCGCCGATCATGATCACGTTCAGATCGATATCACTCATGATCGTTTCAAGATCACTGACATTATGGGCCAGCAAGTTAGGCATCGAATACTTCTCAATATATTTTTCAGCCGGTTCATTATCCGAATTGATCGATGAACTTTCCAGCAAGGCAATGCGGTCGATCAGATCCGGGATCGGTTTTTTATCATAATTGTAATAAACGGTCTTATCTGAGACATAGGCATAATAGATCTCATATTCCGGATCTTCATAAGGGAAACCCAGCATGCAGGAAACGATGTTGACATCTTCTGAATATTCACCTTCCATGGCGATTTCCGATGTTCCGGTCTTGCCCATGACTTCGACAGTCTTGGCCGCATAGTGACGGCAGGTGCCGCTTTCATCAGATACGACCCGGCGAAGCAGATCCTGCATATGTTTGGCCGTGTCAGCACTGATTGGCCGATCTACGACATTGCGGGTTCCTTTATATACAGTCGTATTGCTGTTTGGATCAACGATGCGATCGATTATATATGGCTTCAGCATCTCACCATTGCCAAAAATCGCCGTATAGGCCTGCAAGATCTGCAGCATCGTGGTTGATGAACCCTGTCCATAAGTAGCGCAGATATCATCGACTGGCGATAAGCCATAGTTGGTATATCCGGAGATCTCACTGATGCCATCAGTCTCAACGTTCTGGTAGAGATGGAAGCGGTGCAGATAATCTTCATAGTTGTCTTTGCCGACATATTGTGAAAGCAAAGTCGCTGTGGCAACGTTGCTGGAATAGATGAGTCCGTAATCAAGCGGAATAAAACCCCAGTTTTTATGGTCGACGTTATTGATGCAGCCTAACTGATCACCAGCGTAAGTTCTGCCTGAAGAGGCTGTATAGCAGTATGGTGAAGAATCAAAGCCCTGTTCTCCATCATAGACACCAAGATCCATCGCTGCCGCATAAATGATCGATTTGATGACCGAACCTGCCTCATAGGCGAGCTGGGAGCCATAGTTAACCTGAACATCGTCAGATGAAGGCTGATTAGGGTCGAAGGAAGGAGTCTGAGCCCAGGCAAGGATCTTGCCGGTCTTGACTTCAACTACAGCTCCCCAGGCTCGGGATGCATCTTTAAATTCGACTGTTTCCTGTAAAGCGGTATTAAGAGCTTCCTGAATGGAATTATCAAGAGTCAGATAGACATCATAGCCGTTGATCGCCTCAACAGTGCTGTCATACATGCCTGGCAGGATATAGCCATATTTATCCCGCTGGTAGGAATGAAAACCATCCGTACCGGATAATTCATCATCGAGGTATTCCTCAATCCCGAGTTTGCCGATCAGTTTGCCGGTATTATCGGATTGGGCAAAACCGACTAGCTGCGGTGAAAAATCAGTGCCAAATGGATAATAGCGCTTGTAGGAATTGCGGAATTCTATGCCATGCAGGCCTTCGATCGCTTCGATCTGTGCCTTCTGATCTTCACTGAGATTTCTGCCCTTGGCACCTAGTTCGATCTGATAAAGGCCGCTGTTCGAAGTCAGAATAGAATAGATCTCATTTTCATCCATATCCAGGATCGGGGCAAGCATCTTGGCTGTATAGGAAGGATTATCAACGAATGCGATCTGATCCGAACTCGATAGACGTTCAGGATCCAGAAAGCAGATAATGTCGTAAGTCTTGACATCCTGAGCGACGATCTCACCATCTGAATCATAGATATTGCCTCTTGAAGCAAAGATCTTCTCCTCAACATTCGATACCGAACTTACATAATTGACCAAAGAAGTTCCGGAACGGATATGAACCTTATTGACGGTAACTAAAAAAACGTTAACTATCACCAGAATGACGACAGTTAACATTATGAAGTACAGAAAAGCCAGGCTTCTGTTACTTCGTTTCATGATTATTCACCTGTAACAGAGATTATATTGTCACTTACCTGGTCAAGGTCAGCAGCCTCCGCCACTGCATAGATACGATCCTTGTTTTCCAGATTGTTTATTTCATAGCTTAACGTCTGATTAGCTGATCTTAATGCCACGAGTTCTTCATTCATGGCCTGAATCTTCATCGTCAGACTTGTATTTACCGTATTGATCAGCAGGTTCATGGTGATACCCACAAATAAAGACACAGTAAAGATGACCGCTGCGATACCGGTGAAATTCAATCTTCTTCTTTTCCTAGTAACTATCTTTGCCATATCTCTTTCTAACCCCTCTGATAATCGCGCTCTTGGCACGGCTGTTGTTTTCGATCTCTTCCTTATCAGCTTTATCTCCATGATTCAGCAGTTCATAGGGTGCCTGCTTCACTTCTTCCGGTCTTAAGGCAATCCGTTTGTCATCATCAACACTGGACAGTCTTCTGAAGCAATACTTCACCATCTTGTCTTCCAGCGAATGGAAGGTGATGATCACTACCCTGCCATCGACCTTCAGAATCTGATCAAAGCTGTCAAGAAAATGTTTCAGGGAATCAAGCTCATGATTCACTTCGATCCTGATAGCCTGAAAACTCTGTTTGGCCGGATGGCCTTTCTTGTTTAAGACCTTGTAAGGAAGCGCTTTCTTAATCACTTCCACCAGCTGCAGAGTCGTTTCGATCGGACGCTCTTCAACGATCTTTCTGGCGATCCTTTTAGCGTTCTTCTCTTCACCGTACTCATAGAGCACTTTTGCGAGCCTTTCTTCATCATATTCGTTGACCACTTCATAGGCGCTCAGTTCATCGCTCTGATCCATGCGCATATCCAGAGGTCCATCATAGCGGTAAGAAAAACCTCTTACCGCCTCATCGAACTGTGGCGAAGAAACACCCAGATCAAGCAGAATTCCATCTACCTGATCTACATATTTATTCATATTCATGTAGTTGTCATGAATATAAATCACATTGTCATATTCTTTTAAGACTTCCTTGGATTCCTTGATCGCTTCTTCATCAAGATCGAAGCAGTACAGTTTACCCTTCTTGAGTCTCTCCAGAATCAGTTTTGAATGGCCGCCTCTGCCCAATGTGCCATCCACATAGACACCATCTTCCTTTATCTTCAGCAAGTCGATGGCCTTTTGAGGCATCACCGATACATGCTTAATCATTGTTCAACAGCTCACTCAGATTCTCTGCAACTTCTTCAAAGTTATTCGAAGCATCCAGATAGTAGCTCTCCCAGGTTGCCTTGTCCCAGATTTCAATGTGGTCATTAGCACCGATGACAACACACTCTTTAGTGATGTTTACCGGTTTAGCCAGGAAGGAAGGAACAGCGATACGCCCTTGATTGTCTAAAGTGCATTCCGTTGCGGTACTTGTCAGCATTCTTATATACTGACGGGCAGCCTTTTTAGTGGTCGGCAGTTTATTGACTTCTTCAAACAGCTTTTCCCACTGCTTGAGGGAATAGATCGTCAAACAGCCATCAAGACCACGAGCCAGGATAAAGGTGGTGTGAAGTTCATCACGAAACCGGGAAGGTATAATGATTCTTCCTTTGGCATCCAGATTGTGTTGGTACTCGCCAATAAACATCTACCACTATCCCCCACTTAGTTCCACTTTCTACCACTATTATTTCATCTCATCCCACTTTTGTAAACAAAAAAGTGCATTTTCCATGCACTTTTTTATGAATATTTATTGTTTATCCTAGTTCAATATGATGATTTCGTTATCTTTTTCTTTGCTTCCGATGGCTATTTTTTCAATCGTGAAACATTCAGTACTTAATTCCTGACTTAATTTTGCGGCCATCAGATCAAGTTTCTGTGTATCTTCATCATGAAACAATGTGATATGCGGCAGATATTGCCGGTCATATTCATCAATGATGATCTGCTGATCTGCATACAGTGTCTCATCGAGATCCTTATGAATCTCAATAAGCTCCTCATCATAATCAAACAGCAGCCAGAGCATCTTTTCGATGCGATATGGTCTCATCCTGCAGCATCTGAACTTATGATGCCTTTCCAGCACCTGCCTGATGGTTTCTTTGGTCTTTTCAAAATCAGCATAGACATAGGTCCTCTTCAAAGATATATGCAAAGGATAGATAAGAAATCTTTCACTCAGTTTAAGCTCTTTATTATTTTTATGGCATTGTTCAGTGATCTTCTTATTCAGTTCTTCTGACAGAAATCCCTGTATCCACATCAGTTTCTTCATTGCCTAAATTTAAGCATAAAAAAAGAAGAATTGCTTCTTCTAATTCGGGAAACTATTTTGCTCCGCAGTTAGGGCAAGCGCGATGAGCCAGTTTGTATTCACCACAAGATGGACATTTAACCAAAGCTGGTGTCATCAATTTATAATGAGTTCTTCTCTTTGCCTTGCGGGTCTTTGAGTTTCTTCTCTGCTGAACAGCCATATTTATTCATCCTCCTCGAACTTATAGTCTTTTAACTTCTGCAAACGCGGATCTATTTCATCTTTACGGGATGATTCGAAGTCCTTTTCGGATACAAAAGCCCAACCATCCCCTCTAGAATACTCTATTTTTTCGTTTTTTACAACTTTAATCGGCACTTCCGGAAGTACAATATATAATACCATATCTTCTAAAGATTTGTCCTCATAAAAATAAAAACCATCTTCATTTTCCTTGTGCACGACTTTTTCATCTTCACTCAGATCAAAAGGCACGCTGACATCTTCAAGGCTGATCGCACAGGGACAGATCATTGTGCCTTCAAGATGATAATTGATCCTGAGCTCGTCGCTTGCATCATAGTAGAAAACAATATCACCTTTCACATTTTCAAGCCGGCGAAGGAAGACGTTATCCGCAACTGCATATCTTTGAATATCAACGGGATAGACTTTTTCATCGGCTATGTTGATGAGATCTCTCAGCTGTATTTTCATTTCAACCTAATTATAAACGATGATCCGACAAAGTATATAGTAAAATGGAGCTATGAAAGCCACCGGTATCATCGTTGAATATAATCCGTTTCATAACGGTCATGCCTATCATATAAACAAAGCCAGAGAACTGACGGAGTGTGATATCCTGATCGCCTGCTGTTCAGGCGATTTTAATCAGCGCGGTGATCTTTCCATCATCAATAAATATCAGAAAACTATAGCAGCACTTGATCATGGCGTCGATCTTGTCGTCGAACTGCCATTTATCTACACTGTTCAGAATGCCTATGTCTTTGGCCACAAAGCAGTCGATATCCTAAAACAGCTCAAGATCGAAAATCTCGTCTTTGGTTCGGAAACAAATAATCTCGATGAACTGAGAAAGTATGCGGAAATGGAAATCGATGTCACAAGACTTAAAGAACTCATGCATGATGGCAGTTCCTATCCCGAAGCATATGGGCTGTTAAGCGGTTCACTCTACCCCAACGATATATTGGCCGTCTGCTATCTCAAGGCTTTAAAAAATACCAAAATCAAGCCAATCAGTATCAAAAGGACAAACGATTATCACTCAGAAGATATGGCTGTCATAGCTTCGGCCAGTGCCATCAGAAAGGCAGTCAGAGAAAAAAAGGATTTTTCTCTATCCAGTGATATAAAGATCAGCGAGCCTGTATTCAACGATGACTTATACCCCTATCTGCGTACCCTTCTGTTCACTGCGTCAAAGCAAGATCTAAGGCAGATCTTCTTAGTCGATGAAGGCATTGAAAGCCTGCTCAAGAAAAACGCCCTGGCGAATGATAATTATGAAGATTTTCTTAACAGCTGCATTTCCAGACGCTACACCCGTTCAAGGATCCAGAGGATCCTGATCATGATCGCCTGTCAGATCAAAAAAGAAGAAGTCAGAAACCTGCCCGCAAACGATTATGTCAGGGTGCTGGGCTTCAACGCTAAAGGCAGAGAATACCTGAGGCAGCTTAAGGAAGAAAACAGTTTCATTACGCTATTCAAGAATCTGCCGGAACCATACAAGGATATTGAATGGCGTTCATCTTTGCTGTATGCCTCATTGCTGAAAGACCCTGATGCCTATATCAAAAGAGTATTGCAGGGACCGGTCATCAAATAAAAACACAGGAAACCCTGTGTTTTTCTCTTAAGCTTTTTAAGAATGATTACATCTGAACGTTGTGATAGACTTCCTGCACATCATCAACTTCATCCAGATTGTCGAGCAGTCTCTGCCACATTTCCTTGTCGTGTTCATCAGTAAGTGTGACGTATTCCTGCGGCAGCATCTTGATTGCACAGACGGAGTATTCGCAATCCGGAATCAGTTCATCGATCGCTTCCTGAGCTTTGTGCAGATCAGCCGGAGCAACATAGACAGTCATTTCACCATCTTCAACTTCGATATCGTTGACATCGACATCGGCATTGATCAGAGTGTCCAGCATTGTATCTTCGTCTTCGTATTTGAATGATAAAACGCCCAGGTTGTCATAAGTGAAGGAAACCGAACCCTTAACGCCCATCTTGCAATGTGACTTGTTAAAGCAGGAATTCATCGCCGCAACTGTACGGTTGGAATTATCTGTCAGACAGTCGATGATGATTGTCGCATTGGCTGGACCGAAACCTTCATAACGCAAAGAATCATAAGATTCATTGGAACCGCCTTTAGCTTTTTCGATCGCTCTTTTAATGACATCAGCCGGAACCTGGTTGGCTTTAGCTTCTTTGATCTTGGATCTTAATGTGAGGTTCATTTCAGGGTCAGGAACGCCAGACTTGGCAGCGATATAAATTTCCTTGCCATATCTTGAATAAACCTTTGATTTCATTGCAGCAGTCTTAGCCATTGCTGCAGCTCTTACTTCATGCGCTCTTCCCATATTAATTCACCTCTTTATATTTTTTACTTTATTATTTTAATACTATTTACTTTGTTTGACAAAAGAAAGGATCGGAAAACTCCGATCCTTAACAAAACAATTCAGATAAGCTGATTATGCCTTGAGTACTTCCTTGACCAGATCAACAACTTCACCCTCTGTATGGCACTGCAGAGCCTTATTGGCAAGCTCTTCCATTTCCTTCTTGTTTAAGGAAGTGATGATCTTTCTGGTCGGCAGAATTCTTGATGCGGACATCGAGAACTCATCTAAGCCTAAACCAAGAAGGACTGGCGCAGCCATAGGATCGCCGCCCATTTCACCGCACATACCGCACCATCTGCCCTGAGAATGGGCACCGTCGATCGTCATCTTGACGAGTCTTAAGATCGATGGGTTAAGCGGCTGATAGAGGTAAGCGACCTTTTCCGACATACGGTCAGCTGCCATAGAATACTGGATCAGGTCGTTTGTACCGATGGAGAAGAAATCAGCATATTTGGCGAACTGATCAGCCAGAACAGCCGAAGCTGGTATCTCAACCATCATACCGATTTCGATCTGATCAGCGACTTCAACGCCTTCAGCCTTGAGTTCTTCCTTGGTATCAAGAACAAACTGTTTAGCAGCTTTGAACTCATCGACCGTAGCGATCATTGGGAACATGATGGCCAGTTTGCCATAAGTTGAAGCACGAAGCAGTGCTCTGACCTGCGTCTTGAAGATATCCTTGCGGTCAAGACAGAGTCTGATCGCACGGTAACCCAAGAACGGGTTCATTTCCGGATCGAATTCAAAGTAAGGCAGTTTCTTGTCGCCGCCGATATCCAGGGTTCTGACGACAACGCGCTTGCCTTGCGCTCTTTCCAGAACGACTTTATAAGCTTCAAACTGCGCATCCTCACTTGGGAAGTCATCAGTTGATTCCATGTAAAGGAACTCTGTACGGTAAAGGCCTACACCTTCAGCACCATTGGCAACGACATTGTCCATGTCTTTAGGTGAACCGATATTGGCAACCAGTTCAACCTGATGACCGTCAACAGAAATGGATGGTTTATTGAGAAGTACCTGCAAAGCAGCTTTTTCTTCCAGGAATTTCTGACGTTTTTCTTCGTATTCCTTGAGTGTTGCTTCATCAGGATTTAAGATAACCGTACCCTCTTTGGCATCCAGGATGATCGTATCACCATGTTTAGCCTCAGCCATGATACCGGTACAGCCGACAACAGCCGGCAGGCCTAAAGCTACCGCCATGATTGCCGCATGGGAAGTCTTGCCGCCAATTTCGGTTACAAAACCCAAAGCATATTTCTTATTTAACTGGGCAGTATCAGAAGGAGTCATTTCTTCTGCTACGATGACAACTTCTTCATTGATCGTTGTCAGATCAGGAATAGTCAATCCCAGGATATTGCATAAGAGTCTGTATGATACATCTTTGATATCAGCTGCTCTCTCTTTGAAGTAGCTGTCATCCATTGATTCAAACATCCCGATCATCGTATCAGAAACAGTCTTGGTCGCTTTATCTGCACCAACACCTTCCCTGATCATATTGATGATCTGATCTTTGAATTCCGGATCCTGTGCCATCATGAGATGAGCGTCAAATATGGCCAGTTCTTCAGCTTTTAAAGTTGCGCTGGCTCTTTCTTTGATCTTTTCAATATCTTTGATCGTCTTAAGCAGAGCGTTGTCAAAACGGTCGATTTCCTGTTCCAGATTTGCTTTGATCTCATCGCGATGCTCTTTGATGATAATCTTTGGCTGTTCAAGTTTGTATACTTTTCCGATAGCTATACCACTTGATGTTGCTATTCCTTTGAGCATATTAATATTTTCCTCCAATACTGTAATTATACTTCAATAAAGCGCTTACAAACAATTAAGAAAGTCCCTATAAGCCTCCTTTCTGTAACGGTAATAGGAAGGCCTGGTCAGATAGCCGATATACCACTTGCCTCTGCGGCCTTCCAATACCTCTTTTTCGATAATGAACCTCTCTGTTTCTTCCAGAGAATAAGTTACATTTTCAACATGCTCTACTATCGTTCTGCAGAGCTCATACCTTTCCGGATCAACGCGTCTGATGTTCGTCTGGTGTTCCTTGAGTATCCTTTTACTCTGCAGATAACCCCTAGATATCAGTTCGATTTCAAACCGCTCCTTCGAAGATTTGCTCATAATCTTATAGTCCTCGAATCAATATCTTTAATTCAGGATTGTTTTTTTATTGTAAATTTTCTGTTCTTATCTTCTATTCGTTTATTTCTATAAGCCCATATCCTCCATCGTTTCTCTTATATACTACTGCTGCTTTATCAGAATCGATGTCTTTATAGATGAAGAATGAGTGTGACAGCATTTCCATCCTCATGATCGCTTCATCAAGGATCATTTCCTCAGCGAAGATGGTCTTGGTTCTGACCGGTGTGTCATTGCTTTCCTCATTGTCTTCGTAGAAATTCTCGGCCAGTGATTCCTTATGTCTTCTGGATAATCTGCCCTTCTGTCTTCTGATCTGATCTTCCAGTTTGTCAATTGCCAGATCTACTGCAGTTGAGAAGTCTTCATGGACGACTTCCGATCTCATCAGTCCTACTTTGGTAGGAACGTTAACTTCAACTTTCAGGGCGTTGCCGCCATTGACTTTGACGGTAACTTTGGCGCTTTGTGCTTCATCAATGACAACATACTTGTTGAGTTCAGAAAGCCGGTTTTCGATCTTCTCCCTCATTTCATCATTGACTGTTACATTTTCACCATAAATCGCGAATTTCATAAGTCTTCCTCCTATATTTATTTTGACTCAACCATGAGTTCAATCAGCCACTTATAAACCAGAAACAGACCGTAGGCATCCAAAGAACAGTATTCCTCCAGATCCCTGATCACCTTGTCATCACTTGTTTCCTTGCGATCGATATTGCGCCAGTTGTACACCGCCTGCATACCGTCATCAATATCGAGATCCTTATATGAATAATCCGAGCAGATATCGACCAGTTTCTTCAAAGTGAAGTTGCCCTGCATCCGGCTGTCATAGATCATGCCTTCATCAAACGGCACAGCCAGATCGACGAAACGGTCAATTATCGCCTGAAGACCTGGCGCATATTCCGGATAGATGGCTGCGAGTTCTTTTAATCTTAAGCATTCGGCACCGATCGCATTATAAGCGAGAATCGGGCCTTCTTCCGGAAGATAGGCAAACAGAGCTTCCACAAACTCGCGACGGCAATCGCCAGTTCCGATGAAGGTGCGGTGTTCCATGTGTCCGTCTTTATCGATGTAATAAAGCGCAAACTCGAAACAGACGACATCCATCGGCTTCATCTTAGGATATTTGGGGATCAGATAACGGTCCCATTCAAAATCAATAAAGCTGATTGGTCTTTTTTCTAATTTTTTCAGCCAGTTGGCAAGAGCCAGCTTTTCCAGATACAGGCCATTATTTCGAGAGGCCATGATCTGAGCATATTGGACCCGATTGCCTTCAAGCTGTCCTAAATCTGTATCTTTAAGCAGCTTGATGCCTTCCTTGTACATCCTGTTCTTATTTTTCGATGAGACAAGATACAGGATCGAATCATCAGGTTCTTCCTCCTCTTCAGGGAAGCAGTCACTATAATAGCTGCATAAGCCATAGAGCCGGCAATAACGGTTCTTGACCGGCTTATGTTTTGAAGGATCAAAGTTTTCCATCGCTTTGATCGTTGCTTTATAATCAAAATCGCCTTCTTCAGTCAGTTCGATCAGTCTTTTACCTTTAAAGCTGTTAATGCATCTGAACAGTTTCTGAACATCCAGTTCACCCTCATTGACGTAATCGCCATTGAGATAGACCACATAGATATCGTCAACTTTAAGCCCATGGGAATTGAGCACTTTCAAACAGATGCGATAAGTCAGAAGGTCAACATCTTTGATCTGTGTTCCATAGTAAATAAAGCAAAGATCGAAGACATCACCTTTTTTGTGCATAAAAGGAATATTCACCCGCATTTCTCCATCACAAATACGTGGGTGAACAAACCATTCATAATTATCTATCTCATTTAAGAATCTATCACCTGGATCATTCCTCACACCTTCGTAATATTCTCTGATCCCAAAGTATTCTAATAATAATTCAATAATGTTTTCGTCGAAACGCAGATAAGGTCTGAAGGTATTGCTGTCATCTTTACTGAAAAAGTAGAGCCTTTCACAGCGCAGATACTTTTTGATGTCACTGATATGATACATATCTACCTCTACTTCAATTATAGCTCAATTTGACTCGCTTGACCCTTAATATCATTCAAGTGCGATAAAAAAAGATCCCGTCAATCGAAATAGGGATCTTATCAAAGCATATCAGGAGATTTTGAACAATCGGCGCAGATCATCTTTCCAGTACTTCAGAACGTACAGCACCGGCAATATTTCAAGTCTTCCCATCAGCATGCCGATGATCTCGACAATCAGGACACCGGC
>JAEEGL010648931.1_pt1 | contig 13569 bp, 5 predicted proteins | sample 9134231 | NCBI WGS metagenome assembly JAEEGL01 (sample SAMN16246548, study PRJNA631951) | gut metagenome | biome: gut microbiome; feature: rumen; material: fiber-attached | host: Bos | place: Iran: Karaj | collected 2018-10
AAGGCCATGCGCAAGGACGTGCTGGCCAAGTGCTACGGCGGCGACATCACGCGCAAGAAGAAGCTGCTCGAGAAGCAAAAGGAAGGGAAAAAGAAGATGCGCCAGCTCGGCACGGTGCAGATCCCGACGGAGGCGTTCCTGGCGGTTTTGAAGCTGGACGAGTGAACGCCGCCCTTGACAGGGCGGAGCGAGAAGGATATACTTGGCATAGCATTTCCCCAAATATTGAATAAAGTGAGGACAAACGGATGAAAAAATGGATCGCGCTCCTGCTGGCGCTCGTTCTGCTGAGCATGACGGCCTGCGGCGCGCAGGCGGCGACGGAGACTGCCGTTGAGAGCGCTGTGGAAGCCCCTGCCGCGGAGGAAGCGGCCGAAGCCCCTGCCGCGCAGGAAGAAGCGGAGGTCTCCGCGGAGGATGCGCTCGGCACCAAGGTCGATAACGTCTATGCCAGCGGGATGCTGGGCATCCGCGCCGACTTCGGCGACGACTGGACCATTCTCAGCGACGAAGAGGTCGCCCAGGTGATGGGCTACACCGCGGACAGCATCAGCGACAAGGATCTTGCCGAGCTTCTGCGCAACAGCGGCTCCACCTGCGACCTGTACGCGATGGCGAACGACCAGAGCGGCGACAACGTGAACATTCAGCTTGAGGATCTGGGCATCATCTACGGCATCGCGCTCAACGAGCAGAAGTACGCGGAGCTCGCCGCGCCCCAGCTGGAGAAGGCCTTTGGGCAGATGGGCGTGAGCAACATAAAGATCGAGACCGGCACCTATTCCTTTGCGGGCAAGGACCGCGTCTCCCTGCAGATCACGGGCGAGACGAACGGCATGACGATCTATGAGCGCATGGTGCTGATCAAGTCCGGCAAGTACATGGCCACGATCACCGCCTTCTCCCTGCAGGAAAGCAGCATCGACACCGTGCTGAACCGCTTCGAGGCTGCCGCCTGAGCGCGAACTTAAACAAAGCTTACCGATACCCTCTTGGTTCTTAAGAACCGGGAGGGTATCTTTTTGCGGCGGGAAGGGGCTTTGCCGCACAGGGGAGCCGGCCGAAGCGGGGCAGGCAAGCGAGGCACGCGGGGCACGAGAGGCAGCACGAGAGGCACGAGAGGCAGCGAGAGGCAGGCATTTTTCCTTGACAAAAGCGGCCAGAAATCATACAATTATAATGTATCTTTGTATATGTGAAACAGAATCGGGATCACACAGGGACAGACCGGTTTGCCGCTGCGCCGGATTCCGGGGCGCAGGAGCGGGATCGCTTTGCGGTTGGGGAAGGGAACCGATCAGAAGGGAAGAAGGTTTTTTGCGGTCGGGCACACGCCTGACAAGACAGGGAGGAACTCAGCGTGCGGAATGGGAAGATCAGACTTTTGGCATTGCTGCTGACGGCGGCGGTGCTGTTCAGCTTTGCGCCGGGGGTTTACGCCATGAATGAGACGGCGGCGCAGGAGACGGAGCAGGCGGAGGAGGAAGCCGCGCTCTCTTCTCCTGGGCTTGCCGGCCCGGAGCGGGAGGACGAAACGGAAGCGCTTTCGGACGGGAACGGAGCTGATCCTGTCCCGGCGGAGGAAGGCGGAGCGGCAGCGCCGATCAAAGCCGCCGCGCTGCCGGAAGAGGTGAAAGAGGAAGCCACGACGGGCGTATTCCTGTCCGCCGATAGCGGCGCATCGGAGAGAGGAGCGCCCTCCGACGAGAACGGAAAAGCCGAAAGCGGAAAAGCAGACGGCGGGGAAAAGGGCGGGAGCCTTACCGTTGCGGAAAAGGCCGCGCCCGTCGTCCTGAACGAGGGCGGAGAGGACGAGATCCGCATCTCCGTCGACGGCGGGACTGAGGGCCGGGAACTCCTGGCGGAGCAGATCCCGGACGGCGAGGCATACACGGCCGCCGTCGAGGCGGCGGAGGCTGCCGGCGGCGCGAAGGTCGCGGAGGTCCTGCTGGCGCTGGCGCTCCGGCTCAGCCCGGAGAGCGAGGGCGCGCTCGCCGTCACGGTCGAGAGCGGGCTTCTGCGCGATCCGCAGCCCTCCTCACAGCCCGTCCTCTTCCGAATCCGGGGCGGCACGGCGACAAAGCTGGATTCCGCGCTGGATCAGAGCGAGGGCAGGCTCAGCTTCCGAACGGAAGAGCTGGCGCAATTTATCCTGGTCCGTTTTGCGCCTGCGGCGGAGGCTGCCGACGGGACGCGGGAAGACGCCGCCCTGCTGCGTGAGACCCCGCAGCGGACTTCGGGCGGGCTGACGAACGACAGCTACGGCGAACTGTATTATTCCTGGAATATCCGCTGGAATACCGTCGCGGACGGCACCAACTATACCTATGACGCGGACGGCTGCCTGCTGCTCCATCCCTACGACCGTTCCTCGCTCAACGCCTCCATCTCCGTGGAGCTGGACGTGTCCGCGGGTGATTCCGAGACGCAGGAGACGATCCCTGCCGGGGCGGTGGAGTTCCGCATCCCCGCGCATCTGTTCTACGGCTGGAACGACAATGCGGCGGACGTCCTGTCCACGCAGGTTCCCACGGATCCGGCCGCGGCCGCGAACAACAAGGTCTCCTTTATCTACCGCATCGAGGGCGAGGAGATCGTGATCAGCAACTTTGAGCCGCTGGAGGGCGGTACCTACTTCACGGCCGACTTTGCCTATATCGCCAATCCTCTCGACGTGGACGGCGGCTATCCGGACGACAGCAAGGAACACACGAACTGGTGGGACAACTATCTGGGAGGCTATCGCAAGACCTTTGAGGCCGCCTTTTCCATCACGGACGGCAACGAGAGCAAGGGCGGGACAAAGCCCTTCTCCCTCCGCCTCATGACGCGTGTTATTTCCCAGGCCAACTGCGTCGTGATGCCGGACGCCAACAAGGGTGTCTATCTTGCCTGGCAGAGCGTCTGGGGAGAGCGGCCCGACGACGCCGATCAATTCTTCTATATCCTGTGGAACGTGGAATACGGCAAAGATTCCGCAAGACGTGTCACCCAGCCGATGCAGAGCGTGCTTTTTGTTGATGATGAGGAAAACGCGATCACGATCAACGGTCAGCGCTTTGTTCCCAGCGTCGTCGGCACGCTGAAAACCGGCGACAATGTGCATGGCGCAATGGAGTACTCCCGGGGCACATTCACGTATTACAGACACAAAGGCGCGCCGGCGGGCATTGCCGGGGTTACCGCTCCGGGATGTCGGCTCGTCTTCTCTTCCTATAACAATCTGGGTTATGAATGCTCTGTCTCCCAGGAACTGAGAGCGACGCATTACGCCGTGCTCCTGCGCTATCCCTGGGCAGCGCTTGATGCCGCAAGGGAGGCGGGGATCAATCTCGCGGAAGCAGGGCTCCCCGTCACCGGCAAATTCCACACAAAGGAGACCTGGGACAGCGGATATCAGCGAGATTTACCCTCGCAGGATTCCACGCTCGTTTTTCTGAAAGACGGCGGCAGCGGCAGCACCTTTTCCAAGACGGGCAGCCTCCAGATCGACGGCGGCCAGACCCTGCTGCTCAACGGCGAGTATGTGGACGGAACCCAGTACTGGATCTTCAGTCTGAATTACAACGGCTACTCCCGCCGCCAGGGAGACCGGCTGCTCGGGCAGAAAATCGTGATAAGCGACGAGTCCATGTGGGCCTCCTCAAGCAAGGCGGACAACTGCAACACCTGGTCTCCCTCGGATAAAATAGATCTGGAACCGAGCGACTACCGGTTCCGGGGCTTCTGGATCAATAACCTGGCCGAGATCGGCGGACAGTATACCCACGGCTACTGGGTTGAGGATGCGGCGGTAAGCAAGGATTATGACGCCTACGAGCCGCTCTACCTCTACATCAAGACGGTCAGCGAGAATGTGACTTCGGATTATGTACCGTACTGCGCGGTGAAGCGCACCGGAGACAGCAGCTATGAGGTGCGCCTTTGGGACGGGGAAAACCTGGGAGACGTGATTCCGGCGTCGCTGCCCTCCTCCGGCTATCCGCTGCCGGAAAACACGGTGGCGCTCAAGCCGGTCCATACCAGTGCGTTCTTCCGCTGCGCCGTGAACATCCTCCTTGGCGTCCGCCTGATGCCGACCGCCAATTTTCAGCAGATCGTGCAGACGCACGTGGACAATGACGCCTCAACTTTCGTATGGAACTATGCGACCTGCGAGGTTTCAGAGCCCGGAGGCACAGTCTATTTTACAACCGATAACAAGGACACATTGTACCGCATCGTCTTGACGCCGTTGATTGCCAACCTCGGCGTTCAGGTGACGAGCCTGACCCCCGACGACACGGATGAGCGGCAGAAAGCCGCCGCCGCACAGGATAAGGAGATCTCCCATGTGATGCTCACCGGCTCCATGGTCGTCAACCTGACTCCGGAGGACGCCAGGCACACCTCGGCGGAGGAGCCCTACAAGATCCTCGAAGGGACCTTCCATGCGCTGCTGCCGAAGGGCACGACGGTCCAGGAGGGTTCGATCATCGGTTATTACGACCGCTATCGGCAGGGCTTCCCTACCACGATCAATGACTATGTCGCCAGAGGATGCAGATTCTACAACACCAGCTCCAGCACCATCATTTCGCCGGACAACATCGACTGCTCCAGCTATGTCGACGAAGCGACGGGGCAGACCATGCTGGCTATCCACTATAAGTTTGCCGATCCGGACCTGTGGCAGTATGACGGATGCTGGTTTAACCGGATGCACATAGTCCTCACACTGGAAAACAGCTTTGACAACGTCCAGGACCGCGGCACCCAGACGCCGCTTGCGGCGTCCTTCGAGATCCCGACCAAGCCGGCAAGCGTCAAGATCGCCCCATCCAACGAGTTTGAAGCCGCGGAAATGGGCGAGCGGGCGAGCGCGTTTGCGGACGTCCACAGCTCCGGCAGGTACGCGGCCTATACGCAGGCCAACATCAACTGGAACGCGGTGCGCGTGCTGGAGGCGGGCTTCAAGAAAGCGGTCGGCAATCAGGAGAGCCTGAACGGCCTTCCCGCGGACAACGCTTACAGCTCCGAGACCCGCGTCACGACCGGCAACGCGTACTCCTACCGGCTGAAGATCTCCAACAATCCCAAGACGAAGGCGGACCACATCGTCTTCTATGACGTTCTGGAACGGGGGACGGTCGACCGGCCTGAATCGGCATGGCGCGGCGTTCTCCGCGGCGTGGATCTGAGCACGATCCGGCAGACTCCGACCGACGGCGGCACGGCCGTCTGCGATCCGGTGGTGTACTACTCGACCGCAGTCGTCACGCCGGTCGAGCCCGAAGCCGATTTCGGCGACCTCACGGATCCCTCCCTGTGGTCGACGACCATGCCCGAGGACAGGAGCCGGATCACCGCGATCGCGATCGACTGCAGCAGGGCGAGCGACGGCAGCAGCTTTATCCTGGGGCGCGAACAGACGCTCACCGCCTATCTGCTCATGGATTCTCCCAAGACCTACGTGGAGGGGAAGACGGTGAACGGCGCGGTGGCCCGGGCAAGAGCCTTTGAAAACGAAGTGCCGCTGGAATACAACGGGCCGAACGCGAAAATGATGTCGGATTCCGCTGTGACGCTCTGCCCGCTGGTGCTGGCGATCCACAAGCAGTCCGATCCCGCCTCGGGTACCGATGAGGCGCCCTGCCTCGTGCGCGGCGGCGGGACGATCGACTATACCGTCAGCGTCGAGAACAAGGGAAGCTACGACGCGCGCGAGGTCACGGTGACGGATACCATTCCGGAAGGATTGACGATCACCGGGATCAAGGTCTCCCTCAACGGCGCGGAGCCGGGGGAGATCGGGAGCGTCTCCGGCGTCACGATGACGAGAGACGGCAACGCGCTCCGCTTCGTGATCGCGCAGCAGCACCCCGGCGAGGACAAACAGACCCGCTTTTTCATCAGCACGAGCGTCGATGCGCTGCAGCAGCCGGGAGAGCGCCGCTATGTGAACACCGCGTATCTCACTTCCGCAAACGGCATCCCGCAGGATCTGCAGAGCGAGACTACCTACCATCTCGCCGCCGTGGTGAACGTCGAGGTGGAGAAAAAGTGGTTCGGTACCCCGAAGAACAGCATCAGCGTCGTCCTTCTGCGCAACGGCGAGGAATGCGAAACCGTGCAGCTTGACGCGGCCTGCGGCTGGAAGCACTGCTTCGCGCTTCTTGAAAAATACGGCGCGGACGTCGGCAGCCCCTTCGACTACCGCCCGGAGGAGACCGACCTCGGGGACGTGCACTACGTTTCCGATCTGAACGGCAGCATGGAGGACGGCTTCGTGATCTCGAACCGGGAGCTGCTGTCGCTGACGATCCGGAAGGCGGTCACGGGCAATATGGGAAGCCGCGCGGCAAGCTTTGACTTCACGGTTCAGATCGACGCCATGAGCGGGAAAAGCTTTCCCGGTGCGGACGGCAGCCCCGTGACGTTTGACGGCAGCGGCCTTGCCCGCTTCTCCCTCCGCGACGGCGAGTCCGTGACGATCCCCGGCGTGCCCGGCGGTGTCGCGGTGACGGTCCGGGAGCTGACGGGCGTTTCCTACACGACGGGCTGGACGCTCACCGCCGCCCCCGATACGGCGGCCGCCTCCGGCAGCGGCAAGGAGGCGAGCTTCACCATGCCGAACACAGACGGCACGCTGAAGGTCACCAACAGGCTTGGCATCGTGATCCCCACCGGCGTTGAGACCGGCGCCGCCGCGGCGCTGGCGCTGTCGGCGCTCGCTGCGGGCTGCCTGACGGTTCTGGCCGCCTCCCGCCGCAGACGCAGACGCGCCTGAGCGCACTCCCGCGGCTCAGGGCCGATACAAAAGAGAAGGGATCGGAATGACAGACACGCTCCGGGCTGCTGCCCGGGGCGTGTTTTGCCTCTCCCGCAGGGCGCAGTACGGAAAAGCCCGAAAAAGGGGAGCGGGCCGGGCGCCCCGCCTTGACAAGCAGGGGGAAGAATGATAGATTGAATAAGTTATGAAATGCTATTTCACAGGAGCCGCCATGGAAACGGAAAACCTCCCGGTCGCAGAGACCAAAGCGAAAAAGAGAATGCCGAAGCCGCTTGCGCGCACCCTCAGCTTTCTGGGTGTGACGCTTCTGTGCGCGCTTGTGACCCTGCTGGGCGTGATCTGGGTGCTGGAAAAGGGCCCCTCGCCCACCGCGACCGAGATCTTTACCCGCTCCGTCCGCGAGACCAGCGCGCTGCGCTGGGTGTCCCGCATCTTCCTGAGCGAGGAGGAGCTGGAGCGGTACAAGTCCGTCAGCTCTCCCATCGAGGAGGGACAGAGCATCAACACCTCGCTCATCCACATGGCGGAGAGCGTGGAGGAGGCGGAGGACGACGGCCCCGGCTTTGAGATCCTCGACATCTCCGAGGGCACCTGCAAGGGCAAGCTCCTGATCGTGGACGATCCGAAGCGGGTCATCCTCGGCACCTCCGACGACTTCGGGCAGGCGCCCGGCTGGGAGCTGACCGAGATGGTGGAGCGCTACGGCGCCGTTGCGGGCATCAACGCCGGCGGCTTCAACGACGAGGGCGGCCGCGGCAACGGCAGCACGCCCCAGGGACTCGTCATCGACGACGGCAAGGTCACCTGGGGCGCCAACCACGTCGGCGGCTTCCACGTGGTCGGCCTCGATGAGGACGGCATCCTGCACGTGGGCTTCATGACCGTACAGCAGGCGCTGGACGCGCATATGCGCTGGGCGGTCAGCTTTGAGACCTACGACGGGCTGGCCTCCGCGCTGATCCTCAACGGCGAGGTTCAGAAGAACAACCTCGGCGGCGGCGTGAATCCCCGCACGGCCATCGGCCAGCGGGAGGACGGCGCGCTGCTGCTGCTCGTGCTGGACGGGCGCAGCATCAGCACCCTCGGCGCCACCATGCAGGATCTCTGCGACATCATGCTGGAGTACGGCGCGGTGAACGCCGGCAATCTGGACGGCGGCTCCTCGTCCGTCATGGTCTACGAGGGCAAGATCATCAACAACTGCGCCTCCGTAGTGGGGCCGCGCCGCATCCCCACGGCGTTTTTACTGATGAAAGAGGGTGACGTGGATGGCTGAGGGAAAGAAAACGACCGCATCCGTCACCGGAGAGACGCCGGAAAAGAAAAAAGTCTGGCCGCTGTTTCTCACCTGCTGGGCGCTCGTGCTGCTGGCCGCCGGCCTGATCGGCTGCTTCCTGTTTTATCAGTATCTGGGCTTTTTCGAGGTCACCCGGCCCGAGACGCGCATGGACGAGCTGATGGAGCTGATGAGCGCGCAGGACTGGCTGGACCGGGCGGCGGAAAATCTGGACTTTGAACTGAGCGAGTTTGAGGACGCGCAGGCGCTCTACGCCGGATACCGCAGCTCGCTGACGACCGACCTGCCGTTGAGCTACCGCAGCGAGAAGAGCGGCACCGACAGGGACCACGCGGTCTTTTACGTGCGCAGCGGCCCCTCCAACCTCTGCCGGGTGGAGCTGGTGAGCAACGGGCAGAAGCTGCCCTTCGGCCGCCACGGCTGGAAGCTGGAGCGGATCAGCAGCGGCGATGTGACGAAGAATCTGAAGACCGCCGAGGTCGAGATCACCGCCCTGGCCGGACAGACGATCTGCCTGAACGGCAGGGAGGTCGGCGCGGCCTACGCGGTCGACAAGGCGGTGCCCATTGAGAACCTGAGCGAGCTGGAGAGCCGGATGGACGTGGTGCCGAAGCTGACGCGCTACCGCGTCGGCCCCGTATACGGGGAGATCCACGTCACCGCCGACGGGCGCGAGCTCGCCGCCGAGAAGAAGGGGAAGACCCTGCGCTACACCGCCGTTTCCGACGGCGCCGGCAGCCTCACGATCATCGCACCGGAGGATATCCGCGTGACGGTCGGCGGCGCGGAGCTGGGGAAGAAGGACGTGAGCGAGAGCTCCCCCGGCCTGCTCGCGGGCCTGGAGGAGTATACCGGGGACGCGGCCTATCTGACCAACGTCTACCGCATTTCCGGCCTCTACTCCGAGCCCGAGGTGCTGGCCTACGACGCGAAGGGCGGCAAGCTGACGCCGATCATGAGCGGCGAGAACGTGTATCACTTCTTCCATCCGTCAGACACGGCGGCGGACGAGGAGGACAGGAAGCAGCTCGACCATCTGTGGGAGCTGGCTGACGGCTATTTCCGGGCCTACGTGGACTACACCACCAAGCCCTTCGACGGCGGCATCTATTACAAGCTGCTGACCGCGACGCTGAGCGGCACCCAGCTTCAGGTCTACATCGCCCAGTCCAACGCCGCCATGAAGTGGGCGGCCAGCAGCACGGTGGAGAACATGGAGCTTCGCTGCGACAACCTGCACCGCATCGGCGAGAGCTGCTACACCTGCACGGTGGAGTTTGCGCTGGACAAGACCGCGAGCACCTGGGTCGAGGACGTGAGCTCCAGCGAACGCAACGCCGAGCAGCTGGTCTTCGTACGCCGCGGCCAGTACTGGTACGCCGCCGCGATGTCCATGATCGGCGCGTAATACGAAAAAAGATCACGCCGGGCGGTCACGCCCGGCGTTGCCTTAAGGAGAAAGCTATGATCGACATTTACGGCACCCTTGGTCCCGCCTGCGCGGAAAGCGGGACGCTCGAGGAGATGTTCCGCCTCGGCATGACGGGACTGCGGCTGAACCTGAGCCATGTGACGCTGCCGGAGGCGGCGCCGCTGGTGGAGGCGCTGCACAGCGCGGCGGCGCGGGCGGGCGTCTCGCCCCGGCTGCTGATCGATATGCAGGGGCCGGAAGTGCGCGTAGGGAAGCTCCCGGAGCCTCTCGCGCTGCGGACAGGCGACACGGTCCGGCTCGACCGGCTCTGCCTGCCGGAGGCCGTGCGGCAGGCGCTGGAGCCGGGGCAGGAGCTGCTGCTGGACGACGGGAAGCTGCTGCTCTGCTGCGAAACGGCGGCGCGCGCAAAGGTCCTTCGCGGCGGCGTGCTGCACAGCCGCAAGAGCGCGGCCCTGCCGGGCAAGGAGATCCGGCTCCCCGCCCTGACCGGGGCCGACCGGGCCAATCTCGCGCTGGCGAGGGACTACGGCGTGACGGGGGTCATGCAGCCCTTCGTGCGCGGCCGGGCGGATCTGGAGGCGGTGCGCGAAGCGCTGCCCGCAGGGATCCGCCTGTTTGCCAAGGTCGAGAGCCTGGCGGGGGTCGAGCGTCTGGAGGAGCTCATGGACGAGGCCGACGAGATCGTCATCGCCCGCGGGGATCTGGGCAACGCCGTTCCTCTCTGGGAGCTGCCGGTGCTGCAGAAGCGCATCAGCGCCGCCTGCCGGGCAAGGGGCGTGCCCTTCATGGTTGTCACACAGATGCTCGCCTCGATGGAGCACAGCCCCGTCCCCACGCGGGCGGAGGTCAGCGATATCTGCAACGCGGTGCTCGACGGCGCGGCCTCCGTCATGGTGACGGGGGAGACCGCCGTGGGCGAGTACCCGACGGAGGTCATGCGCTTCCTGTGCAATACCGTCCGCGCGGCGGAGCCATATCATGATACCTTGACGGCGAAGGGCCGATAAGCGTTTCACCGTGTTTTCCCGGCCGCCCTCGCCCCGGCGAAGGCCGGAAAAAAACTCCCGCCGCGGGCGGGAGTTTTTTTCGTCCTGTCCCAAATCAGAATTTCAGAAACAGGCTTGCGGCCGCGACGGGCAGGGCCCAGAGCACCAGGAACGCGAACAGGAAGGGCACGCCGACCTGCCCCACGGTGAGGAAGCGGATGAAGACCGTGAACACACCCGCGACCGCCGCGATCAGCGTCACGATCAGATTCAGGCGCGTGGCCAGATACATGCTCCGACCGGTATCCGCCATCAGCGACAGGGGGCCGAGCCCCTCGCGGCAGATCACGGCGGCGATGGGCGCCTCCGAATCCGCCGGCGCCTCGGAGAGCTTGAAGCGCTCCATATAGGGCGGGAAGTCGTAGCCGTCGGTGGCGACCTCGAACAGCTCCCGCAGCATTTCGGGATTGACGTTGAAATCGCGCACGGCGAAGACCGGATGGCGGCTGGAACGGATCAGACCGATCAGCGCCTTGCGCACCTGCGGCTGGGGCAGATACTTCATGTTGAAGATGCCGTAGAGCACGCCGTCCACCGCGAGCAGCACCGTGGTCTTGTCCACCAGGCGGTAGGGGATGCGGACGTTCATCAGCCGCATCAGCTCCGTGCCGCCGCAGAGCACCGTGCTGCCGTCGATGACGCCCTTCATGCCGCCGCCGGGGAGGAACTCGAAGTTGTCCACATGGCGCATGGTGCCGCCGTTGCGGTTCATCAGCTCGGCAAAGCAGGGGGCGATGCCGGAGCCGGAGGCAAGGATCATGGTGCCGGCGTAGGAGAGGATCTTCTCGGGCTCGGCGTCGGCAAAGATACGCACCGTGTCGACCTCCACGCTGCCCTCGGGGAAGAGATCCCGGTCGGTGATGATGAGGTTCTGGCTCCGGCCGACGTCGCTCAGGCCGGACCATCCGGCCACGGCGGCGCCGCTGTAAAAGATGCGGTTGGAGCCGAGAAAATAGGGGAGCGAGAAGCAGAGCAGGGCCGTTACCGGGACGGCGGGGCTCAGCAGCGCGGTGAGGATATACAGGAAGTCGCCCCCCGCGTGCCGCGCGGCGGCGATGACGACGGCGAAGATGAGGCTCAGGATCAGCAGCGCCGGGGCGGCCCGCAGGAAAGCGGTCTCGTCCGGCCCGGCCTCCTCCGTGCGGCGCACAAAGCCCACGATGGGCCGGTCGGTCTTGAGCAGGGTGATCCCCTTGCCCTTGAGCTCGCTCTCCCCGGTCACGCTGTAACAGCGCTTGGCGATGGAGGGCACCCGCAGGGCCTTGCGCAGGCCGCGGGCGGCGAGCAGCGAGGAATACAGCACGCCCAGGAGCGACAGGCTCGAGAGCAGGCAGAGAGGCATATGCGGCGTACCGAAGGCGTCCAGCGCGACGGCCAGCGCGTCAAAGCTTGTGAGCACGCAGGTCAGCGCCGCGAGCGAATCCGCCCCGAAGCGGAGCCGCGCCATGTTGACGGCGGCGGTCGTGATCACATCGAGGCTCAGCAGCATGATGACGAGCTGCAGCGCAAGGCACATCCCGGCCGCGACCTTCACCGTGCGCAGCATGCCGGAGACGGGAAGGCCCAGACTGATCCACGCGAGGATCGCCAGCAGGCCGAGCCCGATGCGGAAGCGCATCCGCAGCGAAGGCACGGCGGAGCCATAGTATTTCGAGGCGGCGGCGGGCGCGACCTCCGGCCCCAGGTCCTCCCCGTCGGTATCCATGGTGACGGAGTTGGGGTTCGAGGAGAAGCCGCGCAGGCGGTAGAGCGTGCCGGTAATGAGGCTGGAGACGTACTGGGCAAAGCTCGGGAACTCCCCGTTCTCGTCCAGCGGCAGCGCTTCCTCCAAACGGCGGCGGGCCTTTTCCGGCCTTTGTGCCGCGGCGGGGGCGTCCTCCTCCGCGTCCTCCGTCGTCCCGTCGCGCTCCTCCGCGTCTTCCGGGGGGGCGTAGTCCTTCCCGGGAGCGTAGGCGGCAGGCGCGGCGGCGCTGTCGTCAAAGGTAAAATCGAAGCTGAAATCGTCCGCGGCGGGGGCGTCGGCCTTTTCAGCGGGCACGGCGAAAACCACCGTGTCGTCGGCGTCGGCCTCCTTCCCACCGGAGGAATCCTGCGCCCCGGCAGGCACGGCGTCCTGCTCGGCCTCGGTCAGCGTGGTGGGATAGGCGCTGCGGGAGCGCCTGGCCGGGGCATTGAGCGGGCGCTTCTTCTCGCCGCGGCGGCTGCCGTTGAAGCTCATGATCCGCTGGAGCAGACCGGGCTTCTCCGTCGGCGCGTCGGGCAGATCCTCCTCCCCGGCGGTCCAGTGGTAGATCGGCTCGCTCTTCTGCACGGGCGGCACATAGCTCTCGTCCGCGCTCAGGTCCAGCTCCTTATCGCCGAAGACCATCTTCTCCTCGTGGCCGCTGAGATTGTAGCGCTCGACCCCGGCGTCCCGCTTCGCGGGGGCGGCGGGCTTCGGCGCGGCGGCCATCCGGTCGTAATCCTCGTCCGTCAGGGAGTTCATATAGCGCATGGCCTCGTCCGCCATGGCGGAGAGGGCGCTGATCTTTTCCTTTGAGGAGGCGACGGCGCTGGTCCCGGCGGCAAAGGCCGCGTAATCCTCGGCGCTGGCCCTGGGCGCGGCGTCCCGGTCGGGCTTCTTCGGCGTGAAGAACTGCGTCTTCTCAGGATCGGCTTTCGCGGCAGCCTCCACGGGCTTCTCGGCGAAAACCTTGTCGTATTCCTTTAAAATATCCTCCAGGGAGAGGCTGACCGCCTCCTCCGCCGGCTGGGACGGAAGCCCGTCGGCAGGCGTTTCAAGCGGGGAGAGTTCCTCCGGCGCGCTCCGGAAGAGATCGCCGAAGACGTCGAGCCCGTCCTTGCCCTCGCCGGCGCCTGTCTGCTGTTTTTCCGATTCAAAATCCATAGGTTTCTCCGTCTCCGCGCGCGCGGCGCGGCTGTTGTTTGCGGGGCTTTCGCGGGAAGGGATGCGCGAGCGCAGAGACGCAATGGGGGAGCGCGGCGTTTCGCGCTTCTTTGCCGTCGCGTCGCTCCGGCGCTG
>JAEEGL011016159.1_pt1 | contig 13569 bp, 14 predicted proteins | sample 9134231 | NCBI WGS metagenome assembly JAEEGL01 (sample SAMN16246548, study PRJNA631951) | gut metagenome | biome: gut microbiome; feature: rumen; material: fiber-attached | host: Bos | place: Iran: Karaj | collected 2018-10
ACCTATCAGCTTCCCATTGAGATATACAAGATATCCTCCCATCATAGATTTTATGACAATATCACCCGCCGCAGAAAAAACCTCACGAACATATTCGTTATATTCGTTCACTATGACACCTCCATCAATCCTCGATTTGCCTTAGCACATAAAATTAAAATATAATCATCTGTCCTCATTGACCGCTATATAATGCACACACTTGAATAAATTTTCGAAATGCATTTACATTGCCAGCATTTATCTGCTCCTTAACATCCAAATCCAAATATGTATCTATATAGTTTTCAAACCAATCATCCAGCTTAAAATGCTTATCCGGATCGTGCAATGGTGGATAGAATCCTTTAAAGAAATATTCTAAAGTCAATATGTAGGATATTCCAAAGTTTAACTGCAGGATATTCCATACCCTTAAGCCCTCCTTATCGGATGCCTGACCACAGTCTTCAGTTTCTCCGGAGCAACCTTCCTTGCATATCCTATCAAATAGAACAGGACAACAGTATGTCGTGTTTCTGGTAAATATTTTTCCTTTTTCCCGATATCACGATATCACGAGCTTTTTCTTTTAATCATCAGATTTATTCCCAACACAAACACAAATCCCCCCAGCAAAACAAGGCATATCTTTCTCTGTCGATCAAAGCCCATATCCTGTGTAAATGAAATAAGCCAAAAAAGATGAAGAGCCATGGCTCCCATGCGTAAATTTTCTTCATAATCGTTTCAAAACCTTTTTGATGTTCTCTGCATTCGGAATTATTATATTGATATCTACTTCCGGATGTTCCTTAACATACTCTGTAAGGAAGCCCATAAGATTTATCTTTGTCTCCATATAGTCATCTACAATCGCCTGATCACTATATCCCAGCCTCTTCAGAATGACGGCAGAAACCACGCCGGTACGATCTTTTCCTGCACCACAAAAATACATAACATTGGTGTTCGCATTCGTTATGGTACTGACGATCTTATCCATCTGTTGATCTAGCATTCCAATGTATGTTTCAGCAACTGCCTCCGGAGAACATGGTGTATCTCCTCCGCCGGTTACCGGCATATGAAAAAAAGTGAATCCTTTCTCCGTTTCAAGCCTGCAAGGTTTTACCTTATATTCCTTCTCCTCACGCAGATCCACAATGGTTGTAATGTTATTTTCAACAAGCCATTGTACTTCCTCATCGGATAAGTTTCCCGGGAAGTCACTTCTGATATAACGCAAGTCTCCTGTCGGCAACGCTCTTGTATTCAATGTAGAATTCAATAATGAACTCATTTAATCGCCCTTTCCATAAGCATTTGGGTTTATCAACAAAGCTACTGTCTCAACATGGATGCTGTGAGGGAACATATCAACCGGGATGACCTTACGCAGCTCATATCCGCCCTCACACAGTATCTTCAGGTCCCGGGCAAGCGTTGCCGGATCACAGCTGACATATACGATCCGTGACGGAGACGCCTTAAGGATCGTACTTAACAGTGCCTCATCGCAGCCCTTTCGCGGAGGATCTATGACTATCACGTCCGGAGGCGGGAGAAGTATCCTGTCTGACTGTTCGTCTGATGCGGGAGAAGATGCGGGGGCATCAGATAACTCAATGTCCTCTGCTTTTCCCGTATAGAATGACGCATTATCTATCCCGTTTAGAGAGGCATTGTTCTTCGCATCCCTTACTGCCTCGGGAACTATCTCAACACCATATACATGAGCAGCACCTGCAGCTAAGAAGAGCGATATCGTTCCTATGCCGCAATACAGATCCCACACGGTCTCCGTGCCTGTAAGGTGCGCATACTCAAGAGCCAGCGAATACAGTCTGTCAGTCTGTGCAGGATTAACCTGGTAAAAAGACTTCGGAGATATGCTGTATGTTATCGCCCTGTGCTCTGCCGCACCGGACGAACTGTCTTCCATGTTCTGCAGATCTGCATCCGCCACAGGCTCAATGATATCCCGGATCACTTCCCTGCCCCAAAGAGTGTCGGTCTCATCACCCAGTATCACATTGCCTCTGTCGGTATTGAGATTAACTGACACAGATGTCATATCTTTGACAGAAGCGAGTGCATTCAGCAGTTCTTCCTGCCCTGTAAGATACATATCCTTATTGGCTGCTCTTCCTCTGTTAAGGACAAGGCAGACCATTATCTCACCGGTCTTATAGCCCTTTCTTATAAGGATATGCCTGACAAGTCCCGTGCCGGAAGCCTCATCATACGGAGCGATGTCATACCGTCTCATATGGTCTCTTATGATCTTCGTGATCTCGGCATACTCACCGGCTCCGATGACACAATCATCGATCGGGATTATATTGTGACTGTGACCGGCATAGAAGCCCGTCACTATATTGCCTTCTCTGTCCCTGCCTACGGGGAACTGTGACTTGCCGCGATAACGGACCGGGGCTCCGTCCATGCCTACGATATCCTGCATTACGGAATCCACAAAGCCCTCATCAAATCCTCCGATGCGGATAAGATCATTCCTCACCTTGTCATGCTTAAACTTAAGCTGTGAAGGATAACTGAGCGCCTGAAGCTGGCAGCCTCCGCAGGACCTTGCAACGGGGCAGGCCGGTGTCACTCTGTCTTTTGAAGGGATCAGCACTTCATCAAGATGCGCATAGGCATAGCCCTTTTTGGCTTTCATGATGCTTACGCGTACCCTGTCTCCGATCACCGCATCTTTTATAAAAAGGGTATAGCCGTCTGCCTTGCCTATACCCTCACCGTTTATACCCATATCGGTAATATCCGTATCCAGTTTGTCGCCTTTTTTAAACAGGATCTTATCTTCCATACAGTGTTCCGGTTTTACTCTAACCTCGTTCCTCTCACATTGGAATCCAGAAGCTTGCTGAAGCCCTGCCAGTCCTTCGGATTCTGACTCTTATTAAGAAGCTCCGTAAATGTCTCCATCTTCGCATCCAGATCGTCAGCAAAGTTAAGCGCAACGGCCTCTATGAGTGCCGGCTTTTTCGGTGAACCGAATTCAAACTCACCGTGATGCGCCAGGATACAGTGCTTAAGTTCATTCTCAAGCACGGCCGGGAAGCCTTCTATACCTCTGATCTTTTCACTTACCATCTCGCTTCCCATCACGATATGTCCTAAAAGTCCGCCTTCATCCGTGTAGTCATTATCCGGATAAGGTGATATCTCCTTAGTCTTTCCTATATCGTGACAGATCGCCGCCGTTACTAAAAGGTCCCTGTCAAGTGCAGGATACTGTGCGGCAAAAAAGATGCAGTTCTTAGTCACACTCAGTGTATGTTCAAGCAGTCCCCCGACGAACGCATGATGGACCATCTTGGCAGCCGATGAAAACTTGAATCTTGCAATAAAATCCGTATCATCAACAAAGAATGCCTGTAAGAGACTCTTAAGATAAGTGTTCGTTGTACGGTCAATGATCTCTAAGAGTTCCTTATACATAGTCTCGATGTCTTTTTCACTGACAGGCAGATAATCGGACGGATCATACTCTCCCTCATGGGCCAGTCTCGCACGCTTGACACTCACCTGCAGGGCGCCGTTAAAGCTGCTGACATCACCGACGATCTCGACATAATCCTTCACATCAAAATCATCTATGCCTGCGCTGTTGGGATCCCAGACCTTAGCGTCTATCGTTCCCGTCTTATCCTGAAGGATGACATTGAGATAGTTCTTACCGTTCTTGGTAACGGCAGCCGTCCGCTGCTTTATCAGATAAATGTCGCCTATCCTGCTGCCTTCCGTCAGATCCTTAATATATCTCATGGCATCTCCTTTAGTGTTACTTCCAACGCCAGCTCTCTGTATTCCTCACCGGACTGGCGCATTACCAATACCTGCATCGTTGTCTCCGGAACGTTGTTCTCCATGATACTCGTAAGCTCAGAGAATCTGTCTATCTCTTCTGTCCCGATCTTAACGATCACATCACCGCTCTGGATACCTGCATCCATGGCGGGCGAATCCATCACTATTCCTGTCACGTATGCACCCATCGGTACACCGCTTGCATTAAAGGCTTCTTCGGTGACGTCCGTACCGTTGACGCCCATATATGTCCTTACCCTGCCGTTAGACATTCGCTCAATGGTCTTCTTGATATCCGATATGCCTATTGCAGAGATCAGGTTCTTCGTATCACTGTTATTATGGCTCTGGTCTATCACGCCCAGGACCTCTCCGTTGAGGCCGACTATGATCCCGGTTGCATCACTGCTTCCGTAGATGTCGGTCGTGAGAAGAGTATAATTCTGATCCGTAAGATCGATCGTCGTATCCTTGGATGTGAGCATGCCGTATCCGACTGCCTCACCGCCGCCATAGAGTCTGCCCAGTGCGATCACCGGTGCGGCTAAGATGGTTGAGACCTTGGAATTGCCAAGGGTAGCCGGTACCATGGAATTCAATGTGCTCTCTTCAAGTCCCTCCATGGGTACCGCAACTATGGAAAGTCCGGTATTGGAATCAGAGGCCTTGATGGTCGCCTCGACTACAGTAGAGTCATTGAGTGTCACACTGATAGTCTCCGCATTTTTTATGACATCACTCATACAGAGTATGAGAAGTTCCTTGCCGTTATCCGTTATATAGAGACCGGGGGTGCTGTTCTTGTTCTCGTAGGAATTATCGAACCAGTCCACGTCACTGCTGACTCCCATGACTCTGACCATGGAACTCTGGACGGTTGTCGCTACCTTGTAGAGATCATAATACTGATCCCTGTACATGGTCATCGGGTCCACATCATTGGTCTTCTCAATGATCTGTACAGGCGGAGGTGTCACGGGTTCCTCCTCCTTAAGCATCATATCCTCAGGAAGGAGCTCGTCCGTATCCATAGGGATCTCCACGATCTCAGGTTCCTCCTCCGGATGAAGGATGTTGGTGAACACCGGCTCTAAAACTAAGAATGTAATGCAGGCTAATACGCCAAATATCACCGCCATGGATGCGGTGATAATGGTTCTCCTTAGGAGCTTCTTACGATTGAGAGGTCTTTGCTTAACTCTCTCCTGGATATTATTAAATTCAGTAGATGTTACATTGGTCTCTTCGCTCACTGATTATTTACTTTCCCTTAATCTGCCGACAAAGTGCTCTATCCTGCCCAGTGCTTCCTTAAGTGCTTCCATCGAATATGCATAGGATATTCTTAAGAATCCTTCTCCGCTGTCACCGAAGGCCGTTCCGGGCACAACAGCAACCTTTTCTTCCATCAGAAGTCTGGTCGCAAACTCATCACTCGTAAGTCCGAACTCCTTGATGCAGGGGAATATGTAGAATGCACCGAAGGGTTCGAAGCACGGCAGACCCATCTGCTTGAATGTATTGATAAGGAATCTTCTGCGCTGATTGTATGCGTCTCTCATCTCTTCTACGTCTCTGTCGCCGTTTTTCAACGCCTCGATTGCAGCGTACTGGCTGGTGGTGGGAGCACACATGATGGCATACTGGTGTATCTTGGTCATCTGTGAGATTATGCTCTCCGGACCGCAGGCATAGCCGAGTCTCCAGCCCGTCATGGCATAAGCCTTGGAGAAGCCGTTGATGAGGATGGTGCGCTCTCTCATACCGGGAAGGGAAGCAATCGTAACATGTCCCTTATCGGTATATGTAAGCTCTGCATAGATCTCATCTGAAAGTACATATATATCATTCTCTTCAATGATCGGAGCAATGGCCTCCAGATCCTTCCTCTCCATCACCGCACCGGTCGGGTTGTTGGGGAAGGGAAGTACCAGTATCTTGGTCTTGTCTGTTATTGCTGCCTTAAGCTCATCCGCTGTCAGCCTGAAGTCATTCTCTGCTTTAAGATCTATGATCACAGGCTTGGCTCCTGCAAGGATCGCACAGGGCTCATATGATACATAACTGGGCTGAGGAATGATTATCTCCTCACCCTCGCCGGGATTGATCATTGCCCTGAAGGCCAGATCTATGGCTTCCGAACCACCCACCGTGATGAGCATCTCACTCTTGGGATCATAGGAAACACCAAACCTTCTGCTTAAGTATGTGTCTATTTCCTTACGAAGCTCCATGAGTCCCGAATTGGACGTATAGAAAGTACGTCCCTTTTCAAGAGAGAATATACCCTCTTCTCTCACATGCCAGGGTGTATCAAAATCCGGTTCGCCCACACCAAGTGATATGGCATCCGGCATCTCATTAACAACATCAAAAAACTTACGTATTCCGGATGGCTTGAGTGCCACCGTAACTTTGGATAAAGGATCTCTCATAATACAAGTTTCTCCCTCTCATCAGACTTCTTCTTGGCAAGTATCGTTCCGTGATCCTTATACTTCTTGAGCACGAAATGAGTAGCTGTGCCGACTACGGAATCAAGTGTTGAAAGCTTATCGGATACGAAGCTTGCAACTTCCTTAAGTGTCCTGCCTTCCATGTTGACAAGCAGGTCATAACCGCTGGACATAAGATATACCGCCTGTACCTCCGGATAGTTATATATTCGCTCGGCGATCACATCAAAGCCCTGTCCTCTCTGGGGAGTAACGGTAACCTCGATAAGCGCTGAAACTGTCTCTATCGTAGTCTTCTCCCAATCTATAAGAGTATGATATCCGCAGATTATGCCTTCGGCCTCCATCGCCTTGATCTCATTCGCGACCGCGAGCTCATCGGCTCCGATCCTGACGGCCAGCTCGTCAATGCCTATTCTGCTGTTCTTCTCTAAGATCCGCAATATCTCTTCTCTCATATCATTCTCCATTCCGAAACGCCTCATCAACACATGAGACGAATCCTGCATTCTCAACGTCTACTTGCCTATTCTACCACAAAATCTTACATAATTCATCCCGTGCGGGCTTCTGTATGTGCTTCTTCTCATCATTATATATGATGACTCTATCTTTATCCTCCGAGATATGTCCTATGACTGTTGCCGGAATGCCCGCTTTCACATACAGTTCCATCAGCTCATCCGGAACGGAGGTGACCACTATAAGCGCACCGTCACTTCTTAGCTTATACGGATTGATGTCATAGAATTCACACAGTTCCACTGTCTCCTGCCTGATCGGTATATCCTTAAAAAATGCCGTCATTCCTACATCGGATGCCCGAAGGATCTCCCACAGTCCGGCGTAGAGTCCGCCCTCACCGCAGGCATGCATGCATCTCTCTCCGTGATCATATGCGATCTTTTCATCCAGATCAGTGCTTAAGAACTGCTTAAGTCCTTTTGCATCCTCCATGATAAAATCGGGATATCTTGACCTTAATTCCTCATGGCGGTTCTCGGCGATCCATACCGAACCGTACATGGCTATCCACTTGGTCACTACTATGGCATCACCCGGTTTTGCTCCGGTCAGACAGTCTTTCTGTGATAAAGAAGCGCAGCCCTGTTCTGAAGCTGCGCTTATTCCTCTTTCATCATTGATCAAATTAACAGTACCGATATCAGTGCTCATTGTTCTCCTATGGCTTCTGCCGCCGCCGCTGCCGCCTGGGCTGCATATGCACCGGCAACCGACCTGGCATAATCTATGCTGCCCGTGTCTATCGCTTCCTGGATCTGTGCCGCGACATCAGCATCTCCTGTTGCAGTTCCTATAACGGCTGTCCTCGGTACCGCAGTATAAGTACTGGTATTGAATACCTCGCGGCTCACTTCCGTGCCGTTCTCCTTAACGATCTTGATAAGCTCTGCCTTATAACCGGTATGCGCAGACTGAACTGAGGAATAACCTACAGGCTGTGCCGCGGAAGGAATGATCTTCTCACCTTCGGGAACTTTTGTCTCCAGGATATTTGTCTCAAACTCAACCGTTCTGTCAGCAGAACGTGTCTCCTTACCGTATACATTAAAGACTATCTTCTTCTCATCAGTCGTATATCCTTCGATGTAGATGGGATAGTCAAGGTTATTGATAAACCTGAAGTCCTTGCCTGATGACTCTGATATCGCCGCATCCTGTGATACGGGAACATATGTAACCACCATGGAATGATTGTTGCGCTCAACTATCTCCAGCTCCGCTCTGATCACTGCATTATACAGAGTTGTCGAAACCTGACATATACCGCCGCCCAGACTGTCGACCACAAGACCGTTAACATATGAACCGGCCATGTGATATCCGTTAGCCTCAGTAAACGGCTTGATATGATCGTATGCCGAGAACTCCTCTCCGGGATATAAAGTAGTCCCGTTGATCAGTCTGCAGCCGTTCGCAACATTGGCGGAACGGGATGCACCGGATGTCTTGTAACTGGTAGAAAATGAACCTAAGAGATCCTTTACCTGAGAGAGTTCTTCTTCCGTTCCCTTGGGGATATCGACCTGAACGGGCAGTTCTATCTCACAACTGCTGCCGCTCCAGCTTCCTGTCAGGAACTCTTCGATGAAGTTCACGGCCTCATCCTCATCAACTACTGCACCCTCTGAACCCGGTACGATGTTAAAGCCTTCATCATCCTTGCTGAGTGCTCCGTCTACGGCGTCGTGATTGTATATGATGCACTGTTCTTCAACGAACTGTCTTATGGCTGCTTCATTAAGGTCATACTTAAGAGGAAGCTTAACACCTGACCGTGCTATATCCTTCCTGTCCTTATATCTCTTGACCACATTGCCCTTGTTGGCGTAGGCGGCAGCCTCGTCAACAACTTCGGGATTGCCCCATGATAAGCCTATATCGCCCACGTGAAGGACTGCGCTCTCATTATCCACACAGTATACAGTGATATCGGAATCGCCGGCCTTAGCTATCCTGTCCTTAATAAGAGATTCAACTTCACGTGCCGTCTTGCCGGATACGTCAATATCACCTATGGAGATACCATCTGCAATGACAGTGTCCGAAGATGATGCGTTGCCTGCTGCATGTGTTCCGATACCCGATGCCGCAATGACAGAGCCGATTGATACAATTGTGATAATAAATAATGATATTCTTCTCATATTATGATAAATTGTATTTGATAAATATATGTGTTAATGCAAAGAAACGGAGACAAAGCGTTATCTCTACAGTATCGCGGCAGCAACCACTCCGCCGATCATGGCAACAACAAGAACAACTATGATTATGGTTGACATAATTCGACGCTTTTTATTGGTCATATTGAACATATTTTGCCTCCAATTTTTGTTAATATCTTACAAAAGGATTATATATGAATCTATCTACATTAGCAAGCGGAATTAGCAAATTTCCAATATTCTTTACATTCGTAGTATTGTCGATAATTTTCATGCTCAATGTGCGCCGTTCCAACAGGCGTATGAAGAAGAGCAGAGATGATTTCTGGGCCAAGGAGATACGTGCCAACAGCGTCCGGAGAAAGCCTCTGGATAATATCGATTTTCTTTCCATACCGTATGAGGAGCTTCCGCTGGATATTGAGACCGATGACGATATCGTAAAGGAATGCGTGGATCAGTTAAATGAGCTTAAGGACGAGCCGATCGCCAACTTCACGGGTATCACCAATACGGATCTTAAGCTCGAATATGGTGCACCCAATATCACGACTCTCTCAAGAGCCGACTCCAACTACACGATCTTAGTCCGGACTCTTCAGAATCATGCGGAGAGACTCCACGAACTCGGACACGATCCCGAAGCGCTGACCCTGCTTGAATATGCCATCAAGATAAGAAGCGATATAAGCAACACCTACTATCTGGCTGCAGAACTCTATGAGGCTTCAGGCAACACAAAGGGGATCGCATGGCTTAAGCGAAGTGCCGAGACTCTTAATTCGATCATGGTAACTCCCATCCTTCGAAAACTGAATGAAATGTATCCGGATGTGGAAGCATATTGAATATAACAAATAAGACCGGGATGATCCCGGTCTTTATTTTATCCTTTATTCGCCTTGCAGAGATCTGAGAGAAAGCATTCGCTGCAATTCGGGTTCTGTGCCTTACATATCGTTCTTCCCAAAGTGATTATATGTATGTTCCACAATATCCAGTGATCCTTCGGAAGCTTCTTCATAAGATCGTATTCTATCTTCTCGGGATCGGTCTCCTTAGTGATCCCCAGCTTACCCGATATTCGTTTTACATGGGTATCCACTACTATCGATGGTATATTGTAGATATTTCCGCGAATGACATTGGCTGTCTTGCGGCCTACACCGGGAAGTCTTGTGAGTTTATCAATTTCTGAAGGAACTTCTCCTCCATACTCATCCCTTAACACCTTACAGCATGCGATTATGTTCGCCGCCTTGTTATGATAGAAACCCGTGGAATGAATGTCCTGTTCAAGTTCCTTAAGATCCGCTTCGGCAAAAGCTTCGATATCCGGATATTTGACAAAGAGATCCTTGGTAACGATATTGACTCTCGCATCAGTACACTGAGCACTTAGTATAGTAGCTATAAGCAGCTGCCACGCATTCTGATGCTCAAGATAACACACATAGTCCGTTCCGTATTCGCTGTCCAGTCTGTCTAAAATACCCTGTATCCGCTCTTTTTGAGTCATTTCGTTATCTCCGCAAAAACGGGCTGATATGCTCAGCCCGCTGTAGGTAATAAGTTATCAGATCCTGAACACACCCAGTGAGTCACTCAGTCTGCCGGCCAAAACAGTCAGCCTGTCAGCCGCGCCCTTAAGATCGGACATGGTATCCTGCATGCCCTCAACCGTACCTATGGTATCTCCGGCAGTCGTAGCTGTCTTCTCTGATACCTCCGCCAGTGTGATAACAGACTTCTTGATATCATGGCTCGACTCTCTGAGCTTATCAACCTTACCGCTTATCTCGGTGATATTCTCTATAGATCTGTCAACACTGTCAGATACCTGCTCGGACTGCATCCTTGTCTCATCCAGCTTCCTCTGCTGCAGATCCATTGCATCATATACTTCTTTCATGATGGCTGCAGTATCCTTGGCCACATCCATAACTTCCTTAATGATGAGGTTGATCTCCCCTGTCGAAGAGTTGGACTGATCCGCAAGCTTACCTATCTGCTCAGCTACAACAGAGAATCCTCTTCCGGCTTCACCGGCTCTTGCAGCCTCGATAGATGCATTGAGCGATAGAAGTTCCGTCTCATCCGCAATATCCGTAATCAGCGTAGTTGCCTTCTCGATGCTCTGAACAGACTTGTTCATCCTGTCGATCTGCTCCTGAACCTTATCCAGGGACAGTCTTGTCATATCCGACTGGGCATGTAGTTCCTCTACTATATCACGGTTCTTCTGCTCCGCTGCCGCCATCGACTCCGCATATGATACCAGTCCTGCCATATCCGACTTGATCTGTTTGATCTCCTCATTCATCTCACTGACGCCGTCGGAAGTATACTTGGCATCCGCCGCCTGCGAGCTTGCTCTCTCTACGATCTGTTCCGTTGCACCAACAACGTCACTGACTGTGCCTCCGGACTCATCTGCCATGGAAGACAGTTTAAGCGCAGAACTGTTCAGATCGTCTGCTGCTTCCACGATACTTCCCACAATGCCTACCAGAGACTTCTGCAATTCCACGGAAGTTCTGTATATATCCCCCAGCTCGTCTTTACGCTTAAGAGTGGTCTTGCTGGGTTCCGCATCCAGCTTACCGTCACGGACAGTGACGAGGAAGTCTTTGATCTTCTTCATGGCACGGCCCATCCTGCCGGATATAAGGAGCGCGAACGCTACCGCTATCAGGATAAAAACAGCAGCGACTATAAGGATTATTATGGTCTGAGATCTTGTAGTCTCCGCAACGAACGCCGAGGGCGTAGCTATCTCTATGGCTCCGACAATGGATCCATCGGGGTTATACAGAGGAGTATAATACAGATAGCACTCGGTTCCCGAACCGTCTTCATTATTGAGTTCCTTGATAGTCACTCCCTTAAGGAAGAGATCCTCTCCGGCATTAAAGACAGCCACATATTCTTCATCAACATTACTTCCGTTGATCCTTCTGCCTTCGCCGTTATCCTTCTTCATGGTCGTGATAAGTCTCATATCACCATAAATAAGTGATACATCGAAGCCGGTCTGCTCCTTAAGAGCATCAATGAGATCATTCTTACCCGAGATCGTATTCTCACCCTTGGTAACCTTACCGCCTTTATTCTGCTTATACTCTCCTTTATAGAGATTATTGTATGTCTCCGCTACACAGGAAGCCATTATCTTAAGCGACTTCTGAATCTCTGACTCGATCGAATTCTTAAGAGTACGCACTGACAAAGAGACTATCACCAGTGCCACGACAAGCATGGGGACCGCACATACGGCAATAAGCTTGACGGTAAAACTTGAGCCAATACGTTTCTTCGACTTACCGGGCTTTTTTGCCTTATCGTTTTTCTTGAATAGTTTGAGTTTGAGTTTTTCTTTCATATCCACCACCCGAATACATTCTGTAATTGCCATAACCCGTTTCGATATACAAAGACCACCCTGACACATCATCAATGTATCGGGGTGGTCATCAGTATCATATTATGTCCTGACTTAAGGGATATCGATCAACCCTTAACGCTGCCTACTGCCACACCGCCGACTATGCTTCTTGATAAGAAGAGATAGACGACAATTACGGGGGCAATGGAAATGGCTATCGTAACGTACACCTGTCCCATATCAAACTTAAGGAAGTCAGCTGCACGCAACTGCGCGATCAATATAGGCAGGGTCTTCATCTTGTCCTTACTTAAGATAAGTGCAGGAGTGAAGTAATTGTTCCAGTTGGCCACAAATGTGAATATCATCTGTACTGCTATAGCCGGCTTCATGATGGGAAGCGAGATCGTGTTGAATGTTCTCCACTCTGAAGAACCGTCTATCCTGGCCGCCTCAACGATGGCACCGGGAAGAGCACTCTCCATATACTGCTTCATGTAGTAGAAAGTAGCAGGAGCTGCGATTGACGGTACTATGAGCGGTATGAATGAATCCATAAGCTTAAGGGATCCAACCAGCTTGATGAAACCGAGTGCGGTAACCTGCGTAGGGATCATCATGACAGCAAGGATGAAGGTGAATATCGCCTTCTTGGCCTTGAAATCATATACATGGATAGCGTATGCAGTCATAGCCGAAAAATATGTGCTCAATACCGCACAGAGACCAGCTACGATAAAGCTGTTGCGCATACCGTTGAGGATCGGAAGTGTACCATGGATAACATTGTTAAAGTTCTGGACCAGATACTTGCTGGGAACCAGGGTGAAACCTCTGCTTAACTCTGCATGTGATCTGCTGGAATTGATAAAGAGCAGATAGAACCAGAAAAGGCAGAGGAAAGTAAGTATGATCAAAACTATGTATGATATCAGTCTTCTGGCGAATAAACCCAAGCCGCCTTCCACATCATTGTATTCTTCGTTTGGCATGTGTCTCTCCTCCTCTCTTAATAGTCACTCTCGCCGGTAGAGAACTTATATACTACCAGGCTTAAGATACCCGTGATAATGAACAGGAATACCGACATGGCACCTGCCATACCAAAGTTCTTACTGAACAGATGCTTGTTCAGATACATGATCATCGTCATTGACTGTCTCATAGGTGTTCCATCACCGTTTGTTAAGATCTGAGGTACATCGAACATCTGCAGACCACC
>JAEEGL011683504.1_pt1 | contig 13569 bp, 6 predicted proteins | sample 9134231 | NCBI WGS metagenome assembly JAEEGL01 (sample SAMN16246548, study PRJNA631951) | gut metagenome | biome: gut microbiome; feature: rumen; material: fiber-attached | host: Bos | place: Iran: Karaj | collected 2018-10
CTTGCGCAGTCCCCAGTTCTCTTCGTTCTCGATGGTGGCACCGTTGTCGGTGAGCACGCTCTTGAACTTTTCTACCGTTTCCTTCATCTGATCATCAGACAAAACGGGAGTTAAAATGAAAACGGTTTCGTACTTGTTCATAAATTGCTAATAATAAATTAATTAATAAATGTTTTGCCAAAAAAGCGGGGCAAAGATACAACAATTTTCTGAATTGACAATCGATTGCCTCGCTTTTTCTCAATTTTTCTTTTTTTAGCGTTCTTTCTAGTGGGTCTGATGTATATTTATTTTGAGGTTACTGACAAAATGTTTATATTTGCAAAACCTCTGAACGAGGAAACCACTAATCACCTGTTAATCTATTGAAAACAATGGCAATAACAAAACCAAACCCAAATGAAAATAGGCCTACAGGATCTTTTCCTACCTTAGAACCGAAGCGCCTATCTATTTTCAACCCCTATAACAAGGATAGTTACGTTGGCAACCACAGCATCGATAAGATGTTCACGGCCATCAAGCCTGTCGCTATCATCAGTAATCGCAACATAAATTCCGTTGGTCGTTTTGTTGAATCAAGCGGTGGCGAATCCATCTACATCTACAAAATCCAAGGAAACTGTGCCGTTCTTCAAATTGATGTCAAACGTGCCTACATATCGGGGAGAAAAGATCATTATGTTGCTGTTGGCTTTTATGACAAGAACCTGAAAAGTCATCTCGACGCATGGGAAAAGGATAAAGAGGAAGCCACCGAAGAAGCGTACAAGATATCTGACCTGATATGGCACTTCGGTATCATCAAGAGGAGAGACATCATGTCGAAAAAAGACTGGCATGTCATTCCAAGGGAAATCTTTTCCAAGATTAACGATGAGGTATATCTGTGCATCTGCACCGAGGCAAGACAAGGAGAACCCGTTGTCAAGTGTGCGAAATTCCCCACGAGCCTGCCATTCTTTTACGACCTGCCGGTAGCTACATCGATTCACGAGGGTCAACAGTTGAAAGATTCCAGCATCGTCCTGGGCCGTGTTATGGAGTTCTCGATGAAAACCAGTTCACACTACACGCAGTGCCGAGGCAAATATGTATGGAATGATCCCGAACAAACCCTTGTCATCGATAGCGACAAAGCGTTTGAGTGCAGAAAGACCAATGAATATACATTCCGGAGAGGCACGCGCCGTGTTTACACTTGCCCTGAGATAGACCTATACATTTATGGGAAATCCCACGCCGAGAATGAAGTCTCGGCCTTCGTTTGGTTAAGTGGCAATGAGGACGACGAGATCAAAAAAGAATACATCTCTAATGGCTATGAGAGCCCCTATAATACCTATCCTAACGTCCTGGACTGCCTCTCGTCATTTACCATGTACGGCTCGATGGTGTCACTGACCAAATTCACGACCGAAAACGCTGCCAGATATGTAGTCAGGGCCTTGGCCAAGCAACCAGCGGGGAACAGGTGCATCTCAATCGACGGGAACAATCTGGTTAACCTGATGGGCGGCGCTCTCTTTAAGATAGAACGCATGATTATCCAAGTGATTGAAAACGCGAAAACAGATAAAAATAGGGAAATCACAAATGAAGAGTTAAGCATCATCGAGGATTTGTATGCCGTGAACAACGGCCATCTGTTCTTTGACACGCCTGTCACCTATGATAATAATCCTCAAGAGGAGGTAAGATATTATATGCAAGACGTGTTAGGTATCGAGGAAAACTCAAACGGATGCAAAAAGATCAAAGAGCTCTTAACCGATCTCTTTGAAAAGGTCTTTAATCTTGGCATCGGTGTTGACTACGTTTATTGTGATATTGAAGGCCTGTGGAACAATGCCAATTCCTTGCGAATAAGACGATTCTCCGAGAGGTATTTCAAGAAGCTGAAAACAGATGGAGCAGAGAACTCAAGCGGCTCGGAATTCTATAACAATATTGTTTTGCCAGAACTTAAAGGCCGAAAAGCGCTATGGAACGATATGCTGCATCGGGGATTCTCTACACCCGATTCACTGGCAAATATATCCTCGGCAAGAGATTCCGAGACGAGCATTCACAGCCGTTATGGCCTGGGCACATCTAATTACGCCAGCCGGCGCGATGTCAACATCTGGGATGCTGTCATGAAGGGATATCTGAATGACTTGTATTACCAATATATCATGTACCCCATCCTCAAGAGTCATCCCACGGCTAAATGCAGCGTATTCTGCCAGGCCCAGGCAAAAGGGTATATCAACCACGCAAAACGTTTTGAGACTTACCTGGGCGGCGATGTGAAACAACATCCTGATATGTATTCCAATAACGCCTTATATGGCGGTGTGTCGGGCGAATACTATAAAAAGCTGTGCATGGACAACTGGAAAATGTACCCCAACCTGAGAAACTTCTTTTCCTACTTTGTGGGAAGCATCAACGTGCTCAGAAGCATGCTTGTCTCGTCGCAAAGCGAGGAGCTCAAGAACGGCCGATTCAATGCATTTATCAGCAGTTTTAACATCTGGGTGAACGGATATGGTCTGAATGAGATGGATGAAGACACATTGCTGGAAGAAGAAACAGATCAGAATGCCCATCAATCCACAATAAATAACAAATACATCCAGACCCTGGAAGCATATTACAATGAGTTCATTTATCATGTGTTCTTGTGCAATCCCGATAAAGTGAATTCCTATTTCCATGTGGAAACTAAAGGGATTAAAAACCACGGAATTTACGGCAATGGAGGTACGTATTACTTCCCGTTCGGCAATGGAGAAGACTTCGAAAGCCACCAGAAATACTTTACCGACTGCTACTCCCGACTGCAAAAGGCTATAGACGAGTTGAACCACCTCTTCAATGGGCAAGCCCGTGAGACCATAGTCAACACGCTAGCCACCGAGACCGAACCCTACGTGATCTCGGGCGTTAATCTTAAGGACAAGGCCCTATGGCGAGTCACCCTGAATGAGCCCATCACCGAAGGCTCGATAAGGAAAACTGGCAATGAAATTGTCATCAGCCTCTCCAATGGCAGGAAAATATCATTTGTAACACAAAAGGAGCCTGATATCGCTGGAGCCATCGGAAAATACGGCCTGTGGATTGAGACCTCTCTCAACTATGAGCCCACGTTTAGTGCTGAAGACAATTATTACGAGAACAATCCAGCCCATATCTCGAATCTGGCTAATCTCAATGTCTCTTCATTATTAAAGTATCCAAATCGAAAAGAGCTTTATAATCAGTTGAATGAGAAGAAATTAGATGAATATGCGATAGCTGGTAACCAATTACTCTTCATACGTGAGAGAGCAAACACCATATTCGGTGAATCACCTCAGCTCTTCACCTTCTCGATGAAATTCAAGGTAAATCATGAAATGAGCGGTTACACACAGCTTTTCGGCTATAGTAGTCACCCCGTGCACATCGTCATCGGAAATAGAAATAGTTGTCTCAACACTCTGTCAGTTAGTGCATGGAAAAAGACATGTGAAGAAAGAGATAAGGACACTCTATTGAAGGTGGGCAACGAGGATTTAATCCCCGGAAAGAGCTATGAATTAATCAAATACATCGCCTTCCATCGTGATGGAAATCCTGGCAAGGTTGATTGCTACATCAGACAAGAATTCTGGAAGTTGGCTGAAGACGGCTTTACAAAAGAGAAGATTATTTTAACTGATGAATCAGAATATGATTTCACCGAAACAAATCCCACAACGTATTATTTCAACGACATCCCATTATTATCCAACCTAACTACATTTGGGCTGGATGCAATCACTCTTGAGGATTTCAAGGTCTATTTCACGCAGCAACACGAGAAGCTGGAACTGTTCAGGGAGAGTGACGGCGTGAACATCGGCCGTGTGAACAGACAAGTAGCGGCCTATGCCAACTGCCCCGTGGATACCACCTGCAAGGACAAGCTGCTGGGCAAATTCTCGTGGCTCAATGCCACCAACAAACCTGTGACCTACCACATCACTTTCAAGCAGAATGGAGTGGTACAGGCCCTTGACAATAAATACTCGACCATTACGGTTGAAGCCAATAGCGAGGGTTACGTCTTGATTCCGCTGCCAGCGCTCAACGACAGCACCCGACTTGTAGAGTTCTCGTATGAGAAGCCAGAGGTTCAGACTCCCAACAACATTGGAGGCACGAATACAACATTCTTTATGAACTATTACAATCAGAACCGAATAAAAACGATATCGGTCGATATAGTAGACGCCTAATCACCAATGGCCAAGCCAAACTATTTTTCAAAATTAACTCCGTTTACAAATATGGCAAGATCTAGCAAAAACAAACAGAAGCCCTTGGACAGCAGACCACTTAAGATGCTGCAGCCAATCTTCAACCCATACGACAAGAATAATTATGTTGGCAACTTCAGCATCGACAAGATGTTCACGGCCATTAAGCCAGTTCCCGCAATCAAGAATCGCCTCATGCGGTTGGACGGCTTATTTGGAGACCATTGGGGCTCCGCCACCACCGATACCATATACATTTACAAAATCAGCGGAAACACCGCCGTACTTCAAATTGACATCCCGTTTGCCTATAAATCCGATAAGTACCGAGACGAGTATATTGCCGTTGGCTATTACGACAAGAGCCTGAAAAATCATCTCGACGCATGGGAAAGGAATAAAGAAAAAGCCATTAAAGAAGAGTACAAGACACAGTACGAGATGTGGCACTTCGGCGCCATAAAAAGAAAAGACATGATGTCGAAGAAGGACTGGGTTGTTGTCCCAAGGGAGATCTTTTCCAATATTAACGATGAGGTTTATCTGTGCATCTGCACCGAGGCAAGACAAGGAGAGCCCGTTGTCAAGTGCGCGAAATTCCCCACGAGCCGGCCATTCTTTTACGACCTGCCGGTAGCGACATCAGTCCACGAGGGTCAGCATTTGAAAGATTCCAGCATTGTCCTGGGCCGTGTCATGGAATTCTCGATAAAAAGCAGTTCACACTACACGAAGTGCCAAGGCGAATATGTATGGAATGATCCCGAACAGCCCCTTGTCAACGATAGCGACAAAGCTGTTGAGTGCAGAAAGACTAAAGAATATACCTTCGTGCGAGGCACTAGCCGCGTTTACACTTGCCCTGAGATAGACTTATTCATTTACAAGAAATCCCCCAGTGATAGGGAGAAAGAGGTTTCAGCCTTCGTTTGGCAAAGCGGCAATGAGGACGATGAGGTCAAAAAAGAATACATCTCCAATAGTTATGAGAGTGCTTATAACACCTATCCTAATATCCTGGATTGCCTCTCAACCCACACGATGTACCGCTCGATGGTGTCGCTGACCAAGTTCACGGCCGAAAATGCGGCGAGATATGTTGTCAGGGCTCTGGCCAAGCAACCAGCGGGGAACAGGTGCTTCTCAATCGATGGGAATAATCTGGTTTTCCTGATGGGTGGTGCCATCTTTAAGATCGAAAGCATAATTGTCCAAGTGATTAAAGAAGCGCTAGCGAAAGAGAGACAAGCAAAAAAAGAAGGAAGAGAACTAACTGAAGAAGAAAAGCGAAAATTTACTGATGATGAGCTCAGCACTATTGAAGACCTGTATGCCGTGAACAATAGCCATCTGTTCTTTGACACCCTTGTCACCTATAAGAAAAGACCTCATGAGGCAGCCAGGCATTACATGCAGGACGTCTTAGGGATCGAGGAAGGTTCTAGCGGATGCATCAGGATTCAAAAGCTATTGACAAACCTTTTTGCTCAAATCTCAAAGCTTGGTATCATTCTAGACTATGTGTATTGTGACATCGAGGGTCCATGGAATAATGCGCGAGTCATGTTATCCAGACGTTTCAACGAGAGGTATTTCAACCAGATATCCACGACTAATACAGATTTCTACAATACCACTGTCCTTGAAGAGCTCAAAGCCAGAAAAGAGATTTGGAATGAGATGCTGAAGCGAGGATTGGATTTATCGGTCAAGCATCTGTGGGACACGTGCCTTGCTAACGACAACGTGATCAGCCGGCTCTCGTTCTATGGTCTAAACCCTGAAACATACGCCGTCAGACGCAACCCTAACATCTGGGATGCCGTCATGAAGGGGTATGAGAACGACTTGTTCTACAAATATGTCTTTACTCCCGTACTCAAATATCATCCCAAAGCCAAATGCAGCGTGTTTGCCCATGACAATGCCAAAGGGTATGTCAACCGTGCACAGCGTTTTGAGACCTATCTGGGAGGAAGTGTACTCCAGCATCCAGACATCTATTCTTGTGGCGTAATTTATGGAGAGGTTCCAGGGGAATACTACAAGAAACTGTGTATGGACAATTGGACGATGTACCCCAACAAGAGAAACTGCTACTCATACTTTGTGGGCAACATCAACATGCTGAGGAGCACGCTGGTATCAAGTCAAAGCGAGAAGCAGAGAAACGGCAAGTTCAATGTGTTTATCAGCAGTTTCAACATTTGGGTGAATGGCTACCTGTATAGCGACATTGATGGAGAAACTAAGCAACTCGTCAATCAATTAATAAACGACGAGGAGTTCCGCAATTCGCTGGAAGCTTATTATAACGAGTTCCTGTATCACGTGTTCCTGTGTTGTCCCGATAAAGCTAACGCTTATTTCCAGGTAGAACAAAGAGCGATTAGCGACAATGGGAGAACCGACGACGGAGGGACTTATTATTTCCCGTATGGCAATGGTAAAGACTTTGAAAGCTATAAGAAATACTATACCAACTGCTACGAAACACTGCAAAATGCCCTTAAAGAACTGAACGACATCTTGAAAGGCGAAGCATGTGAGACAACAGTCAGCACACTTGCATCTGAGAACGAGCCATATGTGCTCTCGGGTGTAAAGCTAAAAGACAGGGTGCTGTGGAGAATCACCCTGAATGAACCCATCACAAATAGCAACATCAACAAGAATGGGGACAACATCGTCATTAAGCTGTCAAACGGCAGGAGTATATCGTTTACCAAACTCGAGGGTTCGGTATTTAATAAAAACTTAGGTGGACTTGGCCAGTGGATTGAGACTTCTCTTAGCAATGAGCCCAAGTTTGATGCTGAAGACAACTATTATGAGAACAACCCAGCCTATTCCTCGCAGATAGACTACGACAAGCTCACTTCTGAAGTATTTGCAAATGAGTGCGATGAAACAAATCTGAAAGGTATCGCAGTAATTGGCACGTCTCTGAGATTACTAAAACCGAAGACAAACACCATATTTGGAGAGACGCCAAAATTTTTCACCACATCGACTAAATTCAAGATGAATCATGAGAATGGAGATGGCTATGTCTTACTCAATTATCTCTCAGGAGACAATTTTTTATTCACCATTGGAAAAGTAAACAAGAATTGTGGTGCCTTAACAGCATCCACAAAGAAGGGTAAACAGCTATCCATTAAAGGCCAACTTGCTCTTGGTGTCGATTACGAGTTAATCAGATACACTGCACTCAAGGGCGAGATAAGTGACAATGCATGGGTGGGTACTACACGGTTTGAATTATGGAAGTTATATTCAAATAAAACCAGGCAAACTCTTGTTTTTGATGATGAGTATGACTTCTATATCGACAATTCTCACCATGATCAGTGCTTTATTAATGGATTTGACATACTACAGAAGAGCACCGAATTCAGTTGGGACTCCATTAACGTAAAGGAGTTCAAGGTGTATTTCTCGCAGCAACACGAGAAGCTGGAGCTGTTCAGGGAAAGTGACGGTGTGAACATCGGCCGTGTGAACAAACAAGTAGCGACCTATGCCAATCTTCCCGTTGAGACCAAGCAGAGTGATACGCTCATCGGCAAGTTATCATGGTTGAACGCCACCAATCAGCCCGCAAGGTATGATATCTCATTCTCTACGTACAACGGCAACCGCAAGCTTCAATCGTTTGAGAATATCGCCAGCTTCACCGTCGGTGCTAACAGTGAAGGCCATAAACTGATTACGTTGCCACCGCTCATGAAGGGTGTCACCCGTGTGACGCTCGAATACAAGAAGCAGGGAAGTCTTGACTACAGTGTACAGCAAATCGAATTCTTCAAGAATTATTTCAACGAGAATTCGCACAAAGTGATCAGCGTTGATATCGTTCCCTGAGTGTTATCAACCGAATAACAAAGAGTTGGCGCAACCAAGTCATTTCGCACTTGATTGCGCCAACTGATTATTCTTGTATATAACCCCTTATCGGCCGATTGCTTGGTTGAAAACGCGGATGTATTCCTGTTGGGAATATAGACCGACTAGCTCTTTGGGATCGCCCTTGAGCGGACAGATGAGCAGCAGCGGGATGCTGCGGATCTGGAAGGCAGCTGCAATCTCGGGGTTCTTGTCCACGTTGATGCGGTAGAAGTCCACCTCGCCGTGGTAATACTGGGCGATGTCATGCAGAACGGGGGCAAGCCGCTTGCAGGGCATACACCAGTCGGCATAGAAGTCCACGACAACTGGGCGCGGGCTGACCATGTTCCAGTCCTTAGCGTTCCAGTCGGCAATCAATTCGGCGAACTGGGCCTGATTGATGGACTGGACATTATAAACGGTGTCCCCTTCCTCATCAACATGATACCGTTGAGCGTTGGCGGCAAAGGCCAGCGACAGGGTCACAAGCAGGAAAAGCAATAATCTCTTCATTAGTTTCTAGTTTCTAGTCCCTAGTTTCTAGTACAGTCCACCATTTACTGGTGAGCCTTGCGCAATAGGTCGTTGACGGTCTTGACGGGGTTGAACGTATCGATGGGCACCTCGACAAAGACGGTGTTCCAGTTGCTCATGGAGCCGTTCCACAGGCCGGGTAGCTCAAGGGCCTTGATGTCCACGCCATCCTTGCTCTTGATGCTGATGAAACCTGTCTCCTCATCGACAAACTTGCGCAGGTCAAACTTGATGCCCTTGTAATCCTTAATGTAGCACACCAGGTCAACGGGGTTGAAGTGGGTACCGCCTTTCATCATCTCGACAGCAGCAGGGTCGTCGGGGTTGATCTGGGCCGACTCAAGAATCTGAGGCGAGGCCGAGCCATCGGCATTATAGGCCAGGTAGGGGCCACCTCCAGGTTCACCCTCGTTGGGGACAACGCCACAGACGCGGATGGGCCTGTTGAACTTGTCATGCAACCATGTGGCCAAGGCAGCATCGTCCATGTCGTCGGTCGCTTTGTCGATGATGTTGAGGGTCTGGCGTGCATAGCGCAGCATCGCCTTGAGGTCATTGGACTTGACGTTGCCCTTGTCGAGCGCCTCAAGGTATTTCTTGAGCTGGCGCTGTACCTGAACGAGGTAGCCACCGATGACTTTCTTATAGCGGGTGCTCACGCTGCGCAAGCGCAGGGGCACGACGTTGTCCACGTTCTTGATGAACACAACGTCGGCATCGCGCTCGTTGAGGTTCTCAAGCAGGGCGCCATGACCAGCGGGACGGAAGAGCAGGTTGTCCTTAGCATCGCGGTAAGGCGTGTTGTCCATGTTGACGGCGATGGTGTCGGTCGAGGCCTTCTGTTCACTCAGGGAGATGTCATATTTCACGCCCCACACCTTTTCCATGAGGGGCACTTTGGACTTAATGAGTTTCTCGAACCCGCTACGGTGCTCAGGCGAAACCGTGAAGTGGATGCTCACACGGCGATCCACGTCGGCGGCATACTGGGCACCCTCCTCAAGGTGTTCCTCAAGCGGAGTGTGTACAGTACCTGCGGCGGCACGGTGGAACTTAAGCAGGGCCTTGGGCAAGGCGCCATAATTCATGCCTTCGGGCAAGAGGAGTGCCTTTAGCACATCGGCATAACGGCCTGCTGCGACCAGTTCGCTCACGTTATTCTGATAAAGCGTGACACAGGTCTTGTTCAACTGGGGATAAAACGCAAACAGGGTGATGCCATCAAAGAACTGACGCTCAAAGTCGGTCTCGGGTGCCGACTTGTCCTCGTTGATAAAGGCAAACAGGTTCTTGAACATGCGGCTCGCCGCGCCCGATGCAGGCTGGAATTTCTCGATGGTGGCTCCACCGCCTTGAAATTCTTTCCACACCTTGATACACTGGGTCTGCTGCTTGGCATCAAGGCGCATAATGCCATTATCAACTGTTGCTGCAGCTTCCAACTTGAGCCAGGGGAAACCTGTCTCGAATCTCTTGAGTTGAGCCTCAATCACAGGCTCGGTGATGCCCTTAGCGGCCATCAATTTCTTGTCATTCTCGTTCCACATAATGCTTAAACTTTGATTTTTGTCCCAAAATTAGTTTTTTAGCCACGTTTGTGCAAGCAAATTGACATAAAAAGGCTAAATTTGCGTGATTTTTTACTGGGAATAGACCCGATGGCAATGATTCAGGAGTATTTCACACAAGAGGAAAAGCAAGAACTGCTGCGGCTTGTCAAGGAATTGAACGACAAGCTGGGCGACCAGTTGTCGTGCCGCGACATCAACACGGTGCATGACCTCATCAAGCGGGGCATTACCGAGGCGGGCATCTTCAAGCGCGACCAGTATGGCCTGAATCCTGTTGTGCGCCACCTGCGCACAGCAGCGACCCTGTGTGAAAACATCGCGCCCGACCGCACAATGGTCATCGCCACGATGATCTATAACCTATGCCGCAAGGATTTCCTTGACGTGGAACGTGCAAGGGCTCTCTTTGGCGAGGACATCGGCCGCGTGGTTCACGGTCTGCTCAACGTGGCACAATTGTACAAGAAGCAGGCAGCAGTCGAGAACGAGAATTTTCATAAACTGTTGCTCACCTTTGCCGAGGACGTGCGCGTGATCCTCATCATGACGGTGGATCGCCTGGCACTCATGCGGGCCATCAACCACCATCCCAACGAGAAGTTTGTGCATGAGATTGCGAGCGAGTCGCGCTACCTGTATGCGCCGCTGGCTCACAAGCTGGGCCTGTATGCCATCAAGACAGAGATGGAGGACACGTCGCTCAAATACCTGAACCGCAAAGTATTTTCCCAGATTGCCACCCGCCTGAACGAGACCAAACAGGAACGCGACCAGTATGTCGAGGACTTCATCAAGCCCATCGACAAGCGGCTCAAGGAGGAAGGGCTCAAATTCGAGCTCAAGGGGCGCACCAAGTCAATCAACAGCATCTGGCAGAAGATGCAGAAACAAGGCGTGGACCTGAACGGCATCTATGACCTGTTTGCCATCCGTATCATCCTTGACACCACGCCCAAGGACGAAAAACGCGCCTGCTGGCTCGCCTACTCTATCGTGACCGACATCTACAAGGCTAACCCATCACGATTTAAGGACTGGATCACCATCCCAAAGAGCAACGGCTATGAGTCGCTGCACATCACCGTGTATGGGCCTGGTGACAAGTGGGTGGAAGTGCAGATACGTTCCCGCCGCATGGACGAGACTGCCGAACGGGGCGTGGCCGCACACTGGCGCTACAAGGGCATCAAGAGTGACGGCGATGTGGACAAGTGGATGAACGACGTGCGCGAGATGCTGGAGGCCAGCGGCCAGGAAGGACAGATGAGCCTGATGCGTAACATGGACACCAATCTGTACAACGACGAGGTGTTTGTGTTCACGCCCAAGGGAGACTTGATACACCTGCCCCAGGGCGCTACCCTACTCGATTTTGCCTTCCATATCCACACCCGTGTGGGGAGTACTTGCATGGGCGGCAAGGTGGACGGCAAGAACCAGAAAATCAACTACCGGCTGAAGAGTGGCGACACCGTGGAGGTCATCACCTCGGCATCGCAGTCGCCACGTCTGGACTGGCTCAAAATTGCTGTTACCAGTAAAGCCCGCACCAAAATCAAAAACGCTATCAACGAGCGGCGTGCAAGACAGGCGCAACTGGCGCGGGAAACACTGCAACGTCGCTTCAAGAACCGAAAAATCGAACCCGATGACGCCACGCTGGCCCGCATCATCAAGAAGATGGGCTACAAGACGACGACCGAGTTCTATGCCGCCATCCAGGAGGACATCATCGACGTGAACACGGTGGTGGAACAATATGAGGAGATCCTTGCCAAGCAGAACGAGGCCATCTCCCATGGCACCGCCGAGGAGTTCGTGCTCCAGCAGCCCTCGCAACAGGAAGAAAAGTTCAGCGACGACATCCTCACCATCGGTGATGACGTCAAGGGCGTCAATTACAAGCTGGCCCGTTGCTGTAACCCCATCTACGGCGACAAGATACAAGGCTTTATCGCCAGTGACGGCGCCATCAAGATACACCGCACTGATTGCAAAAACCTGCAGCACCTCAAGGGACGCTACCCCTATCGCATCATCCGCACCCGTTGGACGGGCAAAACGGGCAGCCAGTTCGTCGCCACGCTCAAGGTGCTGGGACGCGACGACATCGGCATTGTGGCGTCCATCACATCGGTCATCAACAAGACCGACAACTGCCTGCTGCGCAGCATCAACATCCAGTCCCAGGGCGGCCTGTTTGAGGGTGTGCTGACAGTGAACGTGAACAATATCACCCTGCTCGACGACCTCACCAAGAAGATCCTCAATGTCAAGGGCGTCAAGCAAGTGGAAAGACTATAGGAATTATGCAAGTTGTTTCGATAGATAAGTCAACCATTAACGAAATGCCACGGGTCACCTTCCCCGGGCACATACACATCATCGCCGCCATATCCCAGGTCAAAAGCGCAGTCACGGCCCTGCGCACTGCCCCGATTGTGGGATTTGACACCGAGACACGCCCCTGCTTTCACCGCGGTGAGCGCCACAGCATCGCCCTGCTGCAGCTTTCGACCGAGAGCGACGCGTTCCTGTTCCGCCTCAACAAGACAGGCGTTCCCACTCCATTGAGACAATATCTTGAGGACAAGAATTGCATCAAAGTAGGACTCTCGACTACCGACGACTTCCACCAGATTTCACACATCTGCCCAGGGCTGCAACCAGCTGGCTTTGTTGAACTGCAACAGTTGGTCAAGCAATATGAGATAACCGACATGAGCCTGCAAAAGATTTACGCCATCCTGTTCCAGCAGAAGATCAGCAAGAGCCAGCAACTCACCAACTGGGAGGCACCACAACTCACCGAAGCCCAACAGCAGTATGCCGCCATCGACGCGTGGGCCTGCATCCGCATCTATGAGCACCTGCAGAGCGGCCAATTCGTGCCCGAACACTCCCCCTACTACCACGAACTTGTCGAAGAAACCACCTAAATAGTTTTTCAAGTTTTTTATGAGAAAAATCGCGCCAAAACGCTTGTTTGGCACGAAAATTGTTGTACCTTTGCAGCCCGTTTACTGCGGACACATACTATTGGGGCTGACTGGCTTTGACAGCGTGTAGAGGTGGTAAGCAAGCATGCAGAGCGATAATGGCCATGCTCTTAAATATCAGTCATTGACACAATTAAATGGCGAAAACAACTACGCTCTCGCTGCCTAACCGAAGCACAGTAAGTTCGGCTTTATCGCTGCCCAAGGGGCAGTGACGAGACATCACCCAACTGCCCTCGCGCCGAGGCGGGTTGAAACGGTGGTGCAGGAATATCGGCGATAGGACAAGGCAAGCCTCGGGCC
>JAEEGL011911593.1_pt1 | contig 13569 bp, 8 predicted proteins | sample 9134231 | NCBI WGS metagenome assembly JAEEGL01 (sample SAMN16246548, study PRJNA631951) | gut metagenome | biome: gut microbiome; feature: rumen; material: fiber-attached | host: Bos | place: Iran: Karaj | collected 2018-10
AACATACAGACACAGTAAAACTTAATAAAGTATATACACATTTGAAATGTATATGTTGGATGAAAGCAATCCTCCAGGACACTTTGTGCTCTGGAGTTTTGCTGTAAACAATATGAGAAAGGAAAAATAAACCAATGGCAATTAATAAGACACCTGTTTTAAAGAGATGCAGATCTCTGGATCTTGATCCTACATTCCTGGGCTACGATAAGAAGTCCAAAAGAAAGAGCAGCAGAAGCGGCAGAAAGATGTCCGAGTACGGTCTTCAGTTAAGAGAAAAGCAGAAGGCTAAGTTCATCTATGGCGTACTGGAGAGACCTTTCCGTAACTACTACGAGAAGGCTGATCGTCAGAAGGGCCAGACCGGTGAAAACCTTATGGTTATGCTGGAGAGCAGACTGGACAGCGTTATCTTCCGTCTTGGTTTTGCAAGAACCAGAAGAGAGGCTCGTCAGGTTGTTGGTCACAGACACATTCTTGTAAATGGTCAGACCGTAAATATTCCTTCTTACCTGGTTAAGGCCGGCGATGTTGTTGAGATCAAAGAGAAGGCAATGAGCTTAACAAGATACAAGGAGATCCTGGAGACTACTGCAGGAAGACTGGTTCCCGAATGGTTAGACGCTGATCATGAAGGCGGAAAGGGTACTGTTAAGTCTCTGCCCACCAGAGCTCAGATCGATGTTCCGGTTGATGAGATGTTAATTGTCGAGTTGTACTCTAAATAATACTAATTTCCATAAAGGAGGGTATTTGCAGTGTTTGATTTTGAAAGACCGAATATTGAGGTTGTTGAAATTTCTGATGATAAGAAATACGGCAAATTCGTAGTAGAACCCCTTGAAAGAGGCTATGGTCTTACGCTTGGCAATTCTTTACGCAGAATCATGCTTTCCTCTTTACCGGGAGCAGCAGTAAGCAAAGTTAAGATTGACGGCGTTCTGCATGAGTTCAGCTCTATTCCCGGTGTTAAGGAAGACGTTACTGAGATTATCATGAACATCAAGTCTCTTGCTATCAAGAATAGCAGTGAGACCAATGAAGACAAGGTTGCATATATCGATTTCCACGGTGATGGAGTGGTACGTGCTTCCGATATTCAGGTTGATCAGGATATTGAGATCATGAATCCCGATCAGGTAATTGCTACCTTAAATGGCGGCAAGGATGCAAAGCTTTACATGGAACTGACCATTACCCGTGGCAGAGGCTATGTAAGCGCAGACCGTAATAAGAATCCCGATCTGCCTATCGGCGTGATCGCTATCGATTCCATCTATACTCCTGTTGAGCGCGTTAACATGACGGTACAGAATACCCGTGTTGGCCAGCAGACAGACTTTGATAAGCTGACACTGGATGTTATCACCAACGGAACACTTGCTCCCGATGAAGCAGTCAGCCTGGCAGCTAAGGTATTAAGCGAGCACTTAAGTCTCTTCATCGACCTGTCCGAAAACGCTAAGAGCGCTGAGGTTATGGTTGAGAAGGAAGACGATGAGAAGAGCAAGGTTCTTGAGATGAGTATTGACGAGCTGGAGCTTTCCGTTCGTTCTTACAACTGCTTAAAGAGAGCAGGCATCAACACCGTGCAGGAACTTACTAATAAGACCTCTGAGGACATGATGAAGGTTCGTAACCTTGGTCGTAAGTCCCTGGAAGAAGTTCTTGCCAAGTTAAAGGATCTGGGCTTAGAGCTTAATTCCGGCGATGAAGGACTGAACTAATGCATCATGTGCTGTGATATAAGACCGATGTGCGTTTGCAGCATTTATGTACTATTAACTGGCAGTATATCTGTCTACCAGCGTAGGATCAGTAAGACCAAAGAGCGTGATCTTATGTATTGAAAGGAGTCATTAAAATGGCAAAGTACAGAAAACTTGGAAGAACATCTTCCCAGAGAAAAGCACTCTTAAGAAATCAGGTTACCGCACTTCTTTACAGAGGTAAGATCGTTACCACAGAAGCTAAGGCTAAGGAAGTTCAGAAGATCGCTGAGCGTCTCATCACCCTGGCTGTTAAGGAAAAGGATAACTATGAGACCGTTACCGTTAAGGTAAAGGTTCCCGATCGTGATAAGAACGGTCAGAGAGTAAAGGAAGTAAAAGACGGCAAAAAGGTGACTGTATTCCACGAGGAAGAGAAGCAGATCAAGAAGGATAACCCTTCCAGATTACATGCAAGACACCAGATGCTCAAGGTTCTTTATCCTGTAGTAGAAGTTCCCGCAAAGGCTGCAGGAAAGAAGAAGAACACCAAAGAGATCAACATGGTTAACAAGATTTTCGACGAAGTTGCTCCTAAGTACGCAGATCGTAAGGGTGGTTACACCAGAATCGTTAAGATTGGTCAGCGTAAGGGTGACGGTGCCGTTGAAGTTCTGTTAGAGCTGGTATAAGGCTTACCGATTCCTATGAGTTAAAGTGTTGCTGTGAGAAAATCATAGCAACACTTTTTTTACAAAAAAACGGGGTGAAATTTGATACAATCGCCAATATACACCATAGGACATATGTACTATGATAGGTATTGGGCGTGTGGGGGAGCATTCTTATTTGGGTATCATGCGGGGAACATGAGATGGTCATGGAAAAATGGTCCAGAAAGGACATAAATGACCAGGATATCAGGGATCTCAAGATGATGTATATCGTCCTGATCCTGTTTCATCTGGTTCTTGAACTATTATATGCATATATCGGCTGTATGCCGATGTATGTGATCAATATGCCGGTACTTCTGGGATATTTCTTTTGCCTGCGTTTCATAAAGAGAAAGTATGCGGCACTGATCATGCTGATCGCATATATTGAGACGCTGGTGCATTTTAATCTGGCGTCTTTCTTCCTTGGAATGGGATATGGCTTTTATCTGCCGCTTACGGGCCTGCTGATCGGGTTCTGGTTTGCAACCGTAAAGTATTGCTCGGACCGCGTGGAGAGGCTGTTTAGGATCCTCTACACGATAGCCTGCTGTGGATCCATGATCGGGATATATCTTTACACCCGGTGGATCGGAACGGATACCGTGACTGTGACGCATCCATCTCTTCAAAGCACTATCTATATCATCAATATCCTGTGTTCCTTCGTGTTTGTGGTTGGGCACATGTCTCTGAACAATATCCGTATCGCAGAGGAAGAGCATTACCTTACCCGGAAAGCGGAATACGATGAGCTGACCGGCTTAAGGAACCGCATCGGCTTGGATCATGAGATCAAGAAGCTTAACCTGGCCTGTGAGAATACCAATGAGAAGTATGCAGTAGCTATGCTGGATATTGACCTGTTTAAGGAGATCAACGATACCTACGGCCACATCGTAGGAGATCAGGTACTGCGGGAGCTGGGAAGTATTTTTGAACGGGAAGTAAAGAAGAATATCATCTGCGGTCGCTGGGGCGGTGAGGAGTTTCTGTTTATCACCGTAGGCGAAGAGAATGTGGCAGATTTTGAACGGGAAATGGAGCGGCTACGGTCCTTCATCGAAGGGCATCTGTTCCGTACCGGTAACATTATGATCCAGTTAACCGTATCCATCGGCATTGGCGCCAGAGACGGCGTATTGGATCGCAGAGCGGTGGAAGTAGCCGATCAGATGCTGTATAAAGCAAAGAATAACGGCAGAAACCGCGTAGTAGTAGCATAAGACAAAGTGACGGGGTGTGTGGTCTCTTGGGGACGGGGTTAGTGGCTCATTTTTTCGATAAAAATGAGCCACTAACCCCGTCCCCAAGAGACCACACACCCCGTCCTATTTGTCTTTCACGGCTTCTTCTCAAAGTGTTGGTAGTCCTTCACGGAGTTCCAGTTGCCACCCCAGGTAAAACCATGCTCCAGAAACAATCTGCAGCACAGATCGTCTGATGTGATCTTATAGGGAAAGTCTGCTTCCCGATCCGCATAAGCCTCAGCACCTTCCGGTGTAATATTCCGGCTTCCATCCTTGTTATAGGTAATATAGGGATTGTAGAAGGGATTGATATCCACAGCCAATCCGTAAGCATGTCTGGACAGGTGATCACTGCCTGCCACCACTCGGTAATTAAAGCAGCTGGTATTATCATCGGCGCAGGATAAGTCATCGTCTCCGCCATAGGCATCGATCAGAACCATCTTATCAATCTGATATCCGGCATCGTATAACGCTGCAAAAATCTCCAGCAGGTCCTCTGCAATGGAAGCGTTACAGATCAGTTCCCCCTCTTTTGTCTCTCCATCAAAATCCACATACAACACATGCAGATACCGAAGGTCATCATAGGTTACAACCGGCTCCGGGACCTCATACGGGTCTGGATAAGAAACACCTGTAATTTTATCTATCAAAGATGCAGACAGGTTTTCACTGTAAAAGTCTTCCCGTAGGGTAGTCCTGTTAAGAGAACTGTCGTTACCTGAAGGTGTACTGATAGACTCGTCATCTGACAGGGCTGACGCACCAACATCTTGAGACGATTCGGAAGAAATTTCCATATCTTGTTCGACGGAAGTGTCAGTAGATGAGGGCTGATCCGAGGCATTGGAAAGCCCGCGTGCAGAGCTGTCTTCCGGATCGGATGCGGCATCTGCAGCGGATCCGTCCTGGGAGGCATAAGCAATGTCGGGATTTTGCTGTGCATACTCCGCCAGAGTTTCTCCGGAGAGAAGTCTGGAGAGAAATGCAGCTCCCATGATCAGAATCAGCAGGATACCAAGGGTTTGAAGAATGGTCTTATTGGGACCCTTAAGATTATTCATACATCCTATTGTATCACGATTTAACTTGGGCACAAGATGTAGTGGCAAAAAAGCGGAACATTTTGCAGGAAGCAAACGCGGCAGGAAAGGGGATTTTGCAAGTTAGAAGGATAAAACCAAGACAACAATCTCGCACCGAAATGCAAAAAGAAGCATTTTGAATCCCGGAAAGAGAAAATATCCGAACGAATCGAAAAACTTCCTGCAATCGTCAGAATCCATTTGCAGGAAATGCTGCGGCAGAAATGTAGAGAAACCATATCAAAAGAGAGAGGGATGATCCGGACATGAAAAGTAATGTATAAAAATGCAGGTAAAATTGAAAATGAGATATAGTACATTATGCCTAGAAGTAGTAAAATATTCTTGCTGTGAAGCATTTTACGGAAATAAATACGGAAAGAAGGATATGCAAGATGAAATCAACCATTCAGAACGGCACCGTTTCGGCAACCTTTGACACCTTTGGCGGAACCCTTACCTCTTTAACCTGCGAAGGTGTGGAATATATCTGGAAGGGAGACCCTGCATACTGGAGCGGACAGTCCCCGGTGATGTTTCCCATGTGCGGAAGCCTGAGGAATGACACCGCCACCATCGGAGAGGGTAAGACCTGTACCATGGGCCGCCACGGTATCGCCAAGAATCTGGAGTTTACAGATGTAACGGAGAAGGTCGCAGGCAAGGACAGCACCCGCAAAGTCTTTGAACTGACATCCACAGAGGAAACCAGGAAACAGTACCCCTTCGACTTTTCCTTTTCCATTGAATATACATTAGAAGAAAGAGGTATCACCTTTACCTACCATGTAAAGAATACCGGTGATGTGACCATGCCCTTCTTTACAGGCGGTCATCCCGGCTTTAACTGCCCGCTGCTTCCCGGCGAAGAGTACACGGATTATAGCCTGACCTTTGAAAAAGAGGAGACAGCCAACTGCATGTACCCTCTGGCAGAAGATCCCAAGCTGCTGAATCCTGATAACCGCCGGATGGTGCTTAATAATGAGAAAACGCTTAAATTAAATCACGATTTATTTTTGAATGACGGACTGGTATTTGATTCCATTTGCTCTAAGAGCGTAACCTACTCCAATCCAAAGACCGGTAAGGGCGTGCGCCTTGATTTTGCAGACTTTGATTACCTGGTAGTCTGGTCGCCGGTTAAGGCTTCTCCCTTTGTCTGCATCGAACCCTGGCTTGGCTTCTCCACCCTGGGAAGCGAAGACGACGTATTTGAACACAAGCAGAATGTGCAGTTCTGTGAACCAGGACAGGAGCGGACGTATTCCTTTACTATCACCATTTTGTAAACTGTTTTTGTTTTAGCCGGGAGGAAAGCTTCCTTGAAGACCCAAACCAAGAACAATAAGATTCATATCGCATTGCCTGTAATGCTGTTCATTCTGCTCATCGTATGCCTGGTAGGGATCGAGCGGATCTTCAATTATGCCATGCAGAATCAGACCCGTCAGGTGGCCTATAATCAGCTGGAAACCGTCTCTGCGGACCTCAGGGAAGAACTTCATCAGGCGGAGGTTTCCTGCTGGAAGGTAGCGGAAGGTTGTGAGAGACTTCTCTATCAGTTTGCTTCCGACGAAGTACTGATGCAGTATTTTTTACGGTGCAACGAAGAACTGGCAGATGAGAACTGCTTTAATACCTATCTGGGCAGCGACGATAAATATGTGATTCCCGGTATCAGCCCGGAAGATGATTATCAGTGCGCCGATCGTTTGTGGTACAAGGGGGCCAAGCGTTCCGGCAGGGGACAGGCCTACATTTCCCCGCCTTATATCGATGCGGTGAGCGGGAATTTCTGCTTTACCGTTTCCATGAAACTCAGGGAAAAGGACATGGTAGTGGGTCTGGACTTCTACCTGACCAATGTACAGAAACGCCTGGAAGAGCTTAGTCGTACCCTTGGGGGTGATACCATTCTGGTCAGTGACTCCGGTGAGGTCGTTGCCTATTCCGATGTGAGTCTGGTAGGAAGCAAGGTAGCGGACTCTCTTCCTCAATATAGTGCCACCATCCAGAAGATCTTATCTTCCGGAGAGGACAGCATGTCCTTTGTAAATACCATCAGCGGCAGTCCGGTGCTGGTCATGTTCCGCAGGACCTCTTCCTCCTGGTATCTGGTATCTTTTGCCAGCGACCGGATCATCAACCGGGCACTGTATATCCATCTGTTTGTAGCACTGGGCGCTGCCTTTGTGCTGATCTTTGCCCTGACGGTGCTGGTGATCCGCCAGAGCACCGTACGGCAGAAACTGGCCAACAATACCGTTTCCGAACGGCTTCAGATGTATGAGCAGATCCAGGAGATCCGCAGTATGGAGCAGAACCTGATGTTTTCCTGTGACCATGAAAAGATGAGTCGCTATCAGGATCAGAAGGCGTACATGAACTCCATGCAGAACCAGATCGCCAAGTTGGGTATGCTGACCGACGAGCTTTTAGGGCATGCATCCTCTGCAGTCCCCAAGGCAAAACCGGAACCCAAAAAGACCGGTAAAAGCAGAGAGACCCAGAATCGCCGGATCCTGGTGGGCGTTATGGTGGTCCTTTGTATCGCCATGGTCATCAGTCTGGTACTATCCACCACCGTACTTACCCGCAGTGCCAATGAAAAAATGAAGGCAGAGACCGGTGGTTACAGTAACGAACTGAAGGTATGGATCGCGGAACAGAAATCCATTCTGGATATGTACGTCAGCTATATTTCCGCAGATCCCCGGATCCTGGAGGATTATGAGGGCTGCGTTCGCTGGCTGGCCGATGTGACCAAAGACTATGACAGTATTTCCGTCAGCTATATGACCAATCCCGAGGCGGAGCATACCGTGATCATGAATAACGGCTGGCAACCGGAGCCCGGATGGAAGGTAGAGGATCGCCAGTGGTTTATGGATTCCATGGCCTCCGAAGCGGCCGACGGCTTTAACATCTCTTCGCCGTACTATGATGAACAGACCGGATTATACTGCGTGACCATGTCGGAACGGGTCTATAACGGATCCGGCGATTTCATCGGTATCTTCGGTATCGATTTTTATCTGGATAAGCTGACGGAGATCCTCAGCGAGAGTTATACGGATCAGAGCTATGCATTCCTGGTGGACTGTGATGGTAACATCATCAATCATCCCGATAAGGAATATGAATTAAACAATAACGGTGGTTATTCTGCTGAAAAAGCAGGCTATCTGGAGATCCTGTATTCCGACCACCCCGTTTCCTTTACGGATTATGACGGAACCTATGCCGTCGCCATGAGCACCCTGGAGGAAAATTCCCAGTTCTTTATCGTGCTGGTGAAGAACTGGAATCAGGCCTACGGCGCTGTGATCAGCTACAACCTGCTGTTTGTCATCATCTTCGGCATCTGTATGCTGGGTATTCTGTATTTCCTGCGTTCCCTCATGCGCTGGCAGGAGGAGACCAACGACAAACTGCAGGAATCCGCAGAGCAGGCGAAAAAGGCAGATGAAGCCAAGAGTCAGTTCCTGACACAGATGTCACATGAGATCCGGACCCCCATCAATGCGGTACTGGGCATGGATGAGATGATCCTTCGGGAAACGAACAGCGAAGCTGTAAAAGGCTATGCAAAAGATATTCAGAATGCCGGCAATTCCCTGCTGGTGCTGATCAATGATATCCTGGATCTGTCCAAGATCGAATCCGGCAAGATCACCCTGATCCCGGAGATTTACGAGCTGTCCGATGTACTTACCGGCGTGGTGCAGATGATCCGTTTCCGTGCGGAAGCTAAGAACATCCAGTTCATTACGGAGATCGATGCGGATATTCCCGGTATGCTCTGCGGCGATGATGTGCGCATTAAGCAGGTCATCACCAACCTTTTGACCAATGCTGTAAAATACACTCCCGCCGGATGCGTATGGTTTCGTGTAAAGGGAAAACGTGACGGCGACTATGAAGACTTATATATAGAAGTAGAAGATACCGGTATCGGTATCCGGGATGAGGATATCCCCCGTATTTTCCGTAATTTTGAGCGTATCGACGATGAACAGACCCATCACATCGAAGGAACCGGACTGGGTATCAGTATCACCCAGAAGCTCCTTGGCCTGATGCATTCCAAGCTGGAAGTGGAGAGCAGCTACGGCCACGGCAGCAAGTTCTATTTTACTATCAGACAGCAGATCATCGATTCCACGCCCGTGGGCAATGTGGAAGAACTGCTGAAGGAAAAGGCAGAAGGCACAAATGCCAGAGAACTGTTCTATGCGCCTTCGGCGAAGATCCTCTTAGTGGATGACAATGACTTAAACCGCCGGGTACTTTGCGGACTCCTTAAGGATACCGGCGTACAGGTAACGGAGGCTTCCTCCGGTGCAGAGTGCCTTAAGATCGCAGAGAAGACTCATTTCCATATGATCTTCATGGATCACATGATGCCGGAAATGGACGGTATCGAAACCTTCCGGAGACTTAAGCGGGAATGCGATATCAACGCTACAACACCGGTCTATATCCTGACGGCCAATGCCATCGCAGGAGCCAAAGAACAGTACCTGGAGGAAGGCTTTAACGGATATCTGACCAAGCCGGTGGATGCGGAAAAGATCGAGAAAGCCATCTTTGAAAATCTCCCGAAGGAACTGTTGGAGACGCCGCCTAAGGGACGAAAGCTCCATCAGCAGACCGATGAAGGTTTTAACCTGGATGATTATCCGGTGATCGGCGGCATCGACTGGAAATACGCCTGGGCCCATTTATCCGATGAGGAGCTGATCCGGGAAACGGTTCTGAACTTCCTGTTTTCTGTGCCGAAACACATAAAAGAACTGGAAGATAGTAGCAGCGCTCTACGGGGATCTACAACAGCAGGTGATGATGGGGCAAAAGATACGGTGTTGGATACCTACCGCATCCTGGTACACTCTATTAAGAGCGAAGCCGCAACCCTTGGCATCATCCCGCTGGCAGGACTTGCCAATATCCTGGAATATGCGGCCAGAGATAATGATATACCAACCATTGAGCAACTGGAGCCTACGCTGGAAAAACTCCTTGCCGAGTACGCGGCTCAGTTAAAGGAAGCTTTTGCAAAGGACGAGAAAGAAAGCAAAAAACAAGTAGACGATGTGGACGCCATTAAGGCAAAATTGGAAATGATAAAAGTTGCCATGGTGGATCTGGACGTCGATAAGGCAGATCCCATAATGGAGGAACTGTTACAGTATACCTACGCACAGGACGTGCAGGAAAAAATGGAAGAATTAAGGGCGGCTGTTGCTTCCCTTGACGGGGACCTGGCGGAAAGCCTGGTCAGTGACATCTTTCATATGCTATAAATACTTAGGAGAAGGACACATTATAATATGAAAAAAGTCATGTTGATCGGCAAACTGAATGCTACGGTGAATGAGCTCAACAACCTGCTTTCCCAATATCTGATCCTGCAGCTGTGCTCGGAGGATCCTTCCGCTGTGCCAGGCATGATGCGGATCGTCAAACCGGATCTGGTGATCATATCCCTGGTAGGCGGCGCGGCAGAGATCGATATCTCTGTATTTCGCCTCTTAAGTACCAACTATCCCAACATTCCGGTACTGACCATCGGTAACGATCAGGAGCGTGCTCCCTTTATGACCTACTACAAGGACATTCAGTTCCGGCACCTTTCCCGTCCTATTTCCAGTCAGCAGGTGTTGGAAGCGGCCTGGAAGACGCTGGGGCTTGGGGATAAGATCGTCCCCTTAGATACCGGTGAAGACGGAAGCGGCAGACCCAAGGTCCTGGTAGTGGATGATGATCCGGTAACCCTCCGCGCTGTAAAAGGTATGCTGGATAGCGAATTTGATGTGATCCTTGCTACTTCCGGAACCAAAGCCATCGCCACCATGGGCAGAAAGAGGCCGGACGTGGTGTTACTGGATTATGAGATGCCGGTGGTGGACGGTAAGCAGACTCTGGAGATGATCCGTTCCGAAGAAGAGCTTAAGGATCTGCCGGTGATCTTCTTAACCGGTAAAAGCGACAGAGCCCATATCCACTCCGTACTGGCCCTTCGCCCGGCTGGCTATATCTTAAAGCCGGCAGAACGGGAAAACCTGATAGCGTCCATTCGAAAAGCCATTGAGATTAAATAATAAAGAAAATATTAAATTTTTTGACCTCTTTATGAAACATCCAACGTCTTTATAAATGAGGGGGGTTATGTAGCCTCCGAACTTATGACTGTAAAGAGGTAAAACGCCCGCACCATCGAGTCCTGTTTACACACATTTTTATGTGGAGCAGGGCTCTGTTTTTTTGCTGAAAAATCTTCCTGAGGGGGGAGGCGGCCGGAGGGAGGGCTGCAGGCATGAAAAGAGAGCTGCTCACAAATTCAGAGGAAGGATATGAGAAAGATGAGAGGAAAAAGAGTTTCCAAACGACTTCTGGCTGTTGGTCTTTCGCTGATGCTGTCTATGACAACATTCTGTGGCGACTATGTAATGTCCAGAGCAGAAGAAAGTGCTGCCGTACAGGAAATCGTACAGGCAGATGAAAACGCAGCTCCCGCAAGCGTTGTTCTTGAAAGTAATGATGAAGATCTTGTAAGTAACGTACAGGTGCTTAGTCTTGGAGCACCCGGCCACGGAGGACATCCCGGCCCCGGAGGAGGCCCCGGAGAAGGCCCCGGCCCCAGACCCAGCAATTCGCCGACGCCTCCTACGCCTCCTAAGCCCGGTGAGAGCACAGCGCCTGCGCCTACAACTTATCCCAGTGCGATCGTAACTCCTACCAACCCCACTGCATCTCCCAGCACGCCGGTTGAGGACGATCCTTCTGAGACACCCAGCACCGTTCCTTCGGAAGATCCCGTAGAAGAAAGCTATATGCCTTCTTTCGATACCAGCAATCTGCCGATTCCTTCGTTCGATGTTAGCCTTCTGCCGCTTCCGTCTACCGATGTCAGCTTCGTACCGGTAAATCCTTCAGATGATATCGATGAGACTGAGGAAACCGAAGAGACTGAAGAGACCGAGGAAACTGAGGAAACTGAGGAGACTGAGGAAACTGAGGAAACCGAAGAAGATATTTCCGAAAACGACATTTCCCAGAACGATCCCGAAGAAGAATTCATCGGCCAGTACACTCTGACCATCAAGGCTGCTGACGGTAGCGTAGCTGCAACCAGAGGCTATGATGCAGGCGCTGATGTAACCGTAGCAAATCCTACCAAGGGAGAATCTGTATTCTTAGGTTGGAGCAGAAGCTGGACAACCAAGGAAAAAGGTTATGCCGGTATCTTCCCGTTTGGTTACTTTTATAAGTACGATGAGCCTCATTCCGATTACATCCACTTCGATGCCGCAGCTAAGAGCACAAGCTTTAAGATGCCTAAGGGTAACATGACCATTACTCCTGTATTCCAGGATGTGCCTCATCACGTTGACCTGCGTTTCCCGGAAGCAGAATACAACAAGTACTTTGCCGACAGCTGGCCGGAATTTGGCAAGAAGATCGACAAGACAGTAGAAGTTTATGCATATGTAAGCGGCTATAAGTTCCCTATGTATCAGGAAAAAGATAAGGATTTTGACTGTGTAGAATTCCGCGCTTATTACGAATACTGCGGATGGGCTTATGATCTGACCGATGTATCCTTAGACAGTACCATTAAGTTTGAACTGAAAGTAACCACTCAGAATTGCAAATGGGTAGGAGGCCTTAATCCGTGGGCTCCCGATGGAGAACCTACCGTAGATACCTACGATACCGGCGATCTGACCCATGCACAGAACGTAGCAGCTTACAACGATTGCTACAATGAGCACTACGGAAAGAACCAGTACGACAGCTTCGGTATGGACTTTGCATTCTCCCTTCAGGAGATCGTAGTTCCCGATCCTCTGCAGTACCAGGTAAGACTGTTCTATGCAAACGAAAACGGTTCTTACAATGAAACTCCCGATTCTGTCGGTGAAGTACAGAACGCAGCAGACGGCGTAACTTCTATTAAGCCTTCTGACGTAGCTCCTGCGCTTTCCGAAGATGACGCAAAGCTCTTTAAGTTTGATACCACCAAGGATGATGCAGTTACCTTAGCAGATGACAGCGTCAATATCATCGACGTTTACTATGCAAGACTGCGCACCCAGTTCAATATTACCTATGTGCTGTTCGAGGGTAGCGATGAGGATGACATTCCTGCAAACAAAGGAACCCTCGGCAATACCGTTGCAGCAGAAAATGTAACCGCAGGTACCGATCTGACCACTTTAACCCTGGCAGATCCTCAGTTTACTGCTGGTGAAAACCAGTATTTCAGAGGCTACATGTGGGATAGCACAGATCCTACCATTGAGCAGGCTACACTCGAATTGTCTCTGAAGTGCGCAGAAACCATGCCTGCACACGATGTAGTGATCTACCTGCTTGCTCTGGATAAGATGGAACTGAAGATTACCTCTGTATCCGCAGGGAAGACCTATGACGGCAAGGAACTGCGTGCTCCTTACTATAAGGTTACTCTGGATGGCACAAAGATCTTCGATAATGCACCCGGCGGCAAGGATGAAGGCAAGACCGGTGTTAAAGTTGGTTCTGCCATTGACCTTTCTGTTACCTTTGCAGATTCCGCTTATGCACTGGATGTAACCGATCCTGAGGGTACCCCTGCAGCCAATGCATTTACCTATACCTTTGCAGATACCAAGGGTTGGTACAATGTCACCACCCAGTTTGGTGGGCTATATATCGATCCTGTTGGTGGTACCGAAGGCGGCGAGTTTGAGATCCGCGTAACCGGTCTGGATGCAACTCTTACCTACACCGGTGCTGAATTAACTACCGATGGCTA
>JAEEGL011916984.1_pt1 | contig 13569 bp, 15 predicted proteins | sample 9134231 | NCBI WGS metagenome assembly JAEEGL01 (sample SAMN16246548, study PRJNA631951) | gut metagenome | biome: gut microbiome; feature: rumen; material: fiber-attached | host: Bos | place: Iran: Karaj | collected 2018-10
CAATCCCACCGGCCCCATGCACATGGGAAACGCGCGCGGCGGCGTGCTGGGCGATGCGATCGCCAGCGTCCTCGACCGCGCGGGCTACAGCGTCTTGCGTGAGTTCTACGTCAACGACGCCGGCAATCAGATCGAAAAGTTTGCCGCCTCCATCGACGCGCGCTACCGCCAGCGCATCCTGGGCGAGGATCAGGTCGCGTTCCCGGAGGACGGTTATCACGGCGACGATATCAAAGAACTGGCCGAAGGCTTTTACGAGCTCCACGGCGAGGACTATCTGGAGCGGGACGAGGCCGAGCGCCATCGGGCCATGGCCGCCTACGGGCTCGACCGGAACCTTCCCAAGATGCAGTCCGACCTGCGCCGCTACGGGATCGAATACGACCAGTGGTTCTTCGAGTCGGAGCTTCACAGGAGCGGCTATGTGGATGAGACCGTCGGCCTGCTCACCGAGCGCGGCTACACCTACGAAAAGGACGGCGCGCTGTGGCTGCGCAACACCGATCTCGGCGCCGACGAGGACGAGGTCCTTCGCCGCGCAAACGGTTTTTACACGTATTACGCCGTCGATCTGGCGTATCACAGAAACAAGTTCGTCGAGCGCAAGTTCGACCGTGTCATCGACATTTGGGGCGCCGACCACCACGGTCACGCCATCCGCTTCAAAAAATCGCTTAACGCCAAAGAACTCGGCATGGACGCCTCGAAGCTCGACTTCCTCATCATGCAGATGGTGCGCCTCACGCGCGACGGCGAGACGATAAAGGTCTCCAAGCGCACCGGCAAGGCGCTCACGCTCAACGACCTGCTCGACGAGATATCGGTCGACGCGTGCCGCTTCTTCTTCAACGCCAAGCCCGACACTCACCTCGAGTTCGATCTCGGTCTGGCCGTGCGTCAGGACAGCGAAAACCCCGTCTACTACGTGCAGTACGCGCACGCGCGCATCTGCTCTCTTCTCGCGACGCTCGCGGCGGACGGCGTGTCCGTAAAGCCCGCCGCCGATATAGACGCCTCTCTCCTCTCCACGGAGTCCGAGCGCGAGCTCATAAAAGAGCTCTCGCGCCTGCCGGAGGAGATAAAGCTCGCCGCGCGGACGTACGACCCCTCTCTCATAAACCGCTACGTCATCAGCGTCGCGGCGAAGTTCCACCACTTCTACAACGCCTGCCGCATCCGCGGCGAGGAGCAGTCTCTGCTCGACGCGAGACTCAAGCTCGCCGAGTGCGTCAAGGCCGTCATCGCCATATGCCTCGACATTCTCGGCATAACGGCGCCGGAAAAAATGTAATATACCGTATCAAAAGCGGGCTCCCGGTGGGGGAGCCCGCTTTTTTACTTGAAAAGCAGCCGCGCCGCGAGAGAAGCGGCTATAAAGCCCGTCATATCGGCGCACAGCGCCGCCGGTATCGCATATCTCGTCTTCTTCACGCCGACAGCCCCGAAGTACACCGCGAGCGTGTAGAACGTAGTCTCCGTCGAGCCCATCATTATCGCGGCCGTGCGGCCGACGAGGGAATCGGGCCCGTACTCTCGCATTATATCGGAGCCGACGGCGAGCGCTCCCGCGCCGCTTATCGGCCTTATGAACACGAGCGGCGCCGTCTCGGCCGGTATGCCGAGCAGACGGAAGGCCGGCGCCAGCACAGCGGCAAGCGCGTCTATCGCGCCCGATGCGCGAAGCATGCTCACCGCCGTCAAAAGGCCTATGAGCGGCGGCAGTATCTTCACTGTCACGGAGAGCCCCTCCCGCGCGCCGTCCGTCATCGCGGAAAACACGTCCACTCCGCGCGCGAGGCCGAGCGCCGCCGTAAGCGCCATGAGCGCCGGCACAACGAGGCCCGTCATGCCCGCCTCCATATCCGCGCGAAGATCTTTGCGGCCGCGACGCCCGCCGCCACCGACAGCGCGGACGACGCCCACACTGCGGGCAGTATGTCGAACGGCGCGGAGCTCCCCGCCGCGCCCCGCACAGCCGCGACCGTCGCCGGTATGAGCTGTATCGAGGCGGTGTTCACGACTATCATCATGCACATCGCGTCGGACGCTTCGCCGGGCTCATGACGCATGGCCCCGGCCGCCTTGATGCCGAGCGGCGTCGCCGCGCTCCCGAGGCCGAGCATATTCGCCGCCATGTTTGCCGACACAGCCTCCAGCGCCGCTGTATTGCCCCGCTCTGCCGGATAGAGAAAGCCGAGCGCGGGACGGAGCGCGCGGGAAAGGGCCTTTATCGCGCCCGCTCTGCGCAGTATCTCCATAAGGCCCGTCCACATGCAGGTCGCCCCGCATATCCCGATGCACAGCTCCACAGCCGAGCGCGCACCCTCGAGCGCCGCCTCTCCGACCGCCGACGCCGTGCCGCTCACTGCTCCGTATATGACCGCGAAGACCGTCATGCCGGCCCATATCCAGGCCATCGCCACCCTTTTCAGCTCCTTTCAGGCGTTTTACACTGAAAATCTATGCTTTTGGAGCAAAAAAATGACATAAATTTGTTAACTTTTTCCGACAGATATTGACGAATTACCTATTTGTTTAGTATAATTAGTGTCGCAAAATGGGGATAAATTTTAATTAGTAGGAGGTGCCTGTATTGAAATCTACCGGGATAGTCCGCAAAGTTGACGAATTAGGTCGTATTGTCATTCCCATTGAACTCCGCCGCACGCTCGATATAGAGGAGCACGACCCCCTTGAGATCTATGTCAGCGAAGATACCATCAATCTTAAAAAGTATCAGCCCGCATGCATTTTCTGTGACAGCGTTACCGACATCATCCAGTACAAAGGGAAAAACATCTGCTCCCAGTGCCTCAAAGAGCTGGGCAAGCTTTGAGCCAGGGACGCGATAACTGTTCCGACATAAAAACACCGGCAGACCGATGAAACGGTCGACTGCCGGCGTTTTTGTTTTTTCTGCGCTTTTATGCGGCCGCGCGCAGCCTTTTGCAGCGCGGCCTTTATTTTTACACTGCGATCATTATGTTCTCGTTGCGTATCGACGCGTCTTCAATGCCGTCGTTTACGGAGTAGGCGTGCTTTTCAAGGTCGCCGCAGTCCGCCGTCGTGAGTCCCTGTGCCTGCAGGCGGGATATCACATCGGCCGCAACGGACTCTATTGTCTCGTACTGCTCCTGTTCCTCGCCGCGCCCGCTCGTTATTATGAACTTGAGCTCGAAAGCGAGCGCCTCTCCGCCGGGAAGCCCGCGCAGCGCGCGGAAGCTCCACTTGTAAAACGGCATGTACCTCCTGTTGAGCAAAAACAGCGCGTGCATGGCGTTGACTGTGAACTCGTATGCGGCGAGCTGCGCGGCGGCAGGCTCGTCGTGTTTCAGACAGCGTATAAAGTTATACTGCCCCGACTGCGCCATTAAAAGGAGCCTGCCTGCGAGCTTTTTGCGGCGCACGTCCTCCGGCATGTCGAGAAGCACCGCGCGTATGGCGGAAAACTCGCCGAGCCCGTCGTAAAACACCTCGCCGTTCGTCGCCTCCGCAAGCGCGTAGTCGGGTATGGAAAACCACTGCCGCGCCGTCTCCGGCGCGCCGTCAAGGCCAGTCCTCGCGCGGTAGAAATCGGCCGTGCGGATGACACCGTGCCTGTTTCCGCCGACGGGGCTCACGGCGCTTCGCTTAAAGCCCATATGCTCCTTCGGGAGCTTCGCATAGGCACGCTCGAGCCGGAACGCCGCGCGCCTGTCGAGCCTTTCCTCGTCCGGTATGAATATGCAGAAGCCCGGCTCGAAATCGTGGTCGGTCGAGACCTCGTCGTCATAGCCGAAGCACTCCGAGCCGCTCCCGACGAGCCCGGCGGCGACAAGCCCCTCAAGCTCCGGGAACTGCTCCCTGAGCATCGGCTCGCCGTGCTCCGTGAAAAACGAACGCGCAAGCTCAAGCCCCTTCATGTATCTCCGCCGCCCTTTCCAAAAGATCCTTCTCGACGTCCGCGTAGCCGAAGCCGCCGAACACCGGCGCGCACTTCTCGCACGCGAATGCATAATCCCCGTCCCACGTGAGCTCCGGCGCATCAAAAAGCGCCGCCGCTTTATCGAGCGCGGCCGCTATCTCGTCTCTCGCGTCGAGCCCTCTCTCGGCCGCGGCGGCGCTCGCGATGTTCAGCCACGTGATGGCCTGTCCGATCTCGCCGTGCTCCGTCTTCTCCATTACGGAGAGCGCCTTTCTGTAGAGCCCGTCCGCCTCGCGGTAACGCTTCAGGTCCGCGAGCGCAAGCGCCATATTGTTATAAAGCCCGCCGAGCCTCCCGTCGTCTCCGGCAAGCTCTTTTTCATATACCGCGCGCGCCCGCTCGAAAAGCGGCACTGCGCGTTCCGCCTCGCCGAACGCTTTGTATACCGTCGCCGCGTTGATGTACGCGGTGGCGGCGCTCACGGTCTCGCCGATGTCGAGTCTGTCGATAATCTCTAGCGCGCGCTCCGCGTGTCCGTACGCGTCGTCCTTATGTCCGAGCTTGCGGCTCAGACCCATCAGCTCATTTCTGACGGAGAACTCCCCGCGCTCGTCGCGGCCCATCTGCGCCTCTTTGAGCCAGTATGCAAGGAGCTTTTCGCCTGCGGCGAAGTCCCCGCGCGTCAGCTCCTCATCGAGCCGCCTTATTATGCGGTCCACCGGTATGTGCCTCTCCGGCTCCGTCCACTGCTCCGTGTTGAACGGGCATACAGGCTCCCTGTAATCCTCGTGCTTGAGCTCCATAAACCCAACTCCGGGACTGTATACAGTCTTCTGTTAATTATACCCCCCGCCGCGCAATAAAAAAATACCGCTCTGCTTTCGCAGAGCGGTATTCTGTGTTTCGGAAGACAGATTACTTCTTCGCAGCCTTGGCGGGAGCAGCCTTCTCGGCCTTCTCCTCGACGGGGGCGGCCTCCTCGTCGTACTTGCCGCACCAGTTGATGGCGTTCTGCATCATCTTGAGCAGCATGGGGTTGAAGAGGTTGTTGCCGGTCGGATTGACATGGCCCGGAAGGATGACGGCGACGCGGCCCTTGCCGGCCTCGTGAGCCCAGGCGCAAGGCATCTTGCCGCCGAGCTTGGAATGGCTGTAGGCGAGGACGGTGGTCTTTTCAGGCTCGAAATCTTCGACCTGGAAATGCTCGTCGTCGATGGTCTGGAAGTTCTCGACGCCCTTCATGATCGGATGCTCGTGATTGATGATCTCGACATCGATCGGCTGATAGGCGGGATGAGTCTTGAAGTGGCCGTGGATGAGGCGCTTCAGGATCGGATGATCAGCGGGGATGAAGGGGAAGCCGGCGTGCATGATGAACAGGCCGCAGCCTTCCTTCTCAACGAAATCGATCCAGCGGTGGGTCAGGCTGTTCTCGTACCACGACGGCTTGTCGTCCATGCAGCCGGCGTTGGCGAGCTTCATGCTCATGATAAGGTCGGGAGCATTCGCCATCAGGTAGATCGGAGCGGCGTCGTCCATAACGACGACATGCCACTTGTTGTAGTCAAACATAAAGGGGATAACGGGGAGTATAGTACTTTTCGGATGGCCGAAGTCATCAACAAAAACATAAGCAACCTTTTTAGTCATAGCTCGATTATCCTTTCTCAATATAAATTCACGAAATCCACGTATCGAAGCCGCTTATTACTTGCGGGCAGCCCACTCGATAGCGTTCTTGATGAGCAGGACCATGCCGCCGTTCTCGCGGGCGGACTGCAGATGGCCCATGGAGATACCGACAACGCGGCCTTCGCCGTACTGACGGCACCAGGCACCGATGGTGGAGCCGACGACGGAATTGGAGGTTCCGAGGACGGTGATGTCGGCGTTGGGCTCGAGGTCGACCTTGTACTGCTCGTCGCGGATGGTGAATTCCGGAACGCCCTTAAGTATCGGATGATCTATCTTCTCGGGCTTGAAGGTTATGTCATCGAAGCAGGCGAAAGCGTTCGGCGCATTGATCTTGCCGAACAGCATGTTCTGCCAGAAGTGGAACTTGCCGGGCTCGTTGTTGACGGCGGCCTGCAGGACGTTGGTCTTGATCGGATGGTAGTCGGGGATGTTGTCGAGACCGCTGTGGATGGCTACGTAGCCGCAGCCTTCCTTCTTGACGAAGTCAGCGAACTTGTAGGACACGGGGGTGTCATACCAGTACGGGGTGGCCTGACGCCAGTTGGTCTGGCCGTCCTTCATGCTGACGATGAGGTCAGGAGCGTTGCTCATGATGCAGATGGAGTCAAGCTCGGTGAGGATGGTCACATGCCACTCATCGAAGTTGAAGTACTTCCTCATCTGCGGCAGGTAGCGCTTTATGGGGTGCAGAAGGTCGTCGGCGATAACATACGCGGTTTTTTTCATCTGATAATCTGTCCTTTCTGTTAATTCCGTTTAGCCGTCAAGTCGCCTTGACGGCGAACTTGGCCTTTTTGCTTTTATATTATATACCTTATATTTGCGGCGGTCAAGGCATAACGGGCACTCTAGGGGGCTTAATTGTTAATTTTTCGTCAATCCTTTTTCTGTCAAAAACGGAAAAGCGATAAAAATGCCCCGGCGGCCGACGAGAGCTCTATCCCGGCGAGCCTGCAAACGCCCATGGCTCTCTCCGGCACGGGCGGATCGAGGTCTATCTCGAACAGCCCGTTCTCCTCCACCGCGCGCTTTGAAAACTCGCGTATGACGCACGCCGCGCCGAGGCCTATGCCCGCAAAATCCGCGAGTATGTCGTGCGAGCCGAGCTCTATGTCGGGCTTTAACTCGCACCCGCAGGCGAGAAAGTGCGCGTCCACCCAACGGCGCGAATTCGATGCGCGCTCGAGCATTATGAGCGGCTCCCCGGCGAGCTCCGCAGGAGAGACCTTGCGGCCGCGCAGCTTCTCGAACTGCTCGCCCGCCACGAATACGTCGTGCACCTTCATGCACTCGCGGCATATAAGGTCCTCCCCCTCTACGGGCAGGTTGACGAAGCCTATGTCTATCCTGCCCTCGCGCAGGAGGGCGACCGTCTCGGCCGTGGTGCGGTTCGTCATGCTCACGAGCACGTCCGGATATCTCCTGTGAAATTCCTTTACGAGCGGCAGCAGGAACCACTTCGACACGGTATCTCCCGCGCCGATGCGCAGCTCCCCCTCGCGCAGCTCCGCAAACTGGCCTATCTTCCGCTCGCCCGCTCCGATGAGCCGAAGGGCCGTCTCGCTGTACCCGTAGAGGACGCTCCCCTCCTTCGTCAGCGCCGCGCCGCGCGGACCGCGGTCGAGCAGATGCACTCCGAGCTCGTTTTCAAGCTTACTTATCGCCTGGCTCACCGCAGGCTGGCTTATGAACGTCTTTTTCGCCGCGCCCGAAAAGCTGCCCGTCTCCACGACGGCGTTGAATATCCTGTAAAGCTCAAGATCGGCTCCCATGCGCCCATCCCCTTTATAAGTTCAGATTATATCTATATAATAAAATATAATTTTACTTATATCAACGCCCGTGCGATAATATTTACGCCTTTTTGTCAAAAAAGCGCTTGAATTTCCGCAAATTGATTCTGGAGGTTTGAAATATGCGTACAGTCGGAACGGTCGTTCGCGGCATCCGCGCCCCGATAATCCGTGAAAACGACGATCTTGTGAAAATAGTGACCGACAGCGTCCTCGCCGCATCCGAGGCGGAGGGTTTTGCCTTCCGCGATAAGGACGTAGTGGCCGTCACGGAGTCCGTAGTCGCCAGAGCCAACGGCAACTACGCCTCTGTCGACGATATAGCGGCCGACGTAAAGGCGAAGTTCGGCTCCGACACGCTCGGCGTCATCTTCCCGATACTCTCCCGCAACCGCTTCGCGATATGCCTGCGCGGCATCGCCAAGGGCATGAAGAAGATAGTCCTAATGCTCAGCTATCCGTCCGACGAGGTCGGCAACCACCTCTTTGACGAGGACCTGCTCGACGAGAAGGGCGTCAATCCCTGGAGCGACGTTCTTACCGAGAAGCAGTACAGGAGCATATTCGGCTCCCCGCTGCATCCGTTCACCGGCATCGACTATGTCGCCTACTACAAGCAGCTCATCGAGGACTGCGGCTGCGAGGCGGAGATAATCTTCTCCAACCGCGCCGACTCCATCCTCGCCCACACGAAGAACGTGCTGACCTGCGACATCCACACCCGCGCGCGCACCATGCGCCGCCTCAAGGCTTCCGGCGCCGAAAAGGTGCTGTGCCTGACCGACATACTCAACGCCCCCGTCAACGGCAGCGGCTATAACGAGTCTTTCGGCCTTCTCGGCTCGAACAAGGCGACCGAGGACACGATAAAGCTCTTCCCGCGCAACTGCGACGCGTTCGTCAACGCCCTCTCCGCGAGCCTCCGCGCCGCGACCGGCAAGGCCGTCGAGTGCATGATATACGGCGACGGCGCGTTCAAGGACCCCGTCGGCAAGATATGGGAGCTGGCGGACCCCGTCGTCTCCCCCGCCCACACCGCGGGCCTTGACGGCACGCCCAACGAGCTCAAGATAAAGTATCTCGCGGATAACGACTACTCCGCTCTCTCCGGCGAGGAGCTCACCGCCGCCGTGCGCAGCTCCATATCGAACAAGGCCGGCGACCTCAAGGGCAATATGGCCTCGCAGGGCACCACCCCGCGTCAGCTGACCGACCTCATCGGCTCGCTGTGCGACCTCACCTCCGGCTCCGGCGACAAGGGCACGCCCATCGTCCTCATTCAGGGCTACTTCGACAACTTCTCCCAGACCGAGTGAGAATGTGAAAAACAAAAAAGCGGGGCTTCGCTATGAAGCCCCGCTTTTTTATCATCCCCTGTTGATATAAACCGTTTTATGCGTTAAGATGTTTTTTAGCCGCCGGGATACGGCGGGCAAGGAGAGAACATGCGCTACGACTACATTTTCTTTGATCTTGACGGGACGCTGACCGACCCCGGGCTCGGCATAACGAACTCGGTGATGTACGCGCTCGAAAAGCTCGGCGCGCATATACCGCCGCGCGAGCGGCTCTACAGCTTCATCGGCCCGCCGCTCATAGACTCGTTCATGGCCGAGTGCGGCTTTTCCCGGGAAAAGGCCGAGCTCGCGCTCACGCTGTACCGCGAGTATTTCAGGCCGACCGGCATATATGAAAACGAGGTCTACCCCGGCATACCGGAGCTCCTCGCGGAGCTCAAAGGCCGCGCTGCGAAGCTCGGCGTCGCGACGTCGAAGCCGGAGATCTTCGCATACCAGGTATTGGAGCATTTCGGACTGCGCGAATATTTCGACTTCGTTTCCGGCAGTACTATGGACGAGAAAACGAGGATAACGAAGGCGGACGTGCTCGAATACGGACTTCAAAATCTCGGCGTAACGGACCGCGGGCGCGCCGTCATGGTCGGCGACAGGAAGCACGATATAGAAGGCGCGAGATCGTGCGGGATAACGTCGTGCGCTGTGCTGTACGGGTACGGCTCGCGCGAAGAATTCGAGGAATACGGGGCGGATATCATCGTCCCCGATATAGGCGCTCTGCGCGATATTCTTTTGACCACGGAGGAGAAAAATGACTGAAAAATTCGATCTGTTCGCCAAAATAGCCGATAAAAAGCTCGGCGGCATAGCCCTTATAAACAAGACCGGCACGGTCGTCACCGTGTTCGCCTTCGGCGCCACGATAAACAAGATAATGACCAAGGGCAAAAACGACGTCCCGAAGGATATCCTGCTCGGCTACGACGAGCCGAAAGACTACGAGGCAAACGACGGCGTCTGGGGCTCCTTCACCAACGGCGAGGACGACTCGTGGAGCCGCAGCGTATGGGATATGGAGGTCGAGGGCGAGACGGCTGTTTTCACCCTGCACCTTGAGGAGGCGGACGTGACCGTCCGCTACACGCTCGACGACGACGGCGCGCTCACCATAGAGCAGTCGTGCGCGGCAAAGGGCGTATTCTGGTTCGACCCCTCGATCCACTGCCTTTTCAACCTCAGCGGCCACCGCGGCGGCTCCGTCGCGGACCACTGGGTCAAGATAGACGCGCCGGGCGAAGGGCTTTACGATTTCTCCAACGGCCGCGTGCTCGGAAATGATATTTACGACGACTCCCTGCGCCAGACGGGCGGCTTTGAGGCCATATACGGCCCCGCGGGCGAGGGGCTGCGCCACGTCGCGGCGGCGAAGAGCCTCGCCACCGGCATAAAGCTCGACGTTTTGACCGACAGGCCCGCCCTGTACTTCCACACCGCGAACAGGCTCACGCAGCGCGCGGGCAAGCTCGGCGCCGTTTACGACAAAAACGGCGGTCTCGCCTTCGAGACGATCGGCGCCTGGCCCGAGACGCTCGGGCAGGGCGACACGTTCACGACGAAGACCGTCTATAAATTCTCACACGAATAAAAAAACGCTTTGCGCTTCAAAAGGGAGACCCGTGAATCGGGTCTCCCTTTTGAGTTTTACTCGCGCTCCATCGCCCGCCGACAACAGTCGACGGTTGGTCGGCGCGAGGACTCGCACAGCTCGTCTTGAAAGTGTTTTCGCCGCGGCAGAGCTGCGCCAAAAACGAATTTGCCTCTTTTGCGCCTGCCGGCGCAAACTTTGCGAGGCTTTACGCTGTTTCGCGCTCCATCGCCCGCCGACAGCAGTCGGCGGTTGGTCGGCGCAAGGACTCGCTTTTCAAAGGCCGCCCGCCCGTGTTATAATAGGTCCGTAAACATCTTACGAAAGGACGGCGCCAAAATGATCTACAAAGCTTTCAAGGATATTTCCCTTTCCCGCCTCGGCATGGGCAACATGCGTCTCCCCTCCTCGGTCCCGGGAAACGTCATCACCGCGCAGATAGATCACCCCGCGGCGCACGAGATAATCCGCCGCGCCTACGAGCAGGGCATAAACTATTTCGACACCGCCCACGTATACAACCGCGGCGACTCCGAGCGGTGCCTCGGCGAGGCGATGAGCGTTTTCCCGCGCGACAGCTTTTATCTGGCGACCAAGTATAACATAGTGTCGAAGACCGGATATGAGGAGATGTTCGAAAAACAGCTCGCCCGCCTGCAGACCGACCATATAGACTTCTATCTGCTCCACTGCCTCATGGACGACAACGCGCAGAAATATATCGACAGCGGCGCGATAGAGTTTTTCACTGAACAGAAGAAAAAAGGGCGCATAAGCTACTTCGGTTTTTCGAGTCACGCCTCGCCCGAAACTCTGCGCATGTTCTCCGGCCTGCGCGACTGGGATTTCGCGCAGATACAGCTCAACTACTTCGACTGGAACTACGGCACGGCCAAAGAGGAGTATGAGATACTCGCCGGGCGGGGGATCCCGATAGTCGTGATGGAGCCCGTACGCGGAGGGCGGCTCGCCTCTCTCACGCCTGAGGCGGAGGCTCTGCTCCGCGCCGCGCATCCCGACTGGAGCACGGCCGAATGGGCGCTTCGCTTTGTAAAGGGCCTTCCCGCCGTGCAGGTCATCCTGAGCGGCATGAGCACTCTCGACCAGCTGAACGACAATCTCGCCACCTTCTCGGATGACGACGGTCTGAACGAGGATGATATAAAGACGCTGAACGAGGCGTGCGCCCTGTTCCGCGACCACCTCGTCGTACCATGCACCGCCTGCCGCTACTGCTGCGACGGGTGTCCGATGCAGATAAACATACCGGAATACATGAAGCTCTACAACGCCTACAAGGTCGACGGCGAGGACGCGCTCGCAGAGGCGGGCAAAATACAGTCCGAGGGCTCGCCCGCCGACTGCATAGGCTGCGGGGCGTGCACGGCGAACTGCCCGCAGAGCATCGACATCCCGACCGTTATGTCGGAGCTTGGGGAGGTGCTGTCAAAATGAGCGGCAAAAAGGAAGACGGCGGCAAGAAAGGCGGCGGGAACATCGGCCTGCCGATAGGCATGTGTCTCGGCCTCGCGATCGGCACGGCGATCGGCGCGGCGACCAAGAACCTTGCGCTCTGGATGTGCGTCGGCCTCGCTGTCGGCATGTGCCTCGGTCTCTGCTTCGGCGCCAAAAATGAGGACGACGATGACGGCGACGGCGGCGGCTCTTCTCCGGACGGCGAGGCCTGAACCTTGACCGGGAAATACTTCAAGCGTCATTACAGATCAAACGCGGGGCTGTGCCTGCCGGCACGGCCCCGCGTTTTCTTTGCCGCGGCATGCTCTTGTTCCCTTCAGACGCTTTTCGTGCGCTCCCAGCCGTCTCCGGCGTTGGTCTTGTGCCGCACGAAGCGGAAATCGCAGACATCTCCTCCCTGACAGAGCGTCCTCGTGCGGATAAAATCCGTGAAGGGCAGGCTGCCGTAATTGATTATGTCCGCATGGCAGAACATCTCGCCCAGCTTCAAGAGGCCGCGTCTGCCGAGTATCTTTGCGTATATGCATTCGTTGCACTCAAAAGCGAACTCGTCTTTCGGGCCGTCTTTATGCCAGGTATATCGCCAGCCGCGGCCCGAGCCCTTTTTGAAGCCTAGCGGAACGATCTTTTTCATCAGCGGCATGAAGAAACTCTTTTTTGCCAGCTTCTTCATTCCCGAGGGATCGAGGACCTTCCACATCTCCTCCGACACGTGCCGAAACGCCTCCTCCTCGGACTCTCCGTGCTTTTGAAGCGTCTCGTAAAGTGCAATGGAGGTAAGTATCTGCGCCATATGCAGATAGTTGCCCTTGTCACAGTATTCCTTTTCCTCCTCCAGCAGTTCGCCCATACGGCTCAAAACTCCGCTCTGAACGTCGGAGGGCAGCGTAGGTAAATAGTTCCTGTAGCGGCTGGCGGCCGCCATCGCTCCCGGCTCGTACTTTTTCATATCGCCGCGCTCCTTACTTCACCGCCAGAACGGCGAGCCACGGCTTTTCGGGGTGACGCTCCGCCCTGACCTCAGCGAAGCCAGCCGCTTTGAGCGCCTCCGCGAGCTGCCCGGCGGTATAGCATTTCATGCCGTCTATTATCTTCTCGAATCTTACGCTCGTCTCATCCGTGCCGTCGGACTCGTTGCATATCATAAAAAGCCCGCCCGGTCTCAGCGCGCGGTATACCCCGGCAAAGCACTTTTCAAGCCCGGGCCAGAAGTAGACCGTCTCAAAAGCCGTCACAAGGTCGAACACATCCTCCTCAAGGGGCAGTTCGGCGACGTCGCCCCGTATGACGGAGCACCGGCCGGCGGCGACGGCCGCCCTGTTCGTTTTACGCGTCTTCGCAACGGAAGTCTCCGAGTAGTCGAGCGCCGTTATATAGGCGGACGGGTAGCGCTTCAGCAGCTCTCCTGCGTTTCTGCCTCCCCCGCAGCCGAGGTCGGCTATCCGTCTCGGAGAGGTGCGCGGCAAAAACGCCATGCCCCAGTCGGCCAGCTTTGCATGCCCGCTATTCATGCCCCCCACCATCAGCCTTCCGAGGAAGCCCTCGGGCTTTCTCGTCTGAGCAAAAAACTTTTTCGTCAGTCCCAATATTATTTCCTCCCAACAAGCAGGGTCGAGTTGCCAAGCCCAAGCCACAAGGCCTCCCCGGCTCTCATAAAGGTCCCGTCCGTCGTGTCTATGAGGCGCACCTCGGCGTATCCCGCCGCTTTGAGCTTCTTAACGAATCCGTCCATGTCCCCGTAGCGGGCGCGGCTCATCA
>JAEEGL013597811.1_pt1 | contig 13569 bp, 6 predicted proteins | sample 9134231 | NCBI WGS metagenome assembly JAEEGL01 (sample SAMN16246548, study PRJNA631951) | gut metagenome | biome: gut microbiome; feature: rumen; material: fiber-attached | host: Bos | place: Iran: Karaj | collected 2018-10
CATCATCTGCGGCGCGCAGCACTTCGGCCTTTCGGACCTGCACCAGATGCGCGGACGTGTGGGTCGCAGCAACAAGAAGGCTTTCTGCTACCTGCTGGCCCCGCCTCTGAGTGCGTTGCCTCAGGAGAGCCGCCGCCGATTGCAGGCCATCGAGAATTTTTCGGACTTGGGCAGCGGCATTCACATCGCCATGCAGGATCTGGATATCCGCGGAGCCGGAAACCTGCTGGGTGCCGAACAGAGCGGCTTCATTGCCGACCTGGGTTACGAGACCTACCAGAAGATTCTCTCACAGGCCGTGAAGGAACTGAAGAACGACGAGTTCAAGGAACTCTACGCCCAGCAGATTGCCGAGGGCGAAGTCACCAGCGGTGAGGACTTTGTGGACGAGTGCCTGTTGGAGAGCGACCTGACGATGTCTTTCCCAGACAGCTTCGTACCCGGTTCCAGCGAGCGCATGCTGCTCTATCGCGAATTGGACGGGCTGGAGACCGACGAGGCCGTGGAGGCCTACCGCCAGCGTTTGCAAGATCGCTTCGGCCCTATTCCCGAAGAAGCCGAGGAGTTGATTCGCGTAGTCAAGCTGCGGCGGCTGGGCAAGTACTTCGGTGCTGAACGGCTAATCCTCAAAAACGGGCGGTTGCGCATGTATTTCGTGGGAGACGATACATCGCCTTTTTTCCAGTCTCCCGCCTTCGGGCAATGCATCACCTATTATTCGCTCCATGCAGCCGACTGCCAGTTCGACGAGGTCAAGGGGCGACGCTCGATGCTCATCCGCGGCATCAACAGCGTCGGGCAAGCCTGCCAGTTGCTGGAGGAGATGAGAGCGATAAAACCTGAATCATAATGTCAAAGAACGCTGTGCATCACGGAATTTGAATTGATTCAACAGAGTGCAGCTTTCGGGTGAATGTTACGCAGCTTTTGGCCAGAAGTTGCGCAGCTTTCGGTCGATTGTTACGCAGCTTTTGGCCAGAAGTTGCGCAGCTTTCGGACTTTGATAGCGCTGTGTTGGGCGGAGTCCTCCGTCTTTTTCCGTTTGCGGTGCAAAGGTACGGCATTGCTATTGCGGTTCACGAATGTTTTCTCAATTTTTTTCGCATCACCATCATTTTTCATTTCAGCTGCGGCTTTCACCTCCCCCCATTCCCTGAACCTTGGTGGTGATCATTTGGTCATTTGGTCATTTGGTCAAAATGGAAAACGGATGTGGTCAAAACCTCCACTATAAAATAAATAAATATTTATATTATAGTGAGAAATGACAGCGTTTCCGGAATCGAAAATGACCAAATGACCAAATGACCAAATGACCAAATGACCACGAAAACGGCACCTTACTGGTGCCTTGAGGCACATTTTCCCTGAAGCTCAAGGGTGAACCCACCATTATGTGTGCAGCTCTACCTGGGATGCATGACGCGGATTTCATCAAAAAGTCAGCAGCTGCACCGGGTTGTTTTGGGGTAAAGAAAATATTTTTTGCAAAATCCTTTGTCGACTTCAGAAAAAACTGTACTTTTGCAATGACTAACAACCACTCAACCTCATAACCTCATGAAAATTGAAACCATTATGGCTAACCTGGAGGCCAAACATCCAGGAGAGAAAGAGTACCTGCAGGCTGTGCGCGAGGTGCTCATCAGCATCCAAGACGTTTATAACCAGCACCCTGAGTTCGAGCGGGCCAAACTGATAGAGCGTTTGGTGGAGCCCGAGCGCATCATCACCTTCCGCGTGCCGTGGGTGGATGACAAAGGCGAGGTGCAGGTGAACCTGGGCTATCGCGTGCAGTTCAACAGCGCCATTGGTCCCTACAAGGGCGGTCTGCGCTTCCATGCGAGTGTGAACTTATCGATATTGAAGTTCTTGGGTTTCGAGCAGACGTTCAAGAACGCGCTGACAACGTTGCCTATGGGCGGTGGCAAAGGCGGCTCAGACTTCAGCATCCGCGGTAAGAGCGATGCCGAGGTGATGCGCTTCTGCCAGTCATTCATGAGCGAGCTGTTCCGACACATTGGTCCCGAAGTGGACGTGCCAGCTGGTGACATCGGTGTGGGAGCCCGAGAAATCGGATACCTTTTTGGGCAGTACAAGCGTCTGACACGCGATTGGAGCGGTGTGCTCACAGGCAAGGGCCTGGAGTACGGCGGTTCGCTGGTGCGTCCCGAGGCCACAGGCTTCGGCGGTCTCTACTTTGTGAATGAGATGCTGAACACCCACGGCAAGGACATCAAGGGCAAGACGGTGGCCATCAGCGGCTTCGGCAACGTGGCCTGGGGCGCTGCCACCAAGGCTACGCAGCTGGGCGCCAAGGTCATCACCATCAGTGGCCCAGACGGTTACATCTATGATCCCGCAGGTATTAGTGGTGACAAGATCGACTACATGCTGGAACTGCGTGCCAGCGGCAACGACATCTGCGCTCCCTACGCCGAGGAGTTCCCCGAGGCCACGTTCTTCCCAGGCAAGAAACCGTGGGAACAGAAGTGCGACATCGCCCTGCCGTGTGCCACACAGAACGAGCTCAACGGCGACGATGCCAAGCAACTGATTGCCAATGGTGTGCAATGTGTGGGCGAAATCTCGAACATGGGTTGCACGCCTGAGGCCATCGACGCTTTCATCGATGCCAAGATGATCTTTGCCCCCGGTAAGGCGGTGAACGCTGGCGGCGTAGCCACCAGTGGCCTGGAAATGAGTCAGAACGCCATGCACATCAGCTGGAGTGCCGATGAGGTGGACCAGCGCCTGCACGGCATCATGCACGCCATTCACGCCCAATGCGTGAAGTACGGCACCCAACCCGACGGTTATGTCAACTACGTGAAGGGCGCAAACATCGCAGGCTTCATGAAGGTGGCCAAAGCCATGATGGCACAAGGCATCGTGTAAAGTCACCCCCGATAGTAGAAACAGAGGCTGTGTCGCTCTTGACATAGCCTCTGTTGTTTATCATTGATGTCCGGTGAAAATAGGTGATGTTGCTATCGACCGCTTTTCATTCTCTATTGTTTATCATTGATGTCCGGTGAAGAAAGGTGATATTGCTATCGACCGCTGTTCATTCTCTATTGTTTATCATTGATGTCCGGTGAAGAAAGGTGCTTTTCAGCAGGTTCTCATTGCATGGGGCTAAGGAACGCAAGAGCTCTTAGCCCTGAGCAGACTAGTGGCCTGAGTAGGCTCAAAACCAGAATAGCCTTAGTAGCCTCAGCAGCCTGAATAGCCTTAGTAGCCTCAGCGGCCTGAAAGGCCAACTAGCTCTTAGCCCAGGGCATCGCCCTGGGTATCAGAACACAAAAGGTAAACTTGCCCTGTAAGAGCAAAAACGCTCGTTTAGAATTTTTCAAGTGAACCCATCACATTTTCAAGGAACTTTTTGGATGCGCGTCTTAGACGTTACACTATATTTTGGAGTTATAACGGACTATTGATCGCTTCAAGATATATAAAACATAGTGACTTAAAGTACGTAAATTGATAGGAACGGAGCTTATAAAGGCTTTATTTCTAACTTTTTGGGGCAATTTATTCACATTTTTATCTCGATTGGCTTATAATCTCGAATAAATTATCTAAATTTGCAATCTGTATTTCCCTACACACCCATATCCATACAATTACATCACTATGACAAACGAAAAAAAGAACAAGAGAATAGATAAGGAGTCCAATAAGAAGAAGCCTTCGCAGAAGCGGAAAAAGATTCAGAAGAAGGTTTCATACTACGTGAAACCAGAGAAAATGACGCTGGAGGAGTGGCAGATAGCTTTGCGTCGTCAGGTGGCTCGCGAGGAGACGTTTGAGTGTAGGCCAGTGGATGATGTGCAGTTGCCAGGAGAATATACTGTCAGGAATCTGCAAAAATTGCAGGTGTATAAGGTGGTTTACCGTGGCGCACGCAGTCCGTGGAACTACTGCTCCTGCATGGACTTCAAGACTTCCAGGTTGGGAACATGCAAACATATTGAAGCATTGAAGATGTGGTTGGGCGGACAGAAGAACTATCGTGTTCATCGTGAGCTGCCGCCATACACGTCTGTCTATCTTTCCTATACGAACGGGCGTCAGGTCCGCATCCGCATCGGCGAAGAGCATCGTGATGAGTATGAGACGTTGGCACGCCAGTATTTTGACAAAGATGGTATTCTCAATGAGCAGGGTATGGCTCATTATGACCGTCTGTTGATGGAGGGACGACGAATTTCCGACTCGTTCCGTTTCTATGACGATGCCGTTGACTTCATCGTCCAGCAACGTGAACTCCAGTTCCGTGAACAGCTCTTGCGAAATTATTCCGACCACGACCTTGACCAACTTCTGTCCGTAGCTCTTTATCTCTATCAGCACGAGGGGGTGCGGTTTGCTTTCAAGCGGGGCAAGAGTATCATTGCCGACGAGATGGGTCTTGGCAAGACTATTCAGGCCATCGCTGTCGCAGAGCTGTTGCGCAAGGAACATCTCATTAGCTCGGCGCTCATTGTCTGTCCTACGTCGTTGAAATATCAGTGGAAGCGCGAGATAGAACGCTTCACACATCAGCATGCACACGTCATAGAGGGTGGACACTTGCAGCGCAAGTTGCAGTATTTCAAGGAAGTTCCATACAAGATTGTGTCCTACCACAGCATGTTGAATGACATAAAGATACTGGGTTCCTTGGATGCAGACCTGCTCATCATGGACGAGGTTCAGCGCCTGAAGAACTGGAACACACAGATAGCAAGAGCAGCCCGCCGAATCCGTTCCGATTACTCTGTCATCTTGTCGGGCACTCCGTTGGAGAACCGCCTGGAGGAACTCTATTCTGTGATGGAACTGGCCGACCAATGGTGTCTGGCTCCTTATTATCTGTTCAAGCATGAGTGCATAGAATGTGATGAGACAGGCAAGGTCATCGGCTACAAGAACCTGAACCGGGTTGGCGAGCAGATTCGTCAACATCTAATTCGCCGCACCAAGAAAGGCGTTGCCTTGCAGATGCCTCCTCGTCAGGACAAGAAGCTCATTGTTCCGATGACGAAAGAACAGATGGGCATTCATGATGAGTTTAAATTCCAAGTTACACTCATCGTTGAGAAATGGCAGAGGCTGCATTTCCTTTCTGAGACCGACCGTCTGCGGCTTCTGAAGTTGTTGGCACAGATGCGCATGGTCTGCGACAGCACCTACATCCTCGACCAGAAGTCGCGTCACGACACCAAGGTCGAGGAGACAATGAATATCCTCGACAGTTTGTTCAGTCAGGGTGAAGAGGAGAAAGTGGTCATCTTCAGTCAGTGGGAACGCATGACACGCCTCATCGCAGCCGAGTTGGAGAACCGGAATATAGGCTATGCTAACTTGCATGGAGCCATCCCCTCACGCCAGCGTGCCGACCTCATCCGCGACTTCTGTGACAATCCCAAATGTCGCGTTTTCTTGTCCACCGACGCAGGCGCTACGGGGCTGAACCTTCAGGTGGCTTCGACTATTATCAATCTCGACCTCCCATGGAATCCCGCCGTTCTCGAACAGCGTATCGCCCGCATCTACCGTCTTGGCCAGCAGAAAAGTGTGCAGGTCATCAACCTCATCTCTGCCAATACAATAGAGGAGGATATGATAGACAAACTCCGTTTCAAGACCGCCATGTTCGAGGGCGTGTTAGACGGCGGCGATGACCGAGTCTTTATCGGTGACCAGTCTAAGTTCCGACAGATGATGGACACCCTCAGCGAAGTCATCAATGAGCAGGAAACACAGTCCACCTCCCCTGCAGAGACTATTTCCGCAGACGAACAGGAAACGAAGGTCACTCCCCAGGCGATGCCAGAAGACCCCGTCCTGATTGATGAATCAGACTATACTCTCTCGCCTGACGTAAATCCGGAGCAGCCAACCGACGTTGTTGAAACCAAAGAGCATGAAAAGGGAAATGCAACCGACAAGTCTGTTTACACCGATGCAACACAAACGGGAGCAAATCCATCGTCAGAATCCCGCCCAGGCATTTCCCCGCAGGAACTTGTTTCACAAGGTATTTCCTTCCTCTCTGGTCTCGCACAAACCCTACAGTCGCCAGAAGCCACTCAGCAGCTGGTCAATTCCATCGTTAAGACCGATGAGCAGACAGGTGTGTCCACCCTCAGCATTTCTGTTCCCAACAAAGAGACTGTCGCTACCCTTCTCAACTTCGTAGGCAAGCTGTTCAGTGGGAAATAATGATGAGTCACGCCATCCTGGGATATTATGCTTTTACCCTTACAGGGCAAAATATAACCTATTGATTATCACACAGGGCGTTCTTCAAACATGAAGCGTCGCAAAGCGCTGAGCGGCCCTGGGCGAAGAGGGTCTTTAGAGGATCGCACTTCGGCCATCCGTGCCCGATGAGGGGAGCTTATAGATTTGTAATGTGTGAGTTAAGGCTATGGCTGTTTTTATGAAGATAGGCGAAAATATGTAGGTCTTATTGGGAAAACCGTCGGTGTTCAATGATTCATCGTCCAAGAGAGGGCGTATGCAGCCGCTTGATAAGAAAAATACGTTCTGAGGAGCCCTCCTTATTGTCAAACAATACACAGTGCGTAAATATGTCGAGGACTTATCTTTATAACAATCCGAGAATAGAACAACACCTGTAATGAAAATGTCTCTGGCCTGGTGCGGCAAGAGCGGGTTCAGGTCGGGTCTAGCAGGGAAATGACAGGTTCTTGTGCATCACACTGTATCTCCTCTTCTTGTAACATACGGTGCACGACCTCTGCCACGATACGCGTCGGCACACCATCAAGGCGCAGTGTAGCTATGGGTTGCGGCCCTTGTTGCAAAAGTTCCAGCAAGCGGGCGCGCACCTCCATGAAGAGTTCCGGTGTGAGGGCTGCCTCATAGGGAGCTGGCGCTTCACCCACCACGCATGTATCGAAAGGTATATCCTGACAGTTGTCGCAATGGCCGCAATCATGTACCTCGGTCTCACCGAAGTATCGGAGCAGATAGCGGCTACGGCACTCCTCGGTATAGAGATAGCCTATCATGGTCTGGATGCGCTCCTGCAACTCACGCTTCCTGTCTTCGTAGATGATCTTGGGCAGCACGATTTCCTCTCGTTCTACACGCCGTTGCATGAAGGTGATGTGTGGGATGGCCTTGCGCGGGATGTAGCGGATGATGCTCATCCTGCTTAGTTCAATGAGGTTCTCGCAGACCTCGTCATGTGTCAGACCGATGGCCAATGACATCTCGTCTTCATCGATATAGGCATATTCACTGAAGATACCAGTGTAGGTGCGCAACAGGTGCCACAGCACGCGTTCGGTGTAGGGGGCGAAGTGATAGTCATAAAGGTCATCGCGCTGGCATCGCATCATGATACGGCTGCGCACATCCTCAGCGTCGGTCCACTCGATATAGCCAGCGCGCATCAAGATCTGCAGGGCGTTGTAGGTACGGACGGGATAATGATGGAAAGAGCGGCAAAACTCCTCGAGGTTGAACTCGCGTGTCACGCCATAGCCATCGCCCATGGCCATCTGCAGGAAGCAACACATGTCCTCATAGACCTGAGCCACATATTCTTCCGGGGGAAATGTTTCCTCTACGCGGCGTTTGAGCGTGGCCACACTGTGGTCGTCAAAGAGCAGCACGGCATGTGCCGTCAACCCGTCGCGCCCTGCACGTCCGGCTTCCTGGAAATAAGCTTCGGGGGAGTCGGGCACATCGGCATGGATGACCGCACGCACGTCGGCCTTGTCGATGCCCATTCCAAAAGCGTTGGTGGCCACCATCACCCTGATGTCTCCGCGTTGCCATGCCGTCTGACGCTCTGTCTTCTCATGATTGGTCAGTCCCGCATGGAAGAAAGTGGCCAGCACCCCCTGGTGGTCCAACCACTCTGCTATCTCACGCGATGCTGCGCGACTGCGCGTATAGACAATGGCTGATCCAGGTATCTCCTCCAGCACCGCCAGCACCTCCTGTTCCTTGGTGAGGGAGATATGGCGAACGCTGTAAACCAAATTCTTACGCTCGAAGCTCATCTGGCAGACGTTCTCCCGTTGGAAATGCAGTTGCCGCTGTATGTCCTTCACCACTGCGGGTGTGGCGGTGGCCGTGAGTGCCAGGATGGGGGCATGAGGCAAGACCGTCCGCACTTGTGCTATGGCAAGGTAAGACGGGCGGAAGTCATAGCCCCACTGTGAGATACAATGTGCCTCGTCAACGGTGATGAAGCTGACGTGCATGTGGCTGAGTTTGACCAGGAAGAGTTCCGATGAGAGGCGTTCTGGCGAGACGTAGAGGAACTTGAAGTTGCCGAAGATGCAGTTCTCCAAAGATGTGATGATCTCGTCCTGCGTCATGCCGGTGTGGATGCAAATGGCCTTGATTCCCCTTTCCTGCAAGTGAGCCACCTGATCCTTCATGAGGGCTATCAACGGGCTGATGACTAAACAAATACCTTCCTGTGCCAACGCTGGCACCTGGAAGGTAATGCTCTTGCCGCCGCCAGTGGGCATCAGACCGAGGGTGTCATGCCCACTCCCTATGCTCTCGATGATCTGCTGCTGGATGCCGCGAAAGTCATCGAAGCCGAAATACTCATGAAGAATCTGCCGGTAGTTCATCCTTCGTCTATGGGTCTGATGTCCTCGATCTGCAACTGCACCTCACCGCGCTTGTGGGTGTTCTCCTCCACGCTGTAGATGATGTCAAAGGGATGCTTGGACTTGATGTAACGTGCCTGTGAACTCTGTCCGAAGGCGATGCCGCCCACGATCTTGGGACTCTTGTTGTCCACCAGCTCCAGCTTGATGTGTTCCTGTTGATGGCCCACGACCTTGCTGGTGCCATAGTCATAGACGTGGTGTGTGAGGAACACGGGTTTGGGATTATCCGGTCCAAAGGGTTGAAAACGCCGCAGGTCCAGGAAGAAACGATGTGTGATGTCCTTGAAATCCAACACGCCGTCGATATTCATCTCGGACTGTATCTGTGCCGGCTGGATATGCTGTTCCACATAGGCCTCGAAGCGCCGCTTGAATTCTGCCACATTCTCCACTTTCATGGACAATCCTGCGGCATAGGTGTGTCCGCCAAAGTTCTCCAACAGGTCACGGCAACTATCGATAGCACTATAGACATCACAGCCCGGGACTGAGCGCGCCGAACCCGTGGCCATGTCCCCCGTGCGGGTGAGCACGACCGAAGGACGTGTATAGACCTCCGTCAGGCGCGAAGCCACAATCCCGATAATCCCCTTGTGCCATTCCTCGCTGAAGATGACAATGGCTTTCTGCTCGTGTCCGGGATCCAGCCGCTCCACGATGGCGTTGGCCTCGTGGGTCATCTCCTTGTCCAAATCCTTGCGCTGCTCATTATAGGCGTTGATTTGCAGCGCCATGCGATGGGCACGCAGCGGGTCACGCTCTACCAGCAGCGCCACGGCTTCACCGCCATTCTGCATACGGCCCGAGGCATTGATTCGCGGTCCTATCTTAAAGATGATATCACTCATCGTGATCTCCTTGTCTGTGAGCCCACAGACTTCAATGATAGCATGCAGCCCCACGCTGGGATTGGCGTTGATTTGCTTGATGCCATGATATGCCAGGATCCTGTTCTCGCCCATGATGGGAACAATGTCCGACGCAATACTGATGGCACATAAGTCCAACAGCGGCATTAACTGGCTGAAGGGGATGCCGTTATTGATGGCAAAGGCATGCATCAGCTTGAACCCCACCCCACAGCCCGAAAGGTGCTCATAAGGGTAGGTGGCATCCACGCGCTTGGCATTGAGGATGGCCACAGCGGGCGGCAGTTCATCGTCTGGCACATGGTGGTCACAGATGATGAAGTCAATACCCAGTTGCTTGGCGTAGGCTATCTCCTCAATGGCCTTGATGCCGCAGTCAAGCACAATAATCAGACCCACGCCCGTGGAATGGGCGTAATCCACGCCTTGGTGGCTGACACCGTAGCCCTCCTCATAGCGGTCTGGGATGTAAAAGTCAATGTTGGTGGTGAACTGCTGCAAGAATCGATAGACCAATGCTACCGCTGTGCAACCGTCCACGTCATAGTCTCCGTAAACAAGAATACGTTCCTTGCGGCCCAAAGCCTGGTTCAGCCGTTCCACCGCCACCTGCATATCACGGAAGAGGAACGGATCCAACAGTTCTCCCAGTAATGGCCGGAAGAAATGTCGCGCCTCTCCTGCAGTGGTGATGCCTCGTTCGAGCAGCAGCTTGCCCAGAACGGGGTGGATATTCACTTCGGCTGCCAACGCCTTAGCCGCTTCCTCTTGCTCTTGTGTTGGAGGGTCGTAGTTCCATTTGTAGTTCATTTATAGTGTTATTTTTATTCATTTATCTATCTCAATTGCCTGCCTGCTTAGCCATGATGGATTCCATGATCTGCGCCTCAATCTCTTCGGCCAACTCAGGGTTGTCCTTGATCACACGCTTCACGGCATCACGTCCCTGACCTATCTTGGAGTCCTTGTAGCTGAACCACGAACCGGACTTCTTGATGATGTCATACTCCACACCCAAATCCACAATCTCTCCGGCCTTGGAAATGCCTTCACCGAAGGAGATCTCGAACTCGGCCTTGCGGAAGGGAGGTGCCACCTTGTTCTTCACCACTTTCACACGCACCTGATTACCGATGGCTTCTTCACCATCCTTCAGGGTTGTGACCTTGCGGATGTCCAGTCGCACGCTGGAGTAGAACTTGAGGGCATTGCCACCCGTGGTGGTTTCGGGGTTACCGAACATCACACCTATCTTCTCACGCAGCTGGTTGATGAATATGCAGCAGGTCTTGGTCTTGCTGATCGTGGCGGTGAGTTTGCGCAGCGCCTGACTCATCAACCTGGCCTGCAAGCCCACCTTGTTGTCACCCATGTCGCCTTCGATCTCAGCCTTGGGAGTGAGGGCAGCCACGGAGTCGATCACCACGAGGTCCACGGCACTGGAACTGATGAGCTGATCAAGGATGGCCAGAGCCTGTTCGCCGTTATCGGGCTGTGAGATCCACAGCTCATCCAAGTTAACCCCCAGTTTCTGTGCATAGGTGGGGTCAAAGGCATGCTCTGCATCGATGAACGCGGCAATGCCGCCGGCTTTCTGTGCCTCGGCTATAGCATGGATGGTGAGTGTGGTCTTGCCCGAAGACTCGGGACCGAAGATCTCGATGATACGTCCGCGCGGATATCCTCCCACGCCCAGTGCGGCGTTGAGGCCAATGCTGCCTGTGGGAATGACATCCACTTTCTCTGCGGCCTGACCGCCCAGACGCATGATGCTTCCTTTTCCGAAGTCCTTCTCTATCTTGGCCGTAGCCATCTGAAGTGCCTGAAGACGAGCGGCTTTATCTTCCGAGGGTTGAATAGTAGTCTTTGCCATAATAATCAGACCCCCTCCCCTGCTCTCCCTCAATGAGGAGTGTGGAATGTTTCTGACTGCCGGGAGGTTGATAGGGTCATTTCTTTAAAAATTAGAAATAAGTTGTTTGATGTGTGGGAAAGGACTTTTACAGTTCCAAGTCCACGTCGTGCAATTCATGCCAGGGGAGACCTTGGGTGTTGAGTTTCTCCATGAAGGGGTCTGGGTCGAACTCCTCCACGTTGTGCACACCCGGTTTCACCCACTGGCCGGTGAGGAACATCATGGCGCCTATCATGGCAGGAACGCCCGTGGTATAGGAAACTCCCTGCATCCCCGTCTCCTCATAGGCTGCACGGTGCGAGCAGTTATTATAGATATAATAGGTGTGCTCCTGGCCGTCCTTGCCGATACCGCGGATGCGGCAGCCGATGCTGGTCTGCCCCTCATAGTTCTCTCCCAGATCCTGGGGGTTGGGCAGCACAGCCTTGAGGAACTGCAATGGGACAATCTTGACCTTGGCTGTTCCCGTGCCGTCGGCCAGCGGGGCTTCGTACTCTATCTCGTCGATGCGGCTCATTCCGATATTCTGAATCACTTCGAGGTGTTTGAGGTACTGCTGTCCGAAGGTCATCCAGAAACGTGCACGCTTGATGGTCGGATAGTTGATGACCAGACTCTCTATCTCCTCGTGATGCAGGAGGTAGCTGTCTCGCGGTCCTATCTCGGGATAGGTCAGATCCTTGTGAATTTCCAGGGGTTCTGTTTCCACCCACTGTCCGTTCTCCCAGTAAAGACCCTTCTGGGTTATCTCCCGGATATTTATCTCGGGGTTAAAGTTAGTAGCAAAAGCCTTGTGGTGGTCGCCCGCGTTGCAATCGACAATGTCTAAATATTGTATTTCAGAGAAATGATGCTTGGCGGCATAGGCGGTGAAGATACTTGTTACACCCGGGTCGAAGCCGCATCCGAGAATGGCCGTCAGCCCAGCTTTCTCAAACCGTTCGCGATAGGCCCACTGCCACGAGTATTCGAAGTGTGCCTCGTCCTTCGGCTCATAGTTAGCAGTGTCCAGATAGTTGCAACCCGTCTGCAGGCAGGCTTCCATGATGGTCAAGTCCTGATAGGGCAGGGCCAGATTGACCACGATATCAGGTTGATAGGCCTGGAACAGTTCCACCAGCTCGGACACATTGTCGGCATCGACCTGTGCGGTCTGTATGCCTTTATATCCTGTGGCAGTCTCCACGGCCTTGGCCAGGCGGTCACACTTCGCTTTGGTGCGTGAAGCGATCATCATTTCTGAGAACACGTCGGGGTTCTGTGCCATCTTGTGCACGGCCACTGTGGCCACGCCACCGGCTCCGATAATCAGTACTTTTCCCATATCTTTGAGTTGAAAGTTAATGTATATTTAATTCATAATGACCTTACGTACTGTGCCGTCGGGCATGCGGATGATGTTGATGCCACGCTGCGGACGGGTGCTGCGAATACCGTTGAGGTTATACACGCCCACGGGTGCTGAAGCGGTGGTGATGCCATTGACAGCGTCATCCACAGAGCCTTTGCCGAGGTAATACAGGTGCCATGCACCCACAACTTCATAGTCATTCGGGTAAACCTCTGTCTTACTGAGACCGATGCGCACCTTGCCGTCGGCAGGCACAGAGAACTCCAGACTGTTGAGATAATAACCCGCATCAAAGAAGGCCACGGTAGGTGTGGTGCCGTCGGGAGCTACGAGACCGTTGGAGAGTGTATAGGTGTTCACACCCTCGGGAGCGTCGGCAGCAGCCACGGCACCCTCGGTGAGGGTCATCACAGGCTTGCTCTCCTTCCCAGCTGAGGTCTCGGCATAAAGGGTGGTGAGGTGTGTGTCCTCGCCGTTCTTGATATGCTCTTCTTCGTCATACCAGTAACCGGCGCGGTAATAGGTGTGCACGGTCACTTCGTAGTTGCCAGCAGGCAGACCCGTGAGATCCTGATAGAGTTCGAAACCAGCACGGTTGTAGCTGACAGAGTATTGCTTATAACCATTCATGGCGGTGGTGGTCCAGCCTTCGATGCGGCCTTCGTCCTTGCTGCCCTTAGCGGGGTCGAAGTTCGGATTCACGATGAGAGCGGTGTAATCCTCGCGTTGCACGGCTTCAGGATCACCATAATAATAGAGGTTCCATTCACCTACTACCTC
>JAEEGL014887475.1_pt1 | contig 13569 bp, 9 predicted proteins | sample 9134231 | NCBI WGS metagenome assembly JAEEGL01 (sample SAMN16246548, study PRJNA631951) | gut metagenome | biome: gut microbiome; feature: rumen; material: fiber-attached | host: Bos | place: Iran: Karaj | collected 2018-10
CTGACACTCCTCATCTGGAATTGCATCCTTCACGATGTGCTGAACAGGAGTAGAGAACTGATTCATATAAAGGCGAACTTTCAGGTCTTCGTCACCGGAGAACTGGGTGTTGCCGCCCGGACGCTCGAACGCATATACGGAGATGGCATAAACACCAGGCTTGGCATTTACAGTCTGCTGAACATCTACGACTGTCTCGTAGCACTCAACCACAGGGAAGAAGTCCTTACCACCAACGTTTCCTACAACTGCACCACCATCAGAGTTGGTCCATCCGTTGAATCCATCGGTGAATTTCGGGTTAACCAGCAGGTTCGACACGTCGAATCCGGCATCCATACATGCTTCCATAATTTCTGCTACCTTAGCATGGAGCCATGCAGTCTCTTCTGCTATCTCCTCAGCCGACAGACGACCTTCGATTGCTCCGTTCTCCAAGTCAATGATATAGTTTGCGCAGCCGTTAGGATAGCCCCACTCAAGGTCGCCATTATCCTCTGCGGAAGCCTGCAGGTAGTCGGAAAGTTCCATCGTGATGTCAGGATCAGCACCCTGGTTCTCCAGATTGGTCAGCTCATCCATGGCCTTGTCGAGTTCCTGCAGATAGAGCTTATAGTTCTTCTGGCTCAATGCAATCTGATCAGGAATAGTCTCGAATTCCTGGATTGCCTGCATGATGGCATCCTTATTGGTTGCATTCTTCAAAGTGTTGATAGCAGCATCATAGATAGCCTTGTCGGGAGCTCCATAATGCTCATTGAACTCAATCACGTTCTTCTCGGCAATCTTGCTTCCCCAAAGCTGGTAAGCAGCATCACTGTTTCCGAAATACCAGAGTTCGAAGTCGTCGAATATCGACCAGTCGGAACCAGTGGCTTTCTCATTGATCAAACCGAGACGGAGAACATCACCTCCTGCCAGACCGCCGTAAGCCTCGTTGCGGTAGCGGTCAGTACCGTCGTGGAAGTAGTCGTTGGCGGTGATCATGAGGTTCGGGCAGTAGAGCGTGTGCTCACCTTCCTCATCTGTATAAGTAACAGTTGTTGTTCCGTTTGTGCCGATAGGCGCGTCGATTGAACCACCAGCTGATACGTGATGAATTGGTGTTGAGAACGTGCCTGTGGTCTCGCTCTTCAGATAAATCTTAGTCTCTGCGGGAGTTCCGGCCTTCCAGGCGTTGTAGTCAGCCTGTGCGTTCTGATAACGGGTGTAACCGTTGCAGGCAACCATATACACACCTTCCGGCAGTCCTTCGATGTCCTGATAGGAGTCGAATGTATGTCCATAGTGCTCTGCGTTCGACCAGGTTGTACCACCGGCACCGAACGGTGTTCCCAGCCAGCCTGTGAAATCAGGGGTTGAGCCCTCAGGTCCGAAGTTCGGGTTCACAATCTTAGCAGTGAAGTTTACAGGATTGTCAGGAGTTGCCTCATTCATCTTATATTCAACCACTGCGTCACCTACAGCTTTCTCGGCAGCCTGCAGCTCCTCTAAAGTAGAAGAGGTGTTGTTATAGACAGTCTCCTGTGCGGAGAGGTCGATGCCAGGGTTTTCAGCCTTTGCCTCGTCGATAGCCTTCTTAAGGGCTGTGGCAGCATTGAATCTGTCGATGTTCTCAACATATTCGTTATAGGTATCCTCCGACACGAATTTCCACTCGTCATAGAAATTCCCCTGGAAAGCATCCTCATCCACATCCTCATCACCATCGTCATGATGTTTGGTAACAGTGACTGTGTGCTGATAGTAGAAATACAGACGTGTGTTTCCTGCTTCACCCACTGCATAGTCGGCAACACCGAGAGTAGCGTCGGTAGGTCCGAACTCGTATGTCTGGTTAACGTTGTCGTTTGACAGTTTGTAGATATCACCGATTTTTGTGACAATCCACATTTTCATACCTACATAATCAGCATTGGAAGAACCTTCAGAGGCATCACACCACATGTTGTCCCAGTCTTTTGCAGAAACCATTTTCCATGCGCCTATGTCAGTTCTGTACTTTGAAGGATAGCATCCGAGATCATAATACCCCTCTTCACCTTCAATTTTTGTCATACGGATAGGATCTCCGTATTCGTCTACCGATGCACGTGTGTTCCACTCGTTATGCCCCACAAAGAACTTATTGACCCCCACATTATATAAATATTGTGTGGTCTCACCGTCTTCCGCCATGTCAACAAAGTTGGTGACGGTCGGCTTAGTCCATTGTGCAGAAGCAGTCAGAGCAAACATAAGCGATGCCGCAGTTATGAGTAATTTGTGCTTCATAAAATAAGTAGTTAATTAGTTGTTAAATTATTTATGAGTATATATTTTCCAGCTGTTATTTGTTGTTATTGCCCAAAAGCAGACCCTCAAAAAGCAATTTCATCTACTTTTCTGGGCATACTATGTGCAGATTCGTTGCAAAATTAAAAAAAAAAGAGAAAACAAAAAAAATTTTTGGCAATTATTTTCAATAAATTTTAAATTTCATGCATTTTTTTGCTAAAAAGTATATGGAAAACGACATTTATATAAAATTTTAACATTTTTTTAGAGTTATTATTGGTTTTTGGGGGATTGCGTTATTGGGGTTTTGGGGTTGAATTGGGTTATTTTGTTTTTTTGGGTTTAATGGGTTGAATAGGTTGAATGGGCTGACATGAAGACTGCCCATTTGACCCATTTAACCATTAACCCCATTTTAAACCTTCCCCAGAATTATCTTCTTTATCTCATTCAGCTTATTCAGTGCCTCAAGGGGAGTGAGGTTGTTGACGTCGGTGTTGATAATCTCATCACGAACCTGACAGAGAATGGGGTCGTCGAGCTGGAAGAAGGAGAGCTGCGACTTCTCCGACGGGGCGCTGATGCTGGCGGTCGACGGGCGTGACACCCCCTCACCGCTGTTGTTGCGCTCCAGCTCTGCCATCACCTCCTCTGCACGCCGCACCACTGAAGGCACCATGCCCGCGATTTTCGCCACATGGATACCGAACGAGTGTTCGCTTCCGCCCGGCACCAGCTTACGGAGGAATATCACCTGGTTATCCACCTCCTTCACCGACACATTATAATTTTTCACGCGCTGGAATAGCTTCTCCATCTCGTTAAGCTCATGATAGTGGGTGGCGAAGAGCGTGCGGGCGTGATATTTCGGATTCTCGTGGATATACTCCACGATAGCCCAGGCGATGGAGATGCCGTCGTAGGTGCTTGTGCCGCGTCCCAGCTCGTCGAAGAGGACGAGCGATCGCTCGCTGAGGTTGTTGAGGATATTAGCGGCCTCGTTCATCTCCACCATGAACGTAGATTCGCCGAGCGAGATATTGTCGCTTGCACCCACGCGTGTGAACACCTTGTCGCAGTAGCCGATACGGGCAGACTCCGCCGGGACGAACGAACCTATCTGAGCCAGAATCGTGATGAGCGCGGTCTGACGGAGCAGCGCGGACTTACCTGCCATGTTAGGACCGGTGATAATGATGATCTGCTGTCCGCGACAGTCCAACAGCACGTCGTTAGCCACATACTGCTCGCCCAGCTCCATATTGCGCTCGATGACAGGGTGACGGCCCTGACGGATGTCGATGACGAGCGAGTCGTCAACCACCGGACGCACATAATTATATTCCTTAGCCGCCAGCGCGAACGACAGCAGGCAGTCAAGCTTCGACACCTCTGCAGAGTCGGTCTGAACTGCCTCTATATACACAAGCGCGTCGTTCATCAGCTGGTTGAAGATACGGGTCTCCAAAGCCATAATCTTCTCCTCGGCTCCCAGGATCGTCTCCTCGTATTTCTTCAGCTCCTCGGTGATGTAGCGCTCAGCCTGCGTGAGTGTCTGCTTGCGTATCCACGTGGCAGGCACCTTGTCTTTAAATGTGTTGCGCACCTCTATGTAATAGCCGAACACGTTGTTGAAACCGATTTTCAGGCTGGTGATACCGGTCGCCTCACTCTCACGCTGCTGCAGCTGCAGGAGATAGTCCTTGCCGCTGTAGGCGATACGTCTGAGCTCATCCAGCTCGGTGTTCACTCCCTCGCCTATCACGCCCCCTTTGTTAATTGTCACAGGGCAGTCGGGCCGGATTTCCCTGCCTATACGCTCCACGAGGTCGGTGCAGGCGTCGAGATGCTTTGCCACATTGCGGAGCACCTCGTTGTCGGAGGCGGCGCAAATTTTTTTGAGCGGACCGATATTCAGGAGCGACTGACGCAACTGGATAAACTCGCGCGGACCGATGCGCTGCGTGGCGATCTTGCTGCCAAGCCGTTCCAGGTCGCCCATGCCGCGCAGCAACTCATGCACCTGGTCGCGGAAATCGGGATAACGGAAGAAATAATCGACCACGTCCTGACGCTCACTGATCATGTCGGGGTTTTTCAGCGGGAAGCAAAGCCAGCGGTGAAGCAGACGGCCGCCCATCGGCGACACTGTCTTGTCGATGACCTGCAGGAGCGACGTGCCCGCACTGCTCATCGACTCCATCAGCTCCAGGCTGCGGACCGTGAAACGGTCGAGGTGCATATAGCGGGTCTCCTCGATGCGGCTGATACGGCTGATATGGCTGATATGCGTGTGCTGTGTCTGTTCCAGATAATAGAGGATGACACCCGCCGCCACAATACCCTCATGGATATGGTCGATGCCGAAGCCCTTAAGGTTGCGCACACCGAAATGCTTGTAAAGCTTCTTGCGAGAGGTGTCCTCCACAAAGAGCCAGTCGTCCAGCTCGTAGGTGAAATAACGTCCGCCGAAATTACCGAGAAACATGTTGCGTTTGCCCTTTTCGAACAGCACCTCCTTCGGAGAGAAATTCGTAAGCAGCTTATCCACATAATCGGCTGTGCCCTGATAAACCAGAAACTCACCGGTGGTGATGTCAAGGAACGACACGCCCACCATCGCCTTTCCGAAATGGACGGCGGCAAGGAAGTTGTTCTCCTTACTGCTCAGCACCGTGTCGGTCATCGCCACACCTGGGGTGACCAACTCAGTGATACCGCGCTTCACCAGCTTCTTCGTCAGCTTAGGGTCCTCCAGCTGATCGCATATCGCCACACGCTTGCCTGCCCGAATCAGCTTTGGCAGATAGGTGTCGAGCGCATGATGGGGAAATCCCGCCATCGCCACTGCCGCATCCTTGCGGGTGCCAATCGCACTGCTGCGCTTGGTCAGCGTGATGCCCAGTATCTCGGAAGCCACCACGGCGTCGTCGCTGTAGGTCTCATAGAAGTCACCACAGCGGAACAGCAGCAAAGCATCGGGATGCTTCGACTTCAATTCCATGAACTGACGCATCATCGGGGTAAGCTCTTCGGTTTTCATTATTTAGTTTTTACTATTTTTAGTTTTTAGAAAGTTTTTTTTTTCCCAGAATTTTCAGATAATCCGGCTGTCAGAAAAGCATCTTTGACATTTCCCAAATCACGATTCCCGCAACTGTCGCCACATTCAGTGAGTGCTTTGTGCCATATTGAGGAAGCTCAATACAGCCGTCGCATAAATCAACCACCTCCTGATGTACGCCCTTCACCTCGTTTCCGAGCACCAGCCCGTAGCCGTCGGGAAGCTCATCAAACGTGTCGGTGGGAAGCGGAAAGCTGATACTGCCCTCAGCCTGCTCAACGGCAAACACCTTATAACCGCGCCGTTTCAAATCGCTGACAGCCTCCTCTGCAGAAGCGAAGTAGATCCAATCCACACTCTCCTCAGCACCTAATGCAGTCTTATGTATCTCGGCATGAGGCGGACAGGCGGTGATGCCGCACAGATAAATACACTCCACGCGGTAGGCGTCGCTCGTACGGAACACACTTCCCACATTATACATGCTCCGCACGTCGTCGAGCACCACCACCACCGGCATCTTACGGCTCTGCTTGAACTCATCCACCGTCAGACGGTCAAGCTCTGTTATATTCAGTTTTCGATACATTTATTCTAACTTTACACTTTTCGCTTTTCACTATTCACTATTCACTTAAATAATTCTTCCTTGTCATCGCCCAAACGCCTACAACCACAAATGGGATGCTGAGAATCTGCCCCATGTCGATAGGCATCGAGCCATCGTCGATACCGCCCTGCTCCTTCTTCAGGAACTCGATGCAGAACCGGAAAGTGAAAATCGCGGCGATACACAGCCCGAAATAGAAACCGGATCCTACCGATATGCGCTCTCTCACCTGATAGAGCTTATTCTCCTTTCCAATATAGGCTTTCCGACTCTTACGGTAAATCAACACGATGATGATGAATATGATGATATAAGCGAGTGCCTCATAGAGCTGCGACGGATGGCGCGGCACCAGCTCACCGTTAACTCTCGACTCACTGGTGTGGAAGATAAACGCCCAGGGCACGTCGGTCTGAGTACCTATGATTTCGGAGTTCATCAGGTTGCCTATACGGATGCAGGCAGCACAGAACGGAGCGGCGATTCCAAGGTTGTCGAGTATAATGAACGCAGGAATCTGCTTTCTCCTTTTATACAGCATCAGCGCAATGAAAAGACCAATCGCACCACCGTGGCTTGCCAGTCCCCGGTAGCCTTCCATGTGCCAGCCGCCGGCATTGTCTATCCGCACAGGCAGCAGCATCTCCACCACTCCTTTCCACGAGGTGAGGTAGTAGTCAGGCTCATAAAACACGCAGTGACCGATTCTCGCTCCAAGCACCACACCGATAAAGCAGTAGAGGAAAAGGGGGTCGAAACGGTGAGAAGCCACCAGTCTCCCGTCTTTCAGCTCCGGGTCGATACGCTGGTCGGCATACAGCTTACGTACGATGAAATAGCCTCCTATAAGACCAATCACCCAACACAGCGAATACCACAGGATGCTGAACGAGCCTATTTTCACAGCCTCCATCGAAGGCTGCCAGTCTATGTAGAGCATAGTTTAGAATTTAGAGTGTAAAGTTTTTAGTTTTTTAGTCTGATTACTCAGCAATATTAGTGAAATTCGTGTTTCACACATTAAACCTGAAATGCATGATGTCGCCATCCTGTACCACATATTCTTTGCCTTCAACACCCATCTTGCCCGCCTCGCGGACAGCCGCCTCAGACCCGTATTTGATGTAGTCGTCGTATTTGATGACCTCGGCACGGATAAAACCCTTCTCAAAGTCGGTGTGGATAACGCCGGCACACTGCGGTGCCTTCCAACCACGACGGTATGTCCACGCCTTCACCTCCTTCGGTCCGGCGGTGATGAACGTCTGCAGATTCAACAGATGATAAATCGACTTTATCAGACGGTCGCATCCGCTCTCTTTCAGACCCATATCCTCCAGAAACAGCTGCTTCTCCTCGTAGGAATCCAGCTCGGCGATGTCAGCCTCAGTCTGCGCGCTGATTATCATCAGCTCGGCATCCTCATCACTGATGGCCTCACGCACACGGTCAACATAATCATTACCGTTGGCGGCACTGGCATCATCCACATTGCAGACATACAGCACCGGCTTGGTGGTAAGCAGGAACATCTGACGGCTCAACGCCACCTCATCATCATTCTCCAGCTCCACCACACGGGCACTTTTACCCTGCTCCAGAGCGCTCTTATAACGGCAAAGCAAGTCATACTCCAGTTTGGCTTTCTTGTCGCCACCCACCTGAGCCTGCTTCTCCACACGCTTCATGCGGTTCTCCACCGTCTCCAGGTCTTTCAGCTGAAGCTCCGTGTCGATTATCTCCTTGTCGCGCACAGGATCCACCGTGCCATCCACATGCACGATATTTCCGTTGTCGAAGCATCGGAGCACATGAATGATGGCGTCGCACTCACGGATATTGCCCAAGAACTGATTGCCCAGACCCTCACCTTTGCTCGCACCTTTCACCAGCCCGGCGATATCGACGATGTCGCACACAGCCGGGACAATACGCTCAGGATTCACCAGCTCTGCCAGTTTCGTCAGGCGCTCGTCGGGAACACTTATCTGACCCATCTGAGCGTCAATAGTGCAAAAGGGGAAATTCGCCGCCTGAGCCTTCGCGCTCGACAGACAGTTAAATAACGTTGATTTACCTACATTAGGAAGTCCTACTATGCCTGCTTTCATTATATTAATTGGGAGTTAAAATATTTTCAAAAATTGGGAGTTAAATTTTAGAATGGGAGTTAAATTTCTTTCAGAAATTGGAAGTTATATTCCTGAGGAATAGGAAGTATTAGAGCATTTTAAACCCTAAACCTATATTTCTCCGCAAATTCCTTGCTGATACTATTATCAAAGGTCTGGCACACGTTGGCTGCAAGGTCTTTGCCGCACTGTATGATTTTGTCCCATGTCTGCTCGTCGATTTCTTTCAGGTTGTCGCGGCGGACATCATATTTGATAAGCCCGTAAATCACACCGGCATTGAAGTTGTCGCCGGCACCGATAGTGCTGACCGTATCTATTTTCTCCACCTTGAAATTCTTCTGAACAGAAGGGGTGATAAGACGGATATCACCTCCGGCATCGGTGCAGAGGAAATTCTTGCAGTAAAACTCTATTTCACGCTTGTAAATACGGTCGGGATCGCTGATGCCGAAAAGGTTGTCGAGGTCCTCCACCGAACCGCGCACGATATCCGTGTATTCCAGATTCTCAAGCATGTCGGCATAAATCTTGATGGCCTCATCTTTATGACTGCTGCGGAAATTAAAATCATAGTAAATCAACGCACCATTATTACGGGCATATTCAAGAAACTCACGCACTTTAGGCCGCAATACAGGATTGAGCACAAAATATGAACCCATCATCACGATGTCATCGGGTTCGATAACTGGCCAGCTCACCTCCAGACGGGCAGCAGGATAGTCCTTGTAGAACATATACTCAGCATCGTTCTTATCGTTGAGCCACGCCAGCGATATGGCTGACACACCGTTGTGATACTGAGCCACACCGCTGCTGTCAACTCCGTTCTCTTTCATGAAGTCTATAATCATATTGCCCACCCTGTCGTTGCCTGTCTCACTGATAATCGCCACATTCACACCAAGTCGTCCCAATGAGATGATGCCGTTGAACACAGAACCGCCCGGCACGGCAGCCGTGGGCTGACCGTTCTTGAAAATGATGTCTAAGATAGTCTCGCCTATTCCTATTACTTTTCGCATAGCTGTTTGATTTCTTCTAATATATTTACTTTATAAAGCAATTCACTCCATGGCTTGTTAACCACACCCTGACTGCTGAGAGAGTCGAAAAACTGAAACAACAAATCGTAAAATCCGTTTATATTCCAGAACACCACACGTTTCTGATGCATGCCGAACGTGTTGGCAGCCAAGGCACAGAACGCCTCATCAAGCGTACCCACACTGCCGGGAAGGACTATCAGGATATCCGACTCGTCAACCAAATATTGCTTACGGTCGCTCAAGTCGTTGCAGTAGAACGTGATGTCAATATAGTCACTGACACGGTTATCAGTCACCAGACGTTTCGGAACCACACCATAGACCGTGCCGCCATATTCCTTTGTGCCTTTGGCAACACACTCCATCATGCCACAGTTGGCACCCCCATACACCAGGGTACGACCAGTCTCACCTATCCACTTACCCAACTGATAAGCAGCATCATAATAGATGTGCTCCATCTTTTCGGAAGAAGCACAAAACACGCCAATTCTTTTCATACTGCAAAATTAATAAAAAAAAATGACATTATTAAATTAATTACGATTTACTATTTACTATTTATTTAACTATTTTTTTTATTGAACGTTTTTATGCGTTTTTATAAACACAATTTTAAGACGTAAAAAAAACAACAAAATAAAAAGTAAATACAATTGTTGATAACCCTGTTCATAAACTGTGTATAAATTTTGAAAACTTTGTCTTGATAATTTCAAAACTTTTTATATGCAGCTATTGTTTTTAATTCTCCAAGAAAAGTTATTGTTTTCTTTCATCATCTTTTCAACATCTTTTATGCACACCATCAACAACAAAATCCATGAAATAATTATCAACTTTGTCAACATAGAGGTTTTAAACAGTATGTCTATAACATTTGTAATCGATTTAAGGTCAATAAAATACAAGATGGAATCATATGGATAAAATTAACACGTATGTTTATATCCAAATATCCAAATTTTTTAACATTTTATTGTAAACACTATCAACACGCTATAATCATTATCATAAAAAATTTAAAAATTAAAAAATATATATTTTTATTATAATAGATTGTTTATACTGACAATTTCCATCCATGGATTCTCTGTCGACTGAAATTCATTTATTAAAAATCATTGTCTTTAATAAAATCCATCAATTCTTCTACAAGAATATAAAATAATAGTAATTGAATTTTATTTAGAGAACACCAGCGTGGAGAGATTCTGCTCGCTGAGCACTTCTTTCGCCACTTCGTGAACCAGTTCAGGACTGATGCTGTCGAGCAGTTCGTAGGTCTCATTGATGCTGTCGAACTTGTCATAGTGGAGATACATCTTACCCATGTCGAGCGCGGTGCTCTCGAAGTTGTCGCAGCTCACACCAATCTGACCCTTTATTTGCTTCATATATGCGTTGTATTTGCGGCTGTTCAGCGGAGCGGACATCAGTCCGTCGAACTCCTTGCGGACGATTCTGAGGCATTTTTCAACGTCGTTTGCGTCGCAGCCGAAATAAATGGCGAATGTGGTGGTGTCAGTGTAGTGCGTCAGGCTGCTGTCAACCGTATATACCAGTCCGTGATGTTCTCTCAGTGCCACGTTGAGCAGCGAGTTCATACCCGGACCGCCAATGATGTTGTTGAGAAAATAAAGGGCTATGCGGCGGTCATCGTCGGATGAATAGGCAGGACTGCCGAGCATCACGTGCGCCTGATGTGTGTCGTGCTGCTCATGACGGAACTCAGGGCGGTAGGCATGAAAGGCACAGCGCTTCCGCACTGGCGGAAGTATCAGTTTGCTGTAAGCTGCTGAATAAGCTGAAGTATATTCTTCGACGATGTCTTTGACATAATTGAAATCATAGTTTCCGAACACAAAGAACACCATCCTCTCCGGACGGTACATACGCTCAAAAAAACGTCGGAGGTCGCAACTTCTATATCTTCGCACCTCATCGGTTGTGGCTAATATGTCGTGTCCCAAGGCATGGCCGGAAAAAAGCTGACTCTCGAATTGGTCGAAGATCATGTCTGCCGGTGAGTCCTGGTAGCTCTCTATCTCTTCAACTATAACCTCACGCTCCTTCTCTATCTCATGTTCGGGAAACGTGCTGTTGAACACGATGTCGCATATCAGTTCAACAGCACGTTTGAAGTGGTCTTTCATGAAAGCTGAATAGACCACTGTGTCTTCTTTTGTGGTGAACGCGTTCAAATCACCGCCTACTGCCTCCATACGGTTCAGGATATGCCACGAATTACGGTGAACAGTGCCCTTAAACAGCGCATGTTCACAAAAATGGGCGATACCATGTTCCTGACTGTATTCGTCCCTGCTGCCGGCATCTATCGCAATGCCACAGTAAGCAACATTCGTAGGTGAGGAATGATGTATCAGCCGAAGACCATTATCGTATTTGAAAGTGTTTAACAAATTAAGAAAGAGTTAAAATAAGAATTTAAGATTGTACAAACCCCATCAACTAATCAAACTCACTACAAACTATAAACTTTAAACTATAAACTTTAAACTAAAGACTCTCCAGCATCCGTTTAAGCACCACCTGTGCGGAAATCTCCCTGTTGGCAGCCTCAGGGATGACGATTGAAGTCGGTGACTCTATCACGTCGTCGGTGACAATCATGTTGCGGCGTACTGGCAGACAATGCATGAAGAAGGCGTTATTGGTCAACTCCATGTGTTTCGTATCCACAGTCCACGACATGTCTTTCGACAATACTTTGCCGTAATCCTCCGGACGGGTCACGCCTGGACAGCTCCAGTTTTTAGCATAGATGAAGTCGGCGCCTTCGAAGGCTTTCAGCTGGTCGTATTCCACCTTGGCATCGCCAACGAAAAGAGGGTCAAGCTCATAGCCTTCAGGATGGGTTACCACGAAATCCACGTCGGCTGCGTTCATCCACTGTGCGAACGAGTTGGGAACTGCCTGTGGAAGGGCTTTGGGATGGGGTGCCCATGTCAGCACCACTTTAGGACGCTGGTTGCGCTTGTATTCCTCTATGGTGATGAGGTCGGCGAATGCCTGGAGCGGATGTACTGTGGCGCTTTCCATAAAGAACACAGGCTTGCCACTGTATTTGATGAACTGATTGAGTATCTTCTCCTGATAGTCGTCATCGCGGTTTTCGAAACGGGCAAACGAACGGACACCGATAATATCGCAGTAGCAGCCCATCACAGGGATGGCCTCAAGCAGATGCTCGCTTTTGTCGCCGTCCATAATCACACCGCGTTCGGTCTCCAGTTTCCATGCACCCTGGTTCACGTCGAGCACAATCACGTTCATCCCTAAGTTCATCGCCGCTTTCTGTGTGGAAAGACGAGTGCGAAGACTGTTGTTGAAGAATATCAACATACAGGTTTTATTCTTACCCAGCGACTGATACTGATAACGGTCAGCTTTTATCTGCAAAGCCTCCTCTATCGCCTTTTTCAAGTCGCCTATATCCGATACATGCTGAAATACTTTCATAATTATTTTTAATTGGAATTTATATTTTCTTTTTTTTTAAAAAAATCCTATTTCTTCTTCTTTTTTCCTTTCTTTGCGAACTGTGAATAAAAAGGTAATTCTTCTATCTGACCTTCAAAGAACTGTGCCCATTCCGGCTTGTCGGTCTTCTCTTTCTTATGACCGCCGTCAGCGGTTTTCTTGCGGATTTTAGCCATTGGGTCGGACGGTTTCTTTCGTGAGCTACGTTTTTCTGGCTGATTCCCGGCTGAATTGTCTTTGCCGCGTCTGCTTTCACTTCTGCCTTCACTTCCGCGTCCACCGCGTTTTCCACGTTCACCTCCGCTGTTTTCTGTCACTTCCACATTCACGTATCTGCCATCGTATTCAGCACCATTGAGCACTTTCAGGATTCCTCTCACCTGTTCACTTGGAACTTCAAAGAAAGAGAAATTACTCATAATGTCGATTCTGCCCACATCGAAATGACTGCCTTTCGAACAGCGGTTAACGAAGCCCATGAACTCACGCGGACGCATATTATCTTTCTTTCCGAGATTGATGAAAAGGCGGGTGTAGCCGGGTTCTGCCTGGGTGTTTCTGCCGCCACGATCCTTGCGGCGCTCATTCCGGCTTTTCTTCTTCTCTTCCTTGTAGTTCTTGTCATCTGGCTGAATGATTCGGGGAGCATTCTTATAGTAATTAAGGAACGTGTTGAATTCTCTCGATATAACCCGTTTAAGGATATCCTCTTTTTCCATCAGCTCGAATTTCCTATATACTGACTTGAGGAACGGTGCGATTTCCTCCTCATCCACTTCCACTTTCTCAATGTCGTCGAGCACTTTCATCAGCTGCTTCTTGCATATCTCCTCGCCTTCGGGAAGCACACCCGCCACGAAACTCTTGCCTATCTGTTTCTCTATGGCTTTCACCTTGTTTTTCTCTTTCACATGGATGATGCAGATACTC
>JAEEGL014899246.1_pt1 | contig 13569 bp, 7 predicted proteins | sample 9134231 | NCBI WGS metagenome assembly JAEEGL01 (sample SAMN16246548, study PRJNA631951) | gut metagenome | biome: gut microbiome; feature: rumen; material: fiber-attached | host: Bos | place: Iran: Karaj | collected 2018-10
GTTAATGCTCCTGAGGGATGCTGGTTAATATTTGAGCAAAATGGTAAGGGCGCTACTTACAATGCTCCACAGTTTATTTATACAGATGCGAGGGCTTATGAACCCACAACAACCATGGAGAGAACCGGTTATTCATTTGGTGGTTGGTATTTAGCTAAGCTCGATGGTGCAGGAAAGCCTGTAACTGATGCCGAAGGAAACATCGTACTTGAGGCTAATCCATTTTGGGATCCATCGAATCCAAACTATGATACTGCCAGTAAAGGGGTAACACTTACAGAAAAGACAACTGTATATGCTAAATGGGATCCTGTCACTACAGCACCATATACAATTATGGTTTACAAAAAGAATTTGAATGGTGGACAGGAGTTTGCTACATCATATGTCGGTAAAGGTACAGTCGGCAGTAGGATTTCAGACATTGCTATATCCACTGGTACAGTAGGCGATCTTGTAGTTGCTGAACTTGGAACAGCAGAAGAGAAGGCGGCTGGTAAATCTAAGAAAATAGGTGGAACAGTTTCTGTAAAAACTGGACAAACAACTGATCAGTTTGCAGGATTCACTTACAATGAAGAGCTGCTCAATATAAAAGACTGGAGTAAGCCGCATGATGATAGTGGAAATATTATTGATGACAAGATTACTCCTGAAGGAGATGCGGTTGCTAAAATCGTATTTGAACCTATGGAGTATACTTTAAAGTTTGTATTAGTCAAGAAGAATGGTGATAACTATATTGCCTCTTCCGTTATGGACTTGTCAAAGCCTTACCATGGTAAATGGGACATTACAACAATGACAACAGCACCAACTATTGCTGGTGTGGACTGTGCAACTGATAATGACGGATATTACTACTTTACAATAAAGGCTAGATATGGCGAATCCATAGCAACTCAGTGGCGTACCCATGACCATATTCAGAGTTCTCCTGAATTTGTAAGCTGGATACTTATGGATACAGCTAAGGCATATACCGGAGTTAACCAGGGACGTAATACAGTTAAAGGTATAATTGGAATAATGGATGAACAGGTTCTTGGAAATCTTTCATCTAAAACTGGAAATTATGTAACAGCAAGATTCCAGGATGGTGCTTATAAATGGAAATATCTGATTTATAAGCTTGATGAAAATGGAAACAAGCCTGCAACTCCTGAGGTAGTTGAAGCTAGATCAAATCAGAATGGCAATAAATCGCAGCATGCTCCGGCATATGATGGATATGATTGCACGGAGGAGAAATATACTGCGGCTTCAGCTTCTACAGATGGGTATTACATAATGGAATATGTATATACACCTAAAAGTTATCCAATTATATATATGGATGGTATATATGTAGATAGTAAGAATCAAATAATTCAGAGCAGAAGTTCAGTTGAACTTAAAGAAGGTCCGAGTGTAATCTACAAAAAGAAAATTGCAGAACATTATTATGAGCCAGCTCTTCCGGCCGGACAGCAAGGCTATGTATTTGAAGGCTGGTATCATGATGAAGCATGTACGGTTCCATATCAACATGTTGAGGGAGGTAAAAAGCGCTTAGGAATTAGTGAAGATGATTTCATGGATATCGGCGGACTTACGGTATATGCTAAATGGAGACCTAAAGGATATCGTGTATATCTTCATCCGTTCCCTGAGAATGATCCGGGCAATGCGACTACAGTACCTAACCTGGATTGGGGAACTAATCAAGCAATGTGCTTTGTTTTGGATTATGGTAAAACTGTAAGTGAACCTACAGCTACAGGAAGACCTGGATATGAGTTTATTGGATGGTTTAAGGATAAAGATTGTAAACAACCATTCAATGGTGAAGTTTATCCGGTAAATGACACTAATACTGTTCCATATGATAAGGCTGTTGATATAACAGATCCAATTGATAAATGGGGCAATGTTGGAGCGAATCCATATAATAATGATGACGAAGCTCATGAAAATCGTTGGTGGGTTAACGGAAAGCTTGACATCTACGGTAAGTGGAGAAAGATTATTGATGGTGCCGACGGTATCAACGTTGTATATAGTCCCATTGATCCTGATATTGATGGAAAGGGTCACTCCGGTGGTGATGGAATAGTAGTTCCTACAGATAGTAAACTCTATGTAGATAGTGCTGATGCATATGCTGTGCCTGCTTCAAAAGCTCCAGATGGATATAGATTTGGATATTGGGTAATGCAGAAATGGAATGCTAATGCAGATGCCTACGAAGATGTCACAGATGCATCTGGTAAAGTAACTCCTATCAATCCTGGAACCAAATACGAAGTAAAGGTTGATAACGCCAAGAAAGTGCCAAATGGAAAAGATTCAACCGGTAAACAGTTATATAAATACACAGTTCAGCTTCGTGCGGAGTATATAAAGCTTGGGGATCCAACACCTACATACATTCCTTGGTTTGCTAATGATGGTAAGAAGGCATTCCATACAGACGTAGTAGATACTGCTGGAAATTATACTTTGGACATTAACCAGGCAGTTGATATTCAACCCAGACCTACAAACGTCGGCAAGGATGATTATGAATTCTTTGGTTGGGCTAGAATTGACATTGGTCAAACTGCTGAGGAAGCTACAGCATGGCTGAATAATTCAGCTAATTTTACTCAGAATATTGAGAACTATGACCCTAAATTCCTCTATTATAAACAGGTTTGGAATGCAGAAACACAAAAATATGAGGACAAGTTCTTCTCTGATGCTGCATTTACTAGCGAAGCAAAGCAGGTAGCAGCAGATGAGGAACATCCATATCAGGCATTGTTTGCAGTATGGAAGGTTAAAAAAGATGCTCCGATTGTTGTAACTATTACAGGTAACCATGATGCGGTTTACTACAATGGTAAAGAACAGTCTGTAGAGGGTTACACAGTTGATTCCATAACACTTAATGGACAGGAATTTACAGAAATCAAAAAGACCGAAATTGTGCTTGTAGACGGTGTTGAAGCAAAGGCTTCAGGCCAGGATGTTAAGCGTAATGCAAATGGTGATATTGACAGTTACATGATGGGACTTAATGGAACACCTAAAAACGAAGGTGATCCTGCTTGTAGCTTCAAGTGCATAAATACTAACTATACAAATGTTACTTTTGTTGTTAATGACGGATATCTCAAGATCAATCCTCTTGAGTTAAAGGTTGAGGTAATTGGTAACAGAGGTGAGGAGCTCTACGACGGAACAGAAAAGAGGGTAACAGGATATACACTTAATGCTATATCTGCTGTAAGCGTTGGCGCCGGAATACCGGATGCAAAGGATTTCTTTGATGAGAAGAAGGTTGAATTTACAGGCGAAGATGTAGCAAAGGGAATACAGCCTGGTACATATCCTATGAACCTTGCAGTAAGTCAGTTCAGCTATGATGATCCTAACATCGATGTAACCTTTGAAGTTATTGATGGACAGCTTATAATCAGAGATGTGCCTGAAGCAGGAAAGCTCCATGTTATTGCACGTACTCCTGATAGGGAAGAAATGTATAGTGGTAAGACATGGGTAGGTTCAGACTTTGATTACTCAGTTGAAGGAAAAGTTGCTAATGAAGGTATCATAACAAGTGCACTGAAATCACTTGGAAGCTTTATTGGAATCAATGCTCATGCAGAAGATGGTACTAAGGAAATTACAATTAACAACGAAAAGTACTATGTATCAGGTCTTAGAGTTGATGTTAATGCAAGATCTGTAGGCAAATATCCTCTTGACATTGTCAATGAAGGCTTTAAGGTAGTTGACGTAAATGGACAGGATGTAACAGATAAATTTGATGATCCTGAATTCATTATTGGTACGTTTACTATTACACCTAAGCCAATCGAGCTTACGTCAGGATCAGCTGAGAAGGTATATGACGCAACACCTCTTGTATATCATGTGGCAAATGCTAATACAGAATGGGGTATTGGTGATGCAGTAACATATAACTTCACAGGAAGTCAGACTGAGGTTGGAACAAGTAAGAATACATTTGCGGCAGTACCTGCAAATGATTTGACAGACTTTAAGAACTATATAATTACATATGTATATGGTGATCTTACAGTTACAAAGAGTTCAGACTCCAATCCTCCGGATGATGATAAGAAGGATAAGAAGAAAAAGAAGAAAACTACTGAATCAGACAAGAAGAGAGATGACGAGGGCGATTCTACAAACGACAACAGCAGCAACGACAATGGCGGCAACAATGATAATGTCCTTGGAGCAAGAAGAAATCCGCCTGCAACAGGCGATAATGCAGCAGTTCTTGGAGCAAAGAGAACCAGGGGTGAGGAACCCGGAGTACTTGGCGCAAGACGCGGCGGTACAGAGGATAGCACAAACACATCCAGAATTATCGTTCTTCTGATTGCAGCAGGAGCAGTTGTGACACTTCTTATTACCGGAAGAAAACGTAAAAAGGATGAAGAGTAATTAAATCATCAGATGCAAAATGATAGAGGTCCTACCGGAAACGGTGGGACCTCTTTTTGCGGAAAGCGAGGAAAATCCGTTCTTACATGTAGCGATATTAAGCTTTTTTGTATATAATAATATTGTTATCAATTTATAGTTTTGGAGTAGCGGATGATAGATAATATTGAAGTATTCACGCATAGCAGTATAAGGGTAAAATGTGGAGCAGGTACTATATATGTGGATCCGTTTCGCATGAAGGAAGATAAGCATGATGCAGATTATGTACTTATAACACATGCTCATTACGATCATTTCTCACTTGAGGATATCCGTAAGGTTATTAAGGAATCGACAATACTTGTTGTCCCTTACAGAATGGAGGACGATGCCAGAGAGCTGGAGCGTGAAGTTAAGGATATAATTGCTGTTAAACCGGGAATATATAAGGAATTTGAGGGTTTCGAGATTGAGACAATTCCCGCGTATAACAATATAAAGCCTTTTCATCCGAGACGTGCAGAATGGGTAGGATATATTATCAGAGCTGATGGAAAGCGAATATATATCGCCGGTGATACCGGAGTAACCAAGGAATCCAAGAAGGTAAAGTGCGACATAGCTTTGGTGCCTGTTGGTGGAACCTACACTATGGACGTAAAAAAGGCGGCTGATCTTATAAATACTATAAGACCGGTTTATGCGATTCCTACTCACTATGGAACTATTGTTGGTAAGCAGACAGATGGAAAGACATTTGCCGGCCTTGTAAAGAGTCCGGTTAAAGTAGTAGAAAAGATACAGTATTTTGAATAATCATGTGCGATATGAATGGCAATTCAAGTATCATGAACAGTAATTCAAGTATAATTGCAATAGATTTAAAGTCCTTTTATGCGTCAGTGGAATGCCAGGATATAACCAGGAATCCGCTGACAACTAACCTTGTTGTTGCTGACAGGAGCAGGACTTCGAAGACAATATGCCTGGCTGTTTCTCCGTCCCTGAAAAAATATGGGATTCCGGGGAGAGCCAGGCTTTTTGAGGTCGAACAGAAGGTTAAGGAGATAAATGAGGAGCGACTCCGCAGAGCTCCGGGGAGAGTTTTTACAGGAGAATCTGATGACGATGAGGAGCTTCAGAATAATCCCTCACTTAAGCTGGGATTTATAGCAGCTGTTCCGAGAATGGCCAGGTACATGGAGATAAGTACCAACATTTACAAGATTTATCTAAAATATATCGCGCCCGAGGATATTCATGTTTATTCCATAGATGAGGTTTTTATAGATGCTACTGGTTATCTTGGAATACATGGAATGAGTCCCAGAGAGCTTGCTATGACGATGATTCAGGAAGTAAAGCTTGCTACGGGAATCACGGCTACTGCAGGGATTGGGACAAATCTGTATCTTGCCAAGGTGGCAATGGATATAGTGGCAAAGCATGTAGAAGCTGATGAAAATGGTGTGCGTATAGCAGAGCTTGATGAGATGAGCTATCGGGAGAAGCTTTGGGAGCACACGCCCCTTACTGATTTTTGGCGAGTCGGAAGGGGTTATGTAAAAAAGCTTTCATCCATGGGACTTTATACGATGGGTGACATTGCCAGATGCAGTCTTGGAGGTCCGCAGGATTTTCATAATGAAGAGCTGCTATATAAAACATTCGGAATTAATGCCGAGCTACTGATAGACCACGCCTGGGGATATGAGCCGTGCACTATGAAGATGATAAAGGCATATAAGCCTGAGAACAACAGCTTAAGTCAGGGACAGGTATTACATTGTCCTTATACATATGACAAGGCTAGAATTATAGTAAGAGAGATGGCGGATGCACTTGCTCTTCAGCTTATGGAGGCAGGAAAAGTCACAGATCAGATTGTTCTGACTGTTGGCTACGACATGGAGAGCCTTACAAATCCTCAAATAGCTAAAAAGTACAAAGGTAAAATAAAGAAGGATTATTACGGAAGACAAGTTCCGGAGCATGCGCATGGCAGCGCGGGACTTGAGGAATTTACAGCTCTTTCGGTTCATATAATTGATGCTGCGCTTAAGATTTTTGATGAAAAGGTTAATCCTGTTCTTCTGGTTAGACGAGTAACTATTGCGGCAATGCATGTAATTGATGAGGCAGCAGCAAAAGAGCAGATAGAAGAATCCTATGAACAGCTTTCTCTTTTTGATAATTATGAAGAGAAAAGCGCTAAAGAGCTTAAGAAAAAGGAAACAGATGAAAAAGAACTGGCACTTCAAAAGGCTGCTCTGGAAATACAAAAACGTTTTGGAAAAAATGCAATTGTCAAAGGAACTTCTCTGCAGGAAGGTGCAACCGGACTAGAGCGAGGAAAGCAAATAGGCGGACATAAGGCGTAGATTTGTTGTATTTGGGGTAAGCTTCCTAAAAACTGCCATAGCAAAAGGGCTGACAATAAGTCCTTTTGCGCAGAATTAATAAAGTGTACATTTAGTATGGGAAAATACGATGATATTATCAATTTAACGAGGCCGATTTCAAAGAATCACACGCCAATGCCCTTGGAAAACAGGGCAGCACAGTTCATGCCCTTCGCAGCACTGACAGGCTATGATGATGAAGTATCTGAAGCAGGAAGATTCGTTGTTGAAAAAGCAGAGCTTACAGAAGAGAAAAAAGAAGAAATAAACAAAAAACTTCTTGAAATAATGGATTCTCTGAATAATGATGCAGAGGTTCGAACTATATTAACCTATTTTGTTCCTGATCTTTTAAAAACAGGTGGTGAATATGTCACACGTTCTGTCCAGATTGCAAAAATTGATACTGACAGACGCTGTCTTATTTTGAATGACAAATCGATTATCCATATTGATGACATCGCAACAATAGAAACTTAATGAGATTGCTATAACTTTTTAAAGTTAATGTTATTTCGCATGCATTACGTCAGTCTCTTGTTTTGCGTCGTTTTGATGTATTTTTTCGGAGAAATCCGAAATCTATAGATTCCTGCTTTTTCTCAAAAAAATAATTCACATAATAAGTCATAATCATAAAAATATACTAGATCTGAAAATCCCTTTTCAAATTGATAAATTGTCTATAACAAAATCTACCCTGATTTTACCTAGATTTGTTGCATGCAGGGCAGAGCCATACAACTGCCCCGAATCCAGCATGATTTGTTGTTTTCAGGGTAAACTCAATAAAATAATTACCCTGATTTTACCTGGATTTATTGTATGCAGGGTAGCCCCATACAACAACTACCCTGAATCTAGCATGATTTGTTGTTTTCAGGGTAAACTCAATAAAATAATTACCCTGATGTTACCAGGATTTATTATATTCAGGGTAGACCTGTACAACAACTACCCTGAATACAGAATAGTTTGTCATATTCAGGGTAAGCACAATACAATGAGTACCCTGATTTTACCTAGATTTGTTGTATTCAGGGTAGCCCCATACAATAACTACCCTGAATCCAGTATGATTTGTTGTATTCTGGGTAATCCATTAAAAAATGCCATAGCAAAAGGCTGAAAAGCAGACCTTCTTCGCAGAATCAATAAAGTATATAGCATGCATAAAGCAACCCAAAATACTTCCATTTGTACAAAAACACCGATTATCAAAAGTGATAACCGGTGTTTATTCTTGATCTTTTTTAATATGAAATTACCTGGTAATCCTTGTTCCAGATGAGTTCAAGACCATCAAAGAGATAGGTTAACTTACCATCGGGATAAAGGCTGATGAACTTACTAGTGATATCAGACGGGTTGTCCTTGGAATTGTAGAAAACACCACCAATATCGTTGTACCCCTGCTTGTCGTAAATGAAACCGTCAATAGTTATCCTTGAAGGAAACGTTGCTAAATCTGGCATTTTGAAACTCCTTTATTACGTGGTAGGGTTGTCGTATCTATTGAGCATATTTTAGCACTAAGATGTGCAAATGTAATTGATTAAATTTAAGAAAAGGAAAGTTTGTGAAAAATGTATAAAAGGCTAGCTAAATTTAGAAGTGATTATGACTATTAATCTGTGAAATCATATATTTCAGAAAAATAATTGATGTAAAATGATATCTATTCGGAGCAAAATCTTGGCTCTTGGCATTTGTATATTTTTTAGAGAAGGAGATACATAAAGATGGGAATTTGGAGAGCATCTAAAGAGGCAGAGATGTCTGCGAGAGAAAAGGCACATATGGAAAAAGTGCGCAAATTTGCGGCTGAAGGCATGGTGCTTCTTGAGAATAACGGAACACTTCCGCTTGGGGATGGAGTTAAGAAGATAGCTTTGTTTGGTAATGGCGCACGTCATATGATCAAAGGTGGAAAAGGTTCAGGAGATGTTAACAGCAGAAGTGTTGTAGGCATTGAAGAGGGAATTAAGGAAGCCGGAATTGAAGTTGTTTCAGGCTCATGGCTTGATGGTTACGACAAGATATGCGTTGATTTCAGAGCTAAATATGATGAGCATATACAGGAAATGGTAAAGTCAACAGGTAACCCCATGGTTGCATTCATGGAATACTTTAACAACCCTTATCATGATCCGGATATTCAGGAGATCACTGATGCAGACATGCAGGATGCTGATGCTGCTGTTTATGTAATTGCAAGAGATTCAGGTGAGGGCCGTGACCGTAAGCCTGTGGCAGGTGACTATGAACTCACTGATAATGAGAAAAAGAACATCGAGAAGCTTGCAGGACGTTATGACAAATTTGTTGTAGCTCTCAATGTAGGTGGAGTAATAGATACAAAGGCACTTAGAAGTATAAAGGGTGTTGGAGCTGTTTTACTTATGAGCCAGGCAGGAAATGTTATCGGTACTGTTTTTGCTGATGTGCTTCTTGGAAAAACAATACCCACAGGACATCTTGCAATGACCTGGGCTGAGAATTACTCAGATTATCCGGCATATGATACTTTCAGTTCACAGAACGGCAACGTAGATGATGAATATTACAATGAGGGTATTTTCGTAGGCTATCGCTACTTTGATACATTTGGCAAAAAGCCTGCATACTCATTTGGATATGGACTTTCCTACACAGATTTTGATGTAAAAACTACAGACGTTACACTTGATGGTGAGACTGTTACTGCCAAGGTAACTGTTAAAAACACAGGAGATAAGTTTAGCGGTAAAGAGCTTGTGCAGCTCTATGTTTCAGCGCCTGACGGAAAGCTTGAAAAGCCTGTTAAGGAGCTTAAGGCCTTTGCAAAGACAAAGGAACTTGTACCGGGTGAAGAGGAAACGCTTACTCTTAAGGCTAAGGTTTCGAATTTTGCATCCTATGATGAAAAATCTGCTTCATACATCTTAGAGCCCGGTAAGTACTTCATAAGAATCGGTAAGAATGCAGGCTGCACATCTGTTGTTGCTGCTATTGAGGTTGGAAAAGAGATTACTACCTGCAAGCTTTCAAACAGATTTATGATTGACACTGAGCTTGATCTTCTTTCAAAGAAAAATGCTACTCCTCTTACCTATGATGGCGAAGAAGAGGAGAAGACATCAGCAAAGGTTCTGACACTTTCAGAGGATGCAATCACAACAGTTGTTGCTGAATATGAGAGTGCACCTGTTGAACTTAAAAATGACAGCGCAGAGAAAGTAACTCTTGCAGATGTTAAGGCAGGAAAGGCTACTCTTGACGATCTTCTCGGACAGCTCACAAGAGAAGAGATGGCAGATCTCTGCGTAGGTACGGCAAGAGGCGGTTTTGGAGGAGATTCTGTTATCGGAACAGCTTCTGCAGTAGTTCCGGGTGCTGCCGGTGATACCAGCTCCAAGATGGCTGCTGACAGAGGTGTTCACAACCTTGTTCTCGCAGACGGACCTGCAGGACTTCGTCTTACACCTTACTTTGCAGTAGATGAGGACAATAAGATAATTCCTGAGATGAGTGCGATGGCATTTGATTTCCCCGGAAAAGAGAATCAGCCCAAGACAGATATTAAGGGCGAAGTAACCAAGTACTATCAGTACTGCACAGCTATTCCGATTGCAACAATGCTTGCTCAGACCTGGAATATGGATGTTATAGAAGAAGCAGGTGACCTTGTAGGTACAGAGATGGAAGAACTAGGGGTTAATCTCTGGCTTGCTCCCGGTATGAATATCCAGAAGAATCCTCTTTGCGGAAGAAACTTCGAGTACTATTCAGAGGATCCGCTTGTTGCAGGAATGTGCGCTGCAGCTGATACTAAAGGTGTTCAGAAGCACAAGGGCTGCGGTACAACTATTAAGCACTTTGCATGCAACAATCAGGAAGACAACAGAATGCACACTAATGCACATGTAAGTGAGAGAGCTCTCAGAGAGATTTATCTTAAGGGATTTGAGATTGCTGTAAGAGAGTCTCAGCCGCTCTCCATCATGACAAGCTACAACCTTATAAACGGTTTACATGCTGCTAACAACTATGATCTTCTCACAGCTGTATGTCGTAATGAGTGGGGATTCAAGGGTGTAGTTATGACTGACTGGGGTACAACAGGCGGTATCGAGATGGAGCAGAGAGAGTTTAAGTATGGCACCTCCAATGCGGCTGACTGCGTAAGATCAGGTAATGACCTTACAATGCCGGGTTCTGATGCAGATATTCAGAACATCCTCGATGCAGGTGTTACAAGAGCTGAGCTTCAGGCATGCGCTAGAAGAATCCTGGAGTGTGTTCTTGAGTGCAGATATTGATAGATATTTTGCCTAAATTCGATAGTAGTAGATACTTTGCTTAAATGCGGGCATTAAATCAATAAATTGGGAATTATGGGTTATAGCATGATATAAAGAAGGCAGCGCAGGATTTTGAAGGGGTTCTGCGCTGTTTTCATGCTTGTATGGGAAAATTCATTAATATAGTCAACTTGTAAAAAATGTAATACCGAATTACAATAAAAAATAATCATCTAAGTGAACATAACTGTTGACCGGATAAGATAAGGGGGATCTTATGAGGGTATTGGTAGTTATTGACATGCAGGATAAGTATTTGAGCTTATATGATGAGGAGCTTCTTACGAACATCAACAGGAAGATAAAGCTTGCCCATGAAGAGGAAGATGTTCCCATCGTCTATGTGAAGAACATTGGACTTGCCGGAAGCAAAACCGGCTATGAGTTGTCTGATAATCTGTTAATGGTGTCTGATCTTGTCTATGAAAAGAAGAGTCCCAGTGCTTTTTCGTCAAAAGCGTTTACACACAAATTGGAATGTTTAAAGGCAACCGAGCTTGAACTTGTCGGAGTTGACGGCAGTTCATGTGTGGCCAAGACAGCAATGGATGCTGCCAAACTCGGCTATAAAACTGAAATAGTAAAATCCTGCGTCGGAGCACGTAATGATAAGGTATATGAAAAGACCTTGAAAAAGCTCGAAGGTGCAGGGGTTAATATATTATAGGATATCAAATTTCTAAGAAAATCAGAATTCTATAAAATTACAAAATGCAGATACCGCAATTGATCGATATCTGCATTTTTAATTGCTATAGCTTTTTCAATTGTTAGCGGAAAATCGTGCTGAAATATATAATTATTAGGAATATTTCTTGATATAACCAAGTACAAACACAAGCGGTGAATTCCAGTAAATAGTTATCTCATTGGTGGAGTAGGAACGCATATCATCGGCATATCTCTTCATGGCAGGCTTATCTGACATGTTATCAGGGTTTGCTGCTTCATCGCAGGGTCTGAAATTGGGACCACCGGATACAAAGCCGGGAATGGGTTCATCTATACCGTCTGCTTCAGTAGGACGTAGATGAGGATGCTTAAAGGCTCTCTCGCCAATGCCTGTAACATAGCTTAAATCCATGGCGTTTCTTCCAAAGATATAATCAAGCTGATACTGCGCGGTATCAAGATAGGATTTATCCTGTGTGAGCTTGTGAGCTACGCATAAAATCATGGCATTCATAAGCACAACCATGTTGCTGCCCCAGGTAAATTCTGCAGGTCTTAGTGTGAAGTTAAAAGCATTACTTTCTGCAATACCCTTTAATCTGTCAGCTTCGTCGAGCCACTTAAGAGTCATTCTGCGATAGAGATCCTCTCCGAATAAATCAGCACCGCCGTTTATCACGGCAAGAGTTCCGAATCCTCCAACATCAGCCCATCCTAGAGCATACAGGTTAATTCGAAGCTCCAATACACTGAGGATTATTTTTTTAGCATCTTCATTTTTATCAAGGCGATAAATTTCTGTTGCTGCCCAGAGTCTCTCGTCTGTATCACACATATCCTCGTAGGTACCTGTGGTTACTTCCGAAGGGTTTTCAAAGAGGAATGAGGGATTTTTTACAAGCCAGTTCCATGCCTTTCTTGCTGCATCTGCAAGAGTGTCTGCATAGGCTTCATCATATTTTCTGTAAATACGACTGGCAAGTGCCATAATAGCAGCAAAATCACCGGTAGCAAGACTTGATACGGGAGTAATAACCATATCAAGGGCATCCTCATCAGGCATAATAAACCCACAGAAATTCTGAGATGTACACTTGTGATGTACTCCGCCGTCCTCATCCTGCATATCAAGTATCCAGTCAAGTTCATATTTACATTCAGCAAGAATATCGGGCAGATTGCCACCGCTCTCGGGAATATTAAGATCAAGCTCCAGGGCATCAGGGAACATCTCGTAGCCATATAGGATATGCCCAAGGGCAACAGCTCCGGCTGTCACGTAGCGTCCATAGTCACCGGCATCGTGCCATCCACCCAGCATTTTACGTCTTATGCTCTTGTCATGAAGCATGTATCCGCCGCCGCAGTGACAAGCCTTTCTTGCATATACTCCGGCATATTTCTCTTCAAGTGCCATGCCGCATCTCTGAAAATAAAACATCTTAATGGATGCAAACAATGCTTCGTCATAGTGATTATTGTCTATAACAAATTCTGCGCTCTTATTGCCTTTTCCGTCAGTAAAATAGTAAGTGCCGGTGGTTTTTATTTCTGAAAAATCAATAATGGCAGCATCATCTCCGCTGTTATCATCATGCTTAAGCGTGCATTCACCACTTTTAACAATGCTTCCGCCATTTGCGTGAAGGGTATAACTGGTATCTCCTGTTAAAGTCGCGTGTTTTGTAGCTTCCGGTGCAAAACCGGCCTGATTAAGATATATCATACAA
>JAEEGL014992703.1_pt1 | contig 13569 bp, 10 predicted proteins | sample 9134231 | NCBI WGS metagenome assembly JAEEGL01 (sample SAMN16246548, study PRJNA631951) | gut metagenome | biome: gut microbiome; feature: rumen; material: fiber-attached | host: Bos | place: Iran: Karaj | collected 2018-10
AAATCCTTCCGTGGATTTTTCCTGGATTGCAGAAACCAAGGGCTTCTGCATGTTACTAACCCGCCCTCCATGGCTCGATATTCCTTGGCAAGAAACAATTACGTTCCCTGAGCTTGTCGAAGGGAACATTCAAAAAAAATGTATTTGTAAAACAGCGGGGTTCTTAGGCATATCGCGAAACGTTGAGCGGTATGGCCCCTAACCCGCGCCTCCATGCGCCCTTTGCTTATTGGCAAGAAAGGAAAAAACATGCCTGCAAGAAAATCCCTCCATGGCTCGATATTCCTTGGCAAGAAACAATTACGTTCCCTGAGCCTGTCGAAGGGAACGTTTCCCAAAAAACACCTGTTGAAAAAAAGGGGTTCTTAGGGGCTAGCCCCTAAGCGGTGCTGGAAAGGTGGGGAGGTTTGGAGGGGAGGAAAACCCGCTTCCGAGTAGAGGTTTTCCTCCCCTCCAAATTTGGGGGTGCAGGGGAACACCCCTGCAATAGCCCCCTTGTCTAACCGCCAAAATAATGCTATTGTTATTTACTCTAATTTTAAAATTAAGGATGGAACGCAAATATGTCATTTATTCCTACTTTATTGACTACCGCAGCTGGTGGTGCACAGGGGGCAGGGCAGATGGATGCTATGGGTGGCACCTTCGGTATGCTCATACCTCTTATTCTTATCTTTGCTATCATGTATTTCCTGATGATACGCCCTCAGCAGAAAAAACAGAAAGAAACACAGAAAATGATTGACGCCATCAAAAAGGGCGACAAGGTTGTTACAATCGGTGGAATCCACGGTATTGTTTCTTCTGTAAAGGAAAATACCCTTGTCATAAAGGTTGACGACAATGCAAGAATCGAATTTAACCGCACGGCAATTGCTTCTGTAGTTACGGACAAACCGGCTTCAGACGGCAAGAATGTGACGGAATCAAAAAATTCTGAGGTAACAGAAAAATGAGTAAAAAGGGACGCTTGTTTATAATCCTTTTGGTTTTGGCAATGTGTTTTGTGTTCCTGTGGCCATCTATCTGCTGGTATGCCCGCACGCCAAAGGACGACAAGGCACTTGCTTTGAGTTCTCTTGAAAAAATCAAGGAATATGCCACTTTCATGGCAGAAAATGATGTTGAGCAGCTTCGCCAGGCTGCAAAGGCTTCCGATGCAGAAATTCCTGCCGGTTCAGAATGGCTTGTTAAGGCAGCCAAAAAGAACTTCAAGGACATGGGTAAGGAAGTTCCGTCTCCTCTTACCCTCCGCGCAGCATTGGAAACATTCTCCCGCGAAGAGCTTACAAAGCTTGTGGAAGACCGCTACCGCAACAAAATCCTCAAGGACAAGAAAAACTACAAGAACTCAGTAAAGCTGGGCTTGGACTTGAGCGGTGGTATGAACGTCATCGTAAAGGCAGACTTGGATGCAGTCGTAAAGGCTCAGAAGGAAAGCGGCACTGTAGCAGAAGCTTCTTGGGATTCTGATTTGAAGACTCATGTTGTTACCGTGAACGAGGCAACCCTCCGCAACGATGCAATGGCACAGGCAATAGAAACCCTTACCAGCCGCATTGACCGCTTTGGCCTTAGCTCACCAACAATCAGGCAGCAGGGCGAAGACCGCATCTACATAGAGCTTCCTGGTTCAGCAGAAACAGACCAGATCAACACCATCATCCAGGGACGCGGTATTTTGAACTTCCGCCTAGTAGATACGGAAGCTACAGAAAAGTTCCTCCAGTACTACTTTGCAAACCGCAGCACAACTTTCGACAGCAAGGGCAACCTTATCGATTCTTCCATAATTCCGGAAGACGAAGAAGTTTTCGGTTACTATGTAACAGACGAATATGGCCTTGACCAGAAAGTTACAGACCGTCCTTACCTTGTCGTAAAGAAGCAGATTGCCCTCGAAGGCAAGCATATCAAGTCGGCAGAAGTTGGAGCGGACAACCTTACAGGAAGACCACAGGTCAACTTTACCCTGGACGCAGAAGGTGCAGGCATTTTTGCAAAGTTCACCGGCGAGCACAAGGGTGAATACCTTGCAATCGTAAGCGACAACAAGATTAAGTCCAACGCAAGAATCAATTCAGAGATTCCTGGAGGACAAGTTGCAATCGACGGTTTTGGCAGGGAAGAAGCAAACAACCTGCAGAAGGTTTTGCAGACAGCATGGCTCGAAGTTCCTCTTAGCGTGGAAAGCCAGCAGGTTATCGGTGCAGAGCTTGGTAGCCAGTACATCCGCCAGGGCCTTATAGCAATTGCAGTTGGTCTTGCCGCAATCATGGTTTTCATGCTCATCTTCTACAAGGGTGCAGGCGTTAACGCATGTGTTGCACAGATACTCAACCTTTACATAATGTTCTCCGTGATGAGCGCACTCAACTTTACAGTAACACTTCCATCCATTGCAGGTATGATTCTTACAATCGGTATGGCTGTAGACGCAAACGTAATCATCTTTGAGCGCATCAAGGAAGAGCGTGCACTTGGCAAAGACCGTGCCTCTTCTATTTCCGTTGGTTTTGCAAACGCATTCTGGTCTATCATGGACTCCAACATAACAACATTTATTGCTGCCGTATTCATGACCCAGCTCGGCTCCGGTTCCATCCAGGGCTTTGCATACAGCTTGGCAATCGGTGTTTGTTCAACGGTATTCACAGCTCTTGTTGTTTCAAGGCTTCTGTTTGACTTTAACACGGAAGTTGTAGGTAAAAAGAACATAAGCATCAGCTGGAGGATGAAATAATGAAAAAGCTACATGAATTCAGCAAGGCATTCCTCGGCTGTGCAATTTTTAGTGCCGTGGTTATTGCCACAGGAATAGCAGGATTCTTTGTAAAGGGAATCAACTGGGGCTTGGACTTTCAGCCAGGTCTTATAGAAGAAGTCCGCATTGCTTCTCCTGCAATGAGCCTTTCTTATTCTGGTTCAGCAAAGGTAGACGCAGAACTTTCCGCCACAGGTTTTGACCTTGTTATTACCGGTGTTGGCGAAAAGGAAACAAAGTCTTTTGCCTTTGGCCAGTATTCAACAGTTTCTGCCCTTGCAGATGCCTTAAATGGTGTTGAAGGAATTACCGCAGAAGTTCTTTCTTCCGGAGATGCAGACTGCTACTCAATCTTTACAAACAGTGCAGTTTCCGCAGTCTTGGGTAAGGAACCTTTCTTCCTCTATGTTCCGGATGCAAAGAGCAGTGTTACTGTAGAAGACTTGCGCTCAGCAGTAACTTCGGAAGCAGTGCAGGTTAAGGAACTTGGAAGTGAAGCAGACCGCAGCTTCCAGGTACGCGCAAAGATTAAGGGTGACCAGGTTTCAAGCCAGGAACTTCAGCGCAAGATTACAGGCGACATCCAGAACAAGTTTGGAAAGAACAATGTTGCAATAGTCCGCACAGACTTTGTTGGCTCAACATTCTCTTCTGACCTTGCATACAAGTCAATCCTGCTTGCAGTTGCAACACTCTTCCTCATTTGGCTCTATGCTACAATCCGCTTCCACTGGGACTTTGCTCTTGGTGCAATCATCGCTCTTGTACACGACTGTCTTATCTTGTTTACGTTCATCATTTGGTTCCAGCTGGAATTTACAACGACAACGCTTGCGGCAGTCCTTACAATCTTTGGTTACTCAATCAACGCAACGGTTGTTATCCTTGACCGTGTCCGCGAGAACATGAAGTCTATGGAAGCAAAGGAATTCAACAGCATTCTTAACCGTTCGCTTAGCGACACTCTTACCCGTTCCGTAATAACCACAATTACAACAATGTTCGCATCTGGTGCCTTGTGGGTATTCACAAGCGGATCTATAAAGGTGTTCGCAATCGTTCTTACAATCGGTTTGATTTCTGGTTGTTATTCATCTATCTTCATCAGCTCAGGATTCATCTCTTGGGCACGCCGCAAGTGGGATCCAAAAGACCCCGTTCACGTGCGCCCAAGAAAAACTGAACGCCCAGCTTTCTCGGCTACAGTTTCCGTCTGAGTCTGACGCTTAGTTAGATTACAAATGCCCGCTTTGCAAAAGGCGGGTTTTTTTATGGAAACTGATTTCCTGATATTATTATGGAATCAAGCCGTAAAGAAGTTTTGTGCGCAACGAGAGGAAAAATATGGCTGAAAAGCCAATAGGTTTCTGTTGGTTTTATTGATGCTGATTCTGAATCAAGTTAGGAACGACAAGGTATTTAAAATTCAATATTTGGCATATTGGTGTTTGGAAATAATATATTTGTTGACAATGAAAACTGGGTTCTTAGGGCGTTAGCCCTAAGCCGTGCCGGGAAAGGGAGGGGTTTAAGGGGAGGGAAAAACCTCGCTTCGGAGTAGGGGGTTTCCCCTCCCCTTTGATGGAATCTTATGACTGTAATTCGTGCAAAAATTTTAGGCTACTGTATGGGCGTCCGCCGTGCTGTTGAAGGTGCAGAAAAGGCGCTGGACGACTCGCAGGGAAAAACCGTCTATACCCTTGGCCCTTTGATTCACAATCCGTCCGTAATGAATGCCCTGCAGTCCCGGGGACTAAAAATCCTTGACGCAGACAGCCTGGGACAAGCTTCATTTCTGGGAGAGGACAGCATAGTCCTTATCCGCGCCCATGGAACAACACCCGCTGTTTTGGAAAAGCTTAGGGCAATGAAGGTTTGCATAAAGGATTCAACTTGCCCCCGCGTGCATATAAGCCAGAAGCGTGCGGCGGAATGGAGCGCAAAAGGCTTTACCGTTATTATTGCGGGCGACAAAAATCATGGGGAAGTTACCGGCATCCAGGGCTTTGCAAATGGAAGGTCGGTCGTCGTGCAGACAAAAGAAGAAGCCTCCTCTTTGCAGGTGCCTGAAAAGGCTGTGCTTATTGCGCAGACTACGTTCAGCCCCGTGGAATTCAAGGCCATAAGCGACATTATCCTGCAAAAAAATCCCGGTGTACAGGTATTCAATTCAATTTGTTCTGCAACAATGGAAAGGCAGGAAGCCCTGCTTGAACTAAAAGGCATGGCTGATGCAATCATCGTAATCGGTGGAAAGAATTCTGCCAACACTCGAAGACTTTACGAAATGGCACTTTCCGTCTGCCCCCGTGCCGCTTTAATAGAAGATGCTTCGGAAATACCGGAAGAGTTTTTTTCTTTTAAGACCGTGGCAATTACGGCCGGAGCAAGCACCCCGGATTCAATTATAAACCAGGTGGAAAAATCGCTGCAGGAAGGGCGCTATGTTCCCTCCCTTTAAGGAAGATGCTGCGCTAAAAATTTGCAAGCTTCTATCCCGCGCCTTGGACTTGGGACTACTGGAACTTAGGGCAGTGGATTCTTCCCGCTCGGCAACGGAACGCACTCTTGGCGGAATAATGCTTGGTGCGCTTGTCGCTTCTGAAAACAATACTGACGGTAAAAAATGCCATGCCCTTGTAACGGTTAGCGGAACAACCAGGGCTGTTTTTAAAAGGGGATGCGATACCCCGCTTGAAGATTTTCCTCCTTTTAGCCTGTCAGAGATATTTGCAGACAGTACAGGCAATAGAGACTTCGCCGCCGACAGCATGCTTTCTGAATGTGCCTCTTTGGCATCAATAAAATTTCTTCCCCCCATTGTAAGCGCAAGTAAAATAGATCAAGCCCTTTTGCAAAACGATAAAGAAATTCATGAGCTTACAAAAGAAATTGCCGCCTGTACAGACAGTGAAAAAATCCGTAGGCTCAAAACCGAGCGCACTGCCTTAACCGACCAGTCCCTTGCAAAAGTTTTTGAATTATATTCATTCCATTGTGCAGACGGAAAAATGCGTTCGCTAAAAACAATCTGTGCTGAGCGTAATCTGCAAACCCTTCCTCCAACCGGAACAGGCGAATGTTGCGCCCCAAAGCTTTTGGACTATGCCTTTGCTTCTTCCTTGCAGCCGCTTAGCCTTTGTGAAGCCTATTATCAAAAGGGGCAGGAGCTAAAGCCAAGAAGTCCTTGCGACGAGAGGTGCGGAATAGTTTTGCCTTCTATGCTGGGGCTTGAACTTCTTTACCGCGACGAGCATATTGCCGTCATCAACAAACCGTCAGGGCTTTTGAGTATACCTGGTAGGGGTATAGAAAAATTGGACAGTGTTACGACCCGCCTAAAGCGCCTTTTTCCCGCATGCATTGAACAGCCTTCTGTTCACCGACTGGACATGGAAACAAGCGGGCTAATGGTTCTTGCCTTTACAAAAGAAGCCCACCGCATTTTGAGCCGGCAGTTTATGGAAGGGCAGGTAAGCAAAAAATACACAGCTCTCTTGGACGGGGTTCTTGCAAAGAAGGGGATTGCCCAGGAAGGATGCATGGAGCTTTATTTCCGCCTGGACGTGGACAACAGGCCCCATCAGATTTGGGACAGCGTTTACGGAAAAAAAGCCGTAACCTCTTGGCGCATACTCAACGTTGAACGCTACACCGCACCTGATTTGTCCGTAAGGAATGTAACCCGCGTTGAATTTGTTCCGCATACAGGCCGCACCCACCAGCTTCGCCTTGCCAGTGCAGACAGCCACGGCTTTGCAACGCCAATAATCGGAGACACGCTCTATGGAAAATGCACACCGGGGGAACGCCTTATGCTCCATGCCTGCCACCTTGAATTTATTCATCCTGCAACGAATGAAGCAATGGTTTTTGAAAGCAAGGTTCCCTTTTAAAATATGTGGGGGGCGTTACGGGGGGTGCAACCCCCTGTAGAAGGGGTAGGACGCAACGAAGTGCGGCCGCAGGGGGAGACTTCCCCCTCCTTAAATAAAATCCCGAAATTTTTGCACTAAACTAAAATTACAACGCCCAAATTCGGGCCAAATTTGTTTGACAATTGCACGCCTCTAAAATAAAATCGTAATCAGTTAAAGATAATGCTATCTTTTTTTGGAGGTAATATGAAAAAGGTAATTCTTGCTGGTGTGGTTATCGCAGCTGCAATCTCTGCAGTATCATGCGGCGGAAAGAATGTTGCAAAAGTGGCAAATAAGGACAAGCCTCTCGTATTCTACAACAGACAGCCATCTGATCCTGTAAGTGGCGAAATTGACATGGAGTCAATGAACTGGAACGGAAGCACATACTATGTTGGTTTTGACGCAGCTGGTGGTGGTGCAGTTCAGGGACAGCTCATTAAGGACTTCCTTGCATCCGCAGATCCTGCTGTAATTGACCGCAATGGCGACGGCATCTTGGGTTATGTTCTCTGCGTTGGTGATGTTGGTCACAATGACTCCCGCGCACGTACAGAAGGTATCCGCCGTGCTTTGGACACATGGAACGGTTCACCAGATCCTACAAACGTAAAGGACGGTTCTGTAAATGTTGGCGGAAAGACTCTTAAGGTTGTAGAGCTTGAAGGAAAGGCAATGACCGGTACAGACGGTTCTACATGGAACGCTAACGCTGCTACAGACGCAATGAGCGGTTGGGCAACAAAGTTTGCAGACCAGATTGATATGGTTGTTTCTAACAACGACGGTATGGCCATGGGTTGTCTCCAGGCTTCAAACTATCCTGCAGGTGTTCCGATCTTCGGTTATGATGCAAACGCAGACGCAATCGAAGCAATTGGTGCTGGCCGCCTTACTGGTACAGTTTCCCAGAACGTAGACGCACAGGCAACTGCAACTCTCCAGGTTCTCCGCAACCTTCTTGACGGTCTTACAGGCTCTGATGTTTACACACAGGGTATCTCTACATCAGACCGCTACGGCAACAAGATTTCTGCTCCTGTTGACTACGTTAACAGCACAAAGGCTCTTCTTGCTCAGAACTCTGGCGTAAACTCTTCCAACTGGGAACAGTACAAGGCTGGAAACCGCGACACTGGAATCAAGCAGACAAATGCAGAAACAAAGAAGGTTCTTCTTACAGTTTACAACTCAGCAGACAACTTCCTTTCTTCTAGCTACGTTCCTGCATTGAACTACTATGCACCTTTGCTGAACATTGACCTTACAATCGTACAGGGCGACGGTCAGAACGAATCAAGCTGCATCGACAAGTTCACAAACCTTGGCAACTATGATGCATACGCAATCAACATGGTTAAGACAAACTCTGGCCGTGACTACACAGACAGACTTAAGTACTAATTGCTATTGTCGGGCTTGACGTGAGCAAGCTTATGGATATGGCGGCATCACTTTTGTTTGCGGTGCCGCCATTTTTTAGGCCGGATTTTTTGTAACAGCCACTTTTTTTGTGATTGGCTTTCAAAAGATGGGCGGAAATACCTACCCTTGTAAAGGCTAAGGTCAGGAGAATTATGAGCGAAGACGTAATGCTTCAGATTAAAGGCCTGTCAAAATCATTCGGAAAGAATAAAGTTCTGGACGGCATAAACCTTACTGTAAAACGCGGAAGCGTTCTTGGCCTTATGGGCGAGAATGGAGCCGGCAAGTCTACAATGATGAAGTGTCTGTTTGGAATCTATGCCCGCGATGAGGGACAGACTTTTCTTGAAGGTAAGCCTGTAGATTTTAAGACACCAAAAGAAGCTCTGGAAAACGGAGTTTCAATGGTTCATCAGGAATTGAACCAGTGCTTGGACCGTACGGTTCAGGACAATTTGTTTTTAGGCCGCTATCCCTTAAGATTCGGTATTGTTGACGAAGTAAAAATGCAGCGCGAGTCTCAGCGCCTCTTTGCTTCCCTTAAGATGAATGTAGATCCAAAGCGCATCATGCGAACTATGAGCGTTTCCCAGAGACAGATGGTGGAAATCGCAAAGGCTGTTTCCTACAAGGCAAAGATAATTGTTTTGGACGAACCAACCTCTTCTTTAACTGAACCGGAAATCAAGAAGCTTTTTTCAATCGTAAATGATTTGAAGAAGCAAGGAATATCATTTGTTTACATCTCGCACAAGATGGATGAAATTTTTGAAATCTGCGATGATGTTTCTGTTTTGCGTGACGGTAAGATGATTCTTACAAAGTCCGTAAAAGAAACCAACATGGACGAACTGATTGCCGCAATGGTAGGCCGCTCTTTGGACAAGCGCTTCCCGGACGTAGACAATGTTCCAGGTGAGCCTTACTTTGAAGTGCGAAACCTTTCCACAAAATTCACCCCTGTGCTAAAGGACATTTCCTTTACTGTGCGCAAGGGAGAAATCTTTGGCCTTTACGGTCTTGTTGGGGCTGGACGGTCTGAACTTCTTGAGTCCCTCTTTGGTGTCCGCACACTTGCTTCGGGAGAAATAATTGCTGCCGGCAAGAAGCTCCGCTTTAGGAACAGCAAGGACGCCATGGACCACAACTTTGCCTTTGTTACGGAAGAGCGCAAGGTAAACGGAATGTTTGGCAAAGACACCATAAAATTCAACACGGTTATTACCAACCTTAGAAGCTACAAGAGCGGGGGAATCCTTTCTGAGCGCAAGATGCAGGAAGCAGCTGACCGCGAGATTAAGGCAATGCATACAAAATGCGTTTCCGCGGACGAGCTTATTTCCAGCCTTTCCGGAGGCAACCAGCAGAAGGTAATCATCGGCAAGTGGCTTGAGCGTTCACCGGACATCTTCCTTATGGACGAGCCAACCCGCGGTATTGACGTTGGTGCAAAGTATGAAATTTACCAGCTTATAATCAAGATGGCAAAAGAAGGAAAAACCATAATCGTAGTTTCAAGCGAAATGCCAGAGATTCTTGGCATTACGAACAGGATTGCGGTTATGTCCAACCACCGGCTTTCGGGAATCGTAAACACAAAGGAAACGAATCAGGAAGAACTCCTGCGGCTTTCCGCAAAATATTTGTAAGAGAGGCAAGCAATGGCACAGGATATAGAAAGCGTAAATTCTTTGGAAGAAAGCGTAAAATTAAACGAGTACAGCAAGACTCTTGAAGAACTCCGCAAAGACGGCGTAAACAAGATTTCTTTATTGAACCAAAAAATTGCGGAAGTAAAGCGCAGCAAGATGATGAATGCGCAGGAAAAAGAAAAGACTATTGCTGAATGCAAGATCCAGCTTCAGGAAGCAAAGTCTGTTGCCGCAAAGAACAATGCTAAGGACAAGGCAATCACAAAAGAAGCCGTTGCCTATGCAAATGCCCTTAGCAAGAACATTGTTGCAAAGGTAACTGCAGAACAGAATGCCATAAAGGAAAACATAAAGAGGGAATACCTTGCCAGCGTTGAGCAGATTCAACTGGAAGCTGCCGAGCGTGAGTCAAAGATTCTTTCTGAACGCAGCGAAAACACCAAGGCAGAACTTGCCACAGCCCGCTACGAGCTAAAGAGCGCCCTCTTTGATGCAAAGAACAGGTACAAGGACGCATTGCAGGACTGTAAGGATGCCATCCACCAGGCCTTTGTAGACCACGTTCAGAAGAACATAAGCCTCCGCAACAGCCGCACAAATTTTGTGGAAGAATTCCAGCAGGGAATAAGGAACTATGCCTATCAGTTCACTCCGCAGGAATTCCTTTTAAAGAACGGACTTTATGTTGCAATCCTCATCTTCTTTATTGCATGTATAATCATAGCCCCTCTTACGGGAAAGGGCGTGCTTCTTAACTTGCCCAACATCTTTACGATTCTTGAGCAGTCATCAGTCCGCATGTTCTATGCCCTTGGCGTAGCAGGACTCATCCTCCTTGCCGGTACAGACTTGAGCGTTGGCCGCATGGTAGCACTTGGTTCCGTAATCACCGGCCTTCTTTTGCACCCAGGCGAAAACATCGTAAAGCTCTTTGGCCTTGGCCCCTGGAACTTTACCGCAATGTCCGTCGGAAGCAGAATTGCAACTGCAATCATTCTTTCCATCCTCTTCTGCGTTATGTTCAGCGCAATAGCAGGATTCTTCTCTGCATACTTTAAGATGCACCCATTCATTTCAACCCTTGCAACACAGCTTATCATCTACGGACTTTTGTTCTTTGGAACAAGCGGAACTCCGGTTGGCTCAATCGACAAGGCAATCAAGGACGCAATTGGTGGCAGATGGGAACTGGGCTATGTTGGCGGTGACTTCATCACCTTCCCCAAACTGATAGTCCCGGCGGTCATAGCAGTCTTCGTTGCTTGGTTCATCTGGAACAAGACAACCTTCGGCAAGAACATGTTCGCAGTTGGCGGCAACCCCGAAGCTGCATCCGTAAGCGGAATCAGCGTATTCTGGGTAACGCTCGGCGTATTCGTAATGGCTGGCGTCTTCTACGGATGCGGTGCCTTCTTGGAAGCCTTCCGTGCAAACGCAAGCGCAGGAACTGGCCAGGGCTACGAAATGGATGCAATTGCAGCTTGTGTAGTCGGTGGCGTTTCATTCTACGGCGGCATCGGAAAAATAAGCGGTGCGGTACTCGGTGTAATCATCTTTACCGGATTAACCTACTGCCTTACCTTCCTTGGAATCGACACCAACTTGCAGTTCGTCTTTAAGGGACTCATCATCCTTGCAGCCGTATCTCTTGACTGCGTAAAGTACTTGAAGAAAAAATAATTTTCTTCAACGAAATATAAACTAATTTTTTTCCCGTGCCACAGTCTGGTTCTTGCCGGATTGTGGCTTTTTTTTATTATTTTTGCGGCGCTTGCTTTTGGGACAGCCATTCTTTCTTGCAAACATTCATGCCCCGTGTGTGGCGCTTCCGGGGTTCCGGCTCTCGCCTCCATTGCTTCGCAACGCACTTTCGTGCGCCCCTCCAGTGCCTGCCGCGCTTGGGGCTGCAACATCATAAACACTGAAAGTAGTATGGCGAATAACAAGTAACTGTCACCCTGAACTTGTTTCAGGGTCTGTCTCACCATTTATCCGTGGTTCGACTGTGCTCACCAACCGTGGTTCGGCAGGCTCACCAACCAATAACGTCTATAGATTCCGAAACACAGTTTTTAGAGCAGGTGCGTGCAAAGTGGCGTAGTGTTCGTAATGACCTGTTATTTAATATCCGTTATACTGGATTTGGAAACTCTGTATTATAAACATCCTAAACACTAAACCTGTTTGCAAAGAAAGATTCAATCACTCCGTCAAATCCTTCAGAAAAGAAAACATGTATTCTGACTGGTATGCAGTAAGCTTGTAGCCAGAAGAAAGAATCGCCAACAAATCTTTAACTACCTTGCAGACAATCCTTTTTTGCAATAGTATTTAAATGGAGTTATAACTATGGACGAATACACCGCAGACGAGACTGACATTCCGCCGGACGCTCAGAAGGTTTCCGACGAGGAGCTTATTGAAAAATACCAGAAGCACTTTGACAAGAACGTTGCAATGAAACTTTTGGTCAAGCTTAGAAAAGCCACTCGCAACAAGCCAAAGGCCATTGCTGGTACGGCGGGGGCGGTTGTGTCTGTTTTGGGCAAGCTGCTTTCTGCCCTGGAAAATCCTGCAACGCCAAAACGCATGAAGGCGCTAATCATTGGGGCAATCGGCTACATCATCCTGCCGCTCGATTTGATTCCCGACATTACTCCTGTAATTGGCTACGGCGACGACCTTGCAAGTGCAGCCGGAGTTCTTGCTGCGGTAGGCATTTACAGCGACTTCTCGCTTGAAAAACTGGACGCATACATAGACCAGCTGGAAGCGGAAAAAAAATAGATTCTTGAGAGACTGCTAACCGGTCGCAATTTGTGGCCGGTTCATTATATATTTATCCCTTACCACAGTAAAACAAATCGGACTTCCCCCTTTTGGGAAATATTAATATAATGGAGCCTATGGAAAAGTCTTTTGAAGAATTAAAGTCATATATTTTGAGCCATACAGAAGATATGGTTGAACTTGAGGCCCTTTTGACCGCTATTCCAGCTCTTGCCCCGGAGAATGGCGGTGACGGCGAGTTTGAAAAGGCTGCTGCTCTGGAGAAGTGGCTTTGTGCACATGGGATTACGGATATTTCCCGCTACGATGCGCCGGATGAACGTGTGTCTTCGAAGTGCCGGCCTAATATGGTGGCAAAAATTCCTGGTGCTGATGATGGTGCGCCGGATTCATACTGCATTTGGGTTTGTGCCCATCTTGACGTTGTTCCTGTTGGGGAGAAGTCACTTTGGAATACGGATCCCTGGACTCTTGTGGAAAAGGACGGAAAGATTTATGGCCGCGGTGTTGAGGATAACCAGCAGGGCTTGGTGAGCGGAGTGCTTGCGGCTCTTGCCTTTGTTGCTACGGGAACTCTTCCTGCCCATACGATAAAGCTTTTGTTTATGGCGGACGAGGAAGTTGGTTCAAAGTACGGTATGAATTATCTTCTTGAAAAGCACCGTGAACTTTTTGGTAAGAGCGACCGTATTTTGATTCCCGATGGGGGAGACAGTGCCGGGGCTACGATAGAGATTGCGGAAAAGAATATTCTATGGCCACGCTTCCACACTATTGGAAAGCAGTCCCACGGTTCAAGGCCAGATCTTGGGCGCAACGCCTGCCTTGCAGCCGCGGATCTTGCCCTGCGCATAAATTCTCTGGAGCAGACTTTTAACGGCCGCAACGAGCTCTTTGACCCGCCGACTTCTACATTCCAGCCTACGATGAAACTTCAGAATGTTGAGGGGGTTAACATGATTCCCGGTGATGATGTTCTTTATGCTGACTGCAGGATTAACCCGGACTATCCTCTTAG